>Ga0310810_10007556_pt1 | contig 12412 bp, 10 predicted proteins | sample NCmetagenome_FD_207641 | JGI IMG/M metagenome (GOLD analysis project Ga0310810, IMG submission 207641) | Soil microbial communities from experimental microcosm in Duke University, North Carolina, United States - NC | ecosystem: Engineered > Artificial ecosystem > Soil microcosm > Unclassified ... | reverse complement strand
TTTCGCGCAAGCGCAAGGACGAGACGGCTGACGCGGGCGCCGACTGGCCCGTGTATCCGACCAAAGCGCTCGCCAAATTCTTAACGAACCTCAACGCACGCTCCCAGCGGCTGCTCGTCGACCTCGGGCCGGTCGTCGGCACGAACGTCGCCTTTTTTGGCGAGGAGCTGGGCTGCAAGATTCACGTCGAGGACGTTTTCAAGGATATCGATCGCCACGTAACGGAGGACAAGATGGACGGCCTCCCGTCATTTCTCGCGAAACGCTTCTCGCAGGAAGACGGAACGGTGGACGGTATCCTGTGCTGGGACATCTTCGACTATCTCGACAAAGCGTCGGCGCAGGTGCTTGCGCGCGAGTTGATCCGGATGCTCCGGTCTGACGGCATGCTGTTCGCGCTCTTCAACGTCGTGGAAGCGGCGACCAAAGCTCCCCCCGGATTCACGCGATACGTGGTGGCCGATCGCCAGCAGCTCCAGTACCGCTCATACCGCGCCGCCCGCGGCAAACAGCGGCCGCTGTCGCCGCGCGATATCCAGCGCCTGTTCGAGCCGCTTCGGATTTACGAGCAGTTCCTGCTGAAGAACAACCTGCGGGAAGTCCTCTTCCGGAAGCCGAGCGCCGGGAAATCCACTGCCGAGGGCGAGCCTGCCGGTCATCGCGCTGCTGACTGATTTCGGCACGCGCGATCACTACGTCGGCGCGATGCGGGGGGTGGCGCTTGGTATCTGCCCTGACGTGACGCTCGCCGACATCACTCACGAAATCGCTCCCCAGGATGTTCTCGGTGGCGCGCTCGAGCTCGCAGCCGCATACAAGTACTTCCCGCAAGACACGATATTTCTCTGTGTGGTGGATCCAGGGGTTGGCTCCGCGCGGCGCGCTCTTGCGGCGGAGGCGGCCGGCTATCGATTCGTCGCGCCCGACAATGGCCTGTTGACGATGGTGTTCAAGGCGACACCGCCGGCCGAGGTCGTGGAACTGACGGATCGGCAGTACGCCAGGCCGACGATCAGCCGTACGTTCGAAGGGCGCGACAGGTTCGCACCAGCCGCCGCGTGGCTGGCGAAAGGCATCGAGGTTCGCGCCTTGGGCCGGCGCGTCACGACATGGGAGGTGCTCGACATTCCAGAGCCTCGAGCGACGGGTCGACAACTCTCGGGTATCGTGCTGCGCGTCGATCGTTTCGGTAATCTCGTCACGAACATCGACCGTCGCAGTGTCGATGCATTCGCGGCGGGCGGCCCGATTGAGATTGAGGTTGCCAGCCATCATGGCGCAAGGCTCGTTGACACCTACGCGCAGGGCGAGAGCGGCTCCGTGTGTGCGCTGTTTGGCAGCAGCGATCACCTCGAGATTGCCGTTGCGGGCAGCAGCGCAGCGGAGCGTCTCGGTTTGACGCGTGGAGCTGCGGTTCTCGTCCGGCTGAAGACGGACTCTGCTGCATGACCTCCCCATGCTAGGATTCGTCGTTTCTCATGGTCAATCTGGATCTCACTGAAGAGCAGCAACTGCTCGAGCAGAGCGTGCGCGAGTGGGGCGCCCGTGCGGTCGCGCCGCGTATTCACGATCTCGATCGCGCGCATCAGTTCGATCGCGCGTTGTTGCCGCAAATGGCCGACCTGGGGCTCCTCGGCAGCTGCATCCCCCAGAAGTATGGCGGCGCCGGAATGGACTACGTGTCGCTCGGCGTCGCGAGCGAGGAGCTTGAATACCTCGATACCTCGCTGCGTGTGATTGTCTCTGTCCACGTCGGGTTGAACAGTCTCACGCTGCTGTCCTGGGGAACCGAGGACCAGAAAAGCCGATATCTGATTCCACAGGCGCAGGGTAAGAAGATTGCGACATACGGTCTTACCGAACCATCGGCGGGCAGCGATGCGCGCGGCATTCAGTCGGTCGCCATCAAGAAGGGCGACCGATACGTTCTGACGGGCGAGAAGATGTGGATCTCGCTTGCGGATGTCGCCGACAACTTCCTCGTCTTTGCATGGAGCGACCTGGAGAAGAAGAAGCAGCGCGATCCGAACGGCATCAGCGCGTTCATTATCGAACGCGCCTTCAAGGGGTTTTCGAGCGGCACACTGAAGGAAAAGTGGGGAATTTTGGCGGGCAATACCGGCTTTTTCAAGATGGACGAAGTCGAAGTGCCGCAGGACAATCTCGTCGGCCGCGAGGGAGAGGGCTTCAAGATCGCGATGTTCGCGCTGGATCAGGGACGCTACACCGTGGCGGCCGGCGCGACCGGTCTCATACGCGCGTGCCGCGATGCCAGCGTGAGGTATGCGAAGCAGCGCAAGGCGTTTGGCGTCGAAATCGGCTCGCATCAGCTCGTGAAGGAAATGCTCGCGCAGATGGAATCCGACTATCAGGCGTCTCGGCTGCTGTGGATGCGAGCGGGATCGCTGAAGAACGTCGGCCGCCGCAATACGAAAGAGACCGGTCTCGCGAAATGGTTCGCGACCGTCGCTTCCGAACGTGCGGCGTCTGATGCCGTGCAGATCCACGGCGCCAATGGCTACTCGGACGAGTACCCCGTTGGCCGTTTTTACCGCAACTGCAAGGGTGCCGTGATCTACGAAGGCACGCGTGAGATTCACAAAGTGATGCAGGCCGATTACCTGCTCGGCTACAGGACCGACCGGCCAACCCGCTGCGAGCTGCCTCCTTATGCTTGATTCCGATCTGTCACTCGATTTTCTGCGCGTTGTCGAAGAGGCCGCCGTGGCCTGCGCCCAGACGATGGGGCAGGGCGACAGGCACAAGTCGGACGCCGTCGCGGTGGAAGCGATGCGCCGTGTCATGGATACCGTGCCGATTGACGGAACCATCGTCATCGGCGAAGGCGAACGTGACGAAGCGCCGATGCTGTACATCGGTGAAAAGGTCGGCGTGGCGCACAAATCGCCCAACGGCCGGGCGTACCCACAAGTTGACATTGCGGTTGACCCGCTCGAAGGGACGAATCTCTGTGCTACCGGCGCGCCCAACGCGATAGCAGTTCTCGCCGCATCGGAAAGCGGCGGCCTGCTCCATGCGCCTGACATGTACATGGAGAAACTCGTCGTTGGCCCGAGCTCGCGCGACGTCGTGGACCTCGATGCGCCCGTGCGTTTCAACCTGAGGGCGATCGCGCAGGCGCTCGGCCGCCGCGTCGAGGATCTGGTCATCATCGTGCTTGACCGTCCGCGACACGAGAAGCTTATTGGCGAGATTCGGGCGACGGGCGCGCGTATCCGCCTCATTGGCGACGGCGATCTCTCGGCCGGTATCGCTGCCGCGGTGGTTGGCAGTGGTGTCCACGCGGTGATGGGTATCGGTGGAGCGCCCGAAGGCGTCTTGACCGCGGCCGCGATGCGCTGTTTGAACGGTGAAATCTTCGCCCGCCTCGTCATCGCGAAACCCGGCGACGAAGAGCGTGCGCACGCGATGGGCATCAAAGACCTGAACCGGATTTACCGCTCCAACGATCTGGCGCCCGGCAAGAGCCTCATCTTCGCCGCGACCGGTGTCACCGAAGGCTCATTGATGAAAGGCGTTCGCTTCTTCGGCGACGGCACGCGGACGACATCGCTGGTGATGCAAACCAATCCGCACCGGATTCGTTTCATCGACAGCATTCATGTGTCGGACTCCACGTCAATCGGAGCCAAAATACGTTTCTAGGTATCAGGTATCAGGGAACAGGTTTCAGTTGTGGCTAAACGCCCGAAGCCGCGCCGCCTCCCCCGTACACCCCTGCCAAGACAAACCGGTGGAGTCCACGAGGACAAAACGAAACGACCGTGGCGTCGCCGCAAACACAAGAAATCGCCGGATACCTCTGAAGCCTGAGAGCCTGATACCTAACACCTGATGCCTGGACCACCCCTGAAACCTGAAACCTGATACCTGATACCTGTAGGATCTCTTCATGTCCGTGGAGCGCGCAGCGCTCGTAGGCGTTGTTCATCCCTCGAACCGCGGCGACGCGGATCATTCGCTCGACGAACTCGCTGGTCTTGCTGAGGCCGCGGGCGCGCGCGTTGTGTTGCGAATGCTGCAGGAGCGGCCCAAGCCCGATCCGACGACGTTCATCGGAACCGGCAAGGTGAGTTCGCTCGCGGCCGCCTGCGAAGAAGCGGACGTCGACGTGGTGATATTCGACAACGAACTCAGTCCGGCTCAGCTCGGTCAGCTCGAAGAGCGCCTCGAGCGCAAAGTCATCGATCGCACGCAGCTGATTCTCGACATTTTTGCGCGGCGGGCACGCACGCGGGAAGGCAAGTGGCAGGTGGAGCTTGCTCAGCTCAAGTACCTGCTGCCGAGACTGGCCGGTTCCGGTACGGCTCTGTCGCGTCTCGGCGGCGGTATCGGTACGCGCGGGCCCGGCGAAACAAAGCTCGAGTCGGACCGCCGCCGGCTTCGCGTCAGAATCCAGGCGATTCAGCGCGAGATCGACCACGTGCGACAGCGTCGGTCCCAGTTGCGCGAGCGTCGTCACAAGCAATCGGTACCGACGGTCGCGCTCGTCGGCTACACGAATGCCGGCAAGACCACGTTGTTCAATCGGCTCACCGACGAGACGGCCGTGGCCTCAGACGCGTTGTTCGTGACGCTCGATCCGCTCGTCCGGCGGGTGCGCCTGCCCGACAATCGCGAACTTCTCGTGTCGGATACTGTGGGGTTCATCGATCGGCTTCCGCACGCGCTCGTAGCGGCCTTTGGCGCAACGCTCGAGGAAGTGGCTGAAGCCGATCTGATTCTTCACGTCATCGACGCCGGAAGTCCCGAACGGGAGCGGCAGGTGAGCGCGGTTCACAAGGTGCTGGAAGAGGTCGGCGCGTCTGATGTTCCATCCGTGGCCGTGTACAACAAGATCGACACGATCACGGCAGAGGAGCACCGCCGGCTGCGGGACGCGGATCCTTCGGCGGCGCTGATTTCTGCTTCGGTCGGAACCGGCATCGCCGAGTTGCTTCAGATCATCGCGTCGCGACTGGCGCTCGACACCAGACGTGTCACGATCACGTTTGACAGCGGCAAGGAGTTCGACCGCCAGCAGATCGGACGGCTGTACCGTGTGGCGCGTGTCATCAGCCATGTGGCCACAAATGGCAAGGTCGTCATCGAGGCCGATGTTCCCCGACGGTTCATTGAAAGACTGACAAGCATGGACCCGGAAGATGTCACGCACGCCCAATAAGCTGTGGCGCAAGTCTTTATGGCTTGCGTTGATCGCGCTCGTATCGGCCTGCGCCGTCAAGACGGCGCCGGCGCTGCCGCCGACGCTCAAGTATCCGGAGTTCGTGTATCCCGCCCCGGTGTCGTCCGGCGCGCGAGAGGCCATGGCGGTCGATCGCGGGTGGCGCTTCCTGCAGAACGACGATTTGTCGAGTGCCGAGCGCGAGTTTGCCGGCGCGCTCAAGAGCGCACCCGATTCCGCCGCGGCGAAGGCAGGCGAGGGTTACGTGTCGCTGGCCCGGCACGACGACATGCGTGCGCTCGATCACTTCGATCTTGCGCTTCGGGGCGCTCCCGCCTACGCGCCTGCGCTCGTTGGCAAAGGGTTGACGTTGCTATCGCTGAATCGCGACAGCGATGCGCGCGCAGCCTTCGAGGCGGCGATGAAGGCAGATCCGTCCTTGACCAGCCTCTCAGCACGGATCGACGTGCTCAAGTTTCGCGAGATCCAGAACCTGATTGCCGTGGCGCGCAACGCGATGAATGCCGGGCGCCTCAACGAGGCGCGCACAGCCTACCAGCGAGCGATTGCCGCGACTCCGGATAGTGCTGTGCTGTACCGGGAGCTCGGGATGGTCGAGCGGCGGAGCGGCAACGCCGCGGCGGCGCTGGAGCAGTTCAATCGGGCAGTCATGCTCGACCCGGCCGATGCCGTCTCGTTGGCACAATCGGGTGAATTGCTCGAAGAACGGGGCGATTTCGCCGGTGCCGAGGCCGCATTTCGCAATGCGCACAATCTGGATCCGTCTGCCGGCTATGACCGGAAAGCAGATGCAGTTACGGTGAGGAATCGTGAGGCTGTCCTGCCCGCTGAATACCGTGCGCTCCCGTCCGCGCCGCAAATTACGCGCGGAGATCTCGCCGCGCTGATCGGCATCCGTCTGGAGGACCTCCTCCGCCAGGCGCCTCGTACCACGGAAGTCATCACGGATACGGCGGGGCACTGGGCGTCTGCATGGATCACGGAGGTGGCGGCGGCGGCTGTGATGCCGCCGTTCGATAACCATACGTTTCAGCCGCGCGCGGCGGTCCGGCGTGTCGACCTGGCGGAGGCGGTCAACGCGCTCCTGAGAATCGCGGGCAGGACGCGTCCGGCACTGCAGGCCCGTATCGCCTCGCGTCCGACGATCCCCGACGTGAGCACCTCGCATTTGAATTATCCGGCGGTCGCGGCGTCCGTTTCCGCAGGCATCCTGCCACTGGTGGAGGGAGGTCGATTCGATACGGAGCGGCCCGTCTCTGGCGCGGATGCGATTGCCGCGATCGATCGACTGCGCGCCCTCGCTTCTGGTGGCGTGTAGCAACTGATGCACGACTATCCAGGACAGCCCTCGAAGAGCGACGCCACTGGCCGCGACAACGGAGCGGCCAGTCTTCTCCTGGGAACGACATACCACTAAGTCCGTGCGCTACCTCACGCTGGCCAATCAGATCACGATCCTGCGGATCATGCTGATCCCGGCGTTCGTGCTGCTGATTGTCTATGGCCACCTGGGGGCGGCACTGGCGGTGTTCCTGCTGGCAGGCTTCACCGACGCGCTCGACGGCCTGATTGCGCGTCTGACGAGCCATCCGACAAGTCTCGGAGCCTGGCTCGATCCGATGGCGGACAAGCTCCTGCTCGTGACCACCTTCGTCGTGCTCACGTTGCCGCAGATCCCGCTGACGAACCACGTGCCGATCTGGCTCACGGTTCTCGTCATCAGCCGGGACATTGTCATCGTCGCCGTCGTGGCGATCGTCAACCTCGCGGTCGGCCCGCGAACGTTCCGTCCCTCGCTGCTCGGAAAGGCCGCGACGGCGACCTTCATCCTGACCAATGTGGTGATCATGTATTTCAACTGGCGGATGGAACGGTCGCCCCTCGTCGACGCCGCGATCTGGCTTGCGCTTGCGTTGACCCTGGCGTCCGCGGGCGACTACTTCTTCCGGTTACGTCGGTTGATCAATGTGCCCGCGCCGTGAAGGCGATTAGTGCGATTGCGCCAGTTTCGCCTTGAAGTAATCGACAGTCTTCAGGAGGCCTTCTTCGAGACCGATTTTCGGTTCCCAGCCGAGCAGCGTGCGCGCGCGCGTGATGTCGGGGCGGCGCTGTTTCGGGTCGTCGATGGGAAGCGGCCGATAGACAAGCTTACTGGACGATCCGACCAGCCGAATGATGGTGCGGGCGATCTCCTCGATGGTCACTTCGTGCGGATTCCCGATGTTCACCGGGTCGTTGGTGTCGGCCTCCATCAGACGAAGCAGACCGTCGACCAGATCGCTCACGTACGTGAAGCTGCGTGTCTGCGTGCCGTCGCCGAAGATTGTGACGTCCTGGCCGGTCAGCGCCTGTGACATGAAGGCCGGCACGGCGCGACCGTCGCGCAGGCGCATGCGTGGTCCGTAGGTATTGAAAATACGGACGATCTTCGTGTCGACGCCGTGATAGCGGTGATACGCGAGCGTCATCGCCTCGGCAAAGCGCTTCGCCTCGTCGTACACGCCCCGTGGGCCGATCGGGTTGACGTTGCCCCAGTACGTTTCCTTCTGCGGATGCTCCAGCGGATCGCCGTAGACTTCGGACGTCGACGCGATGACGAAGCGAGCCTTCTTCTTCATCGCCAGGCCGAGCGCGTTATGCGTGCCGAGCGAGCCGACCTTCAGCGTCTGGATGGGCAGCTCCAGATAATCGATCGGGCTTGCCGGGCTTGCCCAGTGAAGAACGAAGTCGACCGGACCGTCGATGTCAATGTGACGGGTCACGTCGTGCCGTATGAATTCGAAATTCCGGTCGCGCAGGTGGGCGATGTTGGCCAGATCGCCGGTGAGCAGGTTATCGATCCCGATGACGGCATGGCCGCGATCGAGGAGCGCTTCGCTCAAGTGCGATCCGATGAACCCGGCGGCGCCGGTGACGACGCTTCGCACGGTTCAGGAGCGCTGTACGAGACCGCGGAAGACAGTGAGCCACATGATCTTCAGATCGAGCGTCACCGACCAGTTCTCGATGTAGTACAGGTCGTACTCGATGCGCTTCTCGAGCGACGTGTTACCCCGCCAGCCGTTGACCTGGGCCCAGCCGGTAATTCCGGCCTTCACCTTATGGCGCAACATGTACTGCGGGATGCGATGCTTGAACTGTTCGACAAAGAATGGCCGCTCTGGCCGCGGACCGACAATCGACATGTCGCCGCGGAGCACGTTCCATAACTGCGGAAGCTCGTCGAGATCGAGCTTGCGCAGCCATCGGCCAATCGGCGTCGCGCGTGGATCATCCTCCCGCGCCCACACGGGTCCGGTGTCCGACTCGGCGCCTTCATGCATCGAGCGGAACTTGTAAACCGTGAACGCCTTTCCGTCGAGGCCCATCCGTTCCTGGGCGTAGAAAACCCGTCCACGCGAGGTCGCTTTCACGAGCGCGGCGATGATGGCGAGCGGAAGCGCCAGCACCAGCAGCGCAACGGCGGACAACGCGACGTCGATGGCGCGCTTCACCCAGGAACTGAACCCCTGCAGCGGCACGTCGTTGACGTTGATGATCGGGAGCCCGTCGAGGTCTTCGAGCCGCGCCCGGAGCGTAATGAACTGCAGGAGGTCTGGAACAACCTTGACGTCGACGCATTCGCGGCTTGTGAGCTCCACGAGGTCCAACAGTTTCGTGTGCTCTTCGAGCGGCAACGCGACGTAGAGATGATCGATGCGTTCACGCTGCGCGATTTCACCGACCTCTGCGAGCGTGCCCAGGAGCGGAATGCCCCGGTACCCGATGTGGTCACCGCCCGCACGATCGTCAACGAATCCGACCACCTGGAAGCCGAATTCACGATGCTGCAGTACGCGATCGGCGACCATGCGGCCCAGGTCGCCCGCACCCGCAATCAGAATTCGTTTCAGGCCAACGCCCGCCCGCCACCGTCGCTCGAGAAGCTCGCGAACGGCTTCGCGAGCAAGATAGGTGAAGAGGACGTTGAGGATGAGGAACAGGCCCCAGACAATCTGCGAGACCTCGTACGCGCCCCGGGCCTTCTCGGCATCCGAGGCGTAGTAGACGGAGATGTACAGGGTGGTGACGACCCCAAACACGACGGCGAGGATGCTGCCGATCAGGACCGCGAAGAAATCGTCGACACGCGAGCGTCCCCGCCGCAATCGGTAGATGCCCTGAAGCTGGAATGCCAGCGGCGTGAGTAGTGCGACCAGTGGCGCCAGATCGAGATACTGCTCGATCGGCGGATAACCGCGCGTGACTGGAATCAATCCGCTTTCGAAGCGGATACCGTAGGCGAGGATGAATGCCCAGACGGCGAGCAGCGCGTCGGTGACGACGTAAAAGGCGACGAGGAGGCGGTTGTAGCGTCTTACCACCTGGTTCCGATCGGTGCGTTGAGCGTTTCCTCGATCACGGCGTGCATCTGCTCGACGTGATGGTCACGCGAGAAACGCTGCGCGTTGGCACGAAGGCGTTCGGGATCGAATTGCGCCGCCGCCACCGCGTCGAGTGCGGCCGCCATGGAAGCGGGTGTCAGGTCATCGAAGAAAATCCCCGTCTCACGATCAGTGATCGTTTCGAGCGCGCCACCTCGCGCCAGCGCGACCACTGGGCGGCCGCAAGCCTGCGCTTCAACCGGCACGATTCCAAAGTCTTCTTCACCCGGGAGGAGAACGGCGAGCGCGCGGCGGTACTCGTCGCGAATCTGGTCATCGCTCACGTGCCCAACAAACTCGACGTGACCATTGGCGAGCTGCTCGAGGCGATCACGGTCGGGGCCATCACCGGCGATTCGGAGGCTGGCGCCGACACGACGGCAGGCCTCGATCGCGACGTCGATCCGCTTGTAGGGAACCAGGGCCGACACGATCAGAAAATGATGCCCGGGAGGTGTGCTATCGGGGTGGTAGAAGATCGTGTCGACGGGTGGATACACGATTGTCGCCTCGCGATTGTAGTATCGGCGGATCCGCGCCGCAATATTTCCGGAGTTCGCGACAAAGCGTCCTACCCGCGAGGCGGTCGCCGCATCCCACCGCGCCAGGCGCCTCATGATCGGTCCGTAAACCCACCGGCTCGCGAAGGCCCCAACGCGCTCGGGCCCGAAGTAGGCATCGAACTGATCCCACGCGTACCTCATCGGCGCGTTGCAGTAACAGACATGGCGTGCACGGCCCGGCACAATGACCGATTTGGCCGCGCATGTGCTGACGCTGATGACCAGGTCGTAGGGATCGAGATCGAACTGCTCGATGGCCGCGGGGTAGAGCGGCAAGTATCTGCGATAGTGACGGCGCGCCAATGGGAGCTTCTGCAAGCTCGACGTGGTGATGCGGTGCCGGGCGATGGTCTCCGACACGGACCCAGGTACGTAAAAGAGCGTGAAAATGTCGGCGTCCGGATAGCGTTCGCACAGCGCGGTCAGGACCTTCTCGCCCCCGCGCATCCCATTGAGCCAGTCGTGAACCAGGGCGACGCGCCCACGACCCGTCAATTCCATTCGCCGACCAACCGGTAAATATCGTGCGTGCGGGTAACCGAGCGTTCCCACGAAAAATCTCGCGCGCGCGTGAGACCCTTTCGGCGCAGTTCATCTGCCAGCGACGGATCGGTCAGCACGCGTCGAACGCCGTCGACAATCGAGCTGACGTCGTAGGGGTCCACAAGGATGGCTGCATCGCCGGCGACCTCGGGCAGCGACGACACATTTGATGTCACCACCGGCGTGCCGCTTGCCATCGCTTCCAGTGGCGGCAGCCCGAAGCCTTCGTACAGCGAGGGGAAGACGAAGACGGCGGCGAGCCGATACAGCGCCGCGAGCGTCTCGTCGGGAAGGAAGCCAAGGAACCGCACATGCTTGTGCAGCTTGTGGCTATGGACCGCACGGCGCAGCGCCGGCAGCTTGGAGATCTCATCGCCGATGATCAGCAGCTTCAACTCCTCGAATTCACCTTTGCGGAGCGCGGCGAAGGCCTCGATGAGTCTGACGAGGTTCTTATGCGGCTTGATGGTGCCGGCATACAACACGAAGCCATGATCGAGCTGGAAGCGCTCACGAACGCGGGCGATCTCCTCCGGCGAGGGCTGAATCCAGAACCGCTCGTCGATGCCGTTGTAGACAACGACGATCTTGTCGGGCGGCACGTTGAAGAAGTGGAGAATGTCGCGCTTCGACGCTTCCGAGACGGTCAGGATCCGATCGGATTTGCGCGCCGCGCTCCACATCGCCCCGCGTGCGTACGCGTATGCTGCGCGGTTCGGCAGATACTGCGGAAACATCAGGTGAATGCAGTCGTGAATCGTGACCACGGAACGTGAACGCACGGCAACGGGCAGCACGTAATGTGGGGCGTGAAACACGTCCGGCTTCTCACGCATCAACACGAGCGGGATGTGGAACTGCTCGGAAACGGAGTAATTCGCCGCTGGCTCCAGCACCGTGCGGAAGTTCTCGCCGAGCGTGCCGGCGACCGCCATGTCCGATTGGTGGCACAGCAGGACGTACTCGTTCTCCCGATCGATGCGCGAAAGATGCCTCAGGAGATTGCGAATGTAGGTGCCGATCCCGAAGTCGTGGAGTTTTCGGGCATCAATCGCAATTTTCACTAGAGGCTCATCTTACGGGATCCGGCATATGGGATCCGTTTGCTCGCATTGTTGGGACTCGGAATCTGGGATTTGGGATTTCCTAACGATCCCAGCCTGACCAGTCCATTCGGTACTTCTGGCGGATCTGGCGGATGGTGCCTGGATAGACGTTGTCGCGACGTGCGGACTCGGCGGCCGTGTCAAGCGTGGTTTTGATCTGATTCGCAGCGGTCCTGAGATCATCAATCCAGGCAAAGCAGTCGTAGGCATTGCTGCGCGCCACCTTGATGCCGTCCGGCACGTAGACAGCGAACCACGGGCGGTCGCCGCCGGTGGATGCCGAGCTGGCGACGCATAGTTTTGAGTTGCGTTGCCAGGTCGTATCGATCTGATCGCCGATGCGCGCCGCCCACTGTACCGCCTGCTCGTACTGCGCTTGTCCTCTGGCTCGCGCGGCCTCGCTCTCCGACGGTCCGCCCAACGTCTGGTTCAACGCTGCGACGGGTGTCTGCGCGGCCACCACCGGCCGTCCGTTGACGAGCGCAATCGCGTGATCGACAGCGATGGCGAACGCGACGCCTTCGCCGACCTGCTTGGAGATGCCCATCGAGTTGATGCCAATCACGGTGC
>Ga0310810_10007554_pt1 | contig 12413 bp, 11 predicted proteins | sample NCmetagenome_FD_207641 | JGI IMG/M metagenome (GOLD analysis project Ga0310810, IMG submission 207641) | Soil microbial communities from experimental microcosm in Duke University, North Carolina, United States - NC | ecosystem: Engineered > Artificial ecosystem > Soil microcosm > Unclassified ... | reverse complement strand
ACTACGTGTCGGCTACGTCGATCGGGCTGTTCGAGCAGACGAGCGCGAAGTACGGCGAGATCTGGTACGACCTCGGCGGGCACAAGGCCATGAGCCGGATGACGACCGCCGAAGGCGTGCTCGAGACGATCTACAGGCTGGCCGGCGTGACGCCGCCGCCGGAAGGCGACGACGTGTTCCGCGGGCACCCGCTGGCACGCCCGCCGAAGGGGGCCGGGCTCGTCTTCTACGGCATCTGGCCGGCGGCCATCGTGGCCGGAGCTTTCTTCCTGCGGAGGAACCGATGACGCGAGTGGTGCAGGGATCGTTCGTCGCGCTGGCCACGGCCGCGTGGCTCGTCCCGCTGACGGCGGCGCCCGTGAAGGTCGATCTGAGCCGGGAGCAGGTGGGGAAACCGCCCGCCGCGTTCGAGCCGATGGTCGGGACGTGGATCGTCACGAGCGACGGCGCCGACAAGGTGATCGAAGTGGACGGCCGCCCGTGGGTCGCGAGCAAGGACAACCCGACGAAGCTGCTCATCGAGAGCGCGCGCCGCCTGTACGGCACGTCGAACGAGGAGCTGATGGACAACGCGAAACAGTTCGCGTATTACCCGGTGGCCGTGTTGAAGTCTGTGCAGACGTTTTCGAAGGGGACGATCAGCCTGAAGTTCAAGACGATTTCGGGCGACTCGGACCGCTGCTCGGGCATCCTCTTCAACGTCAAGCCGAACGGCGACTGGCTGGCGGTGCGCTACAACGACACGGAAAACAATGTGGCGCTCTGGGAATTCCACAACGGGATCCGCCGGCCGGTGAAGTTCAGCGATCGCTCGAAGCCGTTCATGCTCGATCGCGCGGCGTGGCACGAGCTCAAGATGACGGTCGGCGGCGCCGACGGCACCGCGTTCAAGGCGTGGGTCGACGGCACGATCGCGCTCGACTACACGCTCGGCAGCGCGCCCGGCCCGGGCCGGAACAACGCGCCGGCCAACCCGGACCTCTTCCCTGCCAACAACCCGGTGCTCCAGCCGCCCGTGGCGGGCCGCATCGGGCTGTGGTCGAAAACCGACAGCACGAGCTACTTCAAGGACTACGTGGTCGAACAATGATCCGATCCACGTCTGCGTTCTTCGTGATGCTCTTCCTCGGCGCGGCGTCCGCGCACGCCCAGTCGCCGAACACGGCCGCGCTCGTCGTGGCCGTGCAGGACCAGTCCGGCGCGGTCGTGCCCGACGCGCGCATCACCGCCACCAGCGCGGCGACCGGCGCGGCGCGCGAAGGCGCCTCGGGCGCCGACGGCACGGCGACGCTCGTCGCGCTGCCGATCAACGGCGCCTACACCATCCACGTCGTCAAGCAGGGCTTCACGGCGGACGACGTCTCCGGCGTGCTGCTGCGAGCGGGCGAGACGGCCACGGTGCGCATGAAGCTGGTCGCCAGCGGCGGCGCCAGCGAGGTCACGGTGTACGGCACCGCGGCCGGCGTCCGCAACGATCCGGAGCTCGGCACGCGGCTCGACGCGGAGCGTGTCGAGGCGACGCCGCTGCTCGGCCGCAAGATCTCGTACCTTCCGCTGCTGAACGCCGCCTTCAGGCCCGCCAAGGGCACCGGCGATCTGTTCATGAACTCGGTGTACGTCGTGACCGGTGCGGGCGGCCGGCGCGAGGCCGACTTCATCGTGGACGGCGCGAGCGGCGACGAGCCGTGGGGCCGCCAGACGATGTTCTCCACGATCCCGGTCGGCGCGGTGCAGGAGATGAACATCATGTCGCGGGCGTTCTCGGCCGAGTTCGGCTGGACCGCGAGCGCCGGCATCAACATCGTCACGAAATCGGGCGCGAACGCCACCCACGGCGAAGCCCTGTTCCTCGGCCGCCCCGGCGGCCTGCAGCCGCAGACGTTCTCGGCGGATCTGCAGTGCCCCGGCGGCATCGGCACGTGCGTGCCGCCGACGCGGAGCGGATCGGCCGCCCCGCTCGTTCCGCCCGACATTCCAGATTCGCTGGCGCAGGGCTCCTTCGCGCTCGGCGGCGCGTTCGTGCCCGATCGGACGCACTACTTCGTCGCGGCCGACCTGACGCGGCAGGATCGGACGGCGGCCGTGACGTCGCCGCTCGTGGCGTCGGGCACCACCATCGTCGGCAACTATCGCCAGGCGCTCGTGGACGCGCGCGTGGATCACCGGATCTCGCCGGCGCACGCGCTGATGGCGCGGTTCAACCTCGATCGGTTCTACGACACGAACCCGCAGGACGCGGTCTCGGGCAACGTGCTGCCGAGCGCCGGGCGGCAGTTCACCCGGCACTCGTGGACGGCGCAGGTGAACGAAACGTCGGTGCTCTCGAGCTCGATGCTCAACGAAGCCCGGTTCGAGTTCCAGGACGCGGACCCGGTGACGGCATTCGACCCCATCTCGCCGTCCACGCAATTCACGCGCGCGGGCTCGGTGCCATTCACGTCGGGCGAGTCGCGCTTCGCGCACGTCTTCAGCCGGGTCGGGCAGCTCTCCGACACGCTCTCGTGGACGAAGGGGCCGCACTACGTGCGCGTCGGCGGCAGCGTCGCGCGGAACACGTCGGGCGGCGACGGCACCGAGTTCGGCAGCGCGTTCGTCCTCGGGCAGTACACGATCAACGCGTCGTCGACGAAGCCGCCGGACCAGCTGGCGCTCAGCGACGTCCAGCGCTACCAGCAGAGCTTCAATTTCGGCGCCGGCACGTACGCCCTCAGCCAGTGGATCTCGACGCTGTTCGTGCAGGACAGCCTCCGCGCGCGCAGCGACCTGACGCTCGACCTCGGCCTGCGGTACGACGTCCAGAGCTTCAGCGACAGCCGCGACGACTTCGCGCCGCGCATCGGCTTCGGCTGGAACCCCCGCGGCGATCCGAAGACGTCGGTTCGCGGCGGCTACGGCCTCTATACGACGATGCTCCGCGCGAACACCGACGCCAGCTTCGAGCTCGGCGGACCGCTCGGCGTCTTCACCTACACCGCCACGCCGGGGCAGACCGGGTTCCCGGCCTGCCTGTCGTGCACCCCGGTGGCGTTCGACCAGAACACCGCCGAGGGATCGCTCCCGCCCAGGAACGTGACCATCCGCCCGGGCAGGGCCTCGTTCTACTCGGCGTTCTTCGACGTGTCGAAGCTGCCGGGCTACGCCGCGGCGACGTTCGTCAACCCGCGGAGCCAGGTGGCATCGATCGGCATCGAGCGCGAGATCCGGCCGCGCCTCTTCGTGGCGGTGGACTACGTCAAGCAGCACTGGACGGGGCTCGATCGCACGGTCGATCTGAACGCGCCGTCGCTCTTCGTGCGCACGGCGCCCGGCCAGGTGCGCTCGGCGGGCGCCGCTGACGCGACGCGGCCGATTGCGCCGGTCAACGGCGGCTTCCGGCAGATCAACGTCGTCGAGAACTTCGGCGTCGCCGACTACGACGGCCTCCAGACGATGGTGCGGTGGCGCGGCGAGCGCACGACGCTCGAGGTGAGCTATACGCTGTCGAAAGCGACGAACACGACCGAGCCGAACGGCAACGGCGCGGGACAGAACGACTTCAACCAGCTCGGCGAAGAGGAGCGCGGGCCCAGCCTGCTCGACCAGCGGCACCGGGCAGTCGTCACCGCCAGCTACCGGCTGCCCTACGACGTGACGGTCGGCACGGTGACACAGCTCGCCTCGGCCCGTCCCTTCAATCCCACGACGGGGGCGGACAACAACGGCGACGGGAACAACAACGATCGGCCGGTGATCGACGGCGCCGTGGCGGGCCGCTACTCGTTCCGCGGCACGCCGAACTACGACGCGGCGGTCTTCGGCGAGGTCGGTTTGCGCGTGCTGCCCGGCCGCACGGTGACGCTTCGCGTGGAGGGCTTCAACCTGTTCAACCACGCGAACGTGCTGGGCCGCAACGGCACGTTCGGCGACACGGGGACGCCGCTGGCGACGTTCGGGCAGGCGAGCCCCGGCCTATCGAACATCGAACCGGGACGCATGGTACAGTTCCAGGCGCGCTTCAGCTTCTGACGCGCGCCACGTCTGCGGGGAAGCGCGCGAGGCCTATGGGGAAGCGGGAGGGCGCGGAGCACGACGGCCAGAGCGAGACCGAGGCGCCGTCGAATCCGTTGCATCCTTCTCCGTTCCTCCGCTTCTCTGTGGTTGCATTTTCTCCGTTCCCTCCGTCCCCTCCGTTCTCTCGATGCCATCCGCGATCGACGTCTCGTCGGTAATCGGGCTGGTCGCCGTCGGCGTGTTCACCGCCCAGATCCTGCTCGGGCTGCTCCTGTCGGTGGGGTACAACCCGGTCCGCAGATGGCCGCGTCAACGCCTGAAGCTGTTCACGTACCACAACTGGCTGGGCTACATCGGCCTCGGGACCGCGGCGGTGCACCCGCTGGTGCTGCTCGTGTCGTCGACCGCGGGCTTCCGATTGTTCGACATCGCCGTGCCGATCTGGTCGCCGACGCAGCCGTTCCAGAACACGCTCGGCGCGATTGCTTTCTACCTCGTGGCGTTCGTCGTGGCGACGTCGTACTTCCGGTCCCTGTTCGCGCACCACAACTGGAAGCTGCTGCACTACACCGCGTACGCGGCGGCCGCCGTGTTCTTCCTGCACGGCGTGCTGGCCGATCCCAACCTGAAGAACCAGCCGGTCGATTTTCTGGACGCCGAGAAGGTCTACGTGGAAGGGTGCGCGCTCGCGGTTGCCGTCGCGACGATCGCGCGCGTGAAATACCGCCGCGGTCCCCGCGGGCGGGCCGTGACCACCGCGCACGCAGCGTAGGGGCGCACGGACAAAAGAGGCCGGGCGGTGGAGCGCGCCGCGCGCATGGAGGCCGATGCGCCGCCCGTTCGCTGAGCGATGCGTCGAATCAGACGGACGATCGTGCCGGCGTCAGCACGCTGATCCCCATCCCGACCACGACCACGACCATCGCGCCGATCAGGTTGTGCCACAGGAAGGCGATCGGCGTCGTGAACGCTACGATGAGCACCACCACCATGCCGGCGATGAGCCCCCAGAACGCGCCGGCCGCGGTGGCGCGCTTCGTGCCGATCGCGAGGATGAACACGCCCAGCAGCGAGCCGTAGTAGATGGAGCCGTAGCGGTTCACCACTTCGATGAGCGACCCCTGGTTCGCCGCGAACATCGCGACGACGCAGGCGAACAGCCCCCAGCCGATGGTCGCGACCTTCGACACCAGCAGGTAGTGCGCGTCGGGCGCCTCTTTCACGAACAGGCGCCGGTAGAAATCGAGAATCGTCGCCGTCGCGAGCGCGCTCAGCTCGCCGCCGCTCGCCGACATCGCCGCCGCGAAGATCGCCGCGATCATCAGCCCTACGAGCCCCACCGGCAGCCGCGTGGTCAGGAACGTCGGGAACACGTAGTTCACGTCGTCGTAGCGATCGTCGCCCGTCGTCTCGCGCACGACAGCCGCCGCGCGCCCGCGGATGCGGCCCACTTCGGCGTCGGCCGCCACGAAGGCGGCGCGATCGTCGCGCTCGGCGGCGTCGCGCCGCCGCGTCAGCGCGTCGGCGAACGACCGCTCGAGCCCGGCGTACTCGGCCGCATGCGCGCCCGCCCGCACCTGCGGGTCGTAGGCGTTGTTGAACAGCATCGGCGGCGGCTGGAAGAGGTAGAACACGAACACCAGCACGCCGGCGCCGAGCACGAGCAGCTGCAGCGGAATCTTGACCCAGGCGCTCATCATCAGCGACTGCCGGGCCTCGTCCACCGACTTGGCCGTCAGGTAGCGCTGCACCTGGCTCTGGTCGCAGCCGAAGTACGCGAGCATCAGGAACAGCCCGCCCACGAGCCCCGACCAGATCGTGTACTGCTCGCGCGGATCGAAGCGGAAATCGACCGCCGTCAGCCGGCCGGTGGCGCCCGCCAGCCGCAGCGCCTGCGTGAACGGCACCGACTGCGTGATGCCGTGCAGCAGGATCGCCACGGTCGCCGACATCCCGCCGACGACGATGAACATCTGCTTGACGTCGGTCCAGGCGACGGCCTGCACGCCGCCGATCGTCGTGTAGAGAATCATCGGAGAATGGTGACCGGCAGCTGCCAGCCGAGGATCGCCGACATCACGACGGCCGGCGCCGCGAGCGTCACGCCGAGCGAAAAGGCGCGGCCGACCAGGAAGAGCAGCCCGGCCAGCGATCGCACGCGGACGTCGAATCGCCGCTCGAGGTACTCGTACGCCGTGAACACCCTGGCGCGCGTGAAGAAGGGGACCACCGTCAGCGAGAGAATGATCATCGCGAGCGGCAGCCCGAAATAGAACTGCACGAACCGCAGCCCGCTCCGGTAGCCCTGCCCCGTCGTGCCGACGAGCGTCACGGCGCTCATCTGCGTCGCGATCACGGACAGCCCGACGGCCCACCACGGCAGCGACCGGTTCGCGAGGAAGTAGCCCTCCACCTTGTCGGTGCCCTTCGACCGGCGCAGGCCGTCGACCACGATCCACAGGATGTAGGCTGCGACGACGACCCAGTCGAGCGCGCGCATCAGCTGAACGCCCGGCCGAAGAACCAGAGCGCCGCGATGATGGCGGCTTCGAGGAGGACGACGCGGACGTAGGTGGCGGTCAAAGGCGAGACGCCCGATCGGCGAGGCGCTGTTCGGCCGCCTCGAGCGCGTCGACCGCGCGCGACCGCCAGGCCCGGTCGGCCTCGAGCTGCGCCTCCGCGGCGGCCAGCGCACGGGCCGTTTCCTCCGGCGCGGGACCGCCGTGCGTGCCGCGCACGGCGACGAAATGGCGGGGGCTCAGGATCTCCTGAAGCGCGGCCTCGGTGTACTTGATCGGCGCGCCCGCCAGCTCGCTCGAGGCGTCGGCCACGAGCGCCGCGAGCGGCGCGTCTGGCTGGCGCTCGCGCCCGGCAATCAGCCGGGCCGCGATGGCGTGCGCCGTCCGGAACGGCAGCCCGTGATCCCGGACCAGCGTGTCGGCGAGCTCCGTCAGCGTCGTCCAGCCGCCGCCGGCGCCCTTCTCGAGCCGCTCGGGATCGAACGACGCCGACGTCATGGCCGCCGCCACGAGCCGGACGGCCCGCATCGCGTCGCGGAACGCGGCAAACACCAGAGGCTGGAGATCGTCCTCCGTATCCACGATGTCGCCGAACGGCGTGTTGTGCACGGCCGCGACGACGGCCTGCGCCTGGCCGAGCGCCTTGCTGCCAATCGCACGCGCATGCTCGAGCGCGACGGGATTGCGCTTCTGCGGCATGATGCTGCTCGACTGGACGAAACCGTCGCCCAGCCGCAAGTACCCGACCTCCGACGTGCTCCAGAACAGCAGATCCTGGACGAAGCGGCCGAGCCCGACGAGCAGCACCGACGCCGCGGAGACGCTCTCGAGAAGATAGTCGACCGTCGCAATGCTGCCGTACGTGTTGCCGGTCGGCCCGCAGAAGCCGAGCAGCGATGCCGTCAGATCCCGGTCGATCGGAAACCCCGTGCCGGTGATCGCGCACGCGCCGAGCGGGCTGCGGTTGGTGCGCTCGTAGGCACTCTCGAGCCGGGAGGCGTCGCGCTCGAGCTGTTCCACGACGGCGAGCAGGTAATGCGCCATCGTCGTCGGCTGCGCGCGCTGGGTGTGCGTGTGGGCCGCGAACACGGTCTGGCGGTGGCGCGCGGCCAGGTCGAGCAGCGACCGGCGCAGCTCGAGCGACGCATCGATCAGCCCGAGCACGAACTCGCGCTGCCGCATGCGGTACATCGTCATGTCGATGTCGTTCCGGCTGCGGGCCGTGTGCAGCCGGCCGGCGACGTCGGCGCCGCATGCGCTGGTGACGAGCCGTTCGACGAAGAAGAACAGGTCCTCGCACGAGCCGTCGTACGTCGACGCGCGGACCTCGTCCTGGGAAATGCCGTCGAGCGCGATCCGGATCGCGTGGGCATCGGCGGCGGAGACGATGCCCCGCTCCGCCAGCATCACCAGGTGGGCGTAGTTGATCGCCATCAGCGGCGCCAGGAGGAGCGATTTCGCGTCCTCGAAATTCTCGTTCAGAACGTAGGTCACGTACTCCGGCGCGAACGTCATCACCGGCAGTATATCGGGTCTGCGCGGGATGACGCAGGGCGCGGGCCGCCGGCGGGCGGCCGGTATAATCGGCCCCATGATGCGCATCGCCATCGTCACGCTCGCGGCGTCCGCGGTCCTCGGCGCGCAGGCCGGCCCCAACGACGGGCTGGCGCGCGACGTCTACAAGCAGCTCGTCGAGATCAACACCGCCGAGTCGTCGGGCAGCGTGACGAAGGCGGCCGAAGCCATGGCCGAGCGCCTGCGCACCGCCGGCATCCCCGCCGCCGACATCCACCTCGACGGGCCCGACGCGCGCAAGCACAATCTCGTCGCCAGGTTCCGGGGGACAGGCGCCCGGCGGCCCCTGCTCCTCCTCGCGCACCTCGATGTCGTCGAGGCGAAAGCGTCGGACTGGTCCGTACCGCCGTTCACGTTCCTCGAGAAAGACGGCTTCTTCTACGGGCGCGGCACGAGCGACGACAAGGCCATGGCCTCGCAGATCGTTGCGAACGTGATCCGCCTGAAGCAGGAGGGCTTCAAGCCGGACCGGGACATCATCGTCGCCCTCACCGCCGACGAAGAAGGCGGCCCCGCCAACGGCGTGGACTGGCTCGTGAAGAACCACCGCGACTGGATCGACGCCGAGCTCGCGCTCAACGAGGGCGGCAGCGGCCAGATGAAGAACGGCAAGTACTTGATCAACGAGATCGGCGCCAGCGAGAAGGTCTACCAGGACTTCACCCTGACGTCCAAGAACCCCGGCGGCCACAGCTCGCGGCCGGTGCGCGACAACGCCATCTACCACCTGTCGGACGGGCTGGCGAAGATCGAGCGCTACGATTTTCCGCTGCACCTCAGCGAGATCACGCGCGTGTATTTCGAGCGGATGGCGGCGTTCCAATCGGATGCGCGGGTCGCGGGCGACATGCGCGCGGTGGCGAAGGTGCCGCCTGACGCGGAAGCGGCGAAGCGCCTGTCGGCGCAGTCGGCGTACTACAACGCCCTGATGCGGACCACGTGCGTCGCCACCATGCTCACGGGCGGCCACGCGACGAACGCGCTGCCCCAGACGGCGACGGCCAACGTGAACTGCCGCATCCTGCCGGGCGAGCCGCCCGCGACGATCAAGGACCGGCTGGTCGAGGTCCTCGCCGATCCGAAGGTCTCGGTGGCGTTCGTGGACCAGGCGAAGCCGAGCGAGCCCTCGCCGCTCAGCCCGGCGATCATGGGCCCCGTCGAATCGATCACGCACGCCCTGTGGCCGGGCGTCGTCGTCGTGCCGACGATGGGCACCGGCGCGACCGACGGGCTGTACCTGCGGAACGCCGGCATCCCGACCTACGGCGTCGAGGGGTTGTTCTACGAGGTGGACGACAACCGGGCGCACGGCCGCGACGAGCGCGTCGGCGTCAAGCAGTATTTCGAGGCGCTCGAATTCCAGTACCGCCTGATCAAGGCCCTGGCTTCGAACCCTTGACGATCGGGTTGCCGTCCTTCACCCACTGGTTCCAGCCGCCGAGCAGGGCGCGGACGTTCTTGACGCCCTGCGCCTTGAGCATGAGCGCCGCACGGGCGCTCGTCGCTTCCTTCTGTCAGGCGCAGTAGGTGACGACCGGCTTCTTCGTGCGCTTCAGCACCTCGACGACGGTCTTCTGGTATTCGTCGCTCCAGGTGAGCTGCCCCTCGAGCGGCAGCAAGAGGGCGCCGCGAATGTGGCCCAGCGGATACGCCTCCGGATTGCGGGTGTCGACGACGATGACGTTCTTCCGGGCGAGCAGGCGCTTGAAGGCCTGCTGCGTGATGCGGGGCGCCTCGTCCTGCTCCTGCGCGCGCACGGCGGGCGCCGCCAGCACCACGACCGCTGCGGCGAGCACGAGCGAACGGATGCAACCAGCCATGCCTCTAATTTACCGGAATCGCCGCGTCGGCGCGGCCCGGCCGAGGTGGCGCGACCGGTGATGCCGCCGTGGCGCGCACGCGCCCGTCCTCCTCGTCCCGCCGGGACCGCACGGATGCCCGAGCCGACGACGGACCCGGCGGCGCTCGCGGCGGTCGTCGAAGACGCGGCCCATTTTCCAGGCGGCCACGCCGCGTCGGTCGTGACGCCTGGAGACGAGGCGGGCATCGCCGCCGCCGTGCGAGCGGCGCCGGCGGTGCTGGCGATCGGCGCGCAGTCGTCGCTCACGGGCGGCGCAACGCCGTTCGGCGAGCTGGTGGTGAGCACGCGCCGGTTGAACCGGATCCTGGAGGAAGGGCCCGACTTCATCCGCGTCCAGGCAGGCGTCACGGTGGCGGAGATCGACCAGGCGCTGGAACGCGCGGGCCGCTACTATCCGCCGGGACCGACTTTTACGGGCGCCTTCGCGGGCGGAACCGTCGCGACGAATGCGGCCGGCGCGGCGACGTTCAAGTACGGCACCACGCGCGACTGGGTGCAGGCGATGACGGTCGTCCTGCCGGACGGCTTCGTGCTCGACATCCGCCGCGGCGACACGACGGCGCACCCGGACGGATTTTTCGAGCTCGAGCGCGCCGGCGCCATCGTCCGCGTGCCCGTGCCGCGCTACGCGATGCCGCGCGTGCCGAAGATCTCGGCCGGCTATTACGCGGCGCCTGGCATGGATCTGATCGACCTCTTCATCGGATCCGAGGGGACGCTCGGCGTCGTCGTCGACGTCACGCTGCGCGTGCTGGCGGCGCGCCCGGCAGCGTGCCTCGCGTTCATCCCGTTCACGAGGCGCGAGCAGGCGATCGCCTTCGCGGGGCGCGTGCGAACCGCCGCGCGCGAGACGCGCGCCGGCGGCGATCCGGCCGGGATCGACGTGTCGGCCATCGAGCACATGGATGCGCGGTCGCTCGCGCTGGTCGTGGAAGACGGCGCCGACCGGCGGTGCGGCGTGTCGTGGCCGGCCGCGACGGCCATGGCGCTGCTGGTGACGCTCGAGCTGCCGCCGGCGACGACCGCGGCCCGGGCCTTCGAGGAGATCGGCGCTGCACGCGAAGACGCCGCTCCCGATACGCCGCTCGTCCGGTTCTGCCGGCTGCTCGACGGCGAGGGGCGGCTCGAGTGCACCGCGATGGCGGTGCCCGGCGACCGCTCTCGCGCCGCGCAGCTGCTGGCGCTGAGGGAAGCGGTGCCGGAGGCCGTGAACCGGCGCGTCGGCATCGCGAAGCAGCGCGACGCGCGCATCGAGAAGACGGCCGCCGACATGATCGTGCCATTCGACCGTGTGGGCGAGCTGCTGGCGCTGTACGAGCGCGAGCTCGATCGCCGCGGCCTCGACGCCGCCATCTGGGGGCACATCTCCGACGGCAACCTCCACCCCAACGTCATCCCGCGCTCGCTGGCGGATGTCGAGTCGGGCAAGGAGGCGATCCTGCTCTTCGGGCGGGAGGTGATCCGCATGGGCGGTTCGCCGCTCGCGGAGCACGGCGTCGGCCGCAACCCGGTGAAGCAGCAGCTGCTCGCGGAGCTGTACGGCGCGGCGGGGATCGACCAGATGCGCGCGGTCAAGCGCGCCATCGATCCGGACGGCAGGATGGCGCCGGGCGTGCTGTTTCGACAGTCGGGCTGATACGAGGCGCTGTCACGCGCGGCTACGCGGACCCCGGCGGCCTCACGTCGCGCAAGGCCGGACCCTGCGGCTCACGCGATGAGCGCGGCGACGCCGACAACGGCGAGCCCCGCGACGACGAGCCAGGGCGCAAGGACGGCGCCGATGCTGCCGGCGGGATCGCGGCCGGTCGGATCGTCGGCGGCGCGCGCCATCGCGGCCGCCACGGTCGACTGCCCGGCGAAAGCCGTCGCAACCGCCGCGAGGAGCAGCGCCCACCCGGAGCCGAGGGCGACGCGGGCGCCGACGGGGCCGCCGGCAAGGCGGACTGCGAGGAACAGCGTCCCGATCCAGCTGGCGATCGCGACGCCGGCCACCAGGCGCAGCCGGCCGATTTCGCGGTCGGCCGCTTGCCGCATCAGCTCCAGCCGCAGCGCCCGCTCGGCGCGAGCGCGCTCGGCTTCGATCTGCTCGCGCTCGAGCTCGAGCCGTCGCGTGTCGCGATCGAACGCCTCGCGCAGCGCCGCCACGACGACCCCCGCCAGCCGTGTTTCGAGATGGCCGAGCGCCCGGCTGCCGGGCACCAGCTCACGATCGGGCGCGTCGCCCTCGGCGCGATCCGCTCCCCGCGAGGAGCGGGAGCGCGCGAGATCGGTGATGCCGAGCACGACGTCGAGAATCCGAAGCCAGGGCATGGCCATAGGTCAATTCATCCTGGACGAGGTTGTTCACTGGCGTCCGAGCCACCGGTCCCTGAACGCCTTCTGCGCCGGCGTCAGCGCCGCGCCGGTGGACTCGACGGGCACGACGTCGAAGCCGCGCCGGCCGGGATCTTCGGCCAGGGTGATCGAGG
>Ga0310810_10007553_pt1 | contig 12414 bp, 10 predicted proteins | sample NCmetagenome_FD_207641 | JGI IMG/M metagenome (GOLD analysis project Ga0310810, IMG submission 207641) | Soil microbial communities from experimental microcosm in Duke University, North Carolina, United States - NC | ecosystem: Engineered > Artificial ecosystem > Soil microcosm > Unclassified ... | reverse complement strand
CCGATCCGACCACCCGTGACTTGCGCGCCCTCATCGCCCACCGCGTGCGGCTCGTCCGCATGCGCACCATGGTCAAGAATGGGCTGCACGCCATCGCCCTCAACCAGCGCGTCGCCCTCGGGCCGTCGCTGTGGACCAAGCGGGGCCTGGCCCAGCTGCGGGCGCTCTCCCTGCCACCGCACACGGCCAACCGCCGTGCGGACAGTCTGGAGTTGCTCACTTGGCTCACCACCCACATCGACCAGCTCGACGCGCAGATCGCGGAGGCGGCTGCCGCCGATGCCCGGGCCCAGCGCCTGCTCACCCATCCCGGCGTCGGCCCATTGACCGCCTTGATCACCGTCCTGGTCCTGGGCCCGGCCGCCCGCTTCCCCACCAGCAAGCATGTCGGCTTGGCCCCGGCCATCCACTCCTCGGCCGACAAGTACCACCTCGGCAAGATCACCAAGCAAGGCAACGCGCTTCTCCGCTGGATCCTGGGACAGGCGGCCCCGCTCGCTGCGCGGGCCGATGGCGAGCTCAGGCGTGCCTACTTCGCCGTGCTGCATCGGCGGGGCCGCCCCAAGGCAAAGGTCGCCCTGGCTCGCAAACTGCTCGTTCGCCTCTACATCATGCTTCGGGACCAGATCGACTACGAGGAGTTCCGGCGCCGCGGCCGCGTGCGGCGCTCTCGCATCGCAGTTAATCCCGTCTCCGCGACCACCATGTAGCCGGCGCGCTGACGGACCGCGAGTCCCCAGGGCAGACGTTCCAGTGCGGGCGTTCTCGGGGTGATTGATGGTCCACCATGACCGGCTCACTGATTGGGACGCCCACCCTCGACGATCGAGAGGAGTAATCGTCGACGATCGAATGCTGACGTCATGCGCCGTAGTCCATGCGCGAATGGATGGCTGGTGGACGGGTGCTGCGGGGACCGTAGTACTCAACGATCGAGTCCTACAGAAGAGGAGCCGATCGATCCGCGAAGGACCGTCTTGACACGAAGGACCGTTCTCATGGATCAATCACCTGATCGGCCCGCGCTAGCAGCGACGGCGGGATCGTCAGGCCGAGGGCCTTCGCCGTCTTGAGGTTGATGATCAGCTCGAACTTGGTGGGCTGTTCCATCGGGAGGTCGGCGGGCTGAGCGCCCTTAAGGATCTTATCGACGTAGGTCGCGGCGCGGCGCCACACATCAAGTTCGTTCGCCCCATAGGCGATGAGGCCGCCCGCCTCCACATGCCTCCTCAGCCCGTACATCGCTGGCAGGCGGTTCCTTGCCGCAAGATTTGCCAACCGCGTTCCCTGGGCGGCGAACATCGGGTCCGCGCTGACGAGGAGCGCTTCCGCGCGCCCTCGGGTGATCCTTGAGAAGGCACGATCGAACTCGTCGTGACTTTGCGCCTCCACGCGTTGAAGCTGCACATTTAACGACCGGGCCGCGATCTCCGTATCCCTCAATTGTTGTAGAAGCATTGGATTCGCGGGGTTCAAAAGGACGGCGACGCGAGACACCCCGGGGACGATCTCCTTCAGCAACTCCAGTTGCTTGCCACCTATCGCTAGGCCACCAGTGAGAGTCGGCCCCGTGATGTTCCCGCCGGGCCGGGCGAGGCTCTGCACCGACCCGAGCGCAACCGGGTCTTGTACTGCCACAGATACGATGGGGATTGTCGTGGTCGCCTCCTTGGCCGCACGGGTTGCTGCCGCGGCGCTGGCGACGAGGACATCAACTCTGAGCCGGACCAACTCGGCCGCAAGGTCGGGCAGCCGGTCGGACCTGCCCTCCGCCCACCGATACTCGATGACGATGTTCTGGCCCTCAACCCACGCGAGTTCACGCAACCCTTGCCGAAACGCCGCGACGACCTGTGGGCTAGTAGTAGACCAACCGTTCGAGAGAAAACCTACCCGGTATACCTTCCCTGTCTGCTGCGCCTCGGCGGCGAGCGGGGCGGCGAGGACGCCACCGGTCAGAGTGCCGAGGAATGTGCGCCGGTCCAATGATGCCCCCGGCTGGCCTTGGGTTCGGAAGGAGGCGGCCAGCGGGACGAATTTATACCACGCGGCGTGACTCGGGTAGGGCTGCAGAACGGGGCACAAGCCCGGACGCTAGGTGGCCGCTGGTGCCTTCTTTGGGGGCTCTCCCGCAGGATGCATGATGAGCCCGCCGCGTCTAGCACGTCACAGCGCTGGTGCTCCTGCATGAACGCTTCAAAAGCATCAAACGGGAAGCGCTCCATGGGGCCCCGGAGCCTAGCAAACAGGTCCGGCGCTGTCCAGAAGCGCTTAATGGTGCCCGGTTGTGACTACAGGGCATAGTTCCTGCTGTTGCAGAGACCGATAGCTAGAACGGCCACGCGCCCTCGCCTGCGTTCGGGCAGGAGGCTACTACACCATGGGCAATACCCCGAGGTCAGAAGGCCGCACGCGAGCCAAAGGCACGGAAGCGCAAGTCACAGGGCGCCCGCTCACACGCACCACTGCCAGAGCTGCGGCTGGGGATAGGCGTAAGAAATCTGCCAGGGCGAGGCGCCGGCTCCGCGAAGATGCTGCCGCTGGCAAGCTTCCTGGAGGTGCGGGAGAGCTGCAGGAAGCCGCTGGCCGGGGGCGGTAGCCTTCGATTGGGGCACTGATCTTGCTCTTTCGATAAGGCAAGACACATCCCAAGGAGGGTTACATGTCTCAACGGCAAGTGTTCCATGTGGTGCCGCAAGACCAAGGCAAGTGGCGTGTAGAGCCGGAAGGTAGGCGCGAGGTTGGCCGGGTGTTCGAGGATAAAGAAGAAGCGGTTCGGCAGGCCACCGAGAACGCCAAAGCCGCCGACACGGGGCAGATCATCGTGCATGGCCGCGACGGGCGCATTCAGTACGAGCACACGTACGGAGAAGATCCCCGCGAGCGAAAGGGGTAGCCCTTCCGCAGACCCGGACCCAAATTAGTCTCCCTGGGAAGTGGCTACCGTGTAGCTCTGCTCCGTTCGGGATCGTACCAGCGGTGGAAGGGCGTGGAATCTGGGGAGCGTGCATCAAAGGAGGAGCTAGGAGAGGTTGCCGGCCCACAACTTCATTCTGCCCACAACTTCATTCTATGGAGGGGTCAACCGCCGAGCGCCTACCAAGGTGTTTCTTAGATATGAGCCCGAAGTTCGGCCAAGATTGTGACCTTCGCTAGGCCATCCTCAAACCTCGCCACAGCTCCGCGCACGAGAGATGGAACGAAGCTCGGCTGCCGTCATCAAATAGCAGTTCGTATTCTACTTGAGCGTGTCGGATGACCTCATCACAGCCCGCACAGAGCGCGCCGGTACCGCTGCCTGCGAACACCGCGACCGCGTCGCCCTGAGGCAGAAACCCATCGTGCAGCTTGGCGACAATGCGGTCATGGATTGTGGCCACGTCCCCATTGTACGGCGAGCGCTCTTTTTCGGGCCTACCTTCCCGTGGCCTAGCGGGAAGCGTTGCCGTCGAGCTTGCCGCGCTCAAACTCCCAGGCGGCGAAACACCGAAGGTGGACGTGGAACTTGTCCAAGCCGCCCCCGTCGTCCTTCTCGAACTGAATCTCGAACTCCATCTCGGACTTGGTGACACGTTTCCCGCAGATCGCGCACTCGGCATTAACGCCTGGGCCGCCCCATGTCCGGTCCGGTGCACGGGCAGGGAGCTTCCCGGCCTTGATCGCGGCTCGGGCTTGCTCTCGGAGGATCGGTTCGTCGGGCATGGCCGGGCCTTTCGTTAGTGCAAGGCGATACGCAGGCCATATGCCGCGAACAACGACGCCAGGCGCGTCAGCCAGAAGGTCCGCAGGAGGCGGTATCAGTGTACACCCCCCCGCCCGCGCTAAGCCGGATCGGGGCCGCCGCTAATTTAGCTGGGGTCAACCGGCGGTGCAGCTCTTCTTGCGGGCCGCTTGGCGGCGCGAGCCAGGCTGAGGTTGTGGCGCTTCTTTTCCTGAACCTGGGCGCGTGGGCCGACTGTCTCTTAGCCAACTCACGGAGTTCCGAGAAGTGCGCCGCGTCCGCAGCGTCGATCTTGTCGATAAGGGCCTGCATCCTGGCGCTCACGGCCATTGGCACACGCCTCCTTGGCGGATCGAGTAGAGCACAGAAGTTAGATCAAAAGGAGATTGCGCATGAAAGGCCGCATTGCGGAGAAACCGAGCCACTAGATGTTGCCCGCTACAAGCGTGGTGGCGCGTTACTCAAGCGTGGATCGTCGCTGGCCACACAGATGCTCAGCAGGGGGTAGTGAAGATGGGCTCAGGGTCTTTACCCCGCACGCATTCCCTCAGCCACAATGACAGCCGCGTCCATCGGCGACTGGTTAACCTTCGCGGACACGCTTTTCCAGACGCGGAGTTGGCGCCGGCCTTCGTCCGGGATCGCCTCCTCACAGGCTCGCTGGTTCTCGAATGCCCGTGTCATTGCGCGCTGAACTTCCTCGAGGCGTAAGTGTTCCACAAGAGCCAGGCGCACTCAGCGTGAGCAGATGCCGTGAAGCTATGTCGCCTTCGGTGGGGCAGGTTGTGCTGGGCACTGTGTGGCGCATGAAGTGTCGTGCGCTCCAGCATCACAGGTAGCTATAAAAGTCGATCAGACTCCTCGCGCCAGATCACGGCGCAGCATTCGTGAGCGTGGAACCCTGAGACCTCGGCGTCATTCCGCCCGGCAATAATTACAATCCCAGACTCGATGCACGGGTCCCCCCACCTTTGGACCGCTTTCCGGGCGGAATGACGCCTGTCGTCGGAGAGAACCTACCTTCTCCTATGCGGCTCTGGACAAGCCGGCGAATGGCCGGGGACATGAAGCCCTGAATCGTATACCTGTGACAGGATGGCGCACGAGGTTTGTGGGCGCGAAGCCGAAGGGGGAGGCTCGAGAGGGCGCCTCATCCCTTCGGGCTCCGTTCTGCTTGTTGCGTGTTGCCGCGCGAACTTAAGCCGGCGTTACGTTAGTCGCGACCTGTTGCCCCTTACTGTTCTTATACGTCACCTTTACACGCTCCCCCTTCTTGAGGTCCGCGAGTTGCCGGGCCACCGCGGGGTCGGCATTTAAGGTGAGCGTGGAGCCGTCCGCAGCCTTCAACGTGAACATGTGGGCATTCCGATTAACCGACATGACGCTGCCGGTAACATGATGCGGCAAGGCGAGGCTGCTGGGTTTCTTGGCCGGTGCGGCCGTCTCCCTCGTCGTATTCGGAACCGTAGACTCCGCCGCAAAGCTAGGTCCCACCGTCACAAGGCTTGCCAATGCCAACGCTGCAATGGTCGTGGGTTTCATCGGACTCACCTCCTTGGTTTGAGGAGCCTGCCCTCCCACATGTCGATAAAGCATCGGGCATGCCAGCCGGCAGGAACTCCGCATGAGAGCGCGTAGTCTCTCTTCCGGCGGCTCCCGCCGGTAAGGAGTGCCCCGTCCCTATGTCTCAGACGAAGACTTGACACGCGGCGCGAATCGTCGGCCTCTGGGCATGGCAGGCGCCCGAGGCTGGGGCGGCTGTCTGCTAACTTCCGGCCGCCGCCTGCCCCTCACACCGTCCCCGCCAATCCGGCGCTAACGCCACACGCCCCGGGGCTGGATACACGATCCGCTTGCCCCCCGGGAATGTGAGCAGCCACAGCGCCTCGTTCATCAGCGCTTGGCTCAACGCCCAACGCCAGGCGCAGCTCGTCTAAGGCTCATGCTCGGGTCAGGCCTGCTGGCGGATGCACAGGCGCTGGAAGATGGCTTCCACCGCGTCGTCTACGTGCAAGGAGCTACTCAATCACCTGATCCGCCCGCTGCAGGAGCGACGGAGGCATCGTCAGGCCGAGGGCTTTGGCGGTCTTGAGGTTGATGACTAGCTCGAACTTGGTGGGCTGCTCGATGGGGAGATCCGTTGGCTTCGTGCCCTTGAGAATTCGGTCCACATACGTGGCGGCTCGTTGTTCGACCACGACGACGTCCGGCGCGTAGGAGAAGAGCGCCCCCTCTCGGACCGCCTCTCTGCGATAGGTAGCCAACGGTAGGTGTTTGTCGCTGGCGAGACGGATCAGTGCACCGGTGAACTTGGTCTGCAGAGTGATTGAGGCCGAGACAACCCCATCGACCTCACCCCGCTTAATGGAGGCAAAGATCTGCTCGAGATCAGCCTGGTCGGTCGCTTCTCGCTCCTCTAGTTTCACGTTCAGCGTCCCCGCCGCTGCCCTGATCTCGTCCAGCTGGCCCTGTGTCACAGGATCGCGTGGATCGATCAGCAGGAGGACGCGCCGAAGTGAGGGGACCATCTCCTTGAATAGCTCGATCTGCTTGGCAGGCGAGATGGCGAAGAAAACGAAACCCGTGGAGTTCCCACCGGGGTGGGCGAGCGTCTTCACGAGGCCCTGCGCCACCGGGTCGGTGACATGAACCATCACGATGGGAATCTGGGAGGTGGCAGCTCTGGCCGCCCGAGCGGTCGGGTTTCCGAATGCCACGATCAGGTCGACCCGAGCCTTGACAAAATCCTTGGCCGTCCGCATGGCCCTGTCCTCGTCGGCCAGGTTCTGAAAGTCGATGTGGATGTTCTTCCCTTCCCTGTACCCTAGGGACTCAAGGCCATCTCGCAGTGTCTGGAAGCCAGGCGGGATGTGGTCGCCCACGTGGAAGACGCCGATCCGATAGGCTCTGCCCACCGGCTGTGCTTCAGCGGCGAGCGGCGCAGCGAGGACGCCGCCGGCCAAGGCGGTAATGAACGCACGTCGGTTCACTAACGGATCCCGCGTCCTTAATCCCTATTGATACCTACTGCAATGAGCGCCTCGGCACCTAGGATAAGCCGCCCGTCAGATTCGAACTGGGCCATTCGCCCGGATACTTCATCTCGGACACCACGACGCTCGCGATCTCGAAGCTCTAGGTAGAATTGGCCAAGCCGACCACCTCCAGCCTCGATCCCGCTCCAGTACTCGTCGAAGGACTCGAACGCGACCTCCCGCGTCTCCTTTACGACGGAGACATTCCGGAAGCCCGCGGTAATGATTAGTCGTTCGAGACGATCGGGATCCGCCAGTGCCGCTGGCGAATAGAGCAGGTCTCGGTAGTCCGGGAAGTGTCGTCTAAGCGCATCGGCAAGCATGCCGAAGAATGGGACGCGCTCTGGCCACGACCAGACTTGGACCGCTAGCCGCCCGTGTTGTCGTAACACGCGACGGAACTCTTGAAGTCCGCGCCCAGTATCGGGAAAAAACATCAGACCAAGTTGGCAGATCACCGCATCGAAGCTCCGATCCCTGCATGCCAGATCTTGACCATCCATCACAACAGGGTCCACTGCGAGTCCGGCGATCTTGCTCGTCGCCACGCGCAGCATGGGCAGGGAGAGGTCCGCGGCGACGACGCGTCCCGAGACGCCGACCTGCGCAGCTGCCATGACCGCCAGTGTTCCGGTGCCGGCAGCAACGTCAAGGACCTTGTGGCCGACAGTCACCGCAGCTGCCGCCAGTAAGCTGGATGCGAACGCGGCGGAACAGCGACCAGTGAACCGATCATACGCCGCAGCGCCGGCGTCGTACGTGATGCCCTTGACCGTCATCGCTTCTGCCGCCTGGAACTCAGCCTCGTGGCATCCATCGCTTCATACTGTGAGGCGGGCCGCCGCGACCATCGCTAAGAATCGTCGACGCTCTATCATCGTGTCATCTCCCGAGTGGCCGCGAATATGGAAGACCTGGGCGGGGATAGTGGATGGGATGGCGTAGAGCCCGAGAGGGCGACCAGGCCTCTCGGGCGATTGCCGGACCAGCCTTAGGAGGTGTGGAGTCGGCACCATCATGGAGGATCGGCCTGTGCGGCGTGGCCCACCGCGTGGCGTACCGCCGCTACGACCTCGATCGGCTTGGCCTGGTAGCCGTCGAACCCCGCCGCCATGGTTTTCTGGCGGTCTCGGGTCATCACCGAGGCTGTCACCGCAATCACCGCGATCGCGCGCGTCCGTGGGTCCGCCCGCAGCTGGTGCAGCGCCTCGATCCCGTCCATCCCCGGCAGCTGGATATCCATGAGGACGAGGGCGGGCGGCGTCGCCTGCGCCAGCCGGATCCCCTCCTCCGCCGTCTCGGACTCGATCGTCCGATAGCCGTGAAACCGGCGGATGTCGCGCTCCAGCTTCCGGTTCTTCTCGTTGTCCTCGACAATCAGGATCAGCTCGCCGGCCATCAGCGCCTCGGCAGCGTGAACGTGAAGGTCGACCCGCGGCCCGGGGCGCTCTCCACCCAAATACGACCCCCGTGTAGCTCGACGAACTTCTTCGCCAGGGTCAGGCCGAGGCCGGTGCCCTCCTGCTTGCGGGTCTCGTCGTGGCCCACCTGGCGGAACTCCTCGAAGATCGCCGCCTGGTCCTCGCCGGCGATCCCGATGCCGGTGTCGGTGACGGCGATCTCGACCGTTCCGTTCCGCTGGGTGGCCTTCAGGCAGATCCGACCCCCGTCCGGGGTGAACTTGACCGCGTTGGAGAGGAGGTTCAGCAGCACCTGCTTGACCTTGCGTTCGTCCCCCACGAGCTCCTCCAGCCCCGGGTCAATGTCGAGCTGCAGGGCGATGCCGTGGCGGCTGGCTCGCTCCTTGACCAGGGTGACGGCATTCTCCAGGGCAGTCGGCAGGTGGAAGGGAACCGGGGCGAGCTCCATGCGCCCAGCCTCGATCTTGGAGAGGTCCAGGATGTCGTTAATGAGAGACAGGAGGTGCTGGCCGGAGGCGTAGATGTCCTTGAGGTACTCGTCCTGCTTGGCGTTGAGGTCGCCGAACATCCGCTGGAGCAGCACCTCGGAGAAGCCGATGACCGCATTGAGCGGCGTGCGCAGCTCGTGGGACATGTTGGCCAGGAACTCGGACTTGTGGTGGCTCGCGGCCTCCAGCTGGCGGCTCTTATCAGCGATCTGCTCGAACAACCGGGCGTTCTGGAGGGCCAGGGCCGACTGCGTGGCGAAGGTCTTGAGCAAGTCGATCGTCTCGGTGGCGAACTCTCCAGGGCGATTGCGTGACACGACGAGCGAGCCGATTAGCCCCCCCTCGCTGAGCATCGGCACTGCGAGGACGGCACGGATACCCGACTCGATCAGGTTCTCCCGCAGGCGACTCTCATGGGCTCCTGGCAGCGTGATATCGGGCACCTGGACCGGTTCCAGCGTGATCGCCGTCCGGCCGACCACGCCCTCCCCTTTGCGGATTCGAGTGGATCCGCGGGCTTTCGCGAGGGCCCCACCGGTCTCGGTCGCCGCGCGATGGGTGAACTCCTCACTGCCACCATCGTACTCAAACATGACGCCGCCATCCAGGCCTGAGAGGTGCACGGCCCGCGAGACGATGGTGGTCAGTACCGTCTCTAGATCAAGCGTGGAGCTAACCGCTCGGCCGACTTCGCCGAGAGCGGTGAGTTGGTCGACCGAGCGGGTAAGTTCAGCTGTACGCGTTTGAAGCTCGTCCAGCAGCCGCGCGTTCTCCACCGCAATCACCGCCTGGTCGGCAAAGGTCTGGAGTAGTTCGACCTCGGCGAGCGAGAATGGGCCAGCTTCAGCGCGGGTGACGGTGATGGCTCCGATTGGTTGCCCGTCGCGCAGCAGTGGTACGGCGAGACAGGCTCGCCACCCGCGGGTACGCGCCAGGTCTCGTAGCTCCTGGTTCAAGGAGGCATCTGATTCGGCATCCTGAATGTGGATGAGGGCTTGCTGCGCTACACAGCGGGAAGCGGGAAGTAGCCCGTGAATCGGCCAGGGCGACTGTTGTCTCAGATATTCTTCGGTTCCGGGCATGCCGCCGCGCGCCGCGGCCAGGTGCAGGAACTGCCCGTCCGACCGCATTACCGCAACCGCCCAGCCTCGAAACAGACGGATGGCGTTCTCGACGATGGCGTCGAAGACCGGCTGTACTTCTGTCCGCGACTGGCTGATCGCCCGGAGAATCTCCCCCGTTGCGGTTTGCCGATCAAGGGCCTGGGTCAGGTCGGCATTGCGAACCTGCAGCTCCGTAAAGAGCCGCACGTTTTCGATCGCGATCACCGCTTGGTCGGCGAAGGTACGGAGGAGGGCGATCTGTTGTTCGTCGAAGGCCTCGGGTTCGGCCCAGCCGAGGGTCATCGCTCCGATCGCCTCCCCCGCCCGCAACATCGGGATCGTGACCTGGCTTCGCGTCTCGAGCGCCGTGATCATCCGCCGGGACAGAGCCGGCACGCTCGGCTCGTTCTCGATGTCCCGGACGACCACTGGCTGTCGAGTCGAGATGACCCGACCCGCAATTGTGTCGTCGCTCGCGGGCCGCGGAAAGACGCGATGTACCTCAGCCAAGCCCACTGCGCGGAGCCCGTAGGCTGCGACCATATGGATCAGCGCGCCATCGTAGCGGTATACACGGCCGAACCGCGCTCCGCAGAGACGCACGGCCCGTTCGGCGATCGCCGCAAACACCGGCTGGATGTCGGTCGGCGAACTGGCGATAATCCGGAGAACGTCACTCGTGGCCGTCTGCTGCTCCAGCGCCGCAGTGACTTGCCCGTGGGCTTGGACCAACGCCCGGTTCTTCTCCTGCAGCTCGGTAAACAACCGCACGTTCTCGATGGCGATGACGGCCTGGTCGGCGAAGGTCTCAAGGAGCTGGATCTGCTTATCCGTGAACCGACGCACATCCGTCCGGCGAATGGTGATGGCGCCGATGGCCAGGCCTTCCCGGACGAGCGGCACGCCCAGGGTTGTACGCCACACCGCGTCTCCTGAAGCCGCGCTTTCGGGGTAGGTTCGGGCACTGTCCGGATCGAGAATATCGTGGACATGGATCGCGCGGCACTCGATGATGGCTCGGCCACCGACACTGCGTTCCGTGACGGGCCGCAGCTGAGGCAGAACGAGCGGAATCGAGCCGAAATGCGCGACGCGCCGCATGTCGGCCCCCTCCACCCGAAGAATGAGGGCATCGGTAGCCCCGCACACGCGCGCGGCATTCGCGGCCACGGTGTCCAGCACTGGCTGGATGTCGGTCGGCGACTGGCTGATCGCCTTCAAGATCTGGCTGGTGGCCGTCTGCTGCTCGAGGGTCTCGGACAGCTCCCGGTTGCGTGCTTGCAGCTCGGTGAACAGACGCACGTTCTCGATGGCGATGACGGCCTGCTCGGCGAAGGTCTGGAGGAGCGCAATCTCCGTGTCCGAAAACAGTCCGGGCTCCATTCTTGTTACCGTGATCGCCCCAACAGGTCGTCCTTTGCCCACCATCGGCACTGACAGCACGCTACGCCACCCGCCTTGCACCGCCAACTCGCGGAGGTATTCAGGGTCCTGGAGCACATCGCGCACATGCACCACGGCTTGGTCGAGGATCGCGCGGCTGCCCGTCTGGGTCCGATTCGGCAGCATCGGATAGATACGCTGAACCGTTTCCATTGCGGCCGGACCGATGTTGTGCGCCGCAACGAAATGCATCAGCTGGCCGTCGAATAGCTGGACGTTGCTCTGCACGGCCTGACACAGCCGCACGGCGGCTCGCACGATGGCGTCAAACACCGGCTGGACGTCCGTTGGCGAACTGGAAATGACGCGCAATATCTCGCTTGTCGCCGTCTGCTGCTCCAGCGTCTCGCGAGTCTCGTTGAACAGGCGCACGTTCTCAATCGCGATCACCGCCTGGGTGGCGAAGGTCCGGAGGAGCGCGATCTCGCGCTCAGAGAACGGCCAGGATTCGATGCGGTACGCGGTGAAGGCGCCGATGGCGACTCCTTCGCGGAGAAGAGGAATGCCGATCGTCGTCCGGATGCCTGTGTCGCGTCGTGCGTCTGGGTACTCTCGAACTGCCTCCGCCGACTGGTGATCGGGCAGGTGAATTGTCGTCCGATCGATGATAGCCCGGCCGCTTACGCTCGTGCGAGTGATTGGTCGGGTCTCACCGACGCGCAGCGACGTGAGCGACGGGCCCTGCTCGGCTACCTTACGCATCACGTCGCCTTCGACACGGTACAGCGAGACATTGGCCGCCTCGCACAGGCGCGAGGCGTTCTGCGCGACAGCTTCCAAAACCGGCTGGAGATCCGTGGGCGAGAGGCTGAGGACGTTGAGGATCTCGCTGGTCGCGGTCTGCTGCTCCAGCGCCTCTCTAAGGGAACGCTGCATGTCCGCATAAGACAGGTCTATCTGGGCACCACCTTCAAGGGGCGCGAGGGGGGTGCCGCACTCTCGGCAGAACTTGTGACTGGTGGGATTCTCCAGCTGGCATCGAGAACACTGCATAGCGCGGCCTCCCAGCGGGGCAGTTCAGACCGGTGCCGGAGAGCTTAGTGTCGCAGCACGGAGCGGTCAAGGGACCTGGGCCTGAGTGTAGAGAGCACATCATATGGCCGCTCGTGAGGACACATGAGATGACCGCTCGTGCCGCCCCGCGTATGGGGAGATGTCGCCAGCCAGGAGGTGGCGATGGCCTTGACGCGCGAGGCAGTGGAG
>Ga0310810_10007552_pt1 | contig 12415 bp, 13 predicted proteins | sample NCmetagenome_FD_207641 | JGI IMG/M metagenome (GOLD analysis project Ga0310810, IMG submission 207641) | Soil microbial communities from experimental microcosm in Duke University, North Carolina, United States - NC | ecosystem: Engineered > Artificial ecosystem > Soil microcosm > Unclassified ... | reverse complement strand
TCGAGCGCGGCCGGCGCGAGCAGCCGCCGGTCGGGCCGGAGAAAGAAACCGCGCTCGTCGCCGTGGCTGGTCATGTAGACGAAGCAGGCCTCGCCGCCGCCCGCGCTCAGGGCGCCCTCGACATTGCGCGCGCTCGAGAGCTGGCCGGTGCGCGCGGGCGATGCCGAATAGGCGCTGATGTTGCGCACGCCCATCGCGCTCAGGCGCTCGCGCAGGGTGTCGATGCCGTTGTCGAAGGCCGGGCTGCTGTTGTCGCCGGCGACCAGCACCGTGCGCCAGCGATCGGCGGGGATGCTCGCGGGCGCCGCCGTCGCCGCCACCTGTGTCGGCGGCGGCGCCCGATCGTCGGCGCTGCAGCCCGCGACAAGCCACGCGACGATCGCGGCGACGGCGATGCGTATCAGCATCGGCTAGCCGGTCTGCGGCCTGGCAGCGACCGCACGCAGGGCCATGTCGGCGTAGAGCCGCGCCATCTGCTCCTCCGAGAGACGCCCGCCCGGCCCATACCACATCGAGACGTGCGTCCACTGGTCGAGCAGCGCCATCGCCAGCGCCTTGAGATCGCGCCGGCCGTCGACCTGCGGCGGATCGAACACGCCGCGCTCCAGCCCTTCCGAGAGGATGGACACGACGATGTCCCGGATGGCGCGGCGGCTGCGGCGGATGTCGCGCACCCGCTCGCTGTCGAGCCAGCTGATCTCTCGATTGGCGACCAGCGCTTCGACCCTGAGGCGGCAGTGCCGCATGACGTAGGCGCGCACGAACGCCGCGAGCTTGGCCCGAGGGTCGCTGCCGGCCGCGGCCACCGCCTGCTGGCAGACGCGCTCCAGCTCGGCCTGCGTCGAGGCGATGATGTCGTGCAGCAGCTCGTCCTTGGACTTGAAATGGTTGTAGAGCGCGCCCTGCGTCAGGCCGCAGGCCTTCATGATGTCGCGCACCGTCACCACGGGATAGCCGCGCTCGGCAAACTGCGCGAACGCCGCGGCGCGGATCGCCTCGACCGGCGGACGGCCATCGCGTTCCACGGGAGGCGCCGCCTCCGCGACCGCGCTCTTGCGCTTGCTCATCGCGCCGCTCCCGCCAGGCGATCGACCAGTTGCCAGGCCAGTTCGGCGGCCGGCCGCACCAGCTTGCCCGAGTCGGCGGCACGCACGTTCGAGGCGGTGCCGTCGAGCGACCGGGCGTAGACGCCCTGCCGGATGCAGGAGACCCGGAACAGATTGTAGGCCATGTAGAATTCCCAGAGCGCCGGATCGGGGACGGCGCGTTTCGAAAGAGCACAGTAATAGGCGACCATCTCCTGCTCGGTCGGCAGGCCGAGGGCTGCGAGATCGTGGCCTTGCAGGCCGCCCCAGTCCTCGGGCGTGCGCCATGGCATGCAGAGATAGGAGAGTTCGGCGAGCGGATCGCCCAGGGTCGAGATCTCCCAGTCGATCACGCCCAGCACGCGCGGCTCGCTGGGATGGAACACCATGTTGTCGAGCCGGTAATCGCCGTGGACCAGCACGGTCTCGTCGTTCTGCGGCAGGTGGGCCGGCAGCCATTCGAGCAGCCTGTCCATCGCCTCGATGGCCTCGGTCTCCGAGGCCTTGTACTGCTTGCCCCAGCGCGAGATCTGCCGGGCGACGTAGCTGCCGGGCCGCCCGAAATCGGCGAGGCCGAGGCCCGCATAGTCGACCGCGTGCAGCCGGGCCAGCACGTCGAATTTCGCCCGGTAGATCGCGAGCCGGCCGTCCTTCGACACTTCGGGCAGCAGTGGATCCCACAGCACCCGGCCGTCGCAATATTCCATGATGTAGAAGGCCGTGCCGACCACGCTGTCGTCCTGGCACAGCGCATAGGCCCTGGGGGTCGGCACGTCGGTCTTATTCAACGCGGAAATCACGCGAAATTCGCGGTCCACGGCATGCGCCGAGGGCAGCAGCTTGCCGGGCGGCTTGCGGCGCAGCACGTAGCGCCGGCCGGCGCCGTCGGTCAGCCGGTAGGTCGGGTTGGACTGGCCCCCCTTGAACTGCTCGACCGCGACCGGCGGCACGAAGCCCGCAACATGCTCGGCCATGAACCGGGCGAGCCGTTGCTCGTCGAAGCGGTGCTTCTCCTGCACCGGCATCGTGCCGACATACTCCGCGCCGCGTCTCGCCAATGGACCCCGCCTGAACGACCGTTCACTTTGACTGTGAGTTTCGCCCGTTCTGGCAAAGACAACAAGCAGCCACAAGGTGTTCTGCCACCGCCGTTTTCCGTCCTCGGTCGCTGGCCGTCGGCAGAGTCGCAGTACTAGTGCGATCCCGGTGTTTCATTCGGTCCGCTCCATCGCGGCAGGTCCCCACCCGGGCAGCGCCGTCCGACACCGTACGATCGCCGGCGCTGACGGCTTCTCATGCGTCGTCTCGCGTCACCATCGCACCGCTCGCCTCTATCGCGACGCCAAGCTGTCGCATCGTTTTGCGTGGCGGCGCTTTTTTTCCCGCGCGCTTTGTCGCGGTCGTTGCTCCCTGCTGGTCGACTCATGTCCGGGTCATGCTATTGCGGGCAGGCGCCTGCACCATGACCAACACCGTTCGCATTTTGATGCGGGTGCGAAGTTGGGACTTGGGCGGGCGAGTGAATCGTGTTTATTGGCAGTGTCGGCCAGCGTTCAGGGCCCAAGATCTCGATAAAGAGCTGGTGTTGGGGAGGCATCGTTGCATCGATTCCTGACTAAGGACTTCTTGTCCGGTCTGTTGTTCGTTGGCTTTGGCGCGGCCGCACTATGGTTCGGGCGGCACCTGGCAATGGGCACGGCGGTACGCATGGGACCCGGCTACGTGCCGCACATGCTGGCCTACATCATGATCGGCCTTGGGCTGATCATCTCCGTGGTCGCCCTGGTCTCGGCCAATGCCGAGGCGGCCGACATGCCGAAGTGGAAGCCGATCACCCTGGTGACGATCGGTATCTTCTGCTTTGCCCTGTTGTTCGAGCGGATGGGGCTGCTGCCGGCGCTGGTGGTGCTGATCCTGATCGCGTCGCTCGGCGGCGAGGAATTCAACCTCCTCGAGGTGATCAGCAACATGGCCGTGCTGGCCTTGCTCTCGATCCTCGTGTTCTGGGTCGGACTGCGGATGAATATCGGCATCTTCTATGTCGGAAGCACCGATGTCGGAGCCATCGTGCTTGAACCTGTCCGTTCCGGGATCTACGCGCTGTTCGATCTGCTTTCCGGCCTTTTCCAATTCATTGGTTCGATCTTCGGGGGTCGCTGAGATGGATCTGCTGCACAATCTCGCGATCGGCCTGAACACGGCCATGACCTTCCAGAATCTGCTGTATGCGTTCTTCGGCTGCATGGTCGGCACGCTGATCGGCGTGCTGCCCGGTATCGGGCCAGTGGCGACCATCGCCATGTTGCTGCCGATCACCTTCCACCTGCCGCCGACCGCCGCGCTGATCATGCTGGCTGGCATCTACTACGGCGCCGCCTACGGCGGCTCGACGACGTCGATCCTGGTCAACCTGCCGGGCGAGTCCTCGTCGGTCGTGACCTGCCTCGACGGCTACCAGATGGCGCGCAACGGCCGCGCCGGCGCGGCGCTGTCGATCTCGGCGATCGGCTCGTTCTTCGCCGGCACCGTCGGCACGATCATCATCGTGGTCTTCGCCGAGCCGCTGACCCGGATGGCGCAGAAATTCGGCCCGGCCGACTACTGCTCCCTGATGGCCCTGGGTCTGGTCGCCGCCGTCGTGCTGGCCAGCGGTTCGGTGCTCAAGGCGATCGCGATGGTGTTCTTCGGCCTGCTGTTCGGCCTGGTCGGCACCGACGTCAACACGGGCGCACAGCGCTTCACCTTCGATATCCCGGAATTGTCGGACGGTATCGACTTCGCGCCTGTGGCGATGGGCCTGTTCGGCATCGCCGAGATCGTCGCCAACCTGGAGCGACGAATGTCGAGATCCGGGGCGATCAAGGTGGGGTCGCTCTGGCCCACCCGGGAGGAGGCACGGCGTGCCTGGCCGGCGATCCTGCGCGGCACCGCGATCGGCTCGATCCTGGGCGTGCTGCCCGGCGGCGGCCCGACGCTCGGCGCCTTCTCGGCCTACACACTGGAGAAGAAGATCTCGCGCACGCCGCAGATCTTCGGCAAGGGCGCGGTCGAGGGCGTCGCCGCTCCCGAATCGGCGAACAACGCCGCCTCGCAAACCTCGTTCATCCCGATGCTGACGCTCGGCATCCCGTCCAACGCGGTGATGGCGCTGATGGTCGGCGCGATGATCATCCAGGGCATCCAGCCCGGCCCCGAGGTCATGACCAAGAAGCCGGACCTGTTCTGGGGCATGATCGTCTCGATGTGGATCGGCAACCTGATGCTGGTCATCATCAACCTGCCGATGATCGGCATGTGGGTGAAGCTGCTGACGGTGCCCTACCGCTTCCTCGCCCCGGCGATCCTGCTGTTCTGCTGCATCGGCGCTTACAGCCTGCAGAACAGCACGTTCCACGTGATCCAGGTCGGCCTGTTCGGCGTGCTGGGCTACGTCCTGGCGCGGCTCGGCTGCGAAGGCGCCCCCTTCCTGCTGGGACTGGTGCTCGGGCCACAGATGGAAGAATATTTCCGGCGCGCCATGTTGCTGTCGCGCGGCGATCCCTTGGTGTTCGTCCAGAGACCGATCAGCCTCGGCCTGCTGATCGCTACCGCGGTGCTGCTGTTCCTGATGGCCCTGCCCAGCATCAAGAAGGCACGCCAGGAAGCGTTCCAGGAAGAGGGCTGACGCCCGCGAGGGAGTAGCGCATGTCCGACCTGCCCAAGCGTGTGAGCATTTCCGAGGAAGGCCCTCGCGAAGGCTTCCAGTCGGAGAAGAAGATGATCCCGGTCGCCGACAAGGTGCGCCTCATCGAGGCGCTGGCGGAGACCGGGCTCGAACACATCGCCTGCGTCTCCTACGTCAATCCCAAGCGCGTGCCGACCATGGCCGATGCCGAAGACGTGGCACGGGCGATCCGGCGGAAGCCCGGCATCGAGTACAGCGCGCTGTGGCTCAACCAGCAGGGACTGGAGCGGGCGCTGCGCGGTCCCCTGCACGTCGATGGCGGGGTGCGCGTCACCGCGTCGGACACCTTCTCGAAAAAGAACATCGGCAAGTCGGTCGCCGACGCGCTGGTCGAGCAGCGCATGTCGCTCAAGACCTTCAAGGATCGTGGCATGCCGGTCGAATGGGGCACCATCCTGGGTGCCTTCGGCTGCAACTACGAAGGCGAGCTGTCGACCGAGCTGATCCTGCACCGGGTGCAGCAGGCGCTCGACGAGGCGCATATCGCCGGTTTCGAGCTCAAGGGCATCAAGCTGACCGACGCCATGGGCTGGGCGACGCCGCAGTCGGTCTATCGCCTGATCGGCGCGATCCGCGAGAAGTGGCCCGAGCTCGAGGTTTCGCTGCACCTGCACGACACGCGCGGCACCGGCATGGCCGCGGCCTTTGCCGGCCTGCAACTCGGCGTCACCAAGTTCGACGCCTCGATCGCCGGGCTGGGCGGCTGTCCGTTCGCGGCGACCGACGGCGCGGCCGGCAACATCTGCACCGAGGACTTCGCCTTCATGTGCGAAGAGATGGGCATCGAGACCGGCCTCGACATCGACAAGCTGATCGAGGCGGCCAAAGTCGCCGAGGACGTCGTCGGCCGACTCCTGCCGGGCCACGTGATGCGCGGCGGCACCCTCAAGGCCGCCAAGGCCAGGGCTGCCCAGAAGGCCGCCGCATGAACGCCGAAACCCTGCCCGCCGGCGGGCTCGTGCCGGACTCGACCTACGTCGACATCGACAAGGTGCCGTGGCTCAAGACACGCTTCCCCGGCATCGAGGCCAAGACGCTGATGGAGCAGAAGGAGACGGGCCTGACGACCCTGCTGATGCGCTGGGCACCCGGTGCGCGACTGCCGCTGCACGAGCACGTCGAGATCGAGCAGACCTACGTCCTCTCCGGCTCTTTCTCCGACCATGCCGGCACCTGCACCGCGGGCAACTATGTCTGGCGAAAGGCCGGCAGCCGTCACGAGGCCTGGACCGACGAAGGCTGCCTGGTGCTGGCGGTCTTCCTGAAACCCAACATATTCTTCGACTGAGGGTAGCGTTCGATGCCTGGTGTGCTGGAAGGAATACGCGTCCTCGACTTCGGCCGATACATCGCCGGCCCGTTCTGCGGCACCCTGCTGGGTGACCTCGGCGCCGAGGTGATCCGGATCGAGAAGCTGGAAGGCAGCGAAGACCGTTGGGTGACGCCGGTGGCCGAAGGCGGCGAAGGCGCGATGTTCCTCCAGATGGGCCGCAACAAGCTCGGCATGACCCTCAATCCGGTGAAGCCTGCCGGGCGCGAGGTGGTGAAGAAGCTGATCGCGGTGTCCGACGTGGTGATCGCCAACCTGCCCTACGAAGATCTCAAGAAGATGGGCATCGACTACGACACCGTCGCGGCGATCAACCCGCGAATCATCCTCGCCACCAACTCGACGTTCGGCTCCGAAGGCCCGTACGCCACGAGGGTGGGCTTCGACACGATCGGCCAGGCGATGTCGGGCGCCATGCATCTCTCGGGTGACGGCAAGGTGCCGACCCGAGCCAACGCGCCCTATGTCGATTTCGGCTCGGCGCTGCTCAGCACCGTGGGCGTGCTGGCGGCGCTGATGGATCGCCAGAAGACCGGCAAGGGCCAGAAGGTCGAGACCGCGCTGCTGCGCACCGCCATCAACATCACCAACAGCCATCTGATCGAGCAGGCGATGCTCAGCCTGAACCGCATCGCCACGCTCAATCGCGGCTTCACCGCCGGCCCGTCGGACACCTTCAAGTGCAAGGACGGCTGGATCTACGCGATGACGATCGGCCAGCCGCTGTTCGTGCGCTGGTGCCGGCTGATGGGCAACGAGGATCTCACGGCCGACCCGCGCTTCAAGGACGACCTCGCGCGGGGCGACAACGGCGAGGCCCTGTCGGCGATCATGCAGAAATGGTGCGGCGAGCGCTCGGTCTCCGAGGCGCTCGAGCTGCTCGAAGCCAATCGCATTCCGGCCGGCGCGGTCTATACGCCGCAGCAGACTCTGGACGACCCGCATGTCCGCGATGCCGGCTTCTTCCATGCGATGGAATTTCCGGGCACGCCCAAGGCAGTGCCGGTGTTGCAGGAGCCGGTGAAGCTTTCGCGCACGCCGCTCACCATCCGCAGCCGGGCACCCAAGCTTGGCGAGCATACCGACCAGATCCTGCGGGACCTCGGTTACGACCCCGCCGCTATCGAAAAGCTGAGGTCGGATCGCGTCGTCTAGCCCGCGCGATCGCCCCTCGGCCGCTGGAGGATCATCCGGAATGCTGCGCCTGCTGCCCACGACGGCCGTCCTCCTGGCGGCGTGCGGGACTGCGCTTGCAGCCGACCTTCCCTATCCGTCGCAGGTCCGCTACGCGATCTATCGGGGCGGCAACGTGATCGGCCAGCACACCATAAAGTTCGAGCACAAGGGTCCTCTGCAGGTCGTGACGATCGATTGCGAGATCGACGTCCGGACCTTTGGCGTCTCGGCCTATCGCTACGTCCATCGCGGCCGAGAGGAGTGGAACGGCGAGCAGCTTCAATCGATGCGCGCCTCGACCGACGACAATGGCCAGCGCTTCAGCGTCACGGCCGAGCACCGTGGCGGCAACCTGGTCATCGAGCGGTCGGCCCCGGCCAGGACACCTACTGCCGCGGTGGCCGACCAGGGATATCAAGGCCCTGATGTCCACCGCGAGGCGGTTCCCGCCAGCCTCATGCCGACCAGCCAATGGAATTTCCGGCAGGTGCAGCAGACGGCGCTCCTGAACACGCAGCTCGGCACGGTGGCGCAGATCCAGGTGACTCCGGCCGGCCGCGAAACAGTGCGCACGCCCGGCGGCAGCATAAGCGCCACGCGCTACCGCTACACCGGCGACCTGCGCATGGACCAGTGGTTCGACGACCGCGGCCGCTGGGTAAAAGGCACGTTCAGCGCTTTCGACGGATCGACGATCGAGTACATTCTGCAGGAATGACCCCTGCCGATCGTTTCGCCCGCCTGCCCGATCTTCTCGCTGCCGATACGGACCTGATTCGCCGAGGCCGCCGGCTCGCCGTCGATTGTCGCGTCGACGTCGGTGGCGAGCCGTTCTTCCTGGCGATTCGCGATGGCGCTCTCGCCTCGCTCGAGCGCGGCGCGAGATTGATGCACTCCACCGCGTTCTCCTTCCGCGCCACCGAAGAGGCCTGGACGAACTACTGGAAGCCGATCCCCGCTCCCGGCTGGCACGATCTGTTCGCGCTCACCAAGCGCGGCGCCGCCTCGATCGACGGCGACCTGCGGCCGTTCATGCAGAACCTGCAATTCTTCAAGGATCTGCTCGCCCTGCCGCGCCGGGAGGCGGCGTGATGGCGCCCGCTCTGGAGCCGATGGTCGGCCGCTACCTGCGCGTCGAGATCGAGGGTGTCCCGCACCGGATCTATTTCGAGGAGGCGGGTCAAGGCATTCCCCTGGTCTGCCTGCACACGGCGGGCGCCGACAACCGCCAGTACCGCCATCTGCTCGCCGATCCCGACGTGACGCGGCGCTTTCGCGTGCTCGCCTTCGACCTGCCCTGGCACGGCAAGTCGACGCCGCCCGACGGCTGGGAACGCTCCGAGTACAAGCTGACGACGCAGTCCTATACCGCTGCGATCCGCGCCTTCTGCCGGGCGATGGAGCTCGACAAGCCGGTGGTGATGGGATGCTCGATCGGCGGCCGCATCGTGCTCAATCTCGCGATCGCCCACGCCGCCGAATTTCGCGCTCTGATCGCGCTCGAAGCCGCCGACTTCCAGCAGCCGTGGTACGATACGTCGTGGCTGCACCGCGCCGACGTGCATGGCGGCGAGGTGTGCGCGGCGCTGGTCTCCGGCCTGGTCGCCCCGCAGAGCCCGGCGGTCAGCCGCCACGAGACGCTGTGGATGTACATGCAGGGCGGGCCCGGCGTGTTCAAAGGCGATCTCTACTTCTATCGCGTCGACGGCGACCTGCGCGAGAAGGTCAAGACCATCGACACCAGGGTCTGCCCGCTCTACCTGCTGACCGGCGAGTACGACTTCTCCTGCACGCCCGAGGACACGCTGCGGACCGCGGGCCACATCCCGGGGGTCGATGTAACGATCATGAAGGAGGTCGGCCACTTCCCGATGAGCGAGAACCCGGCGCAGTTCCGCAAATACATCCTGCCGGTGCTCGACAAGATTTCGTCCTCACCCTGAGGAGGCCGCGAAGCGGCCGTCTCGAAGGGTCGGCTCCGGGCGGCGTCTTCATCCCACCCTTCGAGACGCATCGCTTCGCGCTGCTCCTCAGGGTGAGGAGATGGCTCGACAAGATCAGCCGATGATCTCGTAGTGCGCCTCGGTCGGCCGTCCGGTCGTGCCGTTGATCGGCAGGATGTCCTGCGGGCAGGCCGACATGGCGACGATGCAGTCGAGCTCGGCACGCAGGGTGACGGTGTCGCCGGGCTTGCTGGTCGGCGGATCGAACGACAGCTTGCCGCTCGGCGTCCAGGGGATGTTCATGAAGAGATTGAGCGGGCTGGGGCATTCCGGCGGCGTCAGGCCGATCCCCTGCATCGCGGCGAACAGGTTGTCGGTGCAATTGTCGTGGTATTCCGTCACGCCGAGCAGGATGTAGCGCTCGCTGTCGCAGGCGGCCATCAGCGTATCGTGGGCGCCGAGGCTGGTGTCCTCCGTCATGACGAGGATCTTGCGGCGGCGATTGGTGTAGAGCCCGTCGCCCGGCCGCGGGATCATCTTGGTCAGGGTCGCCCGGGTGTGCTCCATCGACATGAATTCGGTCAGCATGCCGGCAGTGAAGGCCCAGGTGTCGACCACCTGGCTGCCATGCGTGTTGACGATGCGGATCGATTGTCCCTGCCTCAGGTAGGCGGCCTTGCCACGGCGGGCGGGAATGGTCTCCATCGATCCTCCTTCTAGTCTAGCCGGTGATCTCCACCCGGATCGGCGTCGGCTTGAAGCCGTTGCAGGGATTGTTGACCTGCGGGCAGTTCGAGATCACCGCCAGCGCATCCATCTCGGCGCGCAACGCCACCTGGCAGCCCGGCGGCGAGACTCCCGATGCAATCGCCGCGCCGCCCCCGGCGGTCACCGGCACCCGCATGAACCAGTTGATGTTGGGCACGATGTCCTTGCGGCCAAGGCCGTGCCGCGACAGCGCCGCCAGGAAGTTCTCGCGGCAACCCGGGCAGTTCTTCACGCCGTAGAGCATCTCGTTGGATTGGGCGCTGCAGCAGCCGCCGATCGTGTCGTGGCCGCCGAACTGGTCCTCGACGATGGTGAAGATCGGCCGGGCGATGTCGGAGTAGAGCGTGTGGCCGGTGGTCAGGAAGATCGTGCCGGCGGCCTTCAGCGTGTTGGGCGCATGGTAGCGCTCCTGCGGATCGGCCGCGTTGTAGCAGAGGAAGTCGACCGCCTGCTGGCCCTCGAGGTCGGTGATCCGCAGCACTTGGCCCTGGCGAACGACGTCGGACCACGGAGCGCCGGCAGGAACGATCGTGCTCACAGGATGTGGAAGACCTCGTAGACCGGCCCGGTCGGATCGCGCCGGCCGGTGGCGACGCAGACGATGCGGTTCAGGAAGCGGTATTTCTCGGAGGCCGTCTCGAACCACGGCGTGGTGCGGAAGTAGTACTGGTTCGGATCGACCTTCTCGCCCTTGTTGAGCGCCTCGATCACCCATTGCGGGCCGTGCCGCATGCCCTCGTAGCGCATGTAGATCAGATGGCCGTCGTCGGTCTTGAGCGTCAGCCGCACATTCAGCATCAGGATGCCGTCGCGCCGCAGCAGCAGCCAGTCGCCGCCCGGCGACGGCAGCACCGTGCCCTTGATCTCCTCGCCCTCGAAGGTGCCGCCGGTGACGGTGGCGATGCGGCGACGACCGTAAGGCGTCTCACCGACGTCGGTCATGTTGGGATCGACCGTCAGCGACAGCGTGAAGAGATGGTTGGAACGGAGCGTCGGTTTGCTCATGCGGGGCCTCAGATGCGGGCGCTACGGCCGGCCCAGTAGGGCTCGCGCAGCTCTCGTTTCATGATCTTGCCGATGGTGCTGCGCGGAAGCGAGTCGCGAAACTCGACACCGACCAGCCGCTGGGTCTTGCTGAGCTGATTGTTGGCCCACTCCCGGACCTCGACCTCGTTCACCGTGGCGCCGTCGCGGCGCACGCAAAGCGCGAGGGGCGATTCGCCCCACTGCTCGCTGGGCACACCGATCACGGCCACGTCGACGATGTCGGGATGCCTCAGCAGCAGCACCTCGATGTCGGCGGCATAGACGTTGAAGCCGCCCGAAATGATCATGTCCTTCTTGCGATCGAGCAGGACGACGAAGCCGTCCTCGTCGATCCTGCCCATGTCGCCCGACTTGAAGAACAGCCGGCCCTGGTCGTCGTACCAGAAGAGATCGCGCGTCTTGTCATCCTGCTTGTAGTAGCCCTTCATCATGATCTGGGCGCGGCCCGCGAGTTCGCCGACTTCGCCCTGCGGCAGCACCCTGCCCTGTTCGTCCAGCACGACGATCTCGCTGCCCAGCCCCGGCTTGCCGACGGTATGGAGCTTGTCGGGATGAAGGTTGGCTTCGAGCGTGCACGAGCCGCCGCCCTCGGTCAGGCCGTAGATCTCGATCAGCCGGCCGGGCCAGCGCTTCACCGCGTCGGCCTTGATGTGGGCCCGCAGCGGCGCGCTGGTCGAGAGCTTGCACTTGAAGGCGCCGAGGTCGTACTTGCCAAAATCCGGATGCGCCAGGATGCGCTGGTACTGCACCGGCACCAGCATGGCATGGGTCACGCGCTCGCGCTGGGCGATCTCCAGGAACTTCACCACGTCCGACTTGGGCATCAGGATCGTCGTGCCGCCGACGCCGATCGTCGCCAGCACCGCGACCAGGGTAGTGTTGGAATAAAGCGGCGTCGACGCGAGCGAGATCGTGTCGGGACCGTAGTCGAACGCCGTGAAGCGCACCGCCAGCAGGTCGCGCATGGCATGGGTGTGCAGGATGCCCTTGGGCAGACCGGTCGTGCCCGAGGAGTAGATGATGTTGAAGTCGTCGAGCTGGCCGAGCGGCATCTCGAACGGCAGGTCGCTCGCATCGGCCAGCCAGGTCTCGAAGTCGTGCCAGCCCGGCCGTTCGAAGTCGTAGGCGATGCGGCCGCCCGCGATCAGCTTGGCGAGTCGCGCGTCGTAGGGCTCGACCAGGCCGCGATACTGGTCGGACAGGAAGAGCAGCTTGGCGTCGCAATCGTCGAGCATCTTCTCCAGCGCATCGGCCGCCGCCATGGTCGACAGCGGCACGACGCACGCGCCGGCGCGCAAGCCGCCCATGAAGGTCTCGAGATACTCGATCGAATTGCCGGCCA
>Ga0310810_10007551_pt1 | contig 12415 bp, 12 predicted proteins | sample NCmetagenome_FD_207641 | JGI IMG/M metagenome (GOLD analysis project Ga0310810, IMG submission 207641) | Soil microbial communities from experimental microcosm in Duke University, North Carolina, United States - NC | ecosystem: Engineered > Artificial ecosystem > Soil microcosm > Unclassified ... | reverse complement strand
GAGGAGATCGGTCCGTTCATCACCTCTGTCTACGCGGGCATGGATGGGCTGCTGCTCGGCCGCACCACCTGGGACATCTGGAGCTCGTACTGGCCGGACCACGACGGTGGCGATCCGGTCTCCCACGGGATCAATGTGCTGCCCAAGTACGTGCCGTCGACCACGCTCAAGGACCCGAAGTGGCAGAACACGCACGTCATCGGCGGCGACGTCGAGGCGAGGGTGCGCGAGCTGAAGGCGCAGCCCGGCAGCTATCTGCTGCTGCAGGGCAGCGGCGTGCTGCTGCGCTGGCTCCTGGAGCGCGACCTCGTCGACGAGCTGAGGCTCGTCATCTATCCCCTGGTCCTGGGCGACGGCCTGCGGCTGTTCCCCGAGCAGGGACAGACCCACCGCCTGGAGCTCCTCGAGTCGAGGGTGACGCCGACGGGGATCATGCTCCAGTCGTACCGACCGGCTGGTCGGGCCACGTTCGGCACCGTCGGGGAATAGCGCTACTGGCCCGTCGCGATCCCCAGCGACGGCGATCGTCGCGGACCGACGGCGGCGGCCCGCTGGGCAGCGACGAGGTCCGGCTTCCTGCCGATCGCCTCGACCGCTTCGACGGGTTGCTTCGTCTCCGCTCCCTCGGGGCGGGCCGCCCGGGTAGTTCCCAGGCCGGGCCCCGGACCACCGCATGGTCGGTGAGCAGCATCTCGGCTGGCCAGAAGGAGATCGGCAGGGCGCCTCAGGGGCGACCTGCATGCGGAACGGCGACCCGTGCCGACAGGATCCGACCGGTGCCGGCGGTCTCGGTGATGCGATCCATCCCGAACCATTCGGCGGCGCCGACGTACAGCGTCCGCCCGTCGTCGCCGCCGAGCATGCACGAGAAGCAGCCGCGGTCAGCCTCGATCTCCTCGAGGACCTCACCGCCTTCGCGCACCCGGACGCAGCGGCGGTTCGGCACGTCCGCGTACCAGCAGGCGCCCTCGGCATCGAGGCAGATTCCGTCCGGTGCCGCATGGCCAAGGTCCGCCCACACCCGACGGCCGGACAGGCCGCCGTGGGTGTCGATGTCGAAGGCGGTGAGCCGGTGGCCGTGCGACTCGGCGACGATCAACGTCCGGCCGTCGGCAGTGATCGCCATGCCGTTACCGAAGGCGAGGTCGCCGGTCTCCCCGCGAACCGCGCCGTCCGGCGTCACCACCGCCAGGCTGGCGCCGTTGACATAGGCGTATCCGCGGGCATCCACGACGAGCTCGTTGAACAGCGGGTCGACTGACCGGAGGTCTCCGTGCGTCACGAGCTCGCTGTTGGGTTCGCGGCGCAGGAGGAGCGCCTCCCGACCGGAGACGACGAGCAGGCGTCCATCAGGCAGCCAGTCGATCGAGATGGGCAGGGTCGCCGGGACACGCGCCTCGAGACGAGCGCCGCCGTCCGCACCGAGGCTCCGGATCTCGGACGCGCCCCAGTCGCAGAACCACAGCCGGCGGTCGTGCCACCGCAGCGACTCGGGGATCCCGAGGCCGTCAACCAGCACGTCCAGCGCGTTGTTCCTTCCCATCGCCTGCGGCCGGAGTCTATGCGCGAGGGAAGGAAACGGCGGTTGACGTCGACTGTCTCTGACAGCCGCGCGCAATGCCCTCGAACCGGGCAGCGGTCGCGGATGCGGCGTCCCCGCATCGACGGTAGACGGACCAGGAGGTGTCCGTGATGGCCACGCTCAGCGAGAAGAAGCGCGACTCCCTGAAGAAATCGACGTTCGGACTGCCGGAACAGCGGAAATACCCGATGCCCGACGAGTCACATGCCCGGAACGCCAAGGCACGGGCGTCCCAGCAGGTGAAGAAGGGCAACCTCTCGAAGGCCGACGAGCGCAGGATCGATCGTAAGGCTGACGCGATCCTCAAGGACTGACGTCCGGGCACCTTCGACGTTCGGATTCGAAGGTCCGCGGCCGCTCAAGGCGTCCGCTCGCTACCTCTGGAACGCGAGCGATTCGACGATGGGAAGCGCCGCGGTGACCTCGTCGGCGAACCCGTTGCCGTCCGTGTCCTCGATCGTGACGACGACGGTGGAGCCGTCGGGTGCGCTGACCAGGTAGGCACGATCCCTCCACGTGTCCAGGATCCCGAGCTGGTAGACCTTGCTCGGATCTGGGCCGGGGCCGTTGAGCAGGTTCACGCAGCGCACGCCGCAGAGCTCGCCGGCAGACGGCGAGAGGGTGAAGTCCAGCGTGTAGGCCGGACGGCCCGCCAGGGTGGTCCTGGTCACCGCCGTCGCCGTCAGCTGGGGCCGGGCCGCGAGCCAGTTCGCCAGCGCAAGCGCTGAGGTCCCGACACCCGGCATCGGGTCGATCGTTCCGTCTGGCTGCCCGGCGACCGGCCGGGCGTACAGCCGCACCGCGTCGAAGATGTTGGCGCCATCGGGCTGGTGGACGAAGCCGGCCCCGGGCCGGACGAGGGAGAGCATGGCCGGCGAGTCGTCCTCGAGGAGCCAGCCTGTCGGCACGGTCACGGCAACGCCCGGGGCGAAACGGACCGACCGATACGTGCCGCTCGGGAGCACGGTCCCGCGTGGCGTCGGCGCCACCGTTGGTTTCGGCTCGGAGGTCGCGGTCGGAGTCGGCGTGGCCGCCGGCGACGGTGTCGGTCCTGGTTCCGTGGTCGTGCGCGGGAATCCGACGATGCCGCCGACGAGGCCGGCGAGCAGGAGGATCGCGACCGTCGCCGCGGCCCAGCCGAAGAGCGGGGATCGCCCGCCGCCGAATCGGATCGTCGATCGCTCCTGTCGGATCTCCGCGACCTCGGCTCGAACACCCTCCAGCAGGCGGCGCGGGGCGTGGTTCGGCGCCTCTTCCTCGAACCACGAGCGGACGACGGCGTCCTTGCGCATGTTGTCGGTCATCCGGCCACCTGCTCGGCCGGGGGGCGCGACCCGGCGTCGACCGCGGCACGCATCGCCTCCGCGCCATAGTGGAGGCGCGACTTCGCCGTTCCGAGCGGAATCCCGAGCGTGTCCGCGATCTCCGCCGGGGAGAGCCCCATGTAGTGGTGCAGGACCAGTGCGGCCCGATGCTCGACACGCAGGCGCTCGAAGGCGATCCGCAGCTCGTCACGAACGGCCACCTCGATCGAGAAGTCACGTTCGACGCCCGTCGGCCTGGCGAGGGCGATCGAGGCCTGGAACCTGCGCCGACGACGGTGCTGATCGGTGGCGGCATTCACCAGGAGCCGATGGAGCCAGGCCGCGAACCGCTCGGGGTCCCGGAGCCGCGGCAGCTCCCGCCAGCAATGGATCAGGGCTTCCTGGACCGCATCCTCGGCGAGGTCGGCATCGCGCAGGATCAGCCGCGCCATCGCGTACAGCCGATCGACCGCGTCAGAGACAAGCAGGTCGAACGCATCCCGATCGCCGTGCGCAGCCCGTTCCACGAGATCGACGACGTTCACCAGACCCGCCGCTGCGAGACGTTGATTAACACCGACGCTGGCGACCCGCCGAATCGTTCAATGTTCGGACGGGTGACGAAAGTTTGAACGCCTGACCTCCCGTCGCGCGTCAACCACGCGATTTTCCCGGTGCAGCAAGTGCCGGCGACGAAGGAGGCTTCCGAGATGGACGGGATCAAGAGGCCGGCGGGTGCCGCTCGGGTCGTGCGCACCGTGGTTGCGGCCAGCCTGGTGGCGACATTCGCCATCGCCGGCGCGGTTCACGGGGCGACGCTCAACCCGCCGCCACCGGCGTATTACTCCTGCCACGCCAGCGGCAATGGAACGATCTGCGTCGCGAACCTCGTCACTGACGCCCAGCTCCAGCCGGCCGACTTCACGTGCGGCGAGGGCGCCTCCGCCTTCGACGTGTGGGACGACGGGAGGGTCGTGATCACCCATCTCGAGCGCTGGTACGACGGGAACGGAAACCTGGTCCGCCGCCTGGCCAAGGCGACCTGGCTGGGCTCCGCGTGGCAAAACCTGGCGAACGGGAACCAGGTGCCGTATCACCAGAACACCGTGACCGTCGACGAGCTGACCGCCCCCGGCGACTTCGGTTCTGCGGTCACCACCATGACCGGCGTCGTCACCTTCACGCTGCCGAGCCAGGGGGCGATCGTTCTGAACGCGGGTCGCGTCGTCTACGGCACCGATGGATCGGTCGAGTTCAGGTCAGGTCCGCAGGCCTTCCTCGACTACTTCGTCGACGGCGACCTGTCGGCGCTCCAGCCCGTCTGTGACGCGCTGGCCTGACGCGCCAGGTTCGAGGCGGCGCGGGCGCAATGCGTCGCGCCGCCTCCACTGCCGGACTTCCCACCGCCGCGGAGGCTGAAATCGTCCGAGACCCGATCCGGGGCAAATTGGCCGCTGGCACAACGAGTCGAACAAGGTACATTTGCGGACTCGCGGTCAAGGAACGACGCCCGGCCCCGGGCGCATTGGAGGACGAACCATGATCCGCAAAGCCGTCGCGCTGGTGGGCGCGATCCTTCTCGTTGGCGCCTGCTCCACGCCTGGCGCCACGGGTGTGCCCGGCACGCAGGCCTCGGGCTCCAGCGCGCCCGTTGGCAGCGCCTCGGCCGGCGGGACGATCAAGATCGGCGGCGGGTTCGCCCTCACCGGCGACGAGTCCGCGCTCGACCTGCCCGCCGCGAATGGCGCCAAGCTCGCCGTCAAGCAGATCAACGCCGCGGGTGGCGTCAACGGGTCGCAGATCGACTTCATCGTCCACGACAGCCAGTACAAGATGGACGTGACCGCGCAGACCGCGAAGCAGTTCGTGGAGCAGGACAAGGTCCCGCTGTTCATCGGTTACACGGACACGGACTCGGTCCTCGCGTCCGGCCCGACCTTCCAGGCCGCCAAGATCCCGTTCATCACGGTGGGCGCGACGTCGCCCAAGATCCCGACCCAGGTCGGCGACATGATGTTCCTGGCCTGCTTCGGCGACAACGTCCAGGCAGCGGTCGGTGCCGAGTACTCGTACAAGACCTTCGGCCACACGGCCTACTTCCTGTGGGACAAGGGCGTCGAGTACACGACGCTTCTCGGGCAGTACTTCAAGTCCCGGTTCACGGAGCTCGGCGGGACGATCGCGCTCGAGGATTCGTACGACGACAAGGCGACCGACTTCTCGGCCCAGATCACCAAGATCAAGGCGCTCAACCCGCAGCCGGACTTCTACTACGTGGCGGCGATGCCATACAACATCGGCCCGCTCGTCAAGCAGTTCCGCGACGCCGGCATCTCCGGCCCGATCGTCGGCGGCGACGGCTACGACACGCCCGACCTCGTGAGCGTCGCCGGCAAGGCGGCGGACAACGTGTTCTTCACGACCCACGCGCTGATGGACGCCACCGGCGGCACGGATGGCATCAAGAAGTTCATCGCCGACTACAACGCCGAGTACGGCCACGACCCCGAGAACGCCTTCGCGGCGCTCGGCTACGACACGGTCTACCTCATGGTTGACGCCATCAAGCGCGCCGGGAGCACGGATTCGGCGGCGGTCAAGGCGGCGATCGAGGCGACGAAGGACTTCCCGGGCATCACCGGCAAGATCACGTTCTCCGCGGATTCACACGTGCCCCAGAAGGGCGTGACCGTGATCGCCGTGAAGGACAGCAAGTTCACGCTCGGCGCGGAGGTCGTGCCCGAGAAGGTGCCGGCACCGTAGCCAGCCTTCGAGCACCATCGCCATGAACCCAGACGAGATCGTCAGGACCGCCGAGGAACGGGGCCTCCAGCTCGTCCGGTTCCTGTACTGCGACAACGGCGGCGTGATCCGCGGCAAGAGCACGCACATCAGCGGGCTCCGGCGCCGGATCACGAGCGGCATCGGGCTCGTGAAGGGCATGCAGTCCTTCACGAGCCTCGATTCCCTGGCACCGGACGCGAGCTACGGACCGGTCGAGGAGATCCGCCTCGTGCCCGACCCCGCGACGTTCGTGGTCCTGCCCTACGCGCCACGCAGCGGTCAGATGATCGCGAACATGGTCGAGCTCGATCACCAGCCGTGGGCACTTGACCCACGGCACTTCCTGCAGCGCATGGTCGCAGCGGCGGCACAGACCGGCTTCGCCTTCGACGCCGCCTTCGAGAACGAGTTCTACCTGGCCTACCGCCGCGACGACGGCTTCGTCCCGGTCGACCGAAGCCTGTGCTTCAGCGCGATCGGCATGGAGTCGACCGAGCCGGTCATCCAGGACATCATCGCGGCCCTGACCGACCAGGGCATCACCGTCGAGCTCTCGCACCCGGAGCTCGGCCATGGCCAGCAGGAGCTGTCGATCCGGCACGCGCCCGCCGTGACCGCCGCCGACAACCAGGTCACGTACCGCCAGACCGTTCGCGCCGTCGCGGCCCAGCACGGGATGGTCGGCACGCTCGCACCGAAGCCCTGGGCGGACCAGGCCGGCAGCGGCTCGCACCTCCACTGGAGCATCTGGAACACGTCCCACACGCAGAACCGGCTCGCCGATGCGAGCGCCGAGGGCGGGCTCAGCGAGCTCGGCCGCCACGCCGTGGCCGGCGTCCTCGCGCACCTGCCCGGGCTGCTTGCGCTCACGACCCCCAGCACCAACTCGTTCCGGCGTCTCCAGCCGCACTACTGGAGCTCCGCGTACACGGCGTGGGGCTTCGAGAACCGGGAGGCGGCCGTCCGCGTGCCGAGCCGCTACTGGGACGACGAGGAGGGGACCACCAACCTCGAGCTCAAGGCGAGCGACAACAGCGCCAACCCGTACATCGCCCTCGGCGGCGTGATCGCGGCCGCACTGGACGGCATCGGGCGCGAGCTCGATCCGGGCGATCCGATCCAGCAGGACCCCGGCAACCTGACCGACAAGGAGCGCGAGCAGCGGGGCGTCCGCCGCTTCCCGACGACCTCGGCAGAAGCCCTTGACGAGCTCGAGCGCGACGAGGTGCTGATGAGCGCCCTCGGCTCCGGCCTCGCGACGGAGTACCTCAAGGTCCGCCGCGCCGAGGCCGCGGCCTACGCCGAGCAGGACGACAAGTTCGAGCTCGACAACCACTTCTTCAAGTACTGACGCGCGCGTCCGCGTGGGGCTCGATCTCGACCCGATCCCGATCGTCGACAACCACTGCCACTCGCTGCTGCGAACGCAGCCGCCCGACGACGACACCTTCCGGATCCACCTGACCGAGTCGTACTTCGAGGAGATCGCGCGGGACCACGTCCCGACGTCGATCTTCTACCGGCGGACGCTCGTCGAGCTCGCCGATCTGCTCGAGTGCGCGCCGACGCCAGACGCGGTCCACGGAGCGCGGCGGGAGCGCGGCGTCGAGTGGCTGACCCGCGAGATCGTGCGCCGCGCCAACTTCAGGACGTGGCTGATCGATACCGGCTACGGCGCCGAGACGACCTACTCGCTCGATGAGCTCCGGGCGCTGGCCCCGGTCCGTGTCGAGGAGGTCATCCGGCTCGAGCCGATGATCGAGCGGCTGATCCTGGAGTCGGGCACCTTCAACGCGTTGATCGACGCGTACCGCGCAGCGATCTCGAACCTGCGGGCGCGGGGCATCGTCGGGATGAAGTCCGTGATCGCGTACCGGACCGGGCTGCACGTCGCCGAGGTCGCCGCCGATGACGCCGCGCGGGCGTTCGCAACCGTCCGGGAGGACGGCCTGCGCGCCGGTAAGCTCCGGATCGAGTCGAAGCCGCTGCTCGACCACCTCGTGGTCATCGCCGTCGAGGAAGCCGCGCGCCAGGGCGTGCCCATCCAGTTCCACACCGGCCTCGGTGACCCGGACCTCGACCTGACGCTCGTCGACCCGGCGGCCCTGCGGCTGCTCTTCTCGGAGCGGTTCCGGGCCGCGCCGATCGTGCTCCTCCACACGGGTTACCCGTACGTCCGGTCGCTCGCGTACTGCGCCGCGATGTTCCCGAACGTCTACGCCGACATGGGCGAGACGATCCTGTTCGCGGCAGGGGAGGCGACCCAGATCTACCGCGAGCTGATCGGGCTCGCGCCGGCGAGCAAGCTGCTGTTCAGCACGGACGCGTCGCTGGTGCCGGAGCTGTACTGGGTCGGCGCGCGGGTCGGGCGGCGAGCGCTGGCGACGGTGCTCGGCGAGCACATCGCAGAGGGCACGCTCGACGAGCGGACGGCGCTCGACTGGGCCGAGCGGATGCTCTGGCGGAACTCGGAGGCCGCCTACTCGCTCTGAGGGGCCTCGCTCTGCGGGGCTTGGCTTCGAGCCCGGCGGCGAGCGAAGAGCCGATCCAGCGGCACCTCGCGCTGCCCCAGGAGACCCTCGCGCCGGACGATGATCACGACGATGAAGATCAGCGCGAGCACGATCTGGCTCAGGCCATAGAGCAGCGTCGCGTCCTCGACCCGCCGGAGCGCCTCGGCGACGCCCACGATCAGCATCGCGCCGAGGATCGAGCCACTGACGGAGCCCATGCCGCCGATGACGAGCATGGTGATCACCCGGAACGTCAGGTCGAAGTAGAAGACCGTGGGCGAGAACGAGGTGATGAAGTGGGCGTACAGCGAGCCCGCGATCGATGACAGGAACGCGCCGACGACGAAGGCGATCAGCCGCGGATCCATCACCCGCAGGCCGATGGCCTGGGCCGCCAGCCGATCGTCGCGCTGCACGAACATCTCGCGCCCGTAGGCCGAGCGCTTGATCCGCCAGACGACGTAGATCGTGGCGAGCACCCACAGCCACGTCCACCACAGGTTCGTGTACGGGGTGACGTTGGAGAAGGTCCTCGAGCCCCGCGTGAACGTGTCCGCGTTGAACAGGACGACGCGAACGATGACGAGGAAGCCGAGCGTGGCCACCGCGACGAAGTGGCCGGACAGTCGCATGAGCACGCGCCCGACCAGCCAGGCCACCGCCGCCACGGCGATCGCGGCGACGATCGTGGCGAGGAGGAACCCGGTCGGGACGCCGTTGACCTCCTGGTCGAGGTGGATGCCGGCCAGCCACTCCGGCAGGTTCGGCAGGTAGGCCTGCTTCTCGGGCAGGTGCAGCGTCAGGATCGCCGAGGCGTACGCCCCGAGGGCCATGAACCCGATCTGGCCCAGCGAGAAGACCCCGGTGAACCCGCTGGTCAGGTTCAACGCGAGGGTCAGGATCGTGAAGATCCCGAGGTTGATGACCAGGCCCTGCCAGAACGCCTGCCCGCTCGCGTCGAGCAGCCCCAGCCCGATCGACACGAGCACGACCACCAGGGCCGGGCCGGCAGCGCGCCGCAGGCGATCCGCGCGGTCGGTCATCCCTCGTCACCCTGCTGGCGCCTGCCGAGGATGCCCTGCGGCCGGACGAGCAGCACGACGATCAGCACGATGAAGACCACGGCATCGCGCCAGCTTGCGAGGCCGCTCGGCAGCCAGTCGTGCAGGAACTGGCGGACCTCCGGGGAGACGGAGCCCGCGGGCAGCAGGTCGCCGATGCCGGCGAGCGAGGTCACGAGAACCTCCAGGAAGCCCAGCACGTAGCCGCCCACCACGGCGCCGGCGATCGACCCGAAGCCGCCGATCACCGCGGCGATGAACGCCTTGAGCACGGGCGTGAAGCCCATGTACGGGTTGATCTGGCCGGCCTGGACCGAGTACAGGACGCCCGCGACCGCCGCCAGCGCCGACCCGATCGCGAAGGCCGTCGCCACCACCCGGTTCACGTTGATGCCCACCAGGCGCGCCGCGGGCAGGTCCTCGGCGGCCGCCCGCATCGACAGCCCGAGATTCGTCCGGGTCACGAACAGCGTCAGCAGCCCGAGCAGGACGATGCCGGCCACGAAGCTCGCGACGTTGACCTTGGGGATCGTGATCGCGCCGATCGTCACGACGCCGTTGAGCAGATCGGGGCTGGGGAACGCGATGAGCTGCGGCTTGTTGGCGAGCCGCGACACCAGCAGCGTGCCGTTCTGGAGGATCTGCCCGACCGCGAACGACGACAGCAGCACCGCCACGTCGGGCGCGCCGCGGAGCGGGCGATAGGCGACCCGCTCCATGAGCAGGCCCACGATGACGGTGCCGACGATGATGATCGGCAGGCTCGCGACGAACGAGAAGCCGGCGCCGATCGAGAACACCGCGAGGTACGCCGCGATCATCATCAGGTCGCCGTGGGCGAAGTTGATCAGGCGCAGGATCCCGAAGACCATCGCCAGCCCGACGGCCATCAGCGCGTACAGGCTCCCCGCGCTGAGCGCGTTGACCACCTGCTGGATCGCGTAGTCGCTCACGCGACGACCGAACTCACAGGGCCACGCCGCCCACGCCGAGGTAGGACTGCTCCACCTTGCGATCGGTGCGCAGGACGTCGGCCGGCCCGTCGAGGGTGACCCGACCCGTCTCGAGGACGTACGCGCGGTCGGCCACCTCGAAGGCGTGATGGACGTTCTGCTCGACGAGCAGGATCGTCCGGCCCTGGCGCTTGAGCTCCGCGACCGTCTCGAAGATCCGCTCGACCATGAGCGGCGCCAGCCCCAGCGACGGCTCGTCCAGCAGCAGCAGGCGCGGCCGGCTCATCAGCGCCCGTCCGATGGCGAGCATCTGCTGCTCACCGCCTGACAGCGTGCCGCCCGCCTGGGTGAGTCGCTCGCGCAGGAGCGGGAAGAGCGAGAAGACCATCGCCATGTCCTCGGCGACGGCGTCGGCCTCGGACCTCCGGCGCGAGACGGCGCCCAGCCGGAGGTTCTCGGCAACGGTGAGGCGGCCGAAGATGCGGCGACCCTCGGGGCACTGGGAGATCCCCAGCGCCACGATCCGGTCCGAGGACGCGCTCGTGATGTCCTGGCCCTCGAAGGTGATCCGGCCCTGGGTCGGCCGCAGCAGGCCGGAGATCGTCCGCAGGGTCGTGCTCTTGCCGGCGCCATTCGACCCGATCAGTGCGACGAGCTCGCCCTGGTTGACCTGGAGCGAGACGCCCTGCAGCGCCCGGATCGCGCCGTAGCGGACATGGACGTCCTGCAGGTCGAGCATCGGCGTCGGGGCGGCCACTGGGCCCGGCACGGCCGCGGGCGTGGGCTCAGGCATCGCGGCCCTTGCCCAGGTAGGCCGCGATGACCGCGGGATCGGCACGCACGGCCGCCGGCGGCCCGTCGGCGATGATCCGGCCATGGTTCAGGACCTGGATTCGGTCGCACAGGTTCATCACCAGCGGGATGTCGTGCGCGACGAGGACGACCGTGATGCCCTGCTCGTCCCGCACGCGCCGGATGAGGCGCAGCAGGTCCTGCGTCTCGACCGGGTTCATGCCTGCGTTGGGCTCGTCGAGGAGCACGACGCTGGGCTTCGTCGCCACGGCGCGGGCGATCTCCAGGCGCCGCTGGTCGCCGTACGGCAGGTGTCGAGCGAGCCGATCGCGGTGCTGGGCGATGCCGAAGAGCTCGAGCAGCTCGAGGGCGCGGCGGTCAAGCTCGGTCTCGGCCCGCCGGAAGGACGGCGCGGACAGGAGCGTTCCCACGAACGATGAGCGGACCTGCCGCTGGAGCCCGACCTTGACGTTGTCGATGACCGGGCTGTCGCCGAAGAGCCGGATGTTCTGGAAGGTCCGGGCGATCCCGAGTCGGGAAACCTTCCACGCCGGCGCACCGGTGATGTCGGTGCCCTGGAACGTGATCGTTCCCTTCGACGGGGGGAGAAAGCCCGACAGCACGTTGAACAGGGTGGTCTTGCCGGCGCCGTTCGGCCCGATGACGCCGTGGATCGAGCCGGCCGGCAGCTGGAGGTCGTAGGCGGCCAGCGCCTCGAGGCCGCGGAAGGACCGCGACAGGCCGCGCACGTCGAGCAGCGGGGCGGCGACGGTCATTTCAGCGGTCGAACGGTCGAGCGCATCGACCGCTAATGATGGGGGAGCGGACGTGCATCGATGGGCTAGAGCTCGCCCGTCGTGGCTCGGTCGCCGGCGTGAAGGGTCGACGGGTCATGGCCGTCGAAGCGGCGCGGATCCAACGCGGCGGCAGCCTCGGTTGACGCCTCGCCGAGCAACCAGCCCGCGGCCAGCTCGCCGGCGCCTGGCGCCAGCATCGCCCCGAAACCGGCGAGGCCTGAGACCGTGTACGCGCCGCTCGGACCGCTCGGTCCGATCAGCGGGAGGCCGTCGGGTGTCCGGGCGTAGAAGCCGCCATCGTGCGCGACGATCGGGAGGTCGCCATCGAGGTACGCCTCGAGCCCGGGAACGAGCGTCGCTGCGCGTTCGAGCACATGGCGCGGGTACTCGGGCGGGCAGGCAGGCGAGGCAACCGGCTCGATCGCTGTCTGATCCACCGCCCAGCCCAGCTTGACGCCATCCGGCACGACCGAATCGTCCGGCTTGATGTGCACCCCGGGCGGCAGGCCGTCACGCGCGTCCAGGCCGATCGTGAAGGGAGAGGCCCTCGGTATGACATGGCGCGAGTCTCGGAGGAGGACCTTCTGCCGGAGGACGGTCTCGATCAGGAGGTTGACCCCGATGGCGCG
>Ga0310810_10007550_pt1 | contig 12416 bp, 11 predicted proteins | sample NCmetagenome_FD_207641 | JGI IMG/M metagenome (GOLD analysis project Ga0310810, IMG submission 207641) | Soil microbial communities from experimental microcosm in Duke University, North Carolina, United States - NC | ecosystem: Engineered > Artificial ecosystem > Soil microcosm > Unclassified ... | reverse complement strand
GCGGATCGGCCGGCGTCGCCCTCGTCGAGCAGGTGGCGCAGCACCCCGACGGTGGTCGTCTTGCCGTTCGTGCCCGTCACGGCCACGAGCCTGAGCTTCGCGCCCGGCTCGCCGTAAGCGGCTGCCGCGGCAATCGGCGCGGCGCGGCGGGCATCGGTCACCACGAGCGCCGGCAGCGATGTCCGCGAGGCGTCTTCGACGATCGCCGCGCTCGCACGGTCCGCGATCGCGGACAGGAAATCGTGGCCATCGCGCGCCGTTCCCCGCACCGCCACGAACAGCGAGCCGTGCCCGACCTGCCGGCTATCATCGGTGATGCCGGTCAACTCGTCAGGCAGCGTGCCCCGGACTTCGCGAAGCACTCCGGCGCGCGCGAGCGCGTCGTGCACGACGCGCGAGGTGAACGACGTCATTGCTGCGTGTAGAGCCGGACGATCGACCCGGTGCGGAGCGGCGTCCCGGCTTCCGGTGCCGTCGTCCCGGTAGCGCCCGGGCCGAGCTGAACGCGGAAGCCGGACTCGTGCAAGGTGTGCACCGCCTCTCGCAGCGCGAGGCCGCGCACGTCAGGAATCGGGCGGACTCGAATGGGCGGAAGCGGTGCGCGCTTGCGCTCGGCGAGGTTCACCACGAAGGGTACGCTGGCGTTCTCTCCGGGGTCACGAGCCGAATCCGGCCTGATCTCATCGACCGAACCGGCGGCCACGGTGATCTCCCGCGCTTTCGGCGTATCGGCGTTCGCCTTCGGCCCGCTATCCTTCGACGCGAACACGGGCTCGTTGCGCCTTCGCGTTAGGGCGTTGCGGTCGATCGCCGCGTCGCGCGCGGCGATCGCCGCCTCGAGCACGATCTTGGAGACCGGTGCGGCGGTTTTGCCACCGTAGTATGCCCCCTTCGGGTTGTCGAGCTTCACGAGGATGACGTACTGCGGGTTGTCCGCCGGGAACAGCCCGACGAACGATGCCGTGTACGAGCCCGCAACGTATCGACCGTGCGACATACCGCGAACGGTGCCGCTCTTTCCGCCAACGGCAAACGTCTGCATCTCCGCATCCTTCGCGGTACCGCTGTCGACGACGCCCGTGAGAAGGCGCCGCAGCTGCGCCGCGCCCTGCGGCGATAACACGCGCCGCACGACGCGCCGCTTCGCGGTGTAGATGACCTTTCCGTCGAGATCGCGCACCTCCTTCACGAGCAGTGGCTCGAGCAGCTCGCCGCCGTTGGCGATCGACCCGTACGCGAGTGCGAGCTGCAGCGGTGTCACCGAGATCTCGTAGCCCATCGCCAGCGACGCCGGCGATTGCGGACCCCAGAACCGTGGCTCGCGCAGAATGCCGGGCGACTCGAGCGGGTACGCAATTCCGGTAGGCGTGCCGAAGCCAAAGTCCCGCAGCGCCTCGTACTCCTCTCTCGGCGTGAGTCGCTCGGCAAAGCGGACGATGCCGATGTTGCTCGAGAAGCGAATGACGTCGGCGAGGGACAGCCGCGGCGCCGAGTGCACGTCGTGGATCGTTCGGCCGGCCGTCTTGTACGTGCCGTTGTACGTCTCGATGACGTCATCGACGCGCGCCTTGCCGCGAGCCAGCAGCGCGGCGGCGATGAATGGCTTGAGCGTGGACCCCGGCTGATACGGCTCGATGATGGCCATCGCGGCAGTCGACGCGGGGGCCTTGCGGCGCGACGCCATCGCGCGGATCTCGCCGGTGTTCGGATCGAGCACGATGATGTCGCCGCCGTCCGCACCCATCTGCGCCACGGCGTTACCCAGCGCCCCGTCGCTGATCTCCTGGAGCGCACTGTTCATCGTGAGCGCCACGGTCTTTCCCGGTCGCGGTTCAGCGCTCTCGGCATCGGGCGTCTCGAAACGCTGGCCGCGGACGTCCTTCACCATCGATACGGTGCCCTTCGTGCCCCGCAACAGGCTGTCGAGCACGAGCTCGATGCCATCGACGCCTGCCCCCTGCGGGTCCGCGTGTCCGATGATGCGCTCCGCACCACCGCTCGCGGCGTAGACGCGCTCTCCCACCGGCGTCGCGTAGACGCCGCGGATCGCGAGCAGCGCTTCGACGTCGGCCCGCACGAAGCTCCCGGGAAGCTGAACCCACTTCCGCTTCGGGTCGGCGAGTCGTGCGAGCCACGACGCATCGATGCCGACGCGCGCGAGCTCGCGATTCACGCGCCGGGAGTCGCGCAATTCCCGCGTCGCGATCGCCAGCTGCACGCGCTCTCGGCTCTCGGCGAGCGGATTGCCGGACGCGTCGACGATCAGGCCGCGCGGCGCCGGGACGGACGATGCGGCAACGTGCTGGCGGGTTGCCCTCGCCTGCCACTGCTTGCCCTGCCAGACCTGAACCTGCGCGGCTCGCGCCACGATCGCCGCCGCGAAGCCCCCGAGAACGAGGTGCACGACCGCGATCCGGTTATTTCGTAGCATCGCGTGCAGGTGGCAGAACGTCCTTTTTCTCGATCACGATCACCTGACTGTCACTCGGCATTCGCAGATGCAGCCGCTGCTCGACCAGCGGCGTAAGCCTTTCTCGACTGGCGGCGTCCCGGATCTCACGCTGCAGCTGCGCGCGCTGAGCGCGGAGGTCCGATCGCTGGCGCTCGAGCAGTTGGAGCGTCCGCGACTGTGAAAGGCCGAACGTGCGCCTCCAGATGACGCTCGTTGCCACCAGGACGAAACCAAAAAGTGTGAGGGCGACCACGGACCGACCCCGTCGTCGCGTCACACGTCCGCCGCTCTTGGCCCCTACGGCGCGCTTCGCCATGCCCGCAACCTCGCGCTTCGCGCGCGGGGATTCCGATCAGCTTCCTCGGGTGTGGCGGTCACCGGCCGTTTGGTCACGAGGGTGCCCAAGGCATGGCCGCGGCATGTACACATAGGTTGACGCGGCGGGCAGACACACGACGCGCTCCAATCGCGAAAGGCGTTCTTCACCACGCGGTCTTCGCCCGAGTGATACGCGATCACGACGATGATCCCTTCCGGCTGCAACCGCTCGCGGAGCCGGTCGAGCGCACGCTCGAGGCCTCCGATCTCGTCATTCACGGCAATGCGCACGGCCTGAAAGAGCCGCGCGAAATCCGCCGGGCCGGTACGTGGGCCGAGCGCGCCGCGGATCGCGCCCACCAGGTCGTCGCTCGTCGCGAAAGGTCGATTCGCCCGTCGCCGCACGATCTCGCGCGCGAGGCGCATCGCGCGCCGCTCATCGGCGTATTCTCGAAAGATCGCACCGAGCTCGATCTCGTCCGCGGTAGAGAGCAATGTCGCGGCGTCACGAACGGCGTCGGTGCCCATGCGCATGTCGAGCGGAACGCCTTCACGGAACGAGAAGCCGCGTGACGGATCGTCGAGCTGATGGGACGAGACTCCGAGGTCGAGGAGAATGCCGTTGAACCTTCGCCCGTCGAGCTCCGGGATGCGATCGACATCGGCATAGTTGCCGAGCACCGTGCGGAAGCGGCCCTCGATCTCGTAGCTCGCGAGCCGTCGCCTCGCTGCGCTGATCGCTTCGGGGTCACGATCGATCGCCGTCACGTCCGTGCCGCTCTCGAGCAGCGCGAGCGAATGTCCGCCTCCGCCGAGCGTGCCGTCCAGCACCGAGCGCGCGCCGGCGAGCAGTCGAACCACCTCGTCGGCGAGAACAGGCGCGTGATACGCGCTGGCCCAAGGCCCAGCGAACGATTCGGTCATGCTAGCGACGGACATCCAAAGTCGTTAGTCGTTGGTCGATAGTCGTTAGTCGCGAACTGCGCATGCCGGTCGTCCTGCCGAGATTGAAATCGATGTGGCGAGCTCGCGCGGCGGAGCTAACGACTCGCGACTGCCGACTCGCGACTCGGCCGGCAGGCCGCGTCGTGCACGAACTCCCTAACGATAAGGTAGCGATCAAGACGCGATGAATGACCGAAGACGTGGAGCTCGCGCGCGCGGCACCGATCGCCGGGCCGAGGGAGACCGCTCCGGCGCCCATAGTCGCCGACGGCGACACATCGCGCTCGTGTTGCATGGCGCGCGCGCCGACCTCCCCGGGCTGCGTCATCTCGTGGAGTGGATGCGCGCGAAGGGACACGTCGTCCGCCCCCGCGCCACGTGGGAACGTGGCGACGGTGAGGTGTTCGCGCGCGAGGCGATCGCGGCCGGAGCGGACACGATCGTCGCGTGCGGTGGCGACGGGACGGTCAACGAAGTACTCAACGGCATCGAAGGGACGACGGTGGCCCTCGGCATCATCCCGGCGGGCACCGCGAACGACTTCGCACGTCAGGTCGGCATACCCGACGACCCGAGCGCCGCGATGGACATTGTGCTCAAGCGGAAGCCGGTCATTATCGACACCGCCGCAATGAATCGACGCCGCTATCTCAACGTGTCGTCGGGCGGTGTCGGAGCCGAAGTTACGGCCGAAACGCCGGCGGATGCGAAAGCATCGCTCGGACCGGTGGCCTATTTCATCTCGGGACTGCGCAAGCTCGCAGCGCTCGAACCACGTCGAGCGCTGTTCGAGGCGCCGGGCTTTCGACTCGAGGACGACTTTCTCCTGTTCGCGGTCGGCAACGCGCGCGCGACTGGCGGTGGCACGCTCGTCACGCCGCGCGCAAGCGTTCGGGACGGCCTGCTGGATGCCTGCATCGTGAGCGCGATGCCGCGGAAGGAGTTCGCGAAGCTCGTGCTGCGCGTGAAGCGCGGTGAGCATCTCGAGAGCGATGGCGTTCGGTATCTCCAGGTGCCGTGGCTTCGCATCACGTCCCCGGAACCGATGACCGTGAACGTCGACGGCGAGTCGACGGAGCTTCGACAGGCGCGCTACCAAGCGTGCCCGCGTGACCTGCTCATTCATCTTCCGCGCTTGCCGGGTCATCGGCGTTCGGTGGAGCGCGAGATATAGGGCCAACGACAAACGAAGCGCCCGCCGTCGAGTCGACGGCGGGCGCTCGTTCGTGCGCGATCGGCAGAATGGTTATTTGCCCTTACAGAGAGCTTTGACCATTTGGTCGCCATACGGCGACAGCTGCTGCAACGCGTTCATGAGCTGTCCGGCCTGATCGCGGAACTCGGCGGCGCCGCGCGGGATGAAGATCTGCGCGTCGGTGAAGTCTTGCGTGGCCTCCTTGGCCATGTCGCAGCTCTTCTTGTCGCGGGCCTGCTCCAGGAGCGCCTGGCCCTTCTGCAGGTGTGTCGCGCCCTGCAGGAATGCGGCGGCCGCCGACTTGTTCACGCTGTCGCTGAACTGCAGGTAGTTGAGGGCACGACGGAAGCCGTCGATGTCTTTCGGGTTCGCTGCGGCAGCCTTCTTCTGCTCCGCCTGCCCGAGGCCCGTCGCATAGGTCGCTACGAGTGCGGCGCTATCTCCTGCCGCAAGCGAAGCTCGGAGGGATGCCATCACCGTATCGGGGGGCGCGCCCGCGTCCGACTGCGCCTTCGCGATCGGGAGCCAGATGCCCCGTATCTTCGGGTTGTCCTTCAGTATGCCCTTCGCCACTTCGATGGCCTGCGCGGTCTGCCCGGTCTGAATGAGCAGTTGCACGTAGGTCGAGGCGATGGACACGTTGTTCGGGAACTTCTGGCGGCCACGCGCGAGCGTCTCGGCAGCCTTCTGGAACTGGCTGTCCGCGGCATACGCGGCGGACTGTCGGATGAAGAACGTCGTGTCGGCCGACGCCGTGTCGAGCTTCACCATCTCTTCGCCGATGCCGAGCGCGCCCTTGATGTCCTTCGCGGCGAAGTGGACGAGCCACTGGAGATGCACCAGCGACGCGTCGCCGGGGTTGTTCTTGACGGCATCGTCGACAATCGGCAGCGCGAGGGCCGCCTTGCCGCTTCCGGCCAGAATGTTGACGACTTGGGTCTGCAGCCGAGTGTTGTTGGGATCGAGCGAGATGAGACGCGTGAGCGCCTCGATCTGCTTGTCCTCCATCTTCTTCTCGGCGTACGCGTCGGCCGCGAACGCGAGGGCGCGCTTGTTGTCCTTGTGGATCTTCAGGATCGACTCGCTGATCGCGATCATCGAGTCGGCGCCGAGCTTCTGTTCGTTGTAGACCTCGGCGATGCACACGCGCGGCATGACCGCGTTCGGATACGCCGCGATGCCTTTCCTGGCCTCGGCGATCGCCTCGGCGAACTTCTTCGCGCGAAAGAGATCGATGCACTTCTTGGTCGGATCGATCTGCTTGCGCGCCGACTCGACGGCGTTCGAGATGCCCTTTGCCGCGTCACCCACCTTCGCGACGTCCACCGGCGGCAGCGGTTGCACCATGCCGTCGGGCCGAACGAGCATCAAGTTCGCGGTGACTCGATAGCCGGTCGGCGTCTTCTCGACGTTCCCCTCGACGTACTCCTCGGCACGGAGGAGCTGCGCGAGCGCGCGGGCGTCGTTGGCGCTCAATGCCTCGGTGGTCGAATAGCCCGAGTTCACGAGCGTCGTCATGATGTCGGACTTGGGAACGATCCAGAGCGTCTTGAGCTGGAAGTCCTGGCCCATCCGCTCGCGGATCGCTTCCGCCGCCTGCAGCCCGAGACCGCGTTCCTGACTCCGGAACGTGGGCACCATGAATCGTGGACCCGCGGTCTGGCCACGCTGCAACGTTTGCGTCTGCGCATTCACCGTCGCGAACGCACCACTGGCCATCAACCCGACGAGTGTCCCGACCATGGTTCGTACGTGGCGTCGCCGTGCCTTCACTGTCGTCTCCTCCGAAGCGTTGAACATGCGTACCCCCCACCGGGATCACAGGGTCCAGCGATTGTTCCTGCCATGGGCGAAGAGGGACTCGAACCCCCGACTTCCTGCGTGTAAGGCAGGCGCTCTAACCAACTGAGCTATTCGCCCGGCCTTAGCCCCTCTCCAGCAGCCAAAAACGCAAGCGCTCTGCCAGCGCAACTCGTGTGCACTGGCAGGGCGAATACATGGTTTGCTACTTCAGGATCGCGAGAGGAACGAGCACGCAGTAGCCGATCACGAGCAGGATCGGCGCGAGCGTTTCGCCCCCGCGAGCCAGATCGATGTACCCCGCGAGCAACGTTACGGCAGCGATTCCCCAGAGAATCAGCGGTCGCGACCGTGGAGCCGATTTTGATTGGGCCATAGTGATCGGTGGATTTTATCGGACGCCCGAAATCATGTCAAGCAAGCGTCCCGTCAAGAGTTAGCTCGCGACTAGCCGGGTTGTCAGCGGGGGCGGGCGCCGGCTGTCTTCCAGTGCTCGAACCGCGCCAACGCCTGTGTCCTAACTCCCAGCGCGCGCCTTCTCGTCACACCGGCTGACCTCACGGCTGCTCTCTCGCAGGGCCCGGCGACTCGTCAGGCGGCGGCGCCGGAGGCGGCTCACCTGCGCTCGTCATCGGCGGACTGATGCTTCGCAGCAACGCCTCGATGACACTCTCGCGTTCTCGCCGTTCAGCCTCTTCGTCGGCGCGGACCAGCGCGGCCATACGGAGACGGTCACGGCGTCGCCGGATCACGTAGAAGGGCATGACGATGAACAGCGTGACCGCAGCCGCAATGGAGAGGTCGGCGGCCAGGGCGAGCCCACCGTATCGTCGGCGCGTTCGCGTCCTCCAGATCTCCTCGAACTGTCCCTGCGTGATGCCGTAGGCGCTCCGCACGGCGCTCTCGAAACGACCCGTCTCCTTCCAGTATCGGAAGAACAGCGTTAGGCCCCGTTCGGGGTCGCGCTCCGCGAGCTCGGCCACGGCGCGGTACGCCAGCGCGTACGTCCCCTCGGCTCGCAGCGACCCGCCGGCGAACCCGGCATCGAGTGAGTCGAGCGCTGGCATGCCGCGGAACAGCAGAGCAAGATTCGCCCCGAGCACGGCATCGCGAGCTACTTCGTTGGCGGCATAGCTCGCGTAGCCTTCGTCGAACCACCGGGGCGGCAGGTCGCCGAGCGCCTCGTGCAGGGCGAGATGGGCGAGCTCGTGGCGGAGCACTTCCACGGGATCACCGGCGTCAGACCCCGCGCTCCGCCCCTGCACAACGATCCGGCTCGACTCCGGGAACGCGACAGCCGCGCCCCACTCGGGGGCGGCGGGGCCTATCCACTCGCGGAATCGTCGGTGGTCCGGCGCGATCGCGATCACGACCCGCTGCGTTGGCCGCGCGAGCCCGGGAAACGTGTCGCGCGCGCCCGCTGAGGCGAGCAGCGACTTCGCGAGCAGCTCATCGCTGGGATACGCGACGATCGTGAAGCGACCGTGATCGTAGCGAGAGGCGGAGTCTTGCGCGGCGGCCTGCCCGGTAACGACGAGCAGAAAGCCCATGGCCAGGAAAACGGGGAACCGGGAACAGCGAATCGGGAATCGAGACGGCGCCCGGTCCCGACGCCCCCCCATTGCCGATTCCCGATTGCCTACGTCGGCTGTCCTCCCGCTTCCACCTTCGCCAACACCTCGGCGCAGCGCTTTCCCCATGGATTGAACTTGTTCGCCGCCGCACCGGTGCGCCAAGCCTCCGTGGCGTCGTCGTGCTGGCCGGCCAACCAGTGCGCGCGACCGAGCTCGAAATAGGCCTCGATCAGATTCGGCCCCAGCGTCAGGCTCTTGCGGAAGAAGGCCTGCGCGTCGTCGTACATTTCGCGCTCGAGGTAGACCAATCCCAGGTAATAGTGCGCGTAGAGCGTGGCTTTCGCGTCGTTGTCGAGGCGGATGGCCTTCGCCAGGTGCTCGATCGCCTCGCCGAAGATGCGCTTCTTGAGGCAGATGTAGCCGACGTTGATGCGTGCGAGCGCGTTGGCCGGCTCCTTCGTCAGCACCCGATGGAAATTCAACAGCGCGTCGTCGTACTTCTCCTGATGCATCTGCGCCCAGCCGAGCAGCGACATCGCCTGCAGATCGTTAGGCGACAGCTCGAGCGCCTTCTGCAGCGCCGCTTCGGCTGCCGCGTAGTCGCCGAGCGAGATGCGCGACCAGCCCTTCTCGATGAAGGTCGACGCCCCGATGTGGTCGGCGCGAAGCGGCGGCGCCGCGGGCTGCAGCGCGGGTGTGGGCGTCCCGCCCCCGATCGCCTTCCAGCGCTCCACGAGCTTCTTCACGTCCTCCTTGAGGGCGCCAAGCTCGGCGAGCTCTCGCTCGACGGTCCGAAACAGCTCGATGATGTCGGCCTTCAGCGCGGATCGGTCGGCGGACGCGTCGGCTCCCTCGAGGCGGGCCGACAGCGCCTCGTACCGCCCCCGTACATCGGCCGCCACCGCGTCAGACATGCCGCGGCGGCTCCCCCGTGGACCGGTCGAGGACGATGCGCTCGTCAGTGGCGAACAGCCGGCCGACGTCGAGGAAGACGACGAGGCGCTCGCCGCGCCTAACGACGCCCCGCAGGTAGCCCGCGGCGAGCCCGCGGAACAGGGCCGGCGGCGGGGCCAGGCGCGACGGGTCGAGCAGACTGACGTCCAGCACGCCGTCCACTGTCACGGCCACCCACTCGCCATCGATCGTGAGCACCAGCATGCGACCATCCGCGGGCACCGGCGCCTCGGGCAACTCGAACCGCTTTCGCAGGTCGATCACCGGCACGACGCGCCCCTGGTAGTCGATGACCCCGTCGATCCACGGTGGAACGTTAGGCACTGGCGTCGGCGCGGTGTACCGGAGCACGCGCTCCACCGAGAAGATGTCGGCGGCGAATAGCTCATCGCCGAGACGAAACGTGACGATCTGCGAGACGTGAGGAGCGACGGCCGTCATAACGGATCGGGCGGGGTGGCGCCCAGGCAGGTGGCGACGATCGTATCGGCATCCAGCAGCGTGACGAGCTCGTTCCCGCGCCACACCACACCCAACACCAGGCCATCGGTCTCCGGCGCGGGTGCAGGGCGGACGGCATCGAACGGCGTGTCGAACACATCATCGACGGCATCCACCGCGAGGGCGATGCGCGCCGTGGACGGACGGACCACGAGCGTCATCGTCGCGGGCTCGCGTTCCGAAAGATCGAGCACTCGAACGAGCGCGTACATGGGGATCGTCCGATCCCGGAGGGCGAAGACGCCGAGCATGGTTCGTGGGGCGTCGGGAATGCCCCGCACCTCGACGCCCTCGACGGCTTCTTCGACGCTGCGCAGCTCGGTCGCGAACAGCTCGCCGGCAACGCGGAACACGAGCAGCTCCGCTCTCCCCTCACGGGCCTGCACGCGCTCGCGGAACGGTGCGACCGGCGCCGGTGGCGCAAGCTCCTCGAAGGCGGAGAGATCGAGGTCGTGCCCGAAGGGCCGTGGAGCGCCGCCGTTCAGAGCGATGGCGAGGTCACGGAGCGTCCTCGATGCGGCGGGCATGGCGCGCGGCAATGCTCCACGGCCACGCTCGGCGGGCGCGGGAATAGCGAGCACTGGCTCGTGAGGCGTCTTGCGACGAAGGCGAGGCATTACAGACAAGACATTCCGGGAGGCGGCGGAGTCACTCGCGAACTACGGCCGTAGGTGATTCAACTCACACGAAGGGGCACGCGACTCCCGATCTCGGCGGCAATCAGCGAAAGCGGCAGAATGCGATCGGCACCGGCCGTCGCGAGTGCCGCCTGGGGCATTCCGTAGACGATCGACGTTTCGCGGTCCTGCACGATTGCGTAGCCGCCGTTGTCTCGCACCGCGCGCAAGCCCTCCGCGCCGTCGCGTCCCATGCCGGTCAGCACCACGCCGACCAGCGCCGTCCGAAACCGCTGTGCGGCCGACCGAAAGAGCGGGTCCGCCGAGGGACGCACGCCCCAGATGGGCGGTGTCTGGTCCAGAGCGATCAGGGGCATGCCGTTCACGTCAATGACCCGCATGTGCATCCCGCCAGGCGCGATGTAGACCCGCGCATGTTCGATCCGGTCGCCGTGACGCGCCTCCGTCACCGTCAGCCTGCTCATCGCCTGCAGACGCGTCGCGAGGCTGGCGGTGAACCCGGGCGGCATGTGCTGCACCACGAGCACCGCGGCATCGATATCCGCGGCGATGTGTGGAATCACCTCGGCCAGCGCTCTCGGACCGCCGGTCGACGCCGCGATCACGACGGCGTGCGTCGCTGCGCCGGTCGCGCCGCCCACACGATCCCGTTCGACCAGCGTCGGGCGCGCGAGCACTCCCACACCGCGCAGGTTCACGCACGCGGCCGCGCGAAGCGCCTCCAGCAGGCGGGTCCCGAGCGCATCCGCGGCGTTGGCGACGCCACCCGATGGCTTGTGGACGAACTCCACGGCGCCGAGCTCGAGGGCGCGGATCGTCAGCTCTCCCCCGTTAGGCGAGTCGAGCGCACTGAGCATCACGACCGGGCGAGGCGTCTCGCTCATGATGTAGCCGAGCGCCTGGAGGCCGTCGAGCTCCGGCATCTCGATGTCGAGCGTGACGATATCCGGGTCCAGCGCGTGGATCTGCTTCAGCGCGTCGAGGCCGTTGCGCGCCGTGCCGACGACCCGGAACTCCCCACTCGCCGCGAGGATATCGCTGACTAGCCTTCGCGTGAACGCACTGTCGTCGACAACGAGGACCGTGCGCTGCCTAGAGGACACGCTCCCCCATTCTGAGCGACTTCACCGCCACACGACCATCCGTCAGGTGGAAGTAAACGCTTCGCCCATGCTCGCCGCCCGTGTCAGAGGCAACGAGGGGGATCTCCGCCAGGCGGAGCACACGCCGGGTGGCTTCGACGTTCCGTTCGCCCATGTTGATGCCGCCGGACGGCAGGAGCGACGAGAACATGCTCGCGCCCCCGACGATCTTGGCGATCGGACGACCCCACGCGCCGCGTTTCCGCATCTCTTCGACGAGCAGCGGAATTGCCGTGGACGGAAACTTCGCGCGGTTCTCGCTGTCCAGCGACAGCCCTTCGCTCGGCAACAGGATATGGGCAAGCCCGCCGATACGCGACGAGCCGTCGTACAGCATGATCGCGACACACGACCCCAGCCCGATGGTCGAGATCACCGCGTTCCCGCTCGCGACGGCGTAGTCGGCGACTTTGACCCGGACCTCCTGGGCCTTTTGCTCGGTGGCGTTAGGCGGGTTCACATGCGTCGAGGTCAACGGCGGCGGAAGATGCGCTCGCGCGGGTCCACCGCGGAGAACAGCGAACGGGTCGGGCCGAGCAACGTTTCAACCTTGCCCAGAACGAGAAAGCCGCCGGGCGCCAGCGCGTCGTGGAACCGCTGGAACAGGGTTTCCTGCGTGGACCGGTCGAAGTAGATCAACACGTTGCGACAGGCAATGAGGTGCATTCCTCGTGGTGACGGGTCGACGACCAGATCCCGCCGCTCGAACGACACGAGCGGCCGAATCTCCGGCACGACCTCGAACGCCGGCCGCGCCGAGAAGTAAGTGCGCCGAATGTCCGGCGGCGTGTCGGCGAAGGCGGCTTCGGCGAACCGCCCCCGGCATGCTGCGTCGAGACTCGCGCGATCGATGTCGGAGCCCAGCACGTGCACGCGCGACGCGTCCACCCGCTCGCC
>Ga0310810_10007549_pt1 | contig 12418 bp, 2 predicted proteins | sample NCmetagenome_FD_207641 | JGI IMG/M metagenome (GOLD analysis project Ga0310810, IMG submission 207641) | Soil microbial communities from experimental microcosm in Duke University, North Carolina, United States - NC | ecosystem: Engineered > Artificial ecosystem > Soil microcosm > Unclassified ... | reverse complement strand
TGCCGCTGTCGTTGGCCAGCGTCATGGTGTTGGCCGCCGAGCGGTTGATGAGATGCAGCACCTTGCCGTCATAACCGTTGGCGATGCCGGTGATGGTCACGTCGGCCGCCGACCCGGGGACCCAGGCAGCCAGGGAGGTCCGCGACGTCGCCTCGAAGTTGACGTCGTTCTGCGTGCCGGTGCCGGTGAGGTCCGTGCTCGACATGCGCCGGAAGGCGAAGTCGCCGCCCACGTCGAGCGACGTGCTCGGATCCGTGCCTCCGACCTTCACCAGGCCGGTCTGGCTCAGGTGCAGGACCGCGGACGAATTAGCCTTCGTGAAGGTGAGGCCGTTCGAGCCGTTGGAGTTCAGGTCGTTGATGATCGACCACTGGCGGCTCGTGCCCGTGTTATAGAACTCGAGGTTCGCGGAACTGTTGGTCGGCGTGGTCGCGCCGGACTTGATCTTCATGGTCGCCGCCGAAGCCTTCACGACGGCCAGGCCGCCGCCGTTCACTTCGAGGGACTCGCCCGGCGCCGTCGTGCCGATGCCGAGCCTCCCCTGGTCAGTGATGGTCACGAGATCGGTGAAACCGGTCTCGTCGAACTTCGTGGAGTTCCTCCGGAAGTAAAAGAGCGGGCTGTTGTTCAGGACAGCATCGACGTCGAAGGCGTTCAGCGCCATGTCGCGGTTGCTCACCAGGTGATGCTGGCTCCCCGACGCGCCGAACTTGAAGGCGCTCGTATCGGCGGCGTTGCCTATCTGGAGCGAACCTGCCGGCGCCGCCGTCAGGATGCCGACCCTGTTGTTGGTCGCGTCCACGGTCAGCGTGTCCGTATCGACCGTGAGCGTGTCCGTCGACACCGCGTTCGTGGTGATGGTCGTGACAGCGTGCGCGACGAAGGCGCTGCCCACGAACAGGCCGATGCTGAGCGCCGAGGCCAGACCGAAGGCCCGGGCGAAACCGCGATGTGCTTGCCGCATAGTGGCTCGTAGAGGATGAACGGCCCGTTTTCGGGCCTGAATGACACGATTTTAGCATGGCGGCCCTAGTTCATGTCGCCAAAACTTATCCACATCCGCGCCGCCGAACCGCCTCGTCCGCGCGCCGTTCGGTCCGAACAAGCGGTCCCTCATACAATTGAATTATTATTAAAATGATGTTATACTGTCCCCGTGTCCTTGACCGGGAGGGCGGGTAACGCCGCCCTCCCCTGGAACCCACGAAGCTATGGCCAAGTACGGAGAAAAATCGAAAAAGAGCGTCGAAAAGATGCTCCACGAGTACAAACGCGGCAAGGCCAAGAGCGGGCGCGCCCGCACGCCGGTGAAGAGCCGGAAGCAGGCCATCGCCATCGGCCTCTCCAAGGCCCGCGAGGCGGGAGCCAAGGTACCGCCCCCGCCGAAGGGCACCGCCGCGGCGAGGAAAAAGAAAAAGCGCTGAGACGAAAAAAGCCCCGGCCGAGAGCGCCGGGGCTTTGCATATATATTAAGAAGGACCCCCCGCGACGAAGTCGCGAGGGGTCTTGAGGCTAGATCAGGCTATTGTCCGCAGCCCGGAGCGACGATGTGGACGATCTGGCTCACCGAGAAGTCGATGTTGGCCAGCGCCGCGTTGTCCTTGACCGTGCCGGTGAGGACGACGGTGTGGTCGCCCACGCCGAGGTCCGCGCCGACCGGGTCGACGGTCGCGCCCGCGAGCGCCGTGCCGTCAGCGCCGCCGTTCTGGTTGCCCGAGAACGAATCGGTGTTGAGGATGGTGCGGGCGTCGCCGTCGGCGAGCAGCGCGAGGTTCCCGTTGGAACCGGCGTTGGTCGCGTAGGCGAAGTCGAGGGCGCCGGGATCGCCGGGCAGCGCGCCGGGGGCGTTCTGCACGTAGGTCGACGTCGCCGGGACGGCCGCGGCGCCGTCGATCGACACCATCAGGTTCTTCACGCGCGACACGGGCAGGCCCGTGAGCGGGTCGGTGGTGCCGTCGAGAAGGCTGAACGAGTACTTCCTGGGCAGGTTGGCCTTGCTCAGGACGGACTCGCCGGCGATGAAGCCGGTGACGTCCACGTGGGCCGTCGAGCCGTCGCCGGTCTCGCTGACGAGGTCCCACGCCGTGAACGGGGCCACGGTCGCGAGGGCCGGATCGGGCGCCACGACGTACGCGTAGTGGAACGTGTACGTCGCGCTCTTGCTCCTGCCGAGCACCGTGCAGCTCACCGACGCCTGGGCCGACTGCGCGTACGCGTCGGTCAGGGTCAGCGTGCCGCCGTCCAGGAAGGTGCAGCGCGACTTGTCGGCCACGGCGCTCCCTCCCGGATTCCAGACCTTGCTCGGGTCGGCGGCGGGCGCGGCCGGAGCCGCGGGGACGCCGCAGAGGTTGCCGTTGCAGGCGTTGCCGGAGCACGAGTACGTCGGGGCGTTGCCGTCCCAGCCGTTCGTGAAGTACGTCGCTGCCGCCGTCTGGTTGAAGTGCCAGATCTGGTTGGTGACGAGCGCGAGCGTGCCGATCGAGGTCATGTTGACCATGATCCCCTGACCGGTGGAACTGGCCGCGAGCGCCTGGGACTCCTGGCCGATGCCGTCATCGACGCCGTCGACGTCGGCGGCGCAGGCGGCGAGCGAGCAAGCGGCGATCACTGCGAGAATGCGGGTGTACTTGAAAGGATCTCTCATGTTGTCTCCTCCTCGAACTCGGAATGTGCGGACCTCGCCATGATCGACGAGACGCGGAGACTATCAGAAAAAGTGCTTTTTGTCAACCCTCGCCGGGGTCGGGCCGCCCCGAACACCCGCTGAAAAATAAGACCGCCCGGGTAGCCGGGCGGTCTTGGATGCGCCCTTATGGCGCGTAGCCGTTGATTGAGGCCCGGGTGACGGGGCCGACATTGCCGACCTGGGCTATGCCGTGGGCCGCCTGGTAGGCCGTCACCGCGGCGGCCGTGACCGTGCCGTAGTAGCCGGTCGAAGCCCGGTCCGCCGGGAAGAAGCCGAGGCAGCGGAGGAGGTCCTGCAAGTCGCGCACGTCCTGGCCGGTCGCGCCGGACGAGAGGAGCCTTGGGAGCGCCGCGCGGAGAACGCAGGCGCCGCCGGGCGCCGGAGCGGGCGCCGGAACGCCGGCGCACATCGCGGGCGCGTGCTGCACGTCGATGGTCACGTTCCTGTCGACGGCCTCGTGACTGTCGGTCCAGACGACCGCGTCGAGCCGCTTGACGCCCTTGTAGGACGCGCCAAGCACGACCTTGTGATGCCAGTTCGCGCTGAGCGAGACCATCTCGAACCCGACCGCGGCGCAGTCGCGCTTGTCGACGCGCACGACGACGTCATTGTAGTCGAAGTCGGTGCCCGAATCCTCGAAGCCGACGAGCAGGATGCCCGGCGCGGGCTCGGTGACCTTGGCGAAGTTCGTGCCCATGTGCCGCTCCGTGCCGTCGGGGTTCACGATGTAGAGGTCGTAGCCGACGTCGGCGCAGGAGACGCTGCATTGCTGGGGGGCGGACGGGAGGGCGCCCGGGGTCGCAGGCGTGCCGGAGGTCGCGGTCGGCAGCGTCGGGGGCCGCACGGTCGTGGTCGGCGGGAGCGGCGGCAGCGGACCGGTCGGCGGGAGATAAGGCGCGCCAGGGAACACGGCCGGCGGGCGGGCGCCGACGATGAAGGCGCCGTCGGCGTTGGCGTCGATGATGCCGTAGGTGCCGACGCCGAGGTGCGAATCAGGCCAGACGAGCAGGTCGCGGACCGCCGTGCCGACGTTGAAGACGGTCATGCGCACGTTGTGCTGCCAGCCGGCGTCGACCGAGAGCACCGTGACGACGATGTGCGTCCAGTCGCTGTGATCGACCATCATCACGACGTCGTTGTAGTCGAAGTCCGAGCCCTTGTCCTCGAAGCGGACGATCTCGACGGTCGGGCTGACGATCTCGACGCGCGCGTACAGCGGGTCGGTCATGTGCCGCTCCGTCCCGTCGGGGTTCACGATGTAGAGGTCATAGGCCGCGCCGGAGAAATCGACGGTTTGCGGAAGCGGGCCGGTGAACGGCGGCAGGCCGGTCGTGAAGCGGGGGTCCGCGTACGGCACGGCGGGCGGCAGGATGATCTCGAGCGGCGGCGTGCCGCCGAGGCAGACGGCGTCGTTCTCGTTGGCGTTGATCTTCGCGTACGTGCCGACGCCCTGGTGCGAGTCCGGCCAGATGAGCAGGTCGCGGATGGCCTGTCCCTTATAGAACAGCGTGATGCGGACGTTGTGCTGCCAGGCGGCGTCGACGGAGAGCACGGTCACGAGGATCTTCGTGCAGTCCGTGCGGTCGACCCGGATGACCACGTCGTTGAAGTCATTGTCATTGCCCTTGTCCTCGAAGCTGACGGTGGCGACGCCGCCGTTCCTGACCACGCGGGCGAAGAGCGGGTCCGTCATGTGCCGCTCCGTGCCGTCGGGGTTCACGATATAAAGGTCGTAGGTGACGTTGGCGCAGTCGGCCGTGCACGCCGGCGGCGCGGGAGGGGCCGGCGGCGGCGAGGGCGGCGCCGGGGGCGGGGGCGGCGGGGTCGGGCCGCCTCCTCCGCCGATGATGATGGTCCCGCACTGCGTCGCGGCATCGACGGTGATGGCGTCGCTGACCGAGGACGGCGCCTGCTGGTCGAGGTTCCGGAACAAGGCATAGACCGTGCGCGTGCCGTCGCCCGCGGCGAGCGTCCACGACATGGTCATGGACGGGGCGGTGAAGGTCTGCCAGGTCGCGCCGATGAAGTTCGGGTCGTTCGAGACCAGCACCTCGGTGGCGTCATAGGCGCCCAGCTTGAGCGTGACCGCCGACGGCGCGGTGCATGTCGCGCCGTCATTGATGACGACGGACATGTTCGACGGGGTCGCGGGACCGCCGCCTCCGCCGCCCGTGGGGACGTTCACGTTGAGCGTCGGGGACGAGGGCGAGCCGCCGACGCCGCCTTCCGCCGCGGCCGAGACCGTCGCGGTGTTGGCGATGGTCGTGCCCGCCGACAGGCCGGACTTGACCGTCGCCTGGAAGGTGATGACGCAGTTCGTGCCGACGGCGACGGTGACCCCGGTGACGTTCAGCGCGGTCGCGGTCGAGGAGTTCGTCGGCGTGCCGCAGTTGGAGGTCGTGACGTTCGCGAGGGTCTGCAGGTCGGTGTCGATGGTGTCCGTCACGGAGACGCCTGTGGCCTGGCCGTTGCCGGCGTTCTTGAGAGTGACGGTGTAGGTGATCACCTGGGCGAAATCGACGATGTTATCGGCGTCGTCATCGTCCTTGGTGGAGGTCGAGAGGTTCGGGGTCGCGTCGACCGTGAGCGTGTCGGAACTCGGGCTCGCGCCGCTGCCTCCCTCGGTCGGGGCGGTGACGGTGGCGGTGTTCGTGATGACCGTGCCCTCGTTGCGCGGCGTCTTCACGAAAGCGTGGAAGGTGACGACGCAATTCGTGCCGACCTGGACGCTGACGCCGGTGACGTTCAGCGCCGTCGAGGTCGAAGAGTTCGTCGGGCTGCCGCAGTTGGAGAACGACACGCTCGAAAGGTTCTCGAGGTCGCTGTCGAGCGTATCGGTGACGGACGTGGTCGCCTGGCCGTTGCCGGTGTTGATGAGCGTCACGGTGAAGGTGACGTCCTGGCCCGGGGTCACGCTGTTGTCGGCGTCATTGTCCGCCTTGGTGGAGGTCGAGAGGTCGGGGGTCGCGTCGACCGTGAGCGTGTCCGAGCTCGGCGAGCCGCCGACGCCGCCTTCCGCCGAAGCGGAGATGGTCGCCGTGTTCGTGATGACCGTGCCCTCGTTGCGCGGGGTCTTCACGCTCGCCTGGAAGGTGATGACGCAGTCCGTGCCGACGACGATCGTCGCGCCCGTGATGTTCAGCGCGGTCGAGGTCGAGCTGTCCGTGGGCGAGCCGCAGTTCGAGATGTTGACGTTCGAGAGGCCCTGCAGGTCGCTGTCGAGCGTGTCCGTGATCGAGACTCCGCTTGCGTCCCCGTTGCCGGTGTTCTTGACCGCGATGGCGAAGCCGATCGACTGGCCCGGGGTCACGACGTTGTCGGCATCGTCATCGGCCTTCGTCGAGGTCGAGAGGTTCGGCGTGGCGTCGACCGTCAGCGTGTCCGAGCTCGGCGACGCGCCGATGCCGCCCTCCGCGGCCGCGCCGATGGCGACCGTGTTGGTGATGGTCGTCCCCTCGTTGCGCGGGGTCTTCACGCTCGCCTGGAAGGTGACGACGCAGTCGGTGCCAACGGCGGTCGCGACGCCCGTGACAGCGAGCGCGGCCGACGTGGAATTGTTCGTCGGCGTGCCGCAGTTCGAGAAGGCGACGTTCGTCAGGTTCTCGAGGTCGGTGTCGAGCGTGTCGGCGAGCGTGATGCCGGTGGCGTCGCCGTTGCCGGTGTTCTTGACGGTGACCGTGAAGGAGACGGTCTGTCCCGGGGTCACGCTGTTATCGGCGTCGTTGTCGGCCTTCGTCGAGGTCGAGAGGTTCGGCGTCGCGTCGACCGTAAGCGTGTCGGAGCTCGGGTTCGCGCCGGAGCCGCCCTGGGCCGCCGCGGAGATCGTCGCCGTGTTCGTGATGAGCGTCCCCTCGTTGCGGGGCGACCTCACGAAGGCATGGAAAGTGATGACGCAGCTCGTCGAGACGCCGGCGGTGACGTTCGTGACGTTCAGCGCCGTCGAGGTCGAGGAGTTCGTCGGCGTGCCGCAGTTCGAGAAGGAGACGCTCGAGAGGTTCTGGAGGTCGGTGTCGATGGTGTCGGTCACGCTGACGCCGGTCCCCGTGCCCGTGCCGGTGTTCACGAGCGTGATGGTGTAGGTGATGTCCTGGCCCGGGGTCACGACGTTGTCGGCGTCGTTGTCGGCCTTGGTGGAGGTCGAGAGGTTCGGGATGACGTTGAGGTTGAGCGTGTCGGAGCTCGGCGTCGCGCCCGCGCCGCCCTCCGCCGCGGCCGAGATCACGGCCGTGTTGTTGATGACCGCGCCGTCGGCGGCGGGGTTCTTCACGCTCGCCTGGAAGGTGATGACGCAGTTCGTGCCCACGGCGACCGTGATGCCGGTGACGTTGACCGCCGTCGACGTCGACGAGTTCGTCATCACGCCGCAGTTCGCGAAGGTGAAGTTCGAGAGGTTCTCGAGGTCGCTGTCGATGGTATCGGTGACGGAGACGCCGGTGGCGGTCGTGCCGCCGGAGTTCACGAGCGTGACGGTGAAGGTGACGACCTGGCCGGGATCGACGAGGTTGTCGACGTCGTTGTCCGCCTTGGTGGAGGTCGAGAGGTCCGGAGCGAGGTAGACCGTGAGCGTGTCCGCGCTCGGGGTCGCGCCGCTGCCGCCTTCGGCCGCGGCGGAAACCGTGACGCTCATCGGGATGGTCGCGTTGGCGACCGCGGCGGGCTTCACCTGGGCCGTGTAGGTGATGACGCAGTCGGTGCCGACGGCGACGGTGATGCCGGTGACGTTCAGCGCGGTCGAGGTCGAGGAGTTCGTCGGGCTGCCGCAGTTCGCCGTGCCGGTGACGTTCAGGGTCTGAAGGCTGGTGTCGATGGTGTTCGTGGCCGATACGCCGGTCGCCTGGCCGTTGCCGGTGTTCCTGATGGTCAGCGTATAGGTCACGACCTGGCTGCGGTTCACGAAGTTGTCCGCGTCATTGTCGACGAGCGTCGAGGCCGTGAGCACCGGCGTCGCGTCGACGGTCAGCGTGTCCGAGCTCGGGCTCGCGCCGCTGCCGCCTTCGGTCGCCGCGGAGATCGTGGCCGTGTTCGTGATGGTCGTCCCCTCGTTCCTGGGCGTCTTCACGCTGGCCTTGAAGGTGATGACGCAGTCGGTGCCGACGGCGACGCCGACGCCCGTGACGTTCACCGCGGTCGAGGTCGAGGAGTTCGTCGGCACGCCGCAGTTCGAGAAGGTGAAGCCGGTGAGGTTCTCGAGGTCGCTGTCGAGCGTGTCGGTCACCGAGACGCCGGTGGCGGTGCCCACGCCGGTGTTCTTCACCGTGACGGTGAAGGTTACTTGCTGGCCGGGCGTGACGGTGTTGTCGGCGTCATCGTCGGCCTTGGTGGAGGTCGACAGGTTCGGGACGTACTGGACCGTCAGCGGGCTCGCGGACGGCGAAGCGCCGAGGCCGCCCTCGGCCGCGGGCGAGATCGTCGCGGTGTTCGTGATGACGTCGCCGTACAGCGCGGTCGTCTTGACCGTCGCGTCGTAGACGATGACGCAGCTTCCGCCGGCGTTGATGCCGATGAGCGTCACGCTCAGCTGCGTCGACGTGGAGTTGTTCGTCGGCACCCCGCAGTTCGTGAAACCGACGTTCGTGAGGTTCTGGAGCCGCGCGTCCAGCGTATCGGTCACGTTGATGCCGGTGCCCGGCCCGGTGCCGGTGTTGGGGATGGTGATGGTATAGGTGATCGTCTGGCCGGGCGTGACGACGTTGTCAGCGTCGTTCTCGGTCTTCGTGGCGGTCGAAAGGTTCGGCGTGGCGTCGACCGTGAGCGTGTCCGAGCTCGGGCTCGCGCCGGGACCGCCTTCGACCGCGGCGGAGATCGTCGCGGTGTTCGGGATGACCGAGCCGGTGGTCGCCGTCGCTTTGACCTGCGCCGTGTAGTTGATGACGCAGTTCGCCGCGGTCGTCACGGTGACTCCCGTGAGGTTGATCGCCGTCGACGTGGAGCCGTCCGTCGGCGTGCCGCAGCCCGTCATGCCGGTGACGGTCACGTTCTGGAGATCGGTGTCGACGGTGTCGGTCACCGCGATGCCGGTCCCCGTGCCGACGCCCGTGTTCTTGACCGTGATCGTGTAAGTCACCGTTTGCAGCGGGCTCACCACGTTGTCGGCGTCGTTGTCCGCCTTGGTCGAGGTCGAGAGGTCAGGGATGGTCTGCACGGTGAGCGTCGGGGTCGACGGGCCGCCGCCGGTACCCCCTTCAGAGGCCGCCGAGATGGTCGCGGTGTTGGTGATGCTCGTGCCCGCGAGCACCGAGGCTTTCACGTTCGCCTGGAAGGTGACCACGCAGTTCGAGCCGGGAACGATGGACACGAAGCTGAGGTTCAGCGCGGTCGACGTTGACGTATTGGTGTAAGGGCCGCAGTTCGACAACGCGACGTTCGTGAGGTTCTCGAGGTCGCTGTCGATGGCGTCGCTGATGCTGACGCCCGTGCCGGTGGTGCTGCCGGAGTTGATGACCGTGATGGTGTAGGTGATGACCTGCCCGGGATAGACGGTCCCGCCGGTGGCGTTGGACGTCTTGGTCGAGCCCGACATGTCCGGCGCGACGTAGACCGTGAGCGTGTCCGCGCTCGGGGTCGCGCCCGTGCCGCCTTCGGCGGCAGCGGAAAGCGTGACCGTCATCGGGATGGTCGCGTTGGGCGCGGCCGAAGGTTTCACCTGCACGGTGTAGGTGATGACGCAGTCCGTGCCGACGGCGACGGAGATGCCCGTGACGTTCAACGCCGTCGAGGTGGAGGAATTCGTCGGGCTGCCGCAGTTCGTCGTGCCGGTGACCGAGAGGCCCTGCGCGTCCGCGTCGATGGCGCCGACCGTTGCCGAGACGCCGGTCGCCTGCCCGTTGCCGGTGTTCTTGATGGTCAGCGTGTAGGTGACCGTCTGGCTGCGGTTCACGAAGTTGTCGGGGTCGTTGTCGACGAGCGTCGAGGCGGTCAGCACCGGGGTCGCGTCGACGGTGAGCACGTCGGAGCTCGGGGTCGCGCCGGGACCGCCTTCGACCGCGGCCGAGACGGTCGCGGTGTTGGTGATGGTCGTCCCCTCGTTGCGCGGCGTCTTCACGCTCGCCTGATACGTGATGACGCAATTCGTGCCGACGGCGACGCTCACGTTCGTGACGTTCACCGCGGTCGCGGACGAGCCGTTGGTCGGCACGCCGCAGTTCGCGAAGGTGAAGTTCCCGAGGTTCTCGAGGTCGGTGTCGAGCGTGTCGGTGACGGCGACGCCGGAGGCGGTCGTGCCGCCGGAGTTCACGAGCGTGATGGTGTAGGTGACGACCTGGCCCGGCGTGACGGAATTGTCGGCGTCATTGTCGGCCTTGGTGGAGGTCGAAAGGTCAGGCAGCACGTAGACGGTGAGCGTGTCCGCGCTCGGCGTCGCGCCGGAGCCGCCCTCCGTCGCGGCGGAGACCGTGACGCTCATCGGGATGGTCGCGTTCGGCGCGGCGGTGTTCTTCACCTGCACGGTGTAAGTGATGACGCAGTCGGTGCCGACCTGGACGGTGATGCCGGTGACGTTCAGCGCGGTCGAGGTGGAGGAGTTCGTCGGGCTGCCGCAGTTCGTCGTGCCGGTGACCGAGAGGCCCTGCGCGTCCGCGTCGATCGCGCCGGTCGCCGCCGAGATGCCGCTCCCCTGCCCGTTGCCCGTGTTCTTGATGGTCAGCGCATAGGTGACCGTCTGGAGGCGCGTCACGATGTTATCGGCGTCGTTGTCGACGAGCGTCGAGGTCGCGAGGACCGGCGTCGCGTCGACGGTGAGCACGTCCGAGCTAGGGCTCGCGCCGGGGCCTCCCTGCGCCGAGGCGGAGATCGTCGCCGTGTTCGTGATCGTCGTCCCCTCGTTGCGCGGCGTCTTCACGGTCGCCTGGTAGGTGATGACGCAGTTGACCGCGGGGTTCACGCTGACGCCCGTGACGTTCACGGCCGTCGAGGTGGAGCTGTTGGTCGGCACGCCGCAGCCCGAGAAGGTGAAGCTGCCGAGGCTCTGGAGGTCGGTGTCGATGGTCTCGGTGACCGAGATGCCCGTGCCCGTGGTGTTGCCGGTGTTGATGAGGGTGACGGTATACGTGATGACCTGGCCCGGCGTCACCGTGTTGTCGGCGTCGTTGTCGGCCTTCGTCGAGGTCGAAAGGTTCGGGATGAGCGCGACGGTCGTGAAATTGAGGATGGCGCCGTTGGTCGTGCCGGAGCTGTTCGCGCCGACCGCGCGGAAATAATACGTGGTGCCCGCGGTCAGCCCGGTGAGCCCGACGCTGACGGACGTGTTGCCCGTGCCGGTCGAGGTGCTCGGCGTCGCCGTGACCGTGCTGACGCCCGAAGAAAGGTCCGAGACGGTGCTGTACTGGAAGGTGTTCGAGGTCGAGGCGCCGTTCGCGTTGATGACGCCGTTCAGCGTCGCGGTCGTGGAGGCGACCGAGGTCGCGGCGTTGGTCGTGACCGTCGGCGCGGAAGCGGCGACGAAGGACACGATGGCGCCGTCGGTGAACGTCGAGCAAGTGCCCGGCGGGTAGCCGCTGACCGCGCTCGTGCAGGCGCGGATCTTGTAGTAATAGGTGGTGCCGGTCGTGAGCCCGGTAATGCCCTGCGAGAACGGCTGCGCCGAGGAGCCGGACGCGGTCAGCGGCAGGCCGGTGCCGTCGTCGATGGCGACCGTGGTGTTGCCGGAGGCGAGCGTGGAGCTCGTGCCGTAGACGAACTGGATGGCCGTGATGGGCGTCAGGTTCGGGTTGATGGTGCCGTTCAGCGTCGCGGAGGTGGCGGCGACGTTCGTCGCGGCGGTGGTCGTGACCGTCGGCGTGGCCTGCACGCAATTGGTCGTGAAGTTCAGGATGGCGCCCTGCGCGGAACCGGCGACGACGCGGTAGTAATAAGTGGTGCAGGAGGTCAGGCCGGTGAGGGTGAGCGCGACGGGCGTCGGATCCGTGAGCCCGCCGAGGTTGCCGCTCGCCGGGGTCGTCGCGGTCGTGGTCGTTGTGCCCAGGCCGGTCAGGGTCGGGTCCGTCCCGTACTGGAACTGCCCGGTGAGCACCGCGGTGCCGTTCGGGTCGACCGTGCCGTTCAGGGTCGCGCCGGTCGTGGTGATGCCCGTTGCCGGATCGGTCGTCGCCTGGATGCTGAAACCGACCGTATCCGTGGTGACCGAGACCGTGCTCGTGCCGGTCGAGGTGATGGTCACGCGCGACATCGCCGAGGCAGTGGCGCCGATGAGGAAGTCGCCGACCTTGGCATAGGCGGTGTTCGCGAACGTCCCGACCGGCACGTACATCTTATAATTGAGCGAGGCGTTGGTGCCCGAGTTGAAGGTGAAAGGCCCCACGTAATGGAGCGGCTTCGGCGCGCTGTCCGTCGCAATGGTCACCGGGTCCGGAATGGCCACGTTCGTGCGGCCGATGTCGGTGATGGTCGCGCTCCCGGGCTCGTAGATCAGGCCCGTCGGCTGCTGGTCCACGATGTCGTCGATGGTGAGCGTCGTGGCCGTGGTCGAGGCCGCGGTCAGGCGGTACGGCACTTCGACGTAAGTCCCGTTATTGGCGCCGCCCGGCACGACGCAAGCGCCCGAACAGTCGATGACGGTCAGGCCCGTGGTCTGCGTGACGCTCTTCGTCAGGGCCGCGTTGATGGAAAGCGCGGAGAAGTTCAGGTCGATGGTGCCGAGGCCGGTGGTGTCGGTGTGTTTCACCTGCGTACCGCTCGCGATCTGCGCGACCGGCACGACCTTGACCGTGGAGTTCGGACGGCCGACGACGCGGAAGT
>Ga0310810_10007546_pt1 | contig 12418 bp, 11 predicted proteins | sample NCmetagenome_FD_207641 | JGI IMG/M metagenome (GOLD analysis project Ga0310810, IMG submission 207641) | Soil microbial communities from experimental microcosm in Duke University, North Carolina, United States - NC | ecosystem: Engineered > Artificial ecosystem > Soil microcosm > Unclassified ... | reverse complement strand
CTTCTTTCACGGTCTGCCGGGAACGACCCAGGGCCAAAGCATCGGCGGGAACGTCTTCGGTGATGCACGAGGCGGCAGCTATGTAAGCTCCTTTGCCGACTTTTACCGGTGCGACTAAAGTCGTGTCGCTGCCCACAAAAACTCCATCCTCAATCACGGTTGTGTGCTTGTTCACGCCATCGTAGTTGCAGGTGATGGTTCCGGCTCCGACGTTTACACCCGAGCCAATTTCGGCATCGCCAAGGTAGGTCAGATGATTGGCCTTGGAATTTTTCCCCAGCTTGATCTTCTTGGTTTCGACGAAATTGCCAACGTGCGCGCCTTGGCCGATTTCGCTGCCGGGGCGCAGGTGCGAATAGGGACCGATGATTGCGCCATCGCCGATCCTGGCATTGTCCATGATGGTTCCGGGACGAACGGTCACGCCGTTGCCGACGGCGGAGTCTTTGATGATCGAGTACGACCGGATCCGGCAATCCGAGCCGATGCGAGTTTTGCCGACGAGTTGGACGAAAGGTTCGATCACGGTGTCGGCGCCGACCTCGACCTCGTTGTCGATCACGCAGGTTGAGGGAAAATAAACGGTCACGCCATCCGTCATCAACTGCTGGCACTTGGCCATGCGCATGTGATGGTCAAGAGCAACCATCTCGGCGCGGGTGTTGCTGCCCAAAACTTCGTGAGGGTCCGTCGCCTCGATGGCAACCACGCGAGCTTTGGCTTTCTTCAGAAGTGCAGCCATGTCGGTCAGATAGTACTCGCCAGGGGGATTATCGGTACTCAAATCATCGATGTGTTCGAACAAGGAGCCAGTCGCGAAGGCGTAGAAACCGGAGTTGATTTCTTTGATTTTCTCCTGCCCCTTCTTCAGAGCTTTCTGCTCCACGATCGCCTGAACTTCGGGTCCAGTGCGGGTTTTGCGGAAAACTCGCCCATACCCGGTGGGATTGAAGACGCGCGCCGATAACAGAGTCATGGCGGCTTTCTGGGACAGGTGGAAGTCGCGGATGCTCGATATCGTCTCTGCGGAAATCAGCGGGGCATCGCCGGAAAGAACCAGAACGTGGTCGTAATTTTTCAGAGCTTGGCGTGCTTCCATGATGGCGTGTCCCGTGCCTCGCTGTTCCGCCTGAACTACGAAATTAACGCCGGTATTGGCCACCGCCTGGCGAACCCGCTCGGCTTCATGCCCGATGATGGTGTAGATGTCTTTGGCCGGAACCACCTTGACTGCGGCGGCGATCACGTGCGCCAGCAGTGGCATACCGCCGACTTCGTGCAGCACCTTGGGATGTTTGGACTTCAAGCGCGTGCCTTTGCCGGCAGCCATGATGGCAATGGCGAAAGTCGGAGGTGCGCTTCTTCCAGAGGCAGTCTTTGCTCTTGGCATTTGCAGCCAATATACCAGCGCTCTAGCGCGGCAGTCGCGGTTCGGCTTGCTCGGCGGACCTACCGTGGCTGGCCAGTTCAATCAAGTCACGAGCAACCCGTTCATAATTGTGGCGGGCAACCCCGGAATCTTCCAGGAGATAATCCCCCAGCACCGGGCAGACGCCCATGGCTTCGACGGCGTCCAGGTCGGCGACGATTTGCGAAGCCCCTTCCAAGGCATACTTGGCTTTCATCTCGTCCGAAGCCGCGGTGCGGTTGATCACCGCATAGTCGAAGATGCGCAAGCCGCCAGCGTGCTGATTGAGAGCGCGGATGTGATCGGCCGCGGTCAGGCCCAGGCTCTCATTGGCCTGAGTCATGAGATTACAGATAAAAACCTTGATCGCGGGCGATTCCACAATAGCTTGCGGGATCCCGCGCACCAGCAGGTTGGGGATGAGGCTGGTGAATAGCGAACCTGGACCCATGGTGATCACGTCTGCCGTGGCAATGGCCTCCAGCGTTTGCGGAAGCGGGGCAACATCGGCCGGCACCAGCAACAATTCCTCAATTCGTCCTTTGCTGGCTGTAATTTTGGTTTCCCCTCGGACCCGCGTTCCGTCATCCATAATCGCTTCCAACTCGATGTTCGACGTAGTTGCCGGGAAGATATGGCCCCGAGTTAGAAGGATCTCTGCCGACAGACGGACGGCTTCGCCGAAGTCATTGGTGATGGAAGTAAGGGCCGCCAGAAATAAGTTGCCGAAACTGTGCCCTTCCAGTCCTGAGCCATGCGCAAAGCGGTGCCGGAACAGCTTGGACATCAGGGCTTCGTCTTCCGAGAGAGCGACAATACAATTGCGAATATCGCCCGGCGGCAGCATGTTGAAGTCTTTTCGCAGGCGTCCGCTGGAGCCGCCGTCGTCACTCACAGTGACAACGGCAAACAGCTCGGTGATCTTTGCAAGCGAAGCATCTGGAGGAAGGTTGGGATTCGGCGCATAGGCCTTCAGCCCCTTCAGGAGAGTGGAAAGTCCGGTTCCGCCTCCGATAGCCACCACCCGCTTGGATTGCGTTCTCGAGTGAGCCACGGCTTTGGAAGCGACAGCGCCGCCCCGAATGGCGTTCATTCTAATGCCTAGTGTTCAGTTCCGAAGCGCCCTGTCGGACTTGGCGTTTCTGATCCCGGATCGGGGTATAAAAGCTCGGTAAAACGTGGATCCTCCGCCAGGTTTTGGAAATCCGAGTCATTACGCGCCTGAAACCGAAGCGCGGAATTCTGGCGAATGGCTTCGTCCAAATGTTTCAGCGACTCCTCAACCCGTCCCGTCAAACAGTCCAGGGCGGCTAACCCGTAAGCCACGTAATCGGAGGTTGGATTCTGCTTGTGCAATTTTTCCAGATGCTCGCGGGCGCTGACGTAATCGCCCAAATTCATGAGCGACACGGCATAGTCGTAGTGCTCTTCCGGCGTCTTAAACTGATTAGCGGCCCGTTCCAAGTGCTGATTGCAAATATTCAAGTGTGCCTTGGCTCGGTCAGCCAGCTCTGGGCTGGAGCCGGCAAGAACCTTCTGCAGGTGCGTCTTGGCCTTCTCGAATTTATGTTCCTGCATGGAACGCAGACCGGCCTCATAGTTTTGCACAGCCTGTGCAAAGCGCGGATCGTCCCCCAAGTTCTTCTTGGTCTTACTCGTCTGGGCCATCTGTAGCACTCTTCCTTGCACGTTATTAAGTATATTGTTTTCTGCCAGTTGAGGCCATAATCTTAATCTATTCCAGTGACTCGTCCGGGATCAGCAGGAGTTGCTCGACATTGGATGTACTCTTGCCGTGCAAACGGGCTGTGGAAAACCCCTGACAGTACTCTTGGGGTTATAGCCATTTCGAACGAAAAACGTCAAGTTTCGCCGCGACACCAAAGCCGGAGTACAGATCAATTCATCGAAGCCGCCGATTGCAAATCAATCTGCTTCCATTCGCCCTTGATGATGCCCGCCCGAATTTGTTTTGCCGTTTTGCCTTTCTTATGTTCCGAATAGCTGTAATAGAGCTCTCTTAAACAAGTCGCACACTGGGCGCCGTGAGTTCCCTCGAAGCAGCTATGCAGGCTATTGTGCCCCATGCCACGGTCGCAATAGCAATAGCAGGGCTGCTGATGAATTATGCCAGGGATCTTGGCCGCCAACTCATAAGCATGAGTCTGGTAAGGAAATTGGCCATTTTCTCCCCAAAGCTGCTCTTTACCGAGAATAGGCGGCAGCTTCTCCGACGCCCTCGGGGGAGCGGAATTATACGCCGGCACTCCCTGGGATTCTTCCTGAAACCTCCACTGGGCCGACACGGTCATCGTTACCAGGAAAAGAAACACTACTACCAGGGACCGCTTAAGCATAGCCAGCTACCTCGGGTTGAACTATTGTAACTGAACTATCGCGAGCGGTCACACCGGCACGTCCGCAGAACCGAAGGGACACCGAAACGTCAACTATAGGATTCAGTTCTTGCCCGCTCCCGGCTTCGTACTACAATGAGAATTGATGCCGGATTGTGGAGACATTCTGCCGATCCAGTCAGTTCCGCAACCCCAGATCGCGCAACCCGGTCGGCGCAACTTTCCGGTACTCGCGGTGTGGCTCCGCGATCTGATCATTTCGCTGGCCATTTCCGCCTTCATCATCATCTTCCTTTATCAGCCAGTAAAGGTCGAAGGCACCAGCATGATGCCATCTCTCCAGGACCAGGAACGGATTTTCGTCAACAAGTTCGTGTATCGCCTGGAGCCGATTGCCCGGGGCGACATTGTGGTCTTCCGCTATCCGCGTGATCCTTCCAAGAGCTACATCAAGCGAGTCGTTGGCGTGGCTGGAGACCGCGTCCGCATTGACGATGGGCAGGTTTTCGTAAACGACATTCGACTGGGCGAGGATTACGTGCCAGTTGCTTATGAGGACGAACGATCCTACCCGGAGATCGTGGTCCCTCGGAACTCATATTTTGTGCTGGGCGATCACCGCAGCATGTCCAATGACAGCCGGGATTTCGGTCCGGTGAAGGAAAATTTCATCTACGGAAAAGCCGTATTCGGCTATTGGCCGATGGATAAGTTGGGTAGGCTGCGGTAATTATTTCGGCTTTCCGCGTCCAGTTCTTACAACCTCCGGCGCTAACGCGCCGTCGCCAGACTTAATGGGCAGGGAATATTCACAGTTCCCGCAAACGCACTCTCCCTGCTAAAATCTATAAAATCCACTCCCTGGAGCTTCAATGCAGGCTATCCTTGCGCTGGAGGACGGGCGCGTCTTCCGCGGCAAAGGCTACGGCGCCAAAGGCGAATGTTACGGCGAAGTCGTTTTTAATACTTCCATCACTGGCTACCAGGAAATTTTCACCGACCCTTCCTACAGCGGCCAGATCGTAGTTCTCACCAACCCCGAAATCGGAAATTACGGAACCAACGTTGAGGACAACGAGGCGACCCGTCCCTATATCGAGGGCCTGATCGTGCGCGAGTTCTCCAAGGTGAGCTCGAACTGGCGTTCACAACAGGTCGCCGAAGAATATCTCGAGCAGTTCAAAATTCCTGTACTGGCGGACATCGATACGCGCGCGCTGGTGCGTCATCTGCGCGATAACGGTGTGATGCGAGGGGTCGTCTCGACCATTGAAAGTGATCCGGAAAAGCTGGTGGCGAAGGCAAGATCCATTCCAAAGATGGATGGCACCGACCTGGCCAAAGTGGTCAGCACGAAGCGGCCATACGTGTGGGAAATGGGTGAGCGCTCGCACGAGCCAGTGGAAGTGGTAGGGGTGAAAGATGTGCCGGAGAAGTTCCACGTAGTCGCCTACGATTTCGGCATCAAGCAAAACATCCTGCGCAAGCTCCGCGGCGAAGCTTGCAGGGTGACTGTCGTGCCTGCTGAAACTCCCGCCGAAGATGTGCTCGCGATGAAGCCTGACGGAGTTTTCCTGTCGAATGGTCCCGGCGACCCGGAACCGTGCACCTACGCCGTCGATAACATCCGGCGCTTAATGGGCCGTCAGCCAATCTTCGGAATCTGCTTAGGGCATCAGCTGACGGGCATCGCTCTGGGCGGCAAAACCTACAAGCTGAAATTTGGCCATCACGGCGGGAATCATCCCGTGAAGCAGCTGCACTCCGGCAAGGTCGAGATCACGGCGCACAATCACAACTTCGCGGTTGATCCCGATTCGCTGCCGTCGAGCGAAGTCGAGCTGACGCACATCGATCTTAACGACAACACACTGGAAGGCATGCGGCACAAGAACCTGCCGCTGTTCACGGTGCAATATCATCCCGAGGCATCGCCGGGGCCGCACGATTCGCATTACCTGTTCAAGGATTTTGTGAAGATGATGGAGGAATGGAAGGGTTAGGAGTCGTGGAGTGGACCCGGCGAAGAGTTCTCAGTTGAACATGAAAGCTCTACTCGTCCTTCTCGTGGCTTCCATGGCTTGGTCTCAGAAAACAACCATGCCGTGGGAAGTGCCGTGCAATCGGGAAGGAGTCAAGCCAAACCTCGACTTGAAAGCGAAAGCTCATCTCTCGGGTGAACTAACAGATCCGACAGGAGCACCATTCAGCAAATGCAAAGTCGAGATTAGAAAAGAAAACCCTAAAGGAAAATTTATCCCTTACCGAACCGGGCTAACAGACGAGGGCGGCAAATTTGACTTGGGAGAAATTGAATCGGGCAAATATAGGTTTTTGCCCGCACCGAATCGTGGATTCAAACAGCCCGACAACCTTACTTGTTCGGAGCAGCCGAATTGCGAACTGAAGCTTGAGCTAGCGCTGAATCCTACGGACCAGCCGTATGCTGGTTGTCCAATTCAGTAGGTCCAGGGCGATGATCGAAGGTGAAAAGTGCCAAGAACTGAGAACCGACAACTGAGAACTGGTTTCAATGCCTAAACGAACTGACATCTCGAAAATTCTGATCATCGGCTCTGGCCCCATCGTCATCGGTCAATCGGCCGAGTTCGACTACTCCGGCACGCAGGCCTGTAAGGCGCTCAAGGCCGAGGGTTATGAAGTCGTCCTCGTCAACTCGAACCCGGCAACCATCATGACCGATCCCGAGTTTGCCGATCGCACCTATATCGAGCCCATCACGCGCGAATACATGACCGAGATTATCCGCATTGAGCGCGAGATGATGGGATCGAAGGGATTCGCCATCCTGCCCACCGTTGGCGGCCAGACTGCGCTCAACATGGCGATGGAGCTTTCCGACGGCGGTGTGCTCGAGAAGTACGACGTTCAGCTGATTGGCGCGAACATAGGTGCGATCAAAAAGGCCGAAGACCGCCTTTTCTTCAAAGATGCGATGCAGCGCATCGGCCTCGACGTACCGAAATCGGCTCTGGTCAACAACCTCAAAGATGGGTTGGAGTTTTCGGGCAAAATCGGTTTTCCAGTGATTGTGAGGCCGTCGTTCACGCTTGGCGGAACCGGCGGCGGCATTGCTTACAACCGGGAAGAGCTGATGGAGATTCTGGCCCGCGGCCTGGACTTGTCGCCGGTACACGAAGTGCTGATCGAAGAGTCGGTTCTTGGTTGGAAGGAATACGAGCTGGAGGTGATGCGTGACCTCAAGGATAACGTCATCATCATCTGCTCGATCGAGAACTTCGACCCCATGGGTGTGCACACCGGGGATTCGATTACGGTGGCTCCGGCGCAGACTTTGACGGACCGCGAGTACCAGCACATGCGCGACGCATCGATTGCTGTGATTAGGGAGATCGGCGTCGAGACAGGCGGATCCAATATTCAATTTGGCGTGAACCCTGCCACCGGGCGCATGGTGGTGATCGAGATGAACCCCCGCGTCTCGCGGTCCTCGGCGCTGGCGTCGAAGGCGACTGGCTTTCCGATCGCAAAGATCGCAGCCAAGCTGGCGGTGGGCTATACGCTCGACGAAATTCCAAACGACATCACCCGCAAGACCCCCGCATGCTTCGAGCCGACTCTCGATTACGTCGTAGTCAAAATTCCCAAATGGCAATTCGAAAAGTTCCCCGGCGCCGATGAGAGTCTTGGGCCGCAGATGAAGTCTGTCGGCGAGGTGATGGCAATCGGGAGAACCTTCAAAGAGGCGCTCCTGAAAGGGGTACGCGCGCTTGATACCGGCCGGAAAGCTGGATCGGAAAAAATCGAGCCCAAAATTCTTACCCAGCGCCTCGTTACTCCCCATCCTGAACGTCTCTCCTATGTTCGCTACGCCCTCCGTCAGGGCCACACCGTCAAGCAACTGGCCAAGATGACGTCGATTGATCCCTGGTTCCTCTATCAGCTCAAAGAAATTAACGACATGTTGATGGAAGTGGAGAAGCATCCGTTTGACGCGGTTCCGGCCGAGGCGCTGCGCGAGGCCAAGCGCATGGGGTTCTCGGATGCGCGACTGGCGGGGGTGTGGCGGCTGAACAATGGCAAAGGCGCGGCGGAAAAGATGCGGCACTTGCGTAAAAAACATGGCATCATGCCGGTCTACAAACGCGTCGACACCTGCGCCGCTGAATTTGAGAGCTTCACGCCCTATCTGTACTCGACTTACGAGGACGAGGACGAAGCGACACCCACAGCCAAGAAGAAAGTTATTATCCTGGGCAGCGGACCCAACCGCATAGGGCAGGGAATTGAGTTCGATTACTGTTGCTGCCACGCCTCGTTCGCTTTGCGCGAGGATGGCTACGAGACGGTGATGATCAATTGCAATCCCGAGACGGTCTCGACCGATTACGACACCAGTGATCGTCTCTATTTCGAGCCGCTCACCCTGGAGGACGTCTTTGCCGTATGCGAACACGAGGCCGCGGCCGGTGCTCCCGTGGGAGTCATCGTACAGTTTGGCGGGCAGACGCCTCTCAACCTCGCCCTCCCTTTGAAAGCCGCCGGGGTAAACATTATCGGCACTTCGCCAGAATCCATTGACCTGGCAGAAGACCGCAAGCGCTTTGGAAAGTTGCTCGAAGACCTCGATATTCCACAGCCTCCGGGCGCGATGGCTACTTCGATTGAAGAGGCCGTGGAAGGCGCGAAACGCGTTGGCTATCCCGTGCTGGTGCGTCCTTCGTACGTCCTGGGCGGTCGCGCCATGGTCATCGCCTATGACGAGGAATCTGTTATCCGCTACATGAAGGAAGCCGTTGAGTATTCGCATGACCGGCCGGTGCTCATCGATCACTTTCTGGAGGACGCGATCGAGGTGGATGTGGATGCGCTCTCCGACGGCGAAGACGTCGTCATTGGCGGCATCATGCAGCACATCGAGGAAGCCGGCATTCACTCCGGCGATTCTTCCTGTGTATTGCCTACGGTAGACATTCCCGACTACCTGTTGCAGCGCATGCGTGAGTACGCCTTTAAGCTGGCTCGCGCCCTGAAAGTGATTGGCTTGATGAACATCCAGTTCGCCATCCCGCGAAGCGCTGGGAACGGAAAAGGGAATGGCTCGGAAGGCGGCAAAGTCTACGTGTTAGAGGTCAATCCGCGGGCCTCGCGCACCGTGCCCTATGTATCGAAAGCTACCGGAATTCCGATGGCAAAAATCGCCGCCCGCCTGATGACCGGGCGTAAGCTTCGCGAGTTTTTGCCGGAAAATATTGAGCGCATATCCGACCTCGACACCGGCCGCTGCTACTACGTGAAATCGCCAGTTTTCCCCTGGGGGAAATTTCCCGGTGTAGATACAGTACTCGGCCCGGAGATGAAATCCACCGGTGAAGTGATGGGCGTCGCCGACAACTTCGGCGAGGCCTTCGCCAAAGCTCAGGTCAGCGCCGGGCAGAAACTGCCCACGCAGGGAACCGTTTTCATTAGTGTCACTGATCATGACAAGCCGCAAGTGGCCGAAGTGGCGCGCCGCTTTCTGGATCTCGGTTTTAAGCTCGTCGCCACCCACGGAACCGCCGAGGTGCTCGAGGAGGCTGGCCTGACGACCGAGCGCGTGTTCAAAGTGAAAGAAGGCCGTCCCAATGTCGTCGACCTGATCAAAGGGGAACGCATGCACCTGATCATCAATACGCCGCAGGGCCCCGACCCCTATTTCGATGAAAAAGCCATTCGCCGCGCCGCTGTAACCGCTCATATTCCAACCATTACCACTCTTGCTGCCGCCCGCGCCGCCGCCGACGGTATCGCCGCCCTTCAACGGGGAGAAATCCGCGTGCAGGCCCTGCAGCAACTGCATGCTGAGCGCGTTGCCCATCGGACCGGCCGCTGACCCGGAATGGCCTGGACCTTTTTTCTTTGGATATCCGGCTGCCTTCTGGCGCTGGCATGGTTTTCCCGAGTACTGGATGCTGCTCTCGGGGCTCCCAAAATTGCCGACATCTCCCGCCCGGAGTGGGATAGAAAACCTGCTAAAAACCCCCGCGTCAGCATTATTGTTCCTGCGCGCAATGAAGAAAACGACATCGAGCCGACACTCACCAACCTTCTCTCCCTCGACTACGACAATTACGAAATAATCGCCGTCAACGACCGTTCCACAGACCGCACCGGCGACATCATGGAGCGGGTAGCGCGGGCAGCATCCTCCGTTCCACAAAAACTTTCCGTAATCCACGTTCCTGACTTGCCCCCAGCCTGGTTAGGCAAGACACACGCTATGTGGATGGCTGGCAATCAGGCGACCGGTGATTGGCTGTTATTTACCGATGCGGATGTCATCTTCAAACCCGACTCCCTGCGACGCGCTATCGCCTATGCCGAGACGGTGAACGCTGACCATGTAGTCATGTTTCCCGAGATCATCATGAAAACTCCCGGGGAGCGCATGATGATCGCATTCTTCCAGACGCTATTTGTCTTCGGACACCGCCCATGGAAAGTGGCCGATCCCAGCACCGATGATCACATGGGTGTCGGCGCCTTCAATATGGTGCGTCGTGCCGTTTATGAGGCGGTTGGCGGCTACAAACGGCTCCGGCTCGAGGTGCTTGACGATATGAAGCTGGGCAAGCTCGTCAAGAATGCAGGCTACGCTCAGCGCAACGTATTCGGGGATGACCTGATCTCGCTGTACTGGGCGCGAGGCACCCTGGGGATGGTCCGGAATCTGAGCAAAAACTTCTTTGCCATACTCTCATTTCAGTGGCCGCGAACTATCGCCACAGCAGTAACTCTCGCTTTCCTGAACCTGGGACCTTACATAGGCATCTGGCTCTCCCAGGGGCTCGCCCGTATACCCTTCGCCGTGGCGCTCTTTTCACTTTTCCTTATTTATGTGGGCATGTGGTGGAAGTCACCCATCCGCCCTTATTATTTCCTGCTGCATCCCATCAGTTCGACCGTTTTCATCTACATCCTGCTGCAGTCCACAATACTGACTCTCAGCCGCGGCGGCGTAGTCTGGCGGGGAACCAAGTATCCGTTAAAGGAACTGAGGAAGGGAATGGTGTGAGAACCTGCTTACTGACTTTCTGGTTCCTCGGTCTGAATGGGCGCCGGCTGCCGGCTTGGCTTAGGTTGCTTCGACCTGGACTTAGGATGACTGAACTTTCCGGCACTGAATCTGCCCTTCTTCTCGACGTCAAAATCTTTCGGTAGCGGCGGAATTTTGCCTGACGCGCCCCTCAGCTGGCTGGCATTCCTGAGAATTATTTCGGCGTGGCGGTCGTATTCTCTGATATCGCCGTTGATCTCGATCATCTGCCCTTCGAGCTGACGTACATCGCCTACATGGCGCAGGTCCCCGCGAAATACAACTACCTGAAACGGACACGTGCGGTAATCCTCACAGAAGTTCAGGAAGGTTGTTCCGGAAGCCAGTCGGGTTACTTTTGCGATTTTCCCGGTCACACATTTTCGGGATCCGACGTGCTTTGCTGCATCGCTGAAAGGGATGCAGTCCGCAGAAGCTACGGAACCAAGCAGGAGCGTGGACAATACTATTAACTTTGGCGAATACACGTCCGTTGCACCACTAGCTGCGACAGTTCTTTCAGGTACACCTTACATATTGCCGCGTTTGAGTTGTCGACCTGCGATTTGTCCACACGGGAAACTCGCATGTGAACCCTTCCAGATAGATTCTAGGTCTGATGGCAGCAGGCGAAGGTGATTTGCGTCACGTGCTCAGATTTCGTGCACTCTATTTCTTTTGTGCGTATTCGCCGCGCAGGATTGCGTACATCTCCAGATCGATAAATTGGCCCCACTTCAGCACATGCTGACGCAGGCAGCCCTCCTGCCTCATACCAATCTTGCGCAGTACCTTGGCGGAAGGCTGGTTGTGATGAAAGGCGGAAGCCCAGATCCGGTGGAGCCCCAGCGTCTGAAAGCCATATTCGAGAACTGCATTAGCTGCTTCTGTCGCATAGCCTTGTCCCCAGTAGGGAACTCCCAGCCAATACCCAAGTTCCGCACGCGGGTGTGAAGGGTTGATGTCCAGCCCGATGCCCCCGATCAGAATGTCTTCGCTCCGCAGGACGACGGCGAACCTGGCTTCCGGGCTCTCTCTGCTGGAGTTGATAAAGCTGCGAGCATCCTGTTCCGTATAAGGATGCGGCACCCGCAACAGATTTGCGGCAACTTCGCGAACTCCGATCAGCCGGTGCAGGGAAGAAACGTCTTCCAGTTCGAACGCTCGTATGCGCAGGCGTTCTGTATTCAGCGTGGGTACTTGCATGGCATTCGCATCGAGCGCGTTCAGAACGCGTCAATTCCGGTCACCGAGGAGCCGATGATCAGGGCGTGGATGTCGTGCGTTCCCTCATAGGTTTTGACTGACTCCAGGTTCATCATGTGTCGCATGATGGGATAGTCGTCGGCAATTCCGTTCGCCCCCAGAATATCGCGCGCCATGCGCGCACACTCCAGCGCCATCCACACGTTATTGCGTTTCGCCATCGAGATATGTTGATGTTCAACTTTATCCGCGTCTTTGAGACGCCCCACCTGCAATACCAACAGCTGCCCTTTACTGATCTCGGTGATCATCCAGGCAAGTTTTTCCTGAACCAGTTGATGAGAAGCAATCGGCTGGTCGCGGAACTGTTTTCGCAAAAGCGAGTATTGC
>Ga0310810_10007545_pt1 | contig 12418 bp, 12 predicted proteins | sample NCmetagenome_FD_207641 | JGI IMG/M metagenome (GOLD analysis project Ga0310810, IMG submission 207641) | Soil microbial communities from experimental microcosm in Duke University, North Carolina, United States - NC | ecosystem: Engineered > Artificial ecosystem > Soil microcosm > Unclassified ... | reverse complement strand
CGATGAAAATCTGTCTGACCGTTATTTCTTTCGACACCCCTCGCAAAGGCCGTAGATCTGAAACGTATGGCGGGTTGTTTCGTAGCGGTGTTTGCGGCCGATTTCCTGCTCTAGTTGATCTAATTCCGGAGAAAAAAACTCCACGGAGCTGCCGCATTCCGTGCAAACCATGTGATGATGGCTGCGACGGTTGTATTGATGTTCGTAACGCGCGATGCCGTCGTGAAAAGCCACTTCGCTCGCCAGCCCGCATTCGGCTAGCAACTTGAGAGTACGGTACACGGTGGTGTATCCGATTTTTGCATCTTTCTTTTTCACCAGCCGGTAAAGTTCATCCCGCGACAGGTGCTCTCTCGTTTCCAGAAACGTTCGCAGAATCGTATCTCTTTGGCCAGTATGTTTCAGGCCGACTCGCTTCAAATGTTCATGCAGAATTCCCTCGGCTTCGCGGACCATTTCGCGCGAGATACTTGGCTGATCGTCTATCCGCTTTTGGGCCGTGCTCGACACGTCACCTTCCGGTTCGGAGATCATACTGTCCTTTTTCGAAGCCCGCCGCCTTCTCCATCGTACACAAGGCGTACGCAATGCCCAACGCCAGCAGCCCTTCCCCGCTGTCTCGGTAGTCATCGAGCCAATTGTGTTCGCAAAGATACGCCTCTAAAATCGGGGTTTCGAATGACAACTCCATCGCTGATCCCTTCCACAGAATCCGCCGTATCTCGTATCCGCAAGTTGGGCATTGTGGTGCTGCTCCTGGCATTGGGGTGCGCAGGTCTGATTGCGGCATATCTCTATAGGCAGGCGCGCGCGGCGCTTCCGCAACTCGATGGCGCGATAAAAGTACCGGGATTGTCAGCCGATGTGAAAGTGACTCGCGATGCCCACGGCGTCGCCACAATTGACGCCGCCAACCTCGACGATCTCTTCTTCGCTCAAGGTTATGTAACTGCGCAGGATCGCCTCTGGCAAATGGATGTCATGCGCCGTTACGCCGCCGGCGAGTTGTCCGAAATACTGGGTAGCGGCCAATTGTCCCTGGATCGTGAGCAGCGCATCTTGGGCTTGCGCGCGGTAGCTCATCAGTCTATCGAGCGCAGCGTCCCTAGAGACCGCAGCTTTTTTGAAGCTTATGCCCGCGGCGTCAATGCTTACATGCGGAACCCTGATAAGAAGCTCCCGATCGAGTTCCGCATCCTGCAGTACCAGCCGAAGCCCTGGACAGTTGAAGATGTGCTCCTCGTGGGAACCAATTTAGTGAAGGACTTGAGTCACGGTTACTATCGCGCCGCCTTGCAGAAGGAAAAGATTCTCGCCAAATTAGGCCCGGAGCTGACCGCCGATCTCTACGTGAACTCCTCCTGGCATGACCATCCTCCCGCCAAAAAACCCGCGAGCTTCGATACGCCTGGTTCCGAAGACAGTGACTTCGCCGAGCCCAGCGCGGTCAGCGTTGCCGGCCATGGTGCTTTTCTCGAAAGTCCCAGTTCAATTGTCGCCGACAGTTTCCACACCCCCCGCCCCGGCTCCAATAATTGGGTGATCTCGGGTGCGCACACCGTTTCCGGCAAGCCTCTCCTCTCCAATGACATGCACTTGGGCCATCAAATGCCTAATCTCTGGTATGAAGTTCATCTCCGTAGCGGAAGCTTGGATGTGGCAGGCGTGAGTCTGCCCGGTATCCCATTGGTTTTGGTTGGACACAACCAACGAATAGGTTGGGGATTCACCAACGTCGGTGCCACCGTGGAAGACCTTTTTGTGGAAACCGTCAATCACCAGGGCCAGTACCTGACCCCAAAGGGCTGGGAGAATCTCGCCCACCGGCGCGAAATCATCCATGTCAAGGGCCAGCCCGACGAGGTCATGGATATCACGCTCACTCGCCATGGTCCCATCATCAGCCAACTGATCCCAGGCGAGACCCGCCCCATCGCGCTTCGCTGGACCTTATACGATGGCTTTCAAGACCCTTTCTTCGACGTCAACACTGCGCAGAACTGGGATGACTTCCAACGCGCTTTGTCCCACTGGAATACTCCTTCTCAGAACGCCGTCTACGCCGATGTGGATGGTCACATCGGATACCATGCAACCGGCAACATCCCCATTCGCCGCTCGGGCGACGGAAGTCTCCCCGTCAGCGGCAGCGATGACGCGCATGAGTGGGTCGGCTACGTGCCTTTCGACAAACTGCCGAGCGCCTTTGACCCGCCTGGAGGAATTCTGGGTACGGCCAATGGCCGCATCACCCCAGACAAGTACCCATATTCACTGGCAACCCAGTGGGACGCCCCCTGGCGAACCGAGCGCATCTACCATGTCCTGCAATCGGGAAAGAAATTCAGTGCGGCCGATATGCTGTCCCTGCAGACTGACATTTATTCTGCCTTCGATCGCTTCTGCGCCGAGCGATTCGTCTACGCGCTGGATCACGCCAGCAATCTTCCGGCGCGTGCCCGCCAGGCCCGCGACCTTTTGCGCGATTGGGACGGCCGTCTTGCTAAGGAATCCGCCGCCGCCACCCTCGAAACTCATGCCCGCCAGGAACTGATGCGGTTGTTGCTGGAACCGAAACTGGGCTCCTCAAAGGATGCCGCCTCCTCCCCTGAGCTAAGCTGGCAAGACTATCATTGGTTCATGGGTTCCGTGTGGCTTGAGCAAGTTCTTCTGAAACAGCCCAAACGCTGGCTGCCAGAAAATTACGCGGACTATAACTCCCTGCTCACCGCCGCCGCCCTGGCTGCTATCACCGCACCCCAAGCCCCGTCAGATCTTACAAGTTGGACCTGGGGAAAAGCCGCTCCTCTCTACATCCAACATCCGGTGCTCGGACAATTCCCGATACTCCGGCGATGGACCGGGCCAGGCTTGGTTGAGCAAGCAGGTGGAGGTTACACCGTCAAGCAGGTGGGTAAAGGCTTCGGACCTTCCGAGCGTATGACAGTCGACTTTGCTGATTTGGACCAGACCACCTTGAACACGGTCACCGGGCAGGGCGGGAATTTTCTCAGCCCCTATTACTTGGATCAATGGAAGGCATGGTACGAGGGCACCACGTTTGTATTACCCTTCTCCTCTGCTGCCATCGACCGCGCCGCAACTCACCGGCTTGTATTGGAAAAGTAAATCCGCCGCGACAACCACCTGGTTGATGTCAGTCCACCAGCTTCACGTCCACTGCCTCACCTAAAACCTCGAGTTGATTCTGCGAAGGAGCCAGTGCATCCGTAAGGGTGCTCCAGTTGCGCAACTCGCCGTCTTCGATCACATACACGTTGTTTCTTCCCGTGACCGGTTGGATGCTGGTTACGTCTCCTGCATCGGTTCCGATTACAACCTTTCCGTTGTTGGCGTTGTAGATCGACAAGCAGCCCCTATGCTCGGTGCTGTTAAACACATTCGTACAACCCTGCGCGCCTATAAATACCTGGTTGTCGGAAGTCACAGCCATCCTGCTGTGGTAACCGTTTGTGATTGGCACGCTTTTCAAGACATGTAATCCGCCGCCTGCGGTTTCGATCACCGTCAGCGTTCCACAGTTCGTAGCGCTTGTTCCCGCCGGACATGGAGTGCTGGCATTAGTTCCCGCCACATACAAGGTACTTCCGAAAGCTGCTCCATAAGTAGCGCCTCCGGGCACCGCAACCGCGGTCAGGCTGTTATCCGACAACTTGAGTGCGCTGACGCTCGCTGCCGTGCCTCCACATTCCGGTCCGCAGTTCATGATGAATGCTGTGCTGCCATCCTGGCTGAACACCGCCCATACCGGGTGATCCAGTTGATTCGAAGTTAGCTGGTTGACGCTCTCTACAGTCCAGTTCGGCGTCGACGTCGTCCCACTATTACTCAGACTAACCACGGCCATGCTATTCGTACCGTTTCCAAAAACCAGCAAATGGCTGTTATCCGGACTCAGAACGATGAATCGCGCTCCCGACAGGCAATTTACGGCTGCCGAAGCGCAATTAGGAACCGGAGCCTCGAGCGCGAAAGTCGATAGATTTACGATTTCCACCGAGCCCGGCGCCATTCCCGACACGGCTGTGGATGGAACGGCCGCGAATCCGATCGTCGCATCCGAACTGATCGCAAGGCTCTCGGTAGGGCCAGGTAACGTAATCCTGCCCGCCGACGTTTCCTGCTGGTTATCAACCACATTCACTTGATCGTCCGAGGAGTTAAAGACCATGGTCAGTTGTTTGTTGGCCGAGACCGCCATTAAGCCCGGAGAAGGGCCGGCGCTGATAGCGCTTGTTGCCCCCGCACGGTCCAGGAGCGCGTTTACAATCAGCAACCCCGGTGCGGCGGTCGTGGCTGTCACGGTTTGAGAGATAAAAGCCCGGAATTTTAGCCCGCTAGGCGGTGTCGGCGTCTTCGACGAACCGCCACACGAAAGCAGCGAACCGAGCAACACAAGAGCCAACACGCTTGGATAAGTCCGGCGCAATACGAGAACTCCTAAAATCAAGTGCAATATGGATTTAGATGCGAAGCTGGGATTATAGCAGAGCAAATTTTAACCCTGCTCGGCCTACCCGCGGGCCCAACCTCACTGTCGCCGTCCGGCTTCGATAGGCAAATTTAGACCGATCTTGTATTCTCGATTGAATGGCCGCTGACCTGATAGCCCGCTTGCAAAAGGCCCCCGTGCTCTGTGATGGCGCCATGGGCACGCTTCTTTACGCAAAAGGCATTTTCATTAATCGCTGTTACGATGAACTCAACCTTTCCCAGCCGGACCTGATTCGCGGTATCCATCACGAGTATTTGCAAGCGGGTGCCGAAATAATTGAAACTAACACTTTTGGTGGAAACTCCTTCCGCCTGGTGCGACATACCCTCGGCGACAAGGTTCGTGACGTCAACTATCTCGGCGCACGCCTCGCCCGCGAGGCTGCCAAGAGCTTTGATGTATGGGTTGCCGGTTCTGTCGGGCCTTTGGGAATCCGCATTGAGCCCCTCGGCAAAACTTCTCTCGACGAGGCTCGCGCTGCTTTCCGCCAACAGATGGAAGCGCTGGTAGAAGGCGGCGTTGACCTCATTATCCTCGAAACTTTCGGCTACATCGAAGAACTTCATCAGGCGCTGCTGGCAGCGCGTGATGTCAATCCCAAAATGCCCGTCGTCGCCCAGGTCACCATCGACGAAGATGGCAACTGCCTCGACGGTTCAGCCCCCGACCACTTCTCCAAGAAACTCGAGGATTGGGGCGCTGACGTGATCGGCTGCAATTGCAGCGTAGGCCCGGTTGCCATGCTTGATGCCATTGAGCGGGTTCGATTGGCGACCTCCCTTCCCTTGGCCGCCCAGCCAAATGCAGGCATGCCCCGTTCCGTGGAAGGCCGCAATATCTATCTCTGCTCTCCGGAATATATGGCCAGCTACGCCCGGAAGTTTGTTGCCGCTGGCGTCCGGTTGGTCGGAGGGTGCTGCGGAACCACCCCTGACCATATCCGTGTTATGAAATCGGCCCTTCGGGTGGGCGGCGCCAAAACTTCGAAAGTCACCGTTACCAAGCCGCAGCCCACCCCCAAGGAGATTCCCACTGCTCCCCTGCAGCAACGCTCAAATCTCGGGAAGAAGCTGGCTTCCCGGCAATTTGTCACTATGGTGGAGATTGTCCCACCCAAGGGTACCGACATCGGTAAGGAGGTGGAAGGCGCGCGCTTTCTTAAATCAGTCGGCGTGGACGGAATTAACATCCCCGACAGCCCCCGCGCTTCCGCCAGGATGAGTAACCAGGCCTTGTCTCTCCTGATCCAGCGTGATGTCGGAATCGAAGCTATCCTGCATTACACCTGCCGTGACCGCAACGTGCTCGGCATTCAGTCCGACCTCTTGGGAGCCGCCGCCATGGGCATCCGTAATCTGATCTGCATCACCGGCGATCCTCCCAAGATGGGCAACTACCCTGATGCCACGGCAGTGTTCGACGTGGACGCCATCGGACTCGTTAACATAGTTCACAACCTGAATCGGGGACTCGACATTGGCGCCAACCCATTGGGTGCCGGAACCACATTCGTCATCGGCGTCGGTGCCAACCCTGGTGTGCCAAACCTTGATGAAGAAGTTCGCCGCTTCGCATACAAAGTCGAAGCTGGCGCCGAGTACGCCGTCACTCAGCCCGTCTTTGATCTTGGACTGTTGGAGAACTTTTTACGCAGAATCGAGCCCTTCCGCATTCCTGTGGTGGCTGGCATCTGGCCCCTCGTCAGCGTGCGCAATGCTGAGTTCATGAAAAACGAGTTGCGAGTCTCGGTTCCGGATTCCATCCTTGAAAGGATGTCCAAGGCCGCTTCTCCGGAAGCCGCTCGCGAAGAAGGTGTCGCTATCGCTCGTGAGATGCTGATCGCCGTCCGTCAAATGGTGCAGGGCGCTCAGATCAGCGCGCCCATGGGAAAATACTCTTCCGCCGTTGATGTCCTCGAGGCGCTAGGCGGAACCAGCGGCGCCGCCCACGGCTGAGCTGACGACATTTCGTCACGGCACCGGCTCTTGCTAAAATTTTACTCAGCATGCGTTTCTGCTTCTCATGTAACAGAAAATTCACTTGCTTTTCGGCACCGGCTCGGTGCATTAACATAATTACAGGAGCTGCCCTTTGCCCAGGTTTGAAGAGTGTCTTCAGCGGCTTGAGAAGATCGTACAAGAGCTCGAAAAAGGAGACGTGCCGCTCGAAAAGTCGCTTACCCTTTTCGAAGAAGGCATGCAGCTCTCTAACTCTTGCCGCAAAGAGTTAGAGCAGGCGGAAGGAAAAGTAGAAATCCTGCTCAAGAGCAATGGAAAGCTCCAGGCCGAACCGTTCGAGCCTCTGATGGACAAAGCGCCCAGATAGCGCCCGTCGTCGCTCTCAAGGGAACGCCTGCGGGCCAGCCCCGCAGCCTGCGCCCGCCTCTTGGCGGCTAACTTGGGGGTCGCTTATGAACCACTTGAGCCTCATACTTCTTCAGAAGGATTCCCGGGTTGCTCGATACTTATCACGCCAACTCTGCAATTACTTCCATTCCATTCATGTTGCCCACACCACTAGCGAGTTGCGCGCTCTGATCGCCAGGTTCCGCAGCGATGTCGTCGTAGTTGACATCGAGAGTGCCTCGCTAACTGAGGTTCAGCTGCTGCATCGCGATTTTGCGGACCTCTGCATCGTTTGCACGCACCGCCTCGCCGATGAACAGATGTGGACCGCTGCCATGGATGCCGGTGCTGACGATATCTGTTCTGCCCTGGACACGCGCGCTATCGTTTCCGCCGCGACTCGCAGCGCGCCAATCTCGCGTTCCGCCGCCGCTTGAGAATAATCCTCTGACCTCGCCTGGGCCCGTCCCCGGGCCTCTGTGTCTTCCGCTGACCCTTGCAATTTCGTCCTTGTTATACTCATGCCCTGATGATCGATGAAACCCTCGCTCAGGGCCAGAAGCTGACCGACGCAGCTTTGGAGCGTCTGCTGCCCGCCGCGAGCCAGTATCCCACGTCTATTCATCGGGCCGTCCGCCACAGCACTTTTGCCGGTGGAAAACGCCTTCGCCCCATTCTGTGCATGGAAGCGGCACGCATGGTGACTGGCTCTCTTCCTGCCGGTATCGAGGATCTCGGCGCTGCTCTGGAGATGCTGCATACTTATTCCCTTATCCATGACGACCTCCCCGCTCTGGATAATGACGACCTGCGCCGTGGACGCCCTACCTGCCATAAGGTTTTCGGCGAAGCCATTGCCATCCTCGCTGGAGACGCTTTGCAAACCCAGGCTTACGAGGTGCTCTCACGCCTGGCGTGTCCCGTCGACGCCCGGGTGAGAATCATTGAAGAGATTGCCCGCGGTACGGGCACAATTGACGGCATGATCGGCGGCCAGGTGGTGGACCTCGAAGCCGAGCACCACAAGCCTGATCTATCCACCCTCGAATACATCCATCGCGCCAAGACGGCTGCGCTCATCACGGCGAGCCTGGTTAGCGGCGCTCTGTATGCCGGAGCCGATGACTCGGCGGTTTCCTCGATTCGCTCCTTCGGTCGAAATATCGGATTGGCGTTTCAGATTGTGGATGACGTTCTTGATGTCACACAGACTTCCGAGCAACTGGGAAAGACGGCGGGCAAAGATATGGCTGCCGAGAAGACCACCTACCCGGCGCTTTTCGGCCTCGATCAGTCCCTCAAAAAAGCTGACAATCTGGTGAACGCCGCCTGCTCCATGCTGGATCGCTTCGGACAGCGCGCGGACACGCTGAAAGCCCTGGCGCATTTCCTGGTGGAAAGGAAGAGATAGCGGCTTTTCCCCAGGCGCATCAATCGTTGTCACTGAGAACATACCTGCGCTCTCTTCATCCTCTGTGGTAAACCTCTCTGTAGACTATCAATTTTGAATATGACACCCGTAGACATTCTGGCCCTGGCCGCCCACCGCGACGATGTTGAACAGACCTGCGGCGGCACCTTGCTCAAAATGGCCCAGCTTGGTTACCGCACTGGCATCCTCGATCTCACTCAAGGCGAGATGGGCACGCGTGGCACAGCGGAAAGTCGTGCCAGTGAGGCCGCGGAGGCTGCGCGGATTCTACGGGTATCATGGCGCCAGGCGCTCGATATCCCTGACGGCCGCGTTGAGAACACCTGGGAAAATCGCCTGAAAGTCGCTCGTGTGATTCGCGAAACGCGCCCCAGGGTCTTAATCCTTCCTTACTGGAAAGGCCGCCATCCCGATCACTACACCGCTTCCGTTCTCGGCTATGAGGCTTCCTTCCTGGCGGGCTTGAAAAAAATTGATTTGACGCCAAACAACGAGCCGCATCGTCCGTTCAAGATAATTTACGCGACCCTTTACTACGACATCCGCCCCACCTTCGTCGTGGATATCACTGACCAGTTTGAAGATCGCTTTCGATCTCTCATGGCCTACAAATCCCAATTCATGGATCAGGAAGCGGGCAGCGGAATTTTCCCCGCAGAAAAAGAGATTCTTTCTCGAATTGATGCCATGGCCCGCTTTTATGGCATGCTGGGCGGCGTCACCTACGCTGAGCCTTTTCTGCAAAAGGAAGTGGGATTAGTAGACGATCTGACGGTCATCCCCGTGAAATCCATTTAACCAGCTCTGCTTTCTGGTTCAGGCTCAAAGGGCGATGCCGGTTCCTATCTCTTGACCGCGACCGCTACGCCGTCCCGCAACGGCAGGATTGTGGCAAACAATTCGGGCGAACCATAAAGCAGCCGATTGAATTCAAGGATGCCTTTAGTTCGAGAATCCTTCGGATTCTCCTCCGCGACCCGTCCACTCCACAAGACATTGTCCGTGACAAAAAGCCCGCCGGGCTTAAGGCGTGGCACGGCCAGGCGCAAAACGCGCGGGTAATCGTCCTTATCAACGTCGTTGAATATGATGTCAAATTGCTGCTTTTGCTCCGACAGGAGTTCGAGCGCGTCACCCAGCTTGAAAGTTATGCGACCCGCAACCCCGGCGCGCTCACAGTAGCGTCGCGCCTTCTCGCAGTTCTTTGGATCGCTGTCGGTGTAATAAACCCGCCCGCCATCTCCCACCGCGCGCGCCCACCAGATCGTGGAATATCCGATCGCCGACCCCATTTCGAAAACCGTTTTTGCTCGTGCCATCATTGCCAGTTGCTGCAGAACCCGGCCCACAGCGGGCCCGACTATCGGAATCTTATGATCCGCCGCTTCCGCTTCCATTTCCGTCAAAACTTCGTCCCTGGGTGGAAGCAGCGAATACACGTAGTCTTCCACCGGACCCTCAGTTACTCCGCCCATCCTCCAATGATCTTTCGGCAGTTTGTCCACGGCGGTTTTCCTTTCGTCCAACATCAACCGATCGTTTGGCCCGGCTTCATTTCCATCACTTCCATTCCTTTAACCAGCTTCTTCAACTCACCAGGTTTGCCCGTCAGAACCGGGAATGTTCCAAAGTGCATTGGAATGACGGTCTTTGGCTTGAGCAGCCCACATGCGTATGCCGCTTCCCGCGGCGACATGGTGTAGTGGTTCCCGATAGGCAGCATCACAATCTCGGGCTTATATAGACGCCGGATAATATCCATATCTCCAAAAACATTCGTGTCGCCCGCGTGATAAACCTTCAGCTTGTTGGAGAACTCAACCACGTACCCACAGGCTTCGCCGCCGTACACGATTTGCTCGCCATCCGTAATTCCGCAGGAATGGTCTGCATGCACCATCGTCACGCGAATATCTTCCACCTGCTGTGTCCCGCCCTTATTCATCCCGGCAGTGTTCTTGACGCCCTTCTTCTCCAGCCAGCCGATCAACTCGGGAATACCCACAACCTTGGGATTGAATTTCTTGGCGATCTCCACCGCATCTCCGATGTGGTCGAAGTGTCCATGCGTGCACAGCATGACGTCTACTTTCTTGACTTGCTTCTCTTTCTCAGGACACATCGGATTTCCCATTACCCACGGATCTATCAAGATCGTCTTCCCGCCTGGCGTCTCCGCGCGGAAAGTGGCGTGTCCAAGCCACGTCAACTTCAATCCTTTAAGATTCATACTTGGCTCCTGCCCTCCAATTGCCATCTGCGAGCTACGGATTTTCCTTCCAACCCCTGTATCCGCCCGCCAGCGAGATTACGTTTTTGAAGCCCATCTTCTTCAACGAAACCGCCGCCAGCGCGGAGCGGCTTCCGCCTCCGCAATACAGAACCAGTTTTCGCTGCTTGTCGGTGGTAACCTGGTCAATGTTGTACTCCAGCATCCCGCGGCTGATGTTGACCGCTTTCGGGATCATCCCTTTGTCGGCATCCTGTTTGTCACGCACGTCGACTAGAGTGAAATCTTCCCCGCGTTCCTGCATTCTCTTGAGATCGGCGCAGCTGATTTCCTGGATCTCCTTCTTCGCTTCATCCACCATTGCTTTGAATTCAGGCATTACCATGGCTACCTCGCCCCCGGCTTCGCTTCTTGATTCTAGTAAGGCTCGACCATAGGCGGCAAATTCAGAAGCTACTAGGCGCTTGCTCATCGCTCATTTAATATGTCTGCCGTGCCAGAACTCAGGATTCTCATCTCGCAGGAGCAAATCGCGCAGAAGGTTGCGGAAATCGCCCGTCAGATCACTCGCGATTTCCAGGGACATAAATTGATGTTCGTGGGAGTTCTGAAGGGAGCCGCAATTTTCCTCAGTGACCTTGCTCGCCAGGTGGAACTCGATGCCAGCTTCGATTTTATCGGCGTCTCCAGCTACGGCAACCGCCCTACCCCCACCCAGGAATTAATCTCTGGCTGGGATTCCACTGGCGAGGTCCGCCTTACCAAGGACGTGGATCAATCCATGCGGGATCAGAATGTCATCCTCGTCGAAGACATCCTCGACACCGGCTTAACCATGTCTTACCTGAAAAAAATCCTCTTCGCCCACCAGCCCCGTGTCCTGAAAAGTGCAGTCCTCCTCGACAAGCCTTCCCGGCGTAAACAGCCCATTGAAGCCGATTATGTCGGCTTTAAAATTCCCGATGAGTTCGTGGTTGGCTATGGCCTCGACTATGCCGAGCGTTACCGTAATCTCCCGAACATTTGCGTTGTTCCGAGAGATTAGTACCTCACCCGCCAGGAAATTCACAGCTTCAGTACATAAAGAAGCACGTCCGCTCCCGCTACCCCTGCGCGAGTGGCTGGTATGATAACCATAGTGGCTACCGCCGAAACACAACAGATTACGCGTGTTGAGCCTCTTCTGCTCGAAGTAGCGGATGTTGTCAACACCACCCTCGACCTCGACACCACACTCCGCCGGGTAGCCGAACTCGTTCGCAAAGTTATTGATTATGAGATATTTGCCATCCTCCTTTTGAACGAGCGCACCCAGGAACTTCGTTTTCGCTTTCAGGTAGGCTACCCCAACGAATTCGCCGAACGCGCACGGGTCCAAGTCGGGGAAGGCGTTACCGGGCGTGCCGCCCAGCTCCGGGAAGCCGTTCTGGTCGACGATGTCACAAAGGAACCCGGTTACATCGCAGCAATCCCCAATGTCCGGGCGGAATTGGCTATTCCACTGATTGTCAAGAATCGCGTCATCGGAATCATTGACATTGAGGCTCGCGAGCCCGGCGCGTTCACCGAGGACCATAAGCGCCTGCTTACCCTGATTGCCTCCAGGATGGCGGTAGGCATCGAAAATGCCCAACTCTATACCCGCACCACCCGCCAGGCCCGAACCCTGCTTCTGCTGAACGAAATCTCCCGCGAGCTGACCTCAATCTTGAACGTGGATCAGCTCTTGAAAAGAATTGGCGAGTTGCTCAGCCGCCTCATCGACTATCAGATGTTCAGCATCCTCCTGCTTGATCCCGCGGGTGAAAAGCTGCAGCACCGCTTCTCACTGCGATTCCAGGAAAATATTCATCTCAAGCATGAAATACCCTTGGGCGATGGAATTGTCGGGCACG
>Ga0310810_10007543_pt1 | contig 12419 bp, 12 predicted proteins | sample NCmetagenome_FD_207641 | JGI IMG/M metagenome (GOLD analysis project Ga0310810, IMG submission 207641) | Soil microbial communities from experimental microcosm in Duke University, North Carolina, United States - NC | ecosystem: Engineered > Artificial ecosystem > Soil microcosm > Unclassified ... | reverse complement strand
TACCAGGGCCGCGTGAGCGGCAGCGAGGGCGCGCTCGACCGCGTCGGGCGGCAGGTCGAGGTGGGTCACGGCGCGTACCGTGGTCGGGCCGATCACGGTGAAGCGAACGCCGCCCCGCGCCAGCGCCCGCTCGGCGAACGTCTCGGCGGTGACCCCGGCGGCGGTCACCTCGAAGATGACGATGTTGGTCTCGACCCGGTCCGCATCCAGCGCGATGCCCGGCAGCTCGGCGAGCCCCCGGGCCAGCCGGCGGGCGCGCTCGTGATCGTCCGAGAGACGGTCGATATTGTGCTCCAGGGCGTAGAGTCCGGCCGCGGCGATGATGCCGGCCTGCCGCATGGCGCCGCCGAACCGCTGCTTGAACCGCCACGCCTCTTCCACGAACCCGCGCGACCCCGCCAGCACGGCGCCCACCGGCGCGCCGAGGCCTTTCGTCAGATCCACCCAGACCGAGTCGAACGGCGCCGAGAACGCGCGGGCGGGGGTGCCGGTCGCGACCACGGCGTTGAAGAGCCGGGCCCCGTCCATGTGGCAGGCGAGTCCGAGGCCGCGGGCCGCCCTGCAGACCGCCTCGACCTCGTTCAGCTTCCAGCACACCCCGCCCACGATGTTCGCCGTCTGCTCGACCGAGACGACGCGAGTGCGCGGCATGTAGTGCACCGGCGGCCGGGCGGCCGCGCGCACCTGATCCGCGGTGAACACGCCGCGGGGTCCGGCCAGGGGGCGGAACACGGCGCCGGTCACCGCGGCGGCGCCCCCGGCCTCGTAGAGCAGCGGATGGGCCAGCTCATGCAGCAGGATCTCGTCGCCGGACCGGCAGTGCACCGCGAACGCCACCTGGTTGCACATCGTCCCTGAGGGCAGGAAGAGGGCGGCCTCCTTGCCCAGCAGCTCCGCCACCGCATCCTGCAGGCGGTTGACGGTCGGATCCTCCTGCAGCTGCTCGTCCCCCACCTCGGCCTCGGCCATGGCCCGGCGCATCGCCGGGCTGGGACGGGTCACCGTATCGCTGAACAGGTCGACAGCGATCATTCCGTCTCGACCCGGCCCGAGGAGATATCCATCTGCTCGACCCGGGTGGCGCTCATCCGAAGTGGCAGCAGCGTCGCGACGAGGAGGAGCAGCGCCACGCCGCCCAAGGCCAGCGTGAGCTGGCCGGCGCCCCCCGGAGGGATTCCCCTATGCGTGGCGCGGAGGTGCGCCGACACGGGAATCGCCTCGATCATGATCACCACAGCCAACAGGCTGAGGCTGGCCATCATGTAGATCACCCCACCGAAGCTGGTGGGGATCTGGGCCGCGTTCTCGGTGCCGAACTGGGGAAAGTAGACGCCGAAGGCGAGCGCAAGCGCGCAGACCGCGAGGGTGTAGAGCGTGATCGTGCCGATGCTCACGGCCATCATGAACGGGGTCACCCTGAGCAGCCCGTTCGTCAGGATGGTGATGGCCAGCGCGAGCACCAGCAGCGGCGCGGTCCCCATCCAGTACTTGCTCCAGAGCATGGCCCGAGCGTCGAGCGGGCTGGAGCGGAGCAGCCACATCTGCCGCCCCTCCAGGGAAAGCCCGGGAAAGACGAACCGCGCCGCCACCGCGGCCAGCACGAAGCCGGAGAGCCCCAGGTTTAGGAAGGAGATCATCGTGACCAGGGTGAACGGGATCCGCTCCCCCGAGTGGATCGGCAGCGACTTGATGTTGAAGATGTAAATGAGGAGCAGGACGCCCAGCAGGATGAGCTGGCTCCACTGGGTGTTGTCCCGGAAGAAGAGTCGCAGATCCTTGAGCATGAACTCGCGCTCGGCGGGCGGCAGCCGCTGCAGGGCCATGGCCAGCGGCCCCCGGAGCGGCCGACGCACTTTCCGCTCGCCCCCCTCCTGCGCCTTGGAGTAGCCCGAGAGGAAGAGCGACCCATGCACCACGGCGCCCACGCCAAGCGCGACCGCCGCCGACCCCCAGAGCGCGAGGATCGGCCGAGGGTCGGCCACCCGGAGCAGCCAGTTCATGATCATCGACGTGGCCCACTCGTTCGGCAGGAGTGGGCTGGTCGGCGTCCGCAGCACGACCAGGTAGTCCAGGAAGTTCTGGAACCCTTCGGGTCGGGCCAGCCGTTCGGGCTGAATCACCCGGAGGAGGATGAGCACCACGCCCAATCCGCCGAGTCCGATCAGGCCCAGCAGTTCCCGGGTGCGGCGGGCGGGGAAGACATTCACCAGCAGCATGGTGATGATCACCCCGATTACCGCGGGCAGTACCAGGAACGGAAGGAACGCGCCCGCCGCGACCAGCGGAAAGAGCGGCCCACCATCGTAGACGATCCCGTAGGCCGACAGGATGGGCAGGGCGAGCAGCGCCACCATCCAGGAGGAGTGCACCACCGTCTCGCTCAGCTTGGCCAGGTAGATCCTCACCCCGCCCACAGGTGCCGCCACCAGCAGGTCCAGGTCCTTGGCCAGGAAGAAGGTCGAGAGCGCGGTGATGATGTTGGACAGCAGCAGGATCGTGAGGAATGCCAGTAGGATGACGTCGAGCATCTTGGCCGCGAGGAGGTCGCCGATGTCGGCCACCTTCTCGATGTAGCTCAGTACCCGGTAGGCGATGCCGAAGATGCCGGTCCAGAACGCGCCGCCGACCAGCCCGAGCAGCAGCACCTTGGGCCAGCTGCCACTCCGCTGCTGCCGTAGCCGCGCCAGCCCGCCGCGCCGCTTCGGGATGAGCAGGGTCCAGAGCCCCGGCTGAGTCGCTCCCGTCGCGCCCATCTCAGCCTTCGAAGACCGAATCGAGCTGATGCTCCCGGAGGCCGCCGGTGAGCTTGAGGAACATGTCCTCCAGGGAGCTGCTCCCCGAGGCGGTCTGCTCGCGAAGCTCCGCCAGCGTACCCTGCGCCGCCACCTTCCCTCGGTAGACGATGGCGATCCGATCGCACATCACCTCGGCCACCTCCAGGGTATGGGTGCTCATCAGCACCGTGCCGCCCCGGTCCACGAACTGGCGGAACAGGTCCTTGAGCAGGCGGGCGCTCTTGGGGTCCAGGCCCACCATCGGCTCGTCCACCACGATGAGCTCGGGTCGGTGGACGAAGGCGCCGCAGATGATGAGCTTCTGCCGCATGCCGTGGCTGTAGTTCTCGGTCAGCTCGCTCTTCCAGGGCGTGAGCTCGAACAGCTCCAGCAGCTCGTCGATCCGCCGCTCCACCGCCGTGCCCTGCTGTCCGTACAGCGCCGCGGCGAAACGGAGGAACTCTCCGCCGGTAAGCTTGTCGTAGACGAAAGGCCGGTCGGGGATGAAGCCCAGCTTCGCCTTGGCGGCGAGCGGCCGGGCCAGGAGGTCGATTCCCGCGACGGTGATGCTCCCGCTGGTGGGCCGGAGGATCCCGGCGATCATCCGCATCGTCGTGGTCTTGCCGGCGCCGTTCGGCCCCAGCAGGCCGAACAGCTCGCCCCGCGGCACGTGCAGGGTGATGGCGTCCACCGCGGTGAACTTGCCGTAGCGCTTGGTCAGGTCCGCCAGCCGGATCACGCCGTCCTCCCCACGATGGCCGCCACCAGATCCCGGATTGCTTCCTTCTCTACCACGATCGCCAGCGCCATGCCGTCCTCGCCCTGCTCGCGGGGGAACGTCTCCGCCATGAGCCGGGCGGCCTCCTCCTCGCTCAACCCGCCGGGGCCGGTCCCGACCAGAGGCGCGGCCAGGCGGCGGAGTCCCCAGTCGCCGGCCCGCTGCCAGGCGGAGACCAGCGCGCGCCGCACGGTGGCGCGGTCCACCGGCGTCTGGCGGTCGCGGATGACGGCGTGGAGCACGTACGGGGCGGTCAGGTCGCCGCCGCCGGTGACCACCGCGGCCCCAGCCTGGAGTGGGGAGGTGACCCGCCGCTGAGCGGCGAAGCGGTCGCCGGCCAGGCGGTCGAGCCGCGAGCCTTCCGAGGTGAGCGGCGCGAGCGACTCGTCGGCCGGTCGCACCACGGCGTCCACCGCGAGGAAAGCCAGATCGTCCACGATCACGGTGATCACGGCAGAATGGTCATGGGGGCCCCGTATGGTAGAAGGCGGCTGCCCAAAGAGGAACCCGTTGACCCTCGGCCCGGCCTTCGGGTACCTTTCGGGGCTATGGCTCAGGAATTCTTGGTGGTGCGGGGCGCCCGCGAGCACAACCTCAAAGACATCTCCGTCTCCATCCCCCGCAACCGACTCACCGTCATTACCGGCCTCTCCGGGTCCGGCAAGTCCTCGCTCGCGTTCGACACGATTTATGCCGAAGGCCAGCGCCGCTACGTCGAGTCCCTCTCGGCCTACGCCCGGCAGTTCCTCGGCTTGATGGAAAAGCCCGATGTGGACGCCATTGAGGGGCTCTCTCCGGCCATCTCGATCGAGCAGAAGACCACCGGGCAGAACCCGCGCTCCACCGTCGGCACGGTTACCGAGATCTACGACTACCTCCGTCTGCTCTGGGCCCGGGTCGGCGTGCCCCACTGCCCCAACGACGGGACCCCGGTGACGCGGCAGAGCGCCGCCCAGATTACCGACACCGTGCTGGGGTGGCCGGAAGCCACCCGCATCGAGGTGCTCGCGCCCATGGTGCGGGGTCGCAAGGGCGAATTTCGCGACCTGCTCGAGGACGTGCGCAAGCGCGGCTTCGTCCGCGTGCGGGTGGACGGCACGACCTACGATCTGACCGAGGTGCCGGCGCTGCACCGGCGGCAGAACCACGACATCTCGGTGGTGGTGGACCGCCTGGTGGTCCGGCCGGCCGATCGCTCCCGGCTCACCGATTCGATCGAGACCGCGCTCAAGACCGCCGACGGCGTGGTGGAGGTGGTCCGCCACGACGGGTCCGCGCGGTCGGTCATGTTCTCGGAGCGGTTCGCCTGCCCGGTCTGCGGGCTCTCCCTGCCGGAGCTCGAGCCGAGGCAGTTCTCCTTCAATTCGCCGTTCGGCGCCTGCCCCGACTGCCACGGCGTCGGCACCCGCCGGGAGGTCAACGCCGAGCTGATCCTCGGCGACCCCAGTATCAGCATCCTCGAGGGTGTCGTCCTCCCCTGGGGCGAGCCGACTGGCTACCTCCGCAAGGTCGTGCTGCCGACCCTCGCCCGGGCCTTCAAGTTCGACCTCAACACCCCGTGGGGTGAGATCGCCGACCCCGCCCGCCAGTCGCTGCTGCACGGGGCGGAGGGCCGTTTCCGCTTCCAGGCCGACGGCGGACGGGGCCGCAGCGACTATGAGACCGAGTGGGAGGGCATCCTCAAGAACGTGGAGCGGCGGTACCGCGAATCCGCCAGCGATGCGGTCCGGGTGTCGCTCGAGGAGTTCATGGTCGAGCAGCCGTGCCAGACCTGCGGCGGGAAGCGGCTCAAGGCCGAAAGCCTGGCGGTGCTGGTGGAAGGCCGGAGCATCGGAGACGTGGTGGACCTGCCGGTCCTCCGCGCCATCGAGTTCTTCGAGCGCATCCCGCTTCGGAGCAACGGCACCCGCGGCCTCGACCCCGAGATCGCCGGGCCCATCCTCAAGGAGGTGGGCGACCGGCTGCGCTTCCTGCGCGACGTGGGCCTCGACTACCTGACTCTTGGTCGGGCCGCGACTTCGCTCTCCGGCGGTGAGACCCAGCGGATCCGGTTGGCCACCCAGATCGGGTCACGCCTGGTCGGAGTCCTCTACATCCTCGACGAGCCCAGCATCGGTCTCCACCAGCGGGACAACGAGCGCCTGCTGGGCACCCTGCGCGGACTCCGCGATCTCGGCAATACGGTCATTGTGGTGGAGCACGACGCCGAAACCATCGAGGCCGCGGACCATGTGATCGACCTGGGGCCGCGGGCCGGGCGGTTCGGCGGCGAGGTCGTGGCCGAGGGAGACGTGGACACGATCCGCCGTCACCCCACCTCGCTCACCGGGCGCTACCTCCGCGGAGAGCTCCGCGTTCCGGTGCCCCCGGGGCGCCGGGAGGCCCCGTCCAGGCATCGGCTCCGCATGGTGGGCGCCCGGGCGAACAACCTGCAGAACCTGACGGTGGACATTCCGCTCGGCTTGTTCGTGGCGGTCACCGGCGTGTCGGGGTCGGGCAAATCCACCCTGGTCACCGACATCCTGTACCAGGCACTGGCTCGGCAGTTCTACCGGGCCAAGGTGGTGCCCGGGGCGCACACCCGGATCGAGGGCCTGGACAAGATCGACAAGGTGATCGACATCGACCAGAGCCCGATCGGGCGCACGCCACGGTCGAATCCGGCCACCTACACCGGTCTCTTCACCCCGATCCGGGAGCTCTTCACCCAGCTTCCCGACGCCAAGCTCAGAGGATACGGGCCCGGGCGCTTTTCATTCAATGTGAAGGGCGGGCGGTGCGAGGCGTGCCAGGGCGACGGGCTGGTGAAGATCGAGATGCACTTCCTCCCGGACGTCTACGTCCCCTGCGAGGTCTGCAAGGGACGCCGCTACAACCGGGAAACGCTCGAGGTGCGCTACAAGGGTCGGAGCATCGCCGACGTGCTCGACCTCACCGTGGCCGACGGTCTGGACTTCTTCTCCAACCAGCGGCGCATCGCGGAGAAGCTCGAGCTGCTCAACGACGTCGGCCTGGGCTACATCCACCTGGGCCAGGCGGCGACCACCTTGTCGGGCGGCGAGGCCCAGCGGGTCAAGCTCGCCACCGAGCTGGCCAAGCGCGACACCGGGCGGACTCTCTACATCCTGGACGAGCCTACCACCGGCCTCCACTTCGAGGACGTCCGGCTCCTGCTCGAGGTGCTGCATCGGCTGGTGGACAAGGGGAACAGCGTGGTCGTGATCGAGCACAACCTCGACGTCATCAAGACCGCCGACTGGATCATCGACCTGGGGCCGGAAGGGGGAGAGCGGGGCGGGGGGATCGTGGCCCAAGGCACCCCGGAAGACGTCGCCGAGGTCGAGGCCAGCCATACCGCCCGCTTCCTGCGGAGGGTCCTGCAGCCCGCCGTTACGACTTAGGCGTCGGGCCGAAGCTCGGCGTCTTGGCCGAGGGATCGATCACCATCCAGATCCACATCCCACCTGCCGCGTGTCCGGGCACTCCGCAGATGATGCGGAACTTGCCGCTCTCGGGGACGGTGAACTTCATCACATCGGTGGCCCCCTGGGCTAGCCCCTCAATGACCTTGTTGGTATAGGCGCGCGGGATCGCCGGATCGCCGCCCGAGTTGGGCACGGGCCCATCACCCGACGCGACCTCGGCGCTGTGCGGGGTGCCGTCGTCCTGCACGAAGTTGAACCAGACGGTGCTGTTGGGCGGCACTGTAAGGGTGGCCTGCCCGTTGCCGAATCCGTCGAAGACGAAGGGCCCGGCTGCCAGCAGGAAAGTCACCTTGTTGGTCGCCGCATCGAAGCTCAGAAACCGATTATCCGCGGTATCTGCTGGGGCGGCCGGGGTGGCCGGCGTCTGTGCAGCGAGGGTGGTCTGCCGGATCGCGACCTCCGGGCGTTCCGTCTTGGAGCAGCCGACCACCAGGGTCGCCATACCCAGGACATAAGGCAGTGCCCAGGCGGCGGTTCGGGTCGGAACGGGTAAAGACATGGGTAGGCTCCTCAGTCGGGTGGCCGGTTGAAACCGAAGGGGCCATTCGCACGAAGTATGCGCGAATCCCCGGTCGGTCTGCCGGGCTATAATTCCGCGGAAGTTGGCCCGCCCAGGGCCCTGCCGCAACGTCATCCGTCACCTTTTCGACCCGGATCCCCCGTGCCTCGTGCCTCCCTGCTGGTGACAGCTGTGCTTGCCCTCACGACCGCCGCCCTGCCGGTTTCGGCCCAGCAGGGCGATCCGTCCCTGCTCACCATCCGGCGGATCTTTGCCTCGGGCGAGTTCGCCTCCGAGCCGTTCGGGCCCACCCGCTGGCTGGAGGACGGCACCGCCTACACCACGCTCGAGCCCTCGGGGGACGGTGCGGGCGCGGACCTGGTGCGGTACGACGCGGAGAAGGGGACCCGTGAGGTCATGGTGACGGCCCGCCAGCTGGTCCCGTCTGGGGAGAACGAGCCGCTGGAGGTCGAGGACTACGGCTGGTCTCCCGACGGGACCATGCTGCTGATCTTCACCAACACCCAGCCGGTCTGGCGGCTCAATACCCGCGGCGACTACTGGGTCTTCGACCGCGGCACCGGCAAGCTGCGCAAACTCGGGGGGCCGGACGCGAAGCCCTCGACGCTCATGTTCGCCAAGTTCGATCCGGCCGGCCGACGCGTCGCGTACGTCCGGGAGAACAACCTCTACGTCGAGGACCTCGCCAGCGGCACCATCACTCCGCTCACGACCGACGGCTCCCGCAGCCTGATCAACGGCACCTTCGATTGGGTGTACGAAGAAGAGCTGATGAACTACTACGCCGACGGCTGGCGCTGGAGTCCCGACGGGCGCTCCATCGCCTACTGGCAGCTCAATGCCGACTCGGTGAAGAGCTTCGACCTGATCAACAACACCGACTCGGTGTACTCCAGGGTCATCCCCGTGCAATACCCCAAGGTGGGGGAGACCAATTCCGCCGCTCGCGTCGGGATCGTGAGCGCCACCGGCGGGCCGACCCGCTGGATCGAGCTCCAGGGCGATCCCCGCAACCACTACATCCCGCGGATGGAGTGGGCGGCCAACTCCGACGAAGTGGTGCTCCAGCGCCTCAACCGCCTGCAGAACGAAGACCAGGTCATCCTGGGGGATGCGCGCACCGGCCAGGCCCGGACGGTACTCACCGAGCGGGACAGCACCTGGGTGGACGTAGTGGACGATTTCGTGTGGCTGGATGGTGGGAAGCGCTTCACCTGGGTGAGCGAGCGGGACGGGTGGAAGCATGTCTACGTGGTCTCCCGCGACGGCAAGACCAGCCGCCTGGTTACCAAGGGCGACTTCGACGTGCTCCAGGTCAAGGGGATCGACCCCAAGGGGGGCTGGCTCTACTACATCGCCTCACCGGAGAACCCGGTACAGCGGTATCTCTTCCGCACTCGCCTCGACGGCAAGGGCAAGCCCGAGCGGCTGAGCCCGGTCCGCGAGCCGGGCAGCCACACCTACGACATGGCGCCCAACTACAAGTACGCCATCGAGAACTACTCCAGCCTCGGCAATCCGCCGATCGTGCGCCTGATCCGGCTGCCGGGCCACCAGCCGGTGCGCACCCTGGTGGACAACCAGGAGCTTCGGGCCCGGGTCTCCGCCCTCAAGCGGCCCACCGTCGAATGGCTGACCGTCCCGGCGGAGGACGGCGCCAAGATGCCGGGCGTGCTGCTCAAACCGGCGGACTTCGACTCCACCCGGAAGTATCCGCTTCTCTTCTTCGTGTACGGCGGTCCCGGCGGTACCGAGGTGGAGGACAGCTGGGGCGGTTACTACCTCTGGCACAGCATGCTCACCCAGAAGGGATACCTGGTCGCCATCGTGGACAACCGGGGAACCCCCGCGCCGCTGGGCCGAAAGTTCCGGAAGGCGATCTACGGCCAGCTCGGGGTACTGGAGACTCACGACCAGGCCGCGGCCGCGCGGATGCTGCGGGAGCGGCCCTACGTGGACCCGAACCGGATCGGCATCTGGGGCTGGAGCTACGGCGGATTCATGAGCCTCAACGTCCTGTTCCAGCATCCGGAGCTCTACCGGACGGCGGTGGCGGTCTCCCCCGTGACCCATTGGCGGCTCTACGACAACGTCTATACCGAGCGCTTCAACGGGCTGATCACCGACAACAAGGCGGGGTACGACCGGGGCTCGCCGCTCAGCTACGTGGACGGTATGCGGGGCAACCTGCTGCTGGTCCACGGCGGCGGGGACGACAACGTGCACTATCAGAACAGCGAGATGCTCATCAACGCTCTCGTCGCTGCCGGCAAGCCATTCGAGATGATGGAATACCCCAACCGGACCCATTGCATCTGCCAGGGCAAGGGAACCCAGGCCCACCTGTTCGACCTGATCACCCGGTTCCTCGATCGGAACCTGCTCCAAGCCCCGCCGCCAGCGGCCACCCCGGAGCGCGCCAGCGGCCAATAACGGCCCTCGGGCGCACGTCTCGGCCGGTCTTCCCGCATGGCGACGCGGGGGGACCGGCCGTAGATTTTAGGACCCACCAACGTCGGAGGTCCGCATGACCTACGAAGACATCGTCTCCTTGCTGGGTTACGCCGGCGGGCACGAGCAGGTGGTCCGGATCACCACCACCGATCGCACCGAGGTGGTCGGCGTCCCGATGAGCGTCGATACCCACATCACGGCCCATGAGGTGTACCTGCGGCCGGCCGACAGCGATGACACCGAGATCGCCGTGTCCCTCGGCGCGATCGAAGCGGTCGAGCTGATCTGATTCGTCGTTTCGCCTTGAAACACGCTGGCGCCCAATCCCGTAGGGGGCGGGCGCGTAGTCGTCTGTGGACAAGGGAACGGATATGGATATAGAAGGCGTACTCGCCATCACTTTCATCTTCGGCGGCGGAACCCTCTGGCTCCTGTCGCTGAGCCCGGTCGGGAAGGCCATCGCCGAGCGGATCCGCTCCCACGGGGCCGTCCCGGCGCAGGATCCCGAGCTTCTGGCGGAGGTTGACCAGCTCCGCCGCGAAGTGTCGGAGCTGCAGGAACGGATGGACTTTACGGAGCGTATCGTCCTCCAGAACCAGGAGCGGGCCCAGGTCGGGAAGGGGAACGGGCCATGATCCAGCAAGCCCCACCGGTGCCGCCGGTTCCGCCCCCGTTCGACCCCAACCTGGTCTTCGCGAACGGCGGGATCGACGCGGGGGTGGTGACCATCGTGGTCTTCGCCCTCATCGCGGCCACCATCATTCTCTGGCCGGTGATGCGTGCCTTGGCCCGCCGGCTCGAGGGCAAATCGGCCGACCCGGCGCTCCGCGAGGAGGTCGAGCAGCTGCAGCACCGGTTGGTGGAGATGGACACGCTCCAAGTCCGGGTAGCCGAGCTGGAGGAGCGCCTGGACTTTGCCGAGCGGCTGTTGACCCGGGGCCAGGAGAGCGCCGCCGAGCTCGGGCGGCCGAGGAACACGTGACCTTTCTGGCCCAGGTTCCCGCCCCGCCTCCGGCGCCCGAACAGCATGTGTCGGTCACCGGGTCGCTGGAAGGCTGGGACGCCGTCGCCCTGCTGCTGGTGTTCGGGGCGATCGTCGCGGTCATCCTGTGGCCGCTGATTCGGGCCTGGGCCCGCCGGATCGAGCAGGGCGGCGTCGCAGCCGAGACCGAGGCGGAGCTCCAGGCGCTGCGCGCGCGGGTCCGGGTGCTGGAGGGGATGCAGCCTCGCATGATGGAGCTGGAGGAACGGGTGGAATTCGCCGAGCGGATACTGGTCCGGGGGCAGGAGTCGCTGGAGCCTGACCGGCTGCCGGGGAGCTGAGCCATGGGCCCCTTTGACGCGATCGCCTTTGTGGCGCTGTGTGTGGGGTTGGTGAAGATCTTCACCGGACCGGTGGCCAAGGCGTTGGGAGACCGGATACGGGGCCGGACGGGCACGGAGGCAGCGGACCCGGCGATGCTGGCGGAGATGGACCAGCTGCGGGAACGGCTGGCCGAGGTGGAGGAGCGGTTAGATTTTGCCGAGCGGCTGCTCGCCCGTGGCGGCCAGCCCGACCAGATCCCCGGGGGAATTCAGCGATGATCACCAAAGACGACATCCAGTCGTTTCTCGACCGGCTCGAGGCCGGCAGCCTGACGGTCATGGAGATCGAGCCCAATCTCTGGCTCGCTCGCACCCCCGACGACGCCGAGATCGTGATCCACTATGCGCCGCCGGTGGTCATCCTCCGGGTCCGCGTGATGGAGCTCCCCGCCAGCGAGCCGCGGCGCAGCGAGCTCTTCCGCCAGCTGCTGGAATACAACGCCCGGGAGCTGGTGCACGGCTCCTACGGGCTGGAGGGCGACCACGTGGTGCTGACCGACACGCTGGAGCTGGAGAACCTCGACTTCAGCGAGTTCGAGGCAAGCTTCGACTCGATGACACTCGCCCTGGCCTCGCATCTCGGCGCCCTCGCGCCGTACCGGGAAAGGTGACCGTCCATGGGAATCTTTGATCGCTTCTCGACGCTGCTCCGGTCGAACATCAACGACCTGATCTCGCGGGCCGAGAACCCGGAAAAGATGCTCAACCAGCTGATCGTGGACATGAAGGGTCAGCTGGCCAAGGCCAAGCAGCAGGTGGCCTCGGCGATCGCCGACGAGAAGAAGCTCCAGTCCGACGCCGAGGCCATGAAGAAGCAGGCCGAAGACTGGGAGCGGCGCGCCATGCTGGCGGTGCAGGAGGGGCGGGACGACCTGGCCAAGCAGGCGCTGGGGCGCTACAACGAGCACCTCCAGGGCGCCCAGCAGCTGCACGAGACCTGGCTCAAGCACAAGGCCGAGACCGAGGCGCTCAAGCTGTCGCTCCGCCAGCTCAACGACAAGATCGAGGAAGCCAAGCGGAAGAAGAACATCCTGGTGGCCCGG
>Ga0310810_10007542_pt1 | contig 12419 bp, 12 predicted proteins | sample NCmetagenome_FD_207641 | JGI IMG/M metagenome (GOLD analysis project Ga0310810, IMG submission 207641) | Soil microbial communities from experimental microcosm in Duke University, North Carolina, United States - NC | ecosystem: Engineered > Artificial ecosystem > Soil microcosm > Unclassified ... | reverse complement strand
TCGTGCACGAGACCCTCGTACACGGGTCCTGTCTTGTCGCCGTACGGCAATTCCCAAACTTCCGGGATGTCCTTCAGCGCCACGACGAACGATTCGCGCGGCGCCGCGTCGTAGACCGCCGACACGCGCGAGCTGCGGCCGGCCGCATCCTCGACCGGCAGCACCTTGAGCAGCGAAAGATCGCGCGCGTCGAGCATCACCAGCGTGTGCGGCAGATAGTTGCCGACGAGCACGTAGCGGCCGTCCGACGAAACGGCGAGGTTGCGCGTGTTGATGCCCGCGCGTATTTCGGCAACGAGCGTCAGGTTCCAGATGTCGTAGAGGCTGATCCAGCCGTCGCGCGACGCGAAGTAGACGTAGCGCCCGTCGGGCGAGAATTTGGGTCCGCCGTGCAGCGCGAAGCGGGTCGGGAAACGCCGCAGGGGCTCGAACGTGTCCCCGTCGAGAATCGTCGCGTGGTGGTCACCCGCCTCGACGACGACGAACAGGTTCTGCGGATCGGCCCGAAACACCGGCTTGTTGCCGAGCGAACCGGGCTTCACGTGCTCGACGCGGCTCGCCGCGATCTGGCGCTCGCCCCACCCCGGTGTCACCGGTGGCGGTGTGTAGACGTATGCGACGAGCCCGTCGATTTCCGTCGCCGACAGCTTGTCGGCGAAACCGGGCATTTGCGTCGCCATGCGGCCCTTTGCGATCGTATCGGCCGCGGCGGGTTTGCGCAGGCGCTCGAGATTCTCCGGCAACAGCGCGGGCCCGGAGCCTCCGAGCCGGTCGGCGCCATGGCACGACGCACAATGCGTTGCGAAGTTGGAGGCTGGCGTGTCGGCCTCGGCGACGCTCGCGACCAACAGCGCCACCGCGAGCACGGCGATCAGGCGGCCGCATTTCCCCGATGCGTTCATGACCGCACGGCTTCCGCGCGGCGGACCCGGATGTACGGCTTGACCGGCGCGCGCTCGCGGCCCGGCGCGATCCCGAGCTCGTCGTCGTGCAGGTAGCACGCCGGGTCTTCGGCCCATGCATCGCCGTAAGCCTTCCAGGCGCGCACGCGCGTGTTGCCGCCGCAGATCGCGAAGTGCGCACATTCGCCGCAACGTCCGGATACGCGGCGCGGGCGCGCCTTGAGCCCCGCCATGATCGGGTCGGACGTGTCCTGCCAGATCTCGGAAAAGCGACGCTGCCTGACGTTGCCGAGGTTGTAGTCCCACCAGAAGGTATCCGGGTGTACGTTGCCCAGATTGTCGATGTTCGCGACGTTCACGCCGGACGAATTGCCGCCCCATTGCGCGAGCTTGCCCGCCAGGTGATCGGCGCGCTCGGGGAAGCGCTCGCGCGCCCACTTGAGCAGGTACACGCCATCGGCGTCGTTGTTGCCGCTGACGAACTCCTTCGGGCGCCCCGCCTCGAGATTCCGCCAGCACGCGTCGAACAAAAGGTCCATCGCGCGCCGCGTCGTCGCGAGCGCGGCATCCGTCTTGCGGTTCACGTCGCCGCGGCCGCCGTAATTGAGGTGCGACAGGTAGAACTTGTCGACGCTTTCCTTTTCGAGCAGGTCGAGAAGCGCCGGCAGGTCGTGCGCATTGTCCTGCGTGAGCGTGAAGCGCAGCCCGACCTTGATGCCGGCGTCGCGCAGCAGCCGTACTGCCGTCAGCGACGCATCGTAGGCGCCCGTCCGGCGGCGGAAGCGGTCGTGCGTCGCGGCGATCCCATCGAGGCTGATGCCGACGTAGTCGTAACCGATCGCGGCGATGTCAGGCGCCAGCGATGCATCGATCAGCGTGCCGTTCGTCGACAGCCCGACATAGAAGCCCATGGCCTTCGCGCGGCGCGAAATGGCGAAGATGTCGGGGTGCAGCAGCGGCTCGCCGCCCGAGAGGATCAGCACCGGCACGCCGAACGCGCGCAGGTCGTCCATCGTCGCGTAGATCTCGGGCGTGGTGAGCTCACCCGGAAAGTCGATGTCGGCCGAGATCGAGTAGCAGTGCTGGCAGGCGAGGTTGCAGCGCCTGATCAGGTTCCAGATGACGACCGGGCCGGGCGGGTCGCGGCGCGGCCCGATCGGCGTCGGCCGGCGGATCTCCTGCATGTGCTGGGTGATGCGGAACATGGTCGTCCGATATCGGGGTTTCGATTGAAGCGCAGCGCTAGTCCGCGGCAAGACGCAACCCGGCTTTCTTCAGGATCCGGGTGCTGTAAAGAACGTCGTGCGCGCGGGCGGCTTCGCCGAGCACGCGTGCGATGCCCGCCATCTTTCGCGCAACCTCGTCGCGGTCGCGGCCGTGCAGCATCGCGAACAGGTTGTAGCGCCACTGCGGCAGGCGGCGCGGGCGCCGATAGCAATGCGTGACGTCGGGCAAGGCGCCGACGCGTGCGCCAAGCTCGTCGACGCGCGTGTCGTCGACATCCCAGACGGTCATTCCATTTGCGCGCCAGCCCAGCGCGAAATGATTGGGGACGGCACCGATGCGGCGGATGCGGCCGTCGCGCAGCATGGCGGCGACCCGCGTGCGCACGACATCGGGCGCGACACCGATGGCGTGCGCCACGACGTCGTACGGTTGAGGCGTCAACGGCAGCCCGCCGGAGAGGCGACGCACGATTTCCCGATCGAGCACCGCATCGCTCATCCTGCGACCGGCGCGGCTTCCGCCGGCCGCTTTTCGCCGTCCGCCGGCGCAATCGACTTGAGGTCGAGACCGACGAAGAATTCGCGCTCCTTCGGAAACGTCAGCACCGGAAGTCCGGTGCGCGTCTCGATCCGGTCGATGGCATCGGCCGTCGCTTCGGCCGACTCCGTCGCCAGCACGAACCACATGTTGAGCGCATGCTCGCGCGCGTAGTTGTGCGCGACCTCGGGCAGCGCATTGACCGCAGCCGCCGTATACTCGAACTCCGCGACCGGCACGCTCATCGCCGCGAGCGTGAACGCGCCGCCCATCCGCTCCACCTGGAACAGCGGGCCAAAGCGGGTCAGCGTCCCTGCGCGCAGCAACCGGTCGATGCGCGCGATCAGATCGTCCTCGGTGGTACCCAGTGCGCGCGCCGCTTCGAGAAAGGGCCGCTCGCACACCGGGAATCCCGTCTGCAGGTGGTCGACGATCGCGCGGTCGAGATCATCCATCGACGGCCGCCGTCTCGAAATGCCGGGCCCCGCGCTGCTTGAATGCGGTCCGCGAGAAAAGCCGCGCGTGCGGATAGCGCGCGAGCCCCGCGTGCAACGCGATGGCGTCCAGCCGCGCGTCGACGTCCGCTCGCACGCGACCGTGGATCATGCAATACAGGTTGTAGGGCCACGCGGGCAGCGCCCGCGCACGGCGATAGCACAGCGTGACGCCCGCCTCGCAGGCAAGTGCTTTCCCGGCCGCATCGGTGTCGTCGTCCGGCACGTCCCATACCGCCATCGCGTTGGCGACGAACCCGAGCGGGCGGTGACGGACGATCACCCCGATCCGCTTGACGATGCCGCGATCACACCACGCGCGCAGTTGCGCCAGTACGCGCACCTCGCCTTCACCGGGCGGCAGCCCGGCGTGCCGCGCGATTTCCGCATACGGCCGCGGCGAGAGCGGCATTCCGTCCTGCAGCGCCGCGACGATTTGCCGCTGCGTCGTATCGAGCGCCGGAGGCGGATCAGTCGCGCTCGCCGCGGGAAGCGGTGCGCCGCGCTTTCCACTGTCGAGATCGAATCCGAGATCGATGTGATATTCGGTCACCAGCGGCATGGCGAGCACCGGCAGCACCGTTTCGCGTTCGATGCGCGCAAGCAGCGCGGCAAGCTGCTCGCGGTCAGCGGCGTTGGCGACGAACCAGAGATTGAAGCGATGCTCGCGCTCGTAGTTGTGGTTGACGCCCGCGTGCGCGCTGACGCTTCGAGCGACGCTTGCGAGGCGCAACGGCGGCACCGCCATCGCCGCGAGCGTGCTGGCACCCACGCTGCCCGGACGGAAGATGACGCCGACCCGGCTGACGACGCCGTCGTCGATCAGGCGCCGAAGCGTCGCGAGTATCCAGGGTTCCGGTCGTCCGAGCGAGCGCGCGAGCGCCGCGTAGGGCATCGCGACGAGCGGGAAGTCCCGCTGGAACTCGTTCAGCAGCCGGCGCTCGCTCATCGTCAGAAGCCGATGCGCGCCGCGCGGCTCGTGAAGAAGATGCCACTCGGCGCATCGGCGGGAAGCGTTGCCACCTGGGCGAGCGACGCCGTGTCGTAGACGACGACGCGGTTGTCGTCGCGCGCCGAGATCCACACGGCCTCGCCGCGGGGCGTGAATTCGAGGTGCAGCACCGCCTTGCCCGGCTCGAGCGTGTGCACGACGCGCCGCGCCTCGGTGTCGATCACCTGCACGGCGCCATTGTCCGGAAATGCGAAGTTGACCCAGACCTGGCGCCCGTCGGGCCGCGCGATCACGAACACCGGCTGGCCCTGCACCGGAATGCGTGCAAGCGTGCTGAAATCGCGCAAGTCGACGACCAGCACCTCGTGGCGACCGATCGCGGGCAGATAAGCGATGCCATCGGCGATCGCCCAGCCGCGCAGATGCGGCATCTTGTACACGGGAAGCTTTTCGCTGCCCTTGCCGTAACCATCGAGGATTCGCCGTACGCCTTGCTCGGGGTGCCAGAGGTCGAGCAGCGCGAGGCCGTCCTCGCCGAACAGGCCGGCGATGTAGTAGCGACCGTCGGGCGTGATGAGCCCGTCGTACGGCTGCCGTCCGATGTCCCGGAAGCGCTGTACCTTCGGCGCGCGTGGATCGGCGAGGTCGACGATCCAGATCTCGCCCGCGTCGAACAGGCTCATGACGAGGCGGTTGCCCGGCGCGTCCGCGAGCCCGACCACCTTCGAGCGCGCGCCGTTCGGCCCGTAGGTGGACGGCACGTCGGCGACCAGCTCCAGCGTGTCGGCGCGGAAGACCTTGATGCCGCCGGGCTCGTAGTTCTGCGCGGCGACCAGCGTGCCGTCCTGCACGATGGCCCCGCCGATCGAGTTGCCGGCCTGCATCGTCCGTGCGGCGATCCGGCGCGACAGCAGGTCGACCTTCGACAAACCGCCGTCGCGGCCGAATACGTATGCGTAGCGTCCGTCGCGCGAATAGACGACCGATGCGTGCGACAGGTCGCCGAGGCCCGCTACCCCACCGAGACTTGCGCGCGACGTCGTGTCGACGACCTGCAGACGGCCCGAGGCGCGCTCGATGACGACACCGAGATCGCCGGTGCCGCGCGTGTCGACCGAAGCCACTTGCGCGCACGCGGCGAGCAGCAAGACCGCCGGGATCGTCGCCAGATGGCCCGCACAGCGCAGGAAACACCGCACCGGCCCCCGCGCATCGGATGTCCGGAACTTCCGTTCACTGCGCATGCGCATCACCCTGCTGCAATCGCTCGACGAGCCACGCGGCTTCCGATTCCGACAGGAACGGGCGCCACGGCGGCATCGGGGTGCCGGCGCGGCCGGCAACGATCGTCGCGGCGAGGCTGTCGGCCGGCTTGTCGCGCAGCGCCTGCGGCGTGAGCGGCGGACCGAGTCCTCCGGTCAGCCGCATCCCGTGACACGATCCGCAATCCTGCCGCAGCAGCCGCAGCAACGCGCCCTGTCGCGCCGCATCGGGCACCGCTACGACCGCCGCGGGATGCCCATCCTCACGCGTGGCGGCGGTCGTTCCCGCACCGGCCGTCACGGACAAAGCGACGGCCAGCGCAATGGCAACTCGCGACGCGCGAATCGGCGCGAATGGATTCATGCACAGCCACCTTCCACGCCGAATCCGCGGTCAATACACGTCGTGCTGCGTGTTGTGGACGTTGAACTTGCCGGTCGGCGTGATGAGCTTCGGATCCTTGATCACCGCCTTCAGCTTGCGCGTCTTGTCGTCGACGATGACGATCGCCGATTGCTGGTCCTTGGCCGACCAGACGGAGAACCACACTTCGTCGCCCGCCTTGTTGTACTCGGGTTGCACGACGCGCTTCGCGCCGTCGGACACGCCGGCCCACTCGGCGATCGGCAGCACCTCGAAGCCCTTGTCGAGGTTGTCGATGTCGTAGACGGCGATCGACTGGCTGATCTTCGGATCGGGGTGCAGCGCCGTGTCGACCCAGAGGTTCTTCGACTTCGGATGCGTCTTGATGAAGAGCGACCCGCCGCCCTGTCCCTTGAGCGTGCGAACCACCTTCCACGCGTTCGCCTTGTGCTTCTTCGGGTCGGTGCCGATGACCGAGATCGTCTCGTCGCCGAGGTGCCCCGTCGCCCAGACCGGCCCGTACTTCGGGTCGACGAAGTTGGCGCCCCGTCCCGGATGCGGCGTCTTGCCGACGTCGATCAGCGCCTCGAGCTTGTCCTCCTTGGTGTCGACGACGGCGACCTTGTTCGACGCGTTGGCCGCGACGAGGAAATAGCGGCCCGTCGAGTCGAAGCCGCCGCGTTGACGATGAACTCGGGACCGAAGCGCGATGCGACGATCGACGCAACGCGCGGCTCCGGATGGAATTCCTGCGGATCCACCGTCATGCCGCGCGTGGAAACGATCTTCAGCGGCTTCAGCGAATCGCCTTCCATGATCACGTACTGCGGCGGCCAGTAGGCCCCGGCGATCGCGTACTTGTCCTCGTAGCCCTTGTACTTCGACGTCTCGACGGAGCGCGCCTCGAGCCCGATCTTGATCTCGGCGACGTTGTCGGGCTTCTCCATCCAAAGGTCGATCAGGTTGATCTTCGCGTCGCGCCCGATCACGTACAGATAGCGGCCCGATGCCGACAGGCGCGAGATGTGCACGGCGTACCCAGTCTTGACGATGTTGACGATCCTCTTCGAATCGCCGTCGATCAGCGCGATTTCGCCCGAATCACGCAGCGTCACCGAGAAGATGTTGTCGATGTTGAAGTTGTTCATCTTCTTCTTCGGACGCTTCGCGGGCTCGATGATGTCCTTCCACGACGCTTCCATCTCCTTCATGCCGAATTCGGGCGGCGTGGGCGGCGTCTGCTGGACGTAGCGCGCCATCAGGTCCACCTCGGCCTCGGTCAGCTGGCCCGAGCTGCCCCAATTGGGCATGCCCGCCGGCGAGCCGTAGCCGATGAACACCTTCAGGTACTCGGTACCTTTGCCGAGCGTGATGTCCGGTGTGAGCGGCTTGCCTGTCGCGCCCTTGCGCAGCACACCGTGACAGCCGGCGCAGCGCTCGAAGTAGATGAGCTTGCCCTTGTCGAACTCCGCCTCCGACATCTTCGGCGCCTTGGGATTGATGTCCTGGTGCATCGGCTCGCCGGCGAGCGGCGAGCTCGCCGCGCCCTCGTAGCGCAGCAGCGGCTGGTCTGCGTGTCCGTCCTCGGCACGCTGGGCGTCCGCGCCCGGGGGCGAGACGGGCGCGGCAGCCGGCGCCGACGGCGGCTCGGGCTTCTTGTCCTGCGCGAATGCGACGGTCAACAGCGGCATCACGGCCAGCGCGACCAGGCGGGCGGCCCATGCGTATTTGCGGTGTGTCACGGCTTTGTCCCTTCGAGTTGTCGGCGGAGAAGATGCGGTTCGCTTTCCGCGCCAGTATCGGGATTCACCGCTGGTCAATCATTGACGAAGATTAATGTTTGTGGACGCTGCCCGCTCTATCGTTGTCCCGATCGTGGCGAACGAGCGAACGAGGAATTCAATGGGCGACGGCGAGCGGCCGACGGACGAGCGCGTGATCGTCGCGATGGGCGGCGCGCGGCGCCGGCGCGCACAGCGGCATGCGTCGCCTGCAGGCGAGCGTCGCGCTGCGGCCGGTTGCGTCGCGCTGGTCGGCGCAGGCCCGGGCGATCCCGAGCTTTTGACACTCAAGGCCGCGAAGCTCGTGCAGCGTGCCGATGCGATCGTGTACGACCGCCTGGTCGCACCGGCGATCCTCGCGCTTGCGCCCCGCGCGCAAAAGCACTACGTCGGCAAGGCGCGCAGCCGGCACGCGATGCCGCAGGAAGACATCAACGCGCTGCTCGTGCAACTCGCGCGGCAGGGGTTGCGAGTCGTGCGCCTGAAGGGCGGCGATCCGTTCATCTTCGGGCGGGGCGGCGAGGAGATGGAGGCGCTGGCCGCGCACGGCGTCCCGTTCGAGGTCGTGCCCGGGATATCGGCCGCCAACGGCATCGCGGCCAGCGCGGCGATACCGCTGACGCATCGCGACCATGCGCAAAGCTGCGTGTTCGTCACCGGCCACGTGCAGAACGGCGCGATGGACGTCGACTGGCAGTCCCTGGTCCGGCCGCGGCAGACGCTCGTCGTCTACATGGGATTGCAAGCGCTGCCGCTGCTGTGCCGCGAGCTCGCGGCGCACGGCATGCCACCGGAAACCCCGGCGGCGATCATCGAGAAGGGAACGACGCGCAAGCAGCGCATCGTGACGGGAACTGTGGCCACGCTTGCCGGCCAAGCGCAGGCCGAAGCGCTCGAATCGCCGACGCTCGTGATCGTCGGCAGCGTCGTCGCGGTGCGCGAGCGCTTGCAAGGCGCAACGGCCGCGACGCGGGCGGCGGCGGTGCTGCCACTTCGACGATCGGAATATGTCGAGGCCGGTGTGCCCGCTGTCGCAAACGCCGGCGCGACCCCGTAGTCACGCGCTGCTCGCCGCAATCACTTCGCGCAGCTTGCCGCTTCGCGGATCCGGGACCGGAGGCTGCGCATCGAGGCAGAGCTCGACGTTGTCGAGCGCCTGATGGGCGAGATACGCATGCAGCGCCCGCGCCGCCGCGTCCCATTCGGCGCTGCGTGCGCCGGGATCGTCGACGCCGAGCCTGACCGAGATGCGATCGGGCGCCGTCTGCACGAGCTGAAAGCGGTGGCAGGCGACGGCATCTTCGATGACCGTGGTCAAGGCGAGCGGCGACAGGCGTACGACGCTGCCGTCGCGCGCCCGCAGCACCAGCACGTCGTCGCGCCTGCCCTCGGCGCGAATTGCCGGCAGCGAGCTGCCGCACGCGCAACGGTCCGGACTCGCGATGACGCTGTCGCCGAGGTCGTAGCGGATGATCGGCTGCACGCGATTCGCGAGATTCGTCAGCAGAACCGAATGCGACGCTTCGCCGGCGCGTGCGGGACCGCCGTCGCGATCGACCGGCTCGAGCACCACCCAGTCAGCATTGACGTGCAGCCAGCCGGCAGGGCACGAGAATGCGATGCTCATGCACTCGGAGGCGCCGTACTCGTTGACGAGCACGCTGCCGAACGCGCGCTCGATGGCCTTCGCTGCTGTGGGCACCAGGCATTCGCCACCCGACCATACGATCGCCGGCGCGATGCGCAAGCGGCCCTCGCGCTGCTCGGTGGCGAGGACGCCCAGCGTCGTCGGGTAGCTCGCGAGGAAAGCCGGCTGGTACGCATTCAGCGCCTTCACCAGTTCCGGCAACGGGTCCATTACCGAGAAAGCGCGCGCATTCGGCCAGGGACTGCCGCGGCACACGCGCTGCCACGACGCGATGCTCGCGAAGTGGTCGCCGGTGGCGGCCACGAGCGCCGCGCGGCCGCCGTGCTCGACGAAGCCCAGCGCATAGCGCGTCGCCAGATGCGGCGCCTGCAACTGCACGGCGAGCATCGCATCGTAGACGGCCAGCGCGCTGTCGTCCTGGACGTAGATGCCGGGCTCGCCGGTGCTCCCGGAGCTCTTCCAGACGACATACCGGCCAAGATAGCGATCGCCGATGTGCGAGCGGTCGGCGATGAACTCCTCGACGCTTCGGCGGTTGACGCGGCGATCGGTGACCCAGTCGTCGAACCGCTCCATCAGCTCACGCTTGGTCACGATCGGGAGCGCGGAGAGCGAGGGAATGCCGGGCGGAAGGTCGCGCCAGGCATCCCTATAGAACGGCGAGCGCCTGCGCGCGAAAGCGATCAGCTCGGCCGCGCGGGCCGAAGCGCGAGCAGCGACGACTTGCCGGCCTGCCGTGCGAATCCACCACGCCTCGCACGACCGCGACACCGCGCCCCACCAATCCAGCGACGCTGCCGCGCCGCCATGCCGAACCCTGGCGAGCAAATTCTGCCTCCACTTACGCAACCGCGTCATCGGCCTCTCGGCCGCGACAGCGTCCATGCTACCCGGAACAGATGAAATCCGCTTGACACGCGTCAAAATGGCCAGCATGGCCATGCCTAGAATTGACGTGCACACCTGTCCCCGGAGAACCGATGGCCAACGTGACCAAGCTCGACCGTTTCGAGGAAAGAACGAGCCGCGGACCGAGCGCTGCTGCGGCACGCAGTCGCGCAGCGTCGTGCTCGCGCACGAGCTCGACGAGGGGCGCCCAGGCGAAATGCTTCGGCGGCGTCCTCGCGGTGACGTTGCCGGGAAGAAGGGCGCGCCGCCGCGCAAGGTCACTGTTGGCCAGCAGCTTGGCGCTCGCCGCGGCCGCGGTGTCCGCCGCCGCGTGGGCGGCAACGGGCGCGAGCGCCGCCGACGCACAGGCGCTGCTCACGCATTACAAGTGCTACGTCTGTCACGCCGATCGCGAATCCAAGGCCGGACCGGCCTATGTCGATGTCGCCACCAGCCTGCGCAGCCGCAAGGATGCAGTATCCGTGCTCGCGCTGACGATCCGGCGCGGCATGCGCAGCGGCGGTCCGTGGCATATGCCTCCGCATCCGGAAGTCTCTGCCGAGGAGGCGCGGATCATGGCGCGCTATATCATGTCGCTGCGCGACTGATCTGACCGCATCGGGTCGCCGGGCGCAGCGCTCGGCCCCGCAGCGGCTTCAATGGGACATGAGCACAGGGAGTGTCATCGCTCCGAGCATTGTCCGGGTCGCTCCGCCCAGAACGTACTCGCGTGCCCGCGCGTGCGCGTAGCCGCCCATGACGACGAGATCGGCCCCCGCTTCGGACGCCTGCGACAGCAAGCGCTCGGCGGCCTCACCGCCGGAGCCTACGGCGCGCTTGAATTGCGCGCGAATCGCGTGGGCCGCCAGCCAATCGCCAAGGCGCGCATGAGACTGCTTGATCGCGTCCGGGGCTTGGTCGTCGGTCGCGGTGAACACGGTGACGTGCTGCGCGGTGGCGAGCCAGGGCAGCGCATCACGCACGGCACGCGCCGCTTCGCGCCCGCCATCCCACGCGACCAGCACGTTGCTGCCCGGAATCGCCACGGCAGTCGCCTGCGGCACGAACAGCACCGGCCCCCCGCTTCCGAGCAGCACCTGCTCCGCGATTCGGCGTGCGAATCCACGGTCGTTCTGACCGCCAGGCTGGCCGAGGACGGTCAGGTCCGCGCACCGCGTTTGCGCGACCGCTGCGGCCATTGCATCGCCCGCAGGCGCACGGAATTCGATGGCATCCGGCTGAAGCGATGCGACTTCGCGTCCGAACAGCGCTTCGGCGCGGCGTTGCGCCTCGCCCGACTCGGTCAGTCGCTTCTCGACGACGGCGGGCGGTAGCAACGCAGCGACCGACGGCGTGAGCTCGCCGATCGGTCCGAGGTAGACACCGACAAGGCGGCTCGCGAATGTCTGCGCCATCCGCGCAGCCATCGCGACACGGTGGCTCGCTTCGGAATCGTCGCCGATATGCACGATGATGCATCTGAACGCCATGGCCAGCCTCAAATGAAGGCGGAGAGTGGATTCAAAGCCGCGAAAGTCAGCTCGCCGCCAGCAGGTGCTGCAGTCCGATGCGGTCGCACAGCTTGATGGCCCTCCCCTGCACCTCGATCAGCCCCTCTTCGGCGAACCGCGAGAACAGCCGGCTCACTGTCTCCAGCTTGAGCCCGAGATGGCTGCCGATCTCCTCGCGGGTCATGCGCAGCACGAACTCGGTCGCCGAATAGCCGCGCACCTGATAGCGGCTCGAGAGGTCGAGCAGGAACGTCGCGAGCCGCTGCTCGGCGCGCATCGTGCCGAGCATCAGCGACGCGTTTCGCTCGCGAAGGATCGCCGAAGACAGCAGCCGATACAGGCGGCGGCGAAACCCGGTATCGCGCTGCGCGAGCGCTTCGATGCGTTCGAACGGCAGCACGCAGAATTCGGTGTCCTCGAGCGCAACGGCCTGCGCGGCGTGCACGTCGTTGCCGAGACCCTCGACGCCGATGATCTCGCCCGGCAAGTGAAGCCCCGTCACCTGCTCGTCGCCGTCGTCGGTCAGCGCCACCGTCTTGCACGAGCCGACACGAATCGCATAGAGCGCCGTGAAGCGGTCGCCCGTACGAAACAGAACGTCGCCCTTGTGCAGGCGAAGCCGCGACGCGACGAGCTTTTCGAACAGCGCCTTCGCATCGGGATCGTCGACGTCGAGGGGCATGCAGATCCGGCGCAGGTTGCATCCCAGGCACGACTGCGCGTCGCGCCCGACGTCGCGCAGCACGGGGCGCGCGGGACGCGCTGCGACGGTGCGCTCGAGGTTCGTCACGGCAATCGCGCTGGCATGCATGGAAGTCTCCCTTGGGCCGTCGTGAGATCGGAGCACGGATCA
>Ga0310810_10007541_pt1 | contig 12422 bp, 12 predicted proteins | sample NCmetagenome_FD_207641 | JGI IMG/M metagenome (GOLD analysis project Ga0310810, IMG submission 207641) | Soil microbial communities from experimental microcosm in Duke University, North Carolina, United States - NC | ecosystem: Engineered > Artificial ecosystem > Soil microcosm > Unclassified ... | reverse complement strand
AGGAGGATCGACGCGGAATACGCCAAAGGCATTCCGCGCGAGTAACGACCTAGCGCGCCTCGGCGACGTTCACGCCGCTCTGGTCGTCGCCCAGGATCAGCAGATCGCTGCGCGCGTCGATCTCGCGGTTGACGCAGGCGCGATAGCGCTGCGTGTCGGGGCGCAGGCCGCGTTCCATGCAGGTCACCGGGGCATCGCCCGCCGCGCTGGCCAACTGCTTGGCCAAGGCGAGTTCGCCCCATTCATAGGCGCGCGTCACGTGCGACAGGCACAGCTCCCACGCCGACGAGCGGGGCTGGACACCATGCTCATGGCAGGTCCGCTCGGCCCGGCTTTGGGCCGACGTCCCCTCCGGCTGCGCAGCATAGGCCGCCGTGGCAATTGCCACGCCACCCACGACAAGGGCCGCCAAATAACGGGACCGGCTCATGCACAACCCTCCACTGACCACTGCCAGACAAACGCCCTGTGGAGCGGGCCGGTTGCCAAGAAGGCGCGAAATCCTTGACCCTTGAACCACAACGGGAATTCCGGGACTCTGCGCGCCACGTGAAGCTTTTGATGGTCTTCTGGCGGTGGCTTCGGGCGAGGGTGAGCCTGCAACGGGTGCACCTGGCCTTGAGCTTCCGTGTCACGGTGGCGGCGATCCTGGCCTTGGTGTCGGCCCAGCTGCTGGGGCTGCGGGTGCCCCTATGGGCCGTGATGACCGCGGTCATCGTGACCCAGATGAGCGTCGGCCGCTCGCTGAAGGCGACCGGCGACTATCTGGCGGGAACGCTGGGCGGTGCGGTCTATGGCGGCGCCGTCGCCGTCCTCATTCCCCACGAAAGCGAGCTGTCGCTGCTGGTCGTGATGGTGGTCGCGATCGCCCCGCTTGCCGTTCTGGCGGCGGGCCGGCCGAACATGAACGTGGTGCCGATCACGGCGATCATCATCCTGCTGCTGCCGGAGCTGACGCATGCCGATCCGCTCGGCTCGGCGATCGACCGCGTGCTCGAGGTCGCGGTCGGCGCGATCATCGGCCTCGTCGTGTCGTTCCTGGTGCTGCCGTCCAGTGCCCATCGCCAGATGCGCCAGGCGGCGGCACGCATCCTCGAGCTGATGGCGCGCGCGCTGGTGGCGCTGATCGACGGGCTTCGGCGCGGGCTGGATGCGGACGAGCTGCATCGCCTGCAGGACGGCATCGGCCAGGGCCTGGTCGATCTCAACACGGTCGGCGCCGAGGCTGACCGCGAACGGCGCGCACATCTCTCCTCCGACGTCGACACCGGCCCGCTGCGCCGCACATTGCTTCGCCTGCGGCACGACCTGGTGATCGTCGGCCGCGCCGCTGGCACGCCGCTGCCCGAGACGATGCAGGCGCGGCTCGCGCCGCGGCTGGACGCGGTCGCGACGAGCGCTGCGGCCTATCTGCGCGCCTGCAGCGCGGCGCTGCTGGCACATCACGGAGCGCCGCCAATCGATGCCTTCGAGCGCGCGCTCGAGGCATTCGATGCCGAGGTCGAGGCCGTGCGCGCCGAGGGATTGACGCGCGCCCTTCCGGGCGACACTGCAGAACGCTTCTTCGCCGTCGGCTTCGCGCTCGAGCAGACACACCAGAACCTGCTCGACCTGCAGCGCGTGATCAGCGAATGGGGATCACCCGGCGACGGTGGATAACTCGCTGCGGCGAGACGCATTACGGTCAATGGACCGTGAATCGAGGGGCCTTTTCCTTCGGCATCGCGCAAAGCCAATGCCCTTATTAGGTGCGCGGAAGCGGCCGCGCGTATCCTGCGCCTGATTTCAACCGCAGGATTTCGTCATGTCTTATTCTTTGCTGGGAGCGCGCCACTCCAGTGGCGCTCATCTCATGTCTTCCGGACCGCGCGCGTCCCGCGCGCTCATGAATCATGAGCGCGCGGGACGCTCGCGGTCCGGAAGAGCATGAGTACCCAATGCCGACGGTTTTCCGCCGTTTGTGGCCGTTTCCGGTTGAAGCGATTCGACGAAAAATCACGGCCTTTCAACGGCTTGTCCGCGCCGCCGTTTTGCTCTTGGCAAAAAACGGTGAAAACGGTCGAAAACGGCTCGGGCTAGTAGCTCTTGGGCAGTCCCAGCACGCGCTCGGCGACATAGCAAAGAATAAGCTGCTCGCTGACCGGCGCGATGCGCGCGATCATGACCTCGCGCAGGAAGCGTTCGACGTGGAACTCCTTGGCGTAGCCGTAGCCGCCATGGGTGAGGATCGCGCGCTCGCAGGCATCGTAGGCATAGCGCGCGCCGAGATACTTGGCGGAATTCGCCTCGGCGCCGCAGTCCTTGCCGTTGTCGTACAGCCACGCCGCCTTGAAGGTCAGCAGGTTGGCGGCCTCGAGCTGCATCCAGCTCTCGGCCAGCGGATGCTGGATCGCCTGGTTCTTGCCGATCGGCCGGCCGAACACGATGCGTTCCTTGGCGTATTGCGTCGCCTTGGCGAGCGCCGCCTTGCCGATGCCGATCGCCTCGGCCGCGATCAGCACGCGCTCGGGGTTGAGCCCGTGCAGCAGATAGTGGAAGCCCTTGCCTTCCTCGCCGATGCGGTCCTCGAGCGGCACCTTGAGCCCGTCGATGAAGACCTGGTTGGTGTCGATCGCCTTGCGGCCCATCTTGTCGATCTCGGTGATCTCGACCTTGGAGCGGTCGAGGTCGGTGTAGAACAGCGACAGCCCGTCGGTCGGCTTCCTGCATTTGTCCTTGGGCGTCGTGCGGGCGATCAGCAGCATCTTGTCGGCGACCGACGCGGTGGTGGTGAAGGTCTTCTTGCCATGGACGATGTAGCCGTTGCCATCGCGTTCGGCCTTGGTGTCGAGCGCGGTCGTGTTGAGGCCGGCATCGGGCTCGGTGACGGCGAAGCAGCCCTTGACCTTGCCCGCGATGATGTCGGGCAGGATGCGCTTCTTCTGTTCCTCGGTGCCGAACACCACGATCGGGTTCGGTCCGAAGATGTTGAGATGGATCGCCGAAGCGCCCTGCAGCGCCGCGCCCGACTCGGCCACGGTCTGCATCAGCAGCGCTGCCTCGGTGATGCCGAGACCGGCACCGCCGTATTCCTCGGGCATGGCGATGCCGAGCCAGCCGGCATCGGCCATCGCCCGGTAGAAGTCGTGCGGGAAGCCGCCTTCCTTGTCCTTCTTCAGCCAGTACTTGCCATCGAATTGCGCACACAGCTTGCCGACGCTGTCCCGGATCGCAAGCTGGTCCTCGGTGAAGGCGAAATCCATTTACGGCACCTTTGTCATCCCGAGCCGGAGGCGAGGGATCTTTCGTGTGGCTTCAAGGATCCCTCGCCTTCGGCTCGGGATGACAATCACTTACTAACGATTCGCCGCGAGCCAGCTCATCATGATGCGATTGAACTGCTCGGGCCGCTCGACGTTGGGCAGGTGACGCGCGTTGGCGATGCCCTCGTAGCGGCCGCCCGGGATCTTCGAGGCGATCAGCTTGTTGCGATCCGGCGGCGTGCCCTCGTCCAGATCGCCGCAGATCACCAGGGTCGGCGCCTTGATGGTCGAAAGCCGATCGAGATAGTCGAAGTTCTGGATCGCCGACATGCAGCCGGCCGAACCCTGCGGCGTCGTCCCGCTGATCGTGTCGCGGACCTCGGTCCAGCGCTGCGGGTTGACCTTCTTGAACTCGTCGGTGAACCAGCGCTGCATGGTCGCATCGGCCAGCGCCGCCAGGCCCTTGCTGCGCACCGTGGCCTTGCGCTCCTCCCACGTTCCCGCCGAGCCCGGTGGCGTCGACGGCTGGGTGTCGCACAGGCAGAGCGAGGCGAGATAGCCCGGGTTCGCGAGCGCAAAGCCCTGGCCGATCATGCCACCGATCGACAGGCCGATGTAGTGCACCTTCTTGATGCCCAGCACGTCGAGCGCGCCTTTCACGTCGCCCGCCAGCTGGTCCATCGTGTAGTCGCCCTCGACCGGCGCACTGCCGCCATGGCCGCGCATGTCGAGCCGCAGCACGCGGTAGCCGGCGCCCAGCAACGGCACCATCTGCTCGACCCACATGCCGCCGTCGGCGTTGAGCGAATGGGTGAAGCACACGACCGGCGCGTTCTGCGGCCCGGCGAGATCGAAATAGATTTTGCGTCCATTCAGGGAAAGAAGCATCGCAGTCTCCTCATCTTTCGCCGCACCCTGTCATCCCGAGCGCAGCGAGGGATCTTTCATTGGCGCCGCACAAGGATCCCTCGCTTCGCTCAGGATGACACGCGGGCACTTGGCAGCAAGGTGCTACATGGCGGATATCCCGCCGTCGATCACCACTTCCGAGCCGGTCATGAAACTCGATTCGTCCGAGGCGAGGAAGACCAGCGCCCAGCCGACTTCTTCGGGCCGGCCGAGCCGGCCGATCGGCACCTGGCGACCGAGCTTCTGTTGCATCACCTCGTTGCCGAAGCGGTCGCGATACTTGTCGAGGATCGGCGTGTCGATGAAGGTCGGATGGACCGAGTTGCAGCGGATGTTGTAGCCCGACTTGGCGCAGTGCAGCGCCACCGACTTGCTGAGCAGCCGAACGCCCGCCTTGGCCGAGTTGTAGGCCGCCATGTTGGCGCCGGCGATGATGCCCGAGATCGACGAGATGTTGATGATCGAGCCGCCGAGCCGCCCTCCGGTCTGCTTTCCAGTGTGCTTCTTGATCTCGCGGACGCCGTGCTTGCAGCCGAGGAACACGCCGTCGAGGTCGATCGCGTGCACCTTGCGCCATTCCTCGAGCGTGATGTCCTCGACCGTCTTGCTGAGGCCGATGCCGGCCGAGTTCAGCAGCACGTGCAGCGCGCCGAACTTGTCGACCGCCGCCTGGATGGCGGCCTTCCAGTTGTCCTCCTGGGTGACGTCGAGCTTCACGAAATGGCCAGCCGATCCCAGCTTGTCGGCAACCGCCTTGCCGCGGTCGACGGCGATGTCGGCGACCACCACGCTGGCCCCTTCCTGCGCCATCAGGATGGCCGCATTGGCGCCCAGTCCCGAGGCGCCCCCCGTGACGAGTGCGACCTTGCCCTTGAGGCGATCGGTCATGCCTTCTTTCCTCCCGCGACGGCCTCGCGATGCGCGATGTAGCTCGTTGCCGCCACGATGATGGCCGCGCCGACGAACGTCCAGAGGTCCGAGGTCTTGCCCCAGACCGCCACGTCCATCAAGGCAGCCCAGACGATGCCGAGGAAGGTGATGGGTTGCAGGGCGGAAATGTCGAGCAGCCGGTACGACCAGGTGATGAAGAAGTAACCCAAAGTGCCGAACACGCCGGCGGCGACGAACAGCAGGAGCTGCGGGCCGGTCGGCATCTGCCAGTACCACAGGCCGAACGGCGTGAAGCAGATCGCCGCGACCACGCTCTGCCAGAACACCACGACGGCCGGCCGGTCGCGGCTCGACACCGCCTTGGCGACCAGGTTGGAGCCGGCAATCAGCGGCACGGAGGCCAGCATCATCCAGACGCCCGGATTCATCGGCATGAGACCCGGCCGCACGATCACCAGCATGCCGGCGAAGCCGACGGCGACCGCCATCCAGCGCCGCGCCCGCACCGTCTCGCCGAGAAACAGAACGGCTCCCAGGGTGACGAAGATCGGCCCGGTGAAGCCCAGCGCCGCCATGGTCGCAAGGGGCAGCCAGACCACCGCCTCGTACCACAGCGCGTAGCCGCCGAAATGGAACAGGCCGCGGAAGGCGTGCATCCGGAGGCTGCGCGTGCCGAGCCCCGTGATGCCCTCCTGCCACAGCACGATCGGCAGGATCGCGGTGATGCCGGCCAGCCAGCGGCCCCACGACACGAGCAGCGGCGGCATCTCCTGCGCCAGCTCCTTCACCGAGGCGTTGAGGCCGGTGAAGAAGAAGCCGGAGATGACGGCGACGGCGAAGCCGCGCGCCACCCGCGAGGGGATCAGGCGCGAAAGGGCGTCAGCGGACTCGAGAACAGGCGGCAAGCGGGATCAGGCGATCAGTTCCCGCTCACGTTGGATTGGCGCAGGGATGCGCGCAAGCGTCGCCGACTGGAAGTGGGCGAGCACCTCGAGCGCCTTGATGTCGGTGAAACGCACGCGGCGCTCGGATACGACGATCATTCCCTCGTTGCGCAGCTTGGTCAGCATGCGATTGAGATGCGGAACGCTGAGCCCCAGGGTGTCGCTCATCACTTCCTGCGAGATCGGCAGCTCGAAGGCGGCCGGCTCGGCGCGGCCGACGATCATCAGCCGCGCATGCAGCTCGAGCAGGAAATGGGCGAGCCGCTCGATCGGCGTGCGCCGGCCGAGATCGACGATGCGCTCGGCGTAGAGCGTGGCGTGCTGGATCGCGAGCCAGCTCAGCGCGAGCGCGAACTTCGGCCGCCGGTAGCAGGCGGCGATGAAAGCGTCGTGCGAGCAGATTTCGAGCGTCATGTCGGTGAGCGCGATCACGGAGAAGGGCGCGCGGTCGAGGAAGCTGCCCGGCAGGCCGACGATGTCGCCGGGCACCACCAGGTCGACGATCTGCCGCTTGCCGTTGCGCAGCACCTTGTAGCGCGCCGCCATGCCGTCCTTGACGAAGCACAGCTTGCTGTAGGGATAGCCGTCGACCACCAGGTCGCGCCGCCGCTCGACCCGCGCCTCGTGCTCGATCAGGGCGCGCAGCATCTCGATGTCGTCGGGCGTAAGATCGACGAAGTGCTTCAGCCGCGCTGCAAACGGGCTGTCCCATCGTCCCGAGAGCTTGGTGATCTTGCGCACCGACCCCGGCATTCCCTCGAATCCTTCGTGATTTTTATTGATCTTGATCAATATCCGCGGCTAAGGCGACCCCTACGAAAGGCGAACACTGTCCCTCCCGGGAAGCCCTTCAGGGAGGAAAAGATGAGCGCTAACAGCCATTCGCGGCGTGATTTTCTGCGTCAAGCCGTCGCAACCGGAGCTGGAGTCGGTGCGCTTTCGAGCGGTCTGTCTCCGTTCCTGGCAATGCCCGCCTGGGCCAACGACCCGCCGCCGATCGGCACCTGGCCGGCCGGCTCGCAGGGCAATTCGGTGGGGATCGGGGCCGCCGTCCCGCGCACCGGCACCTACGCCGTGCAGGGCGAGGACGAGCTCAAGGGCTGGCAGCTTGCCGTCGAGCACATGAATTCCGGCGATGAGTTGATCAAGAAATTCTCGCCCAAGACCAGCAAGGGCGTGCTCGGCAAGGAAGTGAAGCTGTACGTCGCCGATTCGGCGGCCAAGCCCAACCAGGCGGTTCAGGCGGAGCAGGGCTTCATCACCCAGAACAAGGTCGTGCTGATGACCGGCTCGACCTCGTCGGCCGTCGCAGTCGCGCTCAACAAGCTCGCGCAGCGCGAGAAGGTCCTCTACGTCACCGGCATCTCCGGCTCGAACGACACCACTGGCAAGGACTGCGTGCGCTACGGGTTCCGCCAGAACTTCTTCGGCCAGACCGCCGCGGCGGCGATCGCGCCGGTGCTGGTCAAGCAGTTCGGCAAGAACAAGAAGGTGGCGTACATGACGCCGGACTACACCTACGGCCACACCGTCACCAAGGCGGTGCAGGACGCCACCAAGGCCGACGGCTGGACGACGGTGACCAACCAGGTCTCGCCGCTCGGTGCGCCGGACTTCTCGTCGTACCTGCTGAACATCGCCAACTCCGGCGCCGACCTCCTGATCAACGTCAACTGGGGCCACGACGCGGTGCTGTCGATCCAGCAGGCCAAGAAGTTCGGCGTGCTCGACAAGATGAAGCTGGTGGTACCCTACCAGGTGCCCTTCCTCGCCCGCGAGACCGGCGGCCTGATGCAGGGCGTCTATGCCGCCACCGACTACTGGTGGACGATCGAGGACAAGTACCCGCTGGCCAAGGCGTTCAACGCCGCGTTCGAGAAGAAGTACGGCTACAAGCCGGAATGGGGCGCGGCCAACGCCTATGTCAGCTTCGCCCATTGGGCGCGCATGGTCGAAGGCGCCGGCACCTTCTATCCGCCGGCGGTCATCAAGCAATACGAGAAGGGCGAGACGATCCCGTCGCTGGTCGGCGACGTGCACTATCGTCCCGAAGACCACCAGTGCATCCGGCCCGTGATCATCGTCAAGGGCAAGATGGAGAAGGACATGAAGAACAAGGAGGACTTCTACGACATCGTCGAGATCGTCCCCGGCGCGGGGCTGATGCAGAAGCCGGACGCGTTCGGCTGCAAGCTCGGCGAATACACCTGATCGCTGCTGCGAAAAGAATTGGGAGAAGTCTCACTTGTTCACTTGGGCCAATTTCTTTTCGCAGGTTTTCAACGGCCTGGCGCTGGGGGCGCTGCTTGCGCTCATCAGCTCCGGGCTGACGATCATCTACGGCACGCTCGGCGTGCTGAATCTGGCGCACGGCGCCATGTTCATGATGGGCGGCTACGCCGGCTACGTCGTCTATGAGGCGACCGGCTCCTTCATCCTGGCGGTGGCGGGCGGCGCGCTGTTCCTGCTGGTGGTCGGCGTGCTGCTGGAGCGGATCGTCATCCGCCACTTCTACCATCGGCCGCACGAGGACCAGCTGCTGGTGACGTTCGGGCTGTCGATCGTCCTGATCGAGATGGTGCGCCTGATCTTCTCCAGCCTGTCCAAGAACGTCCCGGCCCCGCCGCTGCTGTCGGGCATCACCTCCCTCGGCGTCACCTTCTATCCGACCTACCGGATCGCCGTCGTCGGCATCGTCGCTGTGGCGCTGCTGGTCCTCTACTTCGTCCTCTATCGCACCCGGCTCGGCATGATCGTGCGCGCCGGCATCGAGGATTCGGAGATGGTCGATTCGCTGGGCATCAACGTCGATCGCGTGTTCATGGTCGTGTTCGGTATCGGCGCCATGGCGGCGGGCTTTGCCGGCATCGTCAACGCGCCGATCGTGTCGCTGACACCCGATGTCGGCGAGGCGATTTTGGTGCAGACCTTCGTCGTCGTGGTGATCGGCGGCGTCGGGTCGTTCCCCGGCGCGGTGCTGGGTGGGCTGATCGCGGGCGAGATCATCAGCATCACCTCGATGATCGAGCCGGCCTACGCCTACATCATGCTGTTTGCCGCGATGACCCTCGTCCTCGTGCTGCGGCCGTACGGCCTGCTGGGAGTCCGGGGACGCGAATGAACAGCGGTTCGTAATGCCCCCGTCGCGTCGTTACCTCGCCGAGCTCTTCACTGCGCTCGGGCTGCTGATCGCGCCTTTCGTGCTGCCTCACCTCGGGTTCGCCCCGAACACGATCAATCGCATCCTGGTGTGGGGCCTGTTCGGCATCGGCTTCGATATCCTGTTCGGCTACACCGGGCTGCTGTCGTTCGGCCAGGCGGCGTTCTACGGCACCGGCGGCATGGTCGCAGCCTACCTGCTGACGCGCACAGACTTTCCCTCGGTCTGGTTGGCTCTGCTGATCGGCATGGTCGCAGCGGCGGCGGTCGGATACCTGGTCGGCCTGATCGCGCTGCGCCGCACTGGTATCTACTTCGCCATGATCACGGTGGCGATCGGCGAGGTCTTCTACTTCGTCGAGTTCAATCCGCTCGCCGACTGGACCGGCGGCGAGAACGGCCTGCCCGGCGTGCCGACGCCCAGCCTCTATCTCGGCTTTACCACGATCCACTTCACCACCGGCTGGGCGCTCTATCCCTTTCTGGCCTTCTGCTATTTCGTCGGCATCGTAATTGCGCTGCGCATCGTGCGCTCGCCGGTTGGTGCCGTGCTGAGCGCGATCCGCGAGAACCCGCTGCGCGCCGCCGCGGTCGGCCACGACATCCACGGCTACAAGCTGACCGCCTTCGTCATCGCCGCGGCCTATGCCGGCCTGGCCGGCGGATTGCTGGGCGTCCTGCAGGCCTTCATGCCGCCCGAGGCCTTCCTCTTCGACACCTCGGGTCAGCTCGTGATGCAGACCGCGATCGGCGGCCCCGGCACGCTGTTTGGGCCGCTGCTCGGCGCCGCGGTGTGGCTGTCGCTGCAGGACTTCCTGCAGGCTGCGCTGGAATTGGGCGCCGCCTGGAAGCTGGTGCTGGGTATCGTGTTCGTGCTGCTGGTCTGCTTCCTGCGGCATGGCTTGGTCGGCGGCATTGTCGACCTCTATCGCCTGATCCTGCGGCACAGACAGGTCGAGGCCGAGGCGCCCGAAGAGGCGACTCCGATCCGTGCCCCCGCCGCCTCGATGCCGGCGCGCCATCGCGAGGGCGACCTCGCGGCCGGCACGATCCTCGAGGCGAAGGGCCTGACCAAGCGCTACGGCGGCCTGGTGGCCAACAGCGACATCGACTTCACCGTCAAGGTCGGCGAGCTGCGCGGCATCATCGGCCCCAACGGCGCCGGCAAGAGCACCTTCTTCAAGATGCTGACCTGCGAGGTTCCGCCGAGCGCCGGCACGATCGTGTTCGAGGGCCAGGACATCACCGGCAAAGGGGTGACCGAGGTCTGCCAGCTCGGGCTCACCAAGAGCTACCAGGTGAACCAGCTCTTCACCCGCCTCACGGTGCGCCAGAACCTGACGATCGCCGCGCTCGCCGACTTGCGGGGCCGCTTCCGCCTCGACCTGTTCAGCAGCGTCGCGAAGATCCCCGGCCTGCAGGATCGGGTCCAGCACACGCTCGATCTTGTCGGACTTTCGGCGCGTGACGACACAGCCGTCTCTGCACTGGCCTACGGCGAGAAGCGGCGGCTGGAGATCGGCCTGGCGCTCGCAACCTCGCCCAACCTGCTGTTGCTCGACGAGCCGCTGGCCGGCATGAGCCCGCGCGAGCGCGTCGAGACCGTGCAGCTCCTGAAGTCGATCGCCAAGGGTCGCACCATGATCGTGATCGACCACGACATGGATTCGCTGTTCGAGCTGGTCGACTGGATCACCGTGCTGCAGGAGGGCAGGGTGCTGACCGAGGGCACGCCGGACCAGATCAAGAGCGATCCCGCGGTGCGCGAGGCCTATCTCGGCGGAGTGCACGCATGAGCCTGCCCCTATGAGCTTACTCGAGGTCGACGGCCTGAACAGCTACTACGGCGATTCGCACATCCTGTTCGACGTGGCGCTCAGGGTCGAGCGCAACGAGGTGGTGGCGCTGCTCGGCCGCAACGGCGCGGGCAAGAGCACGACGCTGAAGAGCCTGATGGGCGTGGTGACGCCGCGCGCCGGCAGGGTGGTGTTCGACGGCCACGATGTCGCCGGCCAGAAGAGCCACGCGATCGCCCGGGCCGGCATGCAGCTGGTCCACGAGGACCGGCGCATCTTCGGCAGCCTCAACGTCGAGGAGAACCTGGTGCTGGCCGGCCTGAGCGCGCCGCAGCGCTGGCCGGTCGAGCGCATCTGGGAGATGTTCCCGCGGCTGCGCGAGCGCCGCACCAGCCGCGGCACCGACCTGTCGGGCGGCGAGCAGCAGATGCTGGCGATCGCGCGGGCGCTGATCCGCGATCCCAAGCTGATCCTGCTCGACGAGCCGTTCGAGGGCCTGGCGCCGGTGATCGTGCAGGACCTGCTGGCGACCTGCCGCACGCTCGCCGAGGCCGGGCAGACCATCGTGGTGGTCGAGCAGAACATCTCGGCGGCACTGACGCTCGCCGACCGGGTCTACATCATCAACAACGGCCACATCGTCGAATCGCTCGACAAGCAGACGCTGCGCGGCCGGCCCGACATCTTGCACCGCCATCTCGGCGTCTAGTCATCAATAGATGCCGAGATGCTGGTGCAGATCCACCTTGTCCCGAGCGAGCGCCGCCGCCGTCGCGTCGACCACCACGCGGCCGCTGTTCAGGATGACGATGTCGTCGGCGACATCGAAGGCGAGCTTGGCATTCTGCTCGACCAACAGGATCGACAACCCCTGCTCCTTCAGGCGCCGGATCGTGGCCATCACCTCGGCGACGATCTGCGGCGCCAGGCCCTCGGATGGCTCGTCGAGGAGCAGGACCCGCGGGTTCGACATCAGGGCCCGGCCGATCGCCAACATCTGCTGCTCGCCGCCGGACAGGGTGCCGGCGTATTGCTTTCGCCGCTCGGCCAGCCGCGGGAAGGTGTCGAACACCCGCTCGAGAGTCCACGGGTTCTGCCGATTGCCGGGCGCCCGGCGTGCCGCTACGGCGAGGTTCTCGCGCACTGTCAGGCTGCGGAAGATGCGCCGGCCCTGCGGCACCAGGGCAACGCCGTGGGCGGCAATGGCCTCGGGCGGACGGCCGGCGACCGGCGTGCCGTAGACCGCGACGCTGCCGCGCCGAGGACGCAGTAGGCCCATCACGACGTTGATGCTGGTGGTCTTGCCGGCGCCGTTGCGGCCGAGCAGGCCGACGAGCCGGCCCTCGCCGCAGGTGAAGGAGACGCGATGCAGCACGTGGCTGTCGCCGTAGAAGGCGTCGACATCGGTGAGCCGAAGCGCCTCATTCGCCAAGATAGATCTCCCGGGTTTTGGGGTGCGCCACCACCTCGGTCCGGCTGCC
>Ga0310810_10007540_pt1 | contig 12422 bp, 13 predicted proteins | sample NCmetagenome_FD_207641 | JGI IMG/M metagenome (GOLD analysis project Ga0310810, IMG submission 207641) | Soil microbial communities from experimental microcosm in Duke University, North Carolina, United States - NC | ecosystem: Engineered > Artificial ecosystem > Soil microcosm > Unclassified ... | reverse complement strand
ACCGCCGACGATAAGCGCGGCCAGGCGGAGGTGCGCGGCGCCACGGATATTCCGATCGCGTCCGGCGAGAGCGAATTCACCCGGCATGATTTTCGCGATCTCGCCATGCTCGGGGCGGTCGATATCATGCAGCCCGATCTCGCGATCTGCGGCGGCATCACCGAGGCGATGCGCATCTCGGCGCTCGCCAGCGCGCACAATCTAAAGCTGGCGCCGCATCTCTGGGCCGGGGCGCCGGCTTTTGCCGCCGGGCTGCAGGTCGCCGCAGCGTCGCCCGCCGGGTTTATCGTCGAATATTCATTGGGCGCCAACCCGCTGTTGCACGATCTCGTCGAGGAGGATTTTCTCGTTAAGGACGGCATGATCGCGGTGCCCGACCGGCCGGGCCTCGGCATCACGGTGCGCGAGGAGTTCCTACAGAAGCACACGGTAGCGCCATGAAGGTGCTGTTTCTCGGCGGCTTCGCCGCGTCGCAGATCGAATGGATCGCGCCGGTCATCGAGAGCGACGTCGAGATCGCCACCGTGGTGGATGAGCGCGACACGGAGACGCTCGCGCCAGCGCTCCGCGATACGGATATCGTCGTCAGCGATTTGTGGCGCGCCGGCTTGCCGGCGGCGCCGCGCCTCAAATTGCTGCAGGCGCCTGTTGCCGGGACCGACATGATCGATCGGGCGGCGCTGCCCTCCGGGGTGACGATCTGCAACGCCTACGGTCACGAAATCCCGATGGCCGAGTATGCGGTCATGGCGATGCTGGTCTGGTCGCATCGCTATTTCGATATCGCGCTCGCCTTCCGCGGCGGCTCATGGCGCGACAGCGGCATCACGAGCGGACCGCTGCACCGCGAGGTCCGCGGGCTCACCGTCGGCATTGTCGGCCTCGGTCAGGTCGGGCGCGAAACAGCCATCCGCGCCGCGGCGCTCGGCTGCCACGTGCTCGGCGCAAACCGCACGATCGGCGAGATGCCGCAGGGCGTCTCGGAGGTGTTTCCGCTCGCCGAGCTCGATCGCATGTTGCCGCGCTGCGATGTCGTCGTGCTGTGCGTCGGTCTCGCGCCGGAAACCCGCGGCCTGATCGACGGCCGCCGCTTGGCGCTGATGAAGCGCGACGCGTTCCTGATCAATGTTGGGCGCGGACCGGTCGCGGATGAGGACGCGCTCTATGCCGCGCTGCGCGACGGCACGATCGGCGGCGCGGCGCTCGATGTCTGGTGGCAATACCCGAATGCCATCGAGCCCGCGCGCCCACCGTCCCGCCATCCCTTTCACGAATTACCCAATGTCGTCATGACACCGCATTGCTCGGCTTGGACGGACGGAATGGCGCGGCGGCGCGGCGCCGATGCGGCGCGCAACATCGATCGTTTTATTCGCGGCGAAAAGCTGCTGCACATCGTCGCTCAGACGTAGGCGCGCGGAAGGGAAACCATGAAGGCGCTGTTCCTCGGCAACGTCGCCGCCGATACCGCGAACGGCATCCGGGCCGAATTGCCCCCGGAGCTCGACGTCGAGATCGTCGCCGATCCAAAAGAGCTGACCTCCAAAGCGGCCGCGGAAACCGATATTCTCGTGACCAATATCTGGCGTTCCGATTATCCGCCGGCGCCGCGGATCGCCCTCGTGCAGTCGGTGGCGACGGGTATCGAGTGGATCGAGCAGCCCGCCTTGCCGGCCGGGGTTCCGATCTGCAACGCCTATGGCCACGAGACCGCGATAGCGGAATACGTGCTGATGGTCATGCTGGTCTGGAGCCATCGCTTCCGCGAGATCGAGAGCGATTTCCGCTTGCGCTCGTCATGGGCCCCGAGCTGGGTCAAGAGCGGCGCGCCGCATGGCGAGATCCGCGGCTCGACCTTGGGCATCGTCGGGCTCGGCCGGGTCGGGCGGGAGGTGGCGCGTCGCGCCGCCGTTTTCGGCTGCCGTATCCTCGCCGCGAACCGCAGCCCGCGCGAGGCCGGCGACGGGATCGAGCGCATCTATCCGTTGACGGCGCTTCACGAGATGCTGCCGCTCTGCGACACGGTTGCGATCTGCACCGCCTTCGGACCGGAGACCGAGCGGCTGTTCGACGCCAGCCGCCTCGCGCTGATGAAACGGACGGCATTCCTCGTCAACATCGCGCGCGGGGCGATCATCGACGAGGATGCGCTCTACCCCGCCTTGCGCGACGGCACGATCGGCGGCGCCGCCATCGATGTCTGGTGGCAATACCCGGACCCGGCCGAGCCCGAACGGCGCGGGTCGCGGCATCCCTTTCACGAATTGCCGAATGTCATCATGACGCCGCATTGCTCCGGCTGGACAGGCGGCATGGTGCGGCGGCGCTGGGACGAGATCGCGGAAAATCTCCGCCGTTTCGTCAAACGCGAACCGCTGATCAATGTCGTGACCACGACTTGAAAGAATCCCGCGCTAAGATGCGGCGAGTGGCATAACGAGGAGGGGATCATGGAGCTGTACACCGCCGGCACCGGCAACGGGCAGCGCGCCGCGATCGCGGTCAACGAATGCGGCGCCACCTGCCGCATCCATGTGCTGAACCTGGCGCAGGGCGACCAGAAGAAACCTGAGTATCTGAAGATCAACCCGACCGGCCGCGTCCCGACGCTGATCGATCCGGAAGGTCCGGACGAGAAACCGCTGACGCTCTACCAGTCCTGGGCGATCCTGATCTATCTCGCCGAGAAGACCGGAAAATTATGGGCGCACAGCCCGCTCGCACGGGCGCGCACCTTTCAATGGGTCGCGGAGGCCGCCAGCGACATGGCGCCGACCGCGCAGAACATCTTTTTCCTCGGCAACCGCATGCCGGAGAAGGTGCCGGACTCGGCGATCAAGTTTTACGAGGAGCGGCTCGTCGCCCAATTCCGCGCCGCCGACGAGCAGCTCGCGCACACGCCCTATCTGACCGGCAGCGAGATCACGATCGCCGACATCGGTCTTTACCCGATCTATGCCGGGCGCAAGCCGTTGATCGACGCCGCGGGTTTCACGAATGTCTCCGCGTGGGGCGACCGTGTCGGTGCGCGTCCGGCCGTGCAGAAGGGCATGAAACTCGAAAGCTGATATAGGCGCGACACGCCTCCCCCCGCACGCGATGATGAGCGTCGTCCGCCGGCGTCTCGCCGCGATCCTGCTGGGACTGTCGGTGGGGGCCGCACCGGTGATAGCCGCCGATTTACCCGCGCCTTGGGTCGAGCTTGCAGCTGACGGCGCGCTGTCGATTCGAGCGGTGGTTGCGCCGGGCGCGCCGTGTCCCCCGGTCAGTGCCGATGGCGCCGCTCTCGTCGCGGTGAAGCGCAGTGCGCCCGACAATAATTTTCCGATCGAGGTTTGCGAAGCGCGCGCGGCGGCCGCGACCTCTCGGTTGACGGCCGGCGCAGCCGCACTGCCCGTGCTGACGGCGCAGGTGAACCGCATCGTCGTGTTCGGCGATACGGGTTGCCGCCTCGAAGGGCGCGCGATCCAGGATTGTAGCGATCCGATGGCTTGGCCGTTTGCTACGATCGCGACACACGCCGCCGCCAAGCGCCCCGATCTCGTGATCCATCTCGGCGACTATTATTACCGTGTCAGCGCTTGCCCGGCCGGGCACGCCGGCTGCGCTGGCAGCCCGCATGGCGACAAGTGGCCGAGCTGGAAGGCCGACTTCTTCGACCCGGCGGCGCCGCTGCTCGCGGCCTCGCCCTGGGTCATGGTGCGCGGCAACCACGAGCTGTGCCGGCGCGGCGGGCGTGGCTGGTTTCGCTTGCTCGATCCGCACCCTGTGCGGCCCGATTGCGTCGACCGCACTGACCCGTACTGGCTTTCCGCTGGAGGATTGGCGCTCCTGGTCTTCGACAGCGCCGACGCCGATGATTTTTTGGTGCCGCCGGACAAGCTCGGAGCCTATGCCGCCCAGCTCGCGCCATTGCTGGCGACAGCGCCGTTGCATGCCTGGCTGTTGACGCATAAGCCGGTCTGGGGATTGTCGAGCGGGCCGTTTGCCGGGCTCACGGTCAATCTGACAGAGCAGGCGGCGCTCCGTGGCCATATCCCAGCCAATCTCGATCTCGTGCTGTCGGGCCATCTGCACGATTTCCTCGCCTATGAATTCGGGCCCGAGCGGCCCGCTCAGCTGATCGTCGGCGATGCCGGCGCCGCCCTGTATGAGGTCGTGAACCCAACCGGCGCGGAGATCGACGGGATGCCGATCCGTCGCGGCGTCGCGCTCGACCGTTTCGGTTATTTTGTCCTGGAGCGGGCCGAGGCAGGCTGGGATGGCACGCTGTATGGCGTCAACGATAAGGTCCTCGCCCGTTGCAAGCTGAAAGGGCGCGAGATCGATTGCCGCTGACTATTGCGCCGCCGGTTCGAGGGCGGGTGCGGCAGCATCCGCCGGTTCAAGTGCCGCCTCAATGACTTCCTCGACGCGTTCGGCCCAGGTGAAGCCGAGCTTGTTGCGTGCCGCTTCGGGAATATCCTCGTAATCCTTGCGGTTCCGCGCCGGAAGAATCACGGAGGCGAGCCCGGCCCCGGCGGCGGCGACGACTTTTTCCTTGATGCCGCCGACCGGCAATACGAGGCCGCGCAGGCTGATCTCGCCGGTCATCGCGGTATCGCTCTTCACCGTGCGCCCGGTCAGCAACGACACGAGCGCGGTGAACATGGCGACCCCAGCCGACGGCCCGTCTTTCGGGATCGCGCCGGCCGGTACGTGGATGTGAATATCGCTCGTCTCGAACAGCTTGGGATCAAGACCGAGGCTTTGCGCGCGGGCCTTGACCAATGACATCGCGGCCTGTGCGCTCTCGCGCATGACCTCGCCGAGCTGTCCGGTCAGGATCAGGACGCCCTTGCCGGGGATGCGCGTCGCTTCGATAAACAGGATGTCGCCGCCGACCGGCGTCCAAGCGAGCCCCGTCGCGACGCCCGGAACGCTGGTGCGCATCGCCACCTCATTTTCGAACCGGCGCGGGCCCAGCATCTCGTGAAGATCTTCGGGCGCGATCGTCACCTGCGTGGCGCTGCCCTCGGCGATCTTCATCGCCACATTGCGCAATGCCGTGCCGATCTCGCGTTCGAGTTGGCGGACGCCGGCTTCGCGCGTGTAGTCGCGGATGATCGAGTGCAAGGCCTCGTCGGTGAATTCGGCCTGCTCCGCCGTGAGGCCGTTCGCCGTGAGCTGCCGCCTCACCAAATATCGTTTCGCGATCTCGAATTTCTCGTCCTCGGTGTAGCCCGGGAGATCGATGATCTCCATGCGGTCGCGCAGCGGTCCCGGAATGTTGTCGATGACATTCGCGGTGCAGATGAACATGACGCGCGAGAGATCGAACGGCACGCCGAGATAATTGTCGCGGAAGGTCGAGTTCTGTTCCGGGTCGAGCACCTCGAGGAGCGCCGAGGCGGGATCGCCCTGGATGCCGCGGCCAAGCTTATCGATTTCGTCGAGCATCATGACGCAGTCACGACTGCCGGCGCGCCGGATGCCTTGCAGGATATTGCCGGGGAGTGCGCCGATATAGGTGCGGCGGTGCCCGCGGATCTCGGCTTCGTCATGCGTGCCGCCGAGGCTGACGCGGACGAATTTACGGTTCGTGGCGCGCGCAATGCTTTGGCCGAGCGAGGTCTTGCCGACGCCCGGCGGTCCGACAAAGCACAGGATCGGGCTGCGCCCGCTGGGGTTCAGCTTTTGGATCGCGAGAAATTCGAGGATACGGCGCTTGACCTTGCGAAGCCCGTAATGATCCTCGTCGAGAATGCGGCGCGCCTCGGCGACATCGATCGGCTTTGCGGCTTCGACGGACCACGGCAATTCCGCCAACCATTCGAGATAGGTGCGCGCCATCGAATATTCGCCCGCGGCTTCGGGCATGCGTTCAAGCCGCGCCAATTCGCGCTTCGCGTGCGCTTCGACCTCCTCGGGCATGTGCGCGTCTTCGATCTTCTTCCGCAGCTCGGCGATTTCCTGCGACTTCGCATCGTCGCCTTCACCCAGCTCCTTCTGGATCGTCTTCAGCTGCTCCCGCAGCAGGAATTCGCGCTGCCTCTCATCCATCGTCTCCTTGGTGCGGTCGCTGATCTGGCGTGACAACCGCAGCACTTCGAGCCGATAAGCGAGAAGTTCGGAGACGCGGTCGAGCCGGCGCTCGATATCAAAAGTTTCGAGAAGCTCCTGCTTTTCGGGCGGCGTGATGTCCATAAAGCTGGCGATGAGATCGGCCAGTGCCGGCGCGGAGGTGACGCCCTGCACGGCGTTGACGAGCTCGGCCGGCGTCTGCGGCAAGAGCTGCAACACCTCCGTCGCCTGGGTGCGCAGATTGAGCAGCCGGGCGTCGATTTCCTTCGTGCTCGTCTCGGCTTCCGGCACGCGCACGATACGCGCGACAAAGAACGGGTAACCATCGAGAAACTCGACGATGCGAAAGCGCTGCTCGCCCTGACAGATCACGTGATGACTGCCATCGGGGCTGGTGACATAGCGCAGCAGGTTGGCCTCGGTGCCGACCCGGTGCAGATCGACCGGCATTGGGTCGTCCATCGTCGGGTCACGCTGCAGGATGAGCCCGACCGGGCGATTGAGCCGGATCGCGGTCTGCGCCGCGACGATCGAGCGCTGCCGGCCCAAGGTGATCGGCAGCACCGTGCTCGGAAACAGCACGAGGTTGCGCGTCGTGATCAAGATCAGCGCGTCTTCGGGGATCGCCGGCATGCCCTCAAGCGAGGCCGCCCCGGGTGACGCGCCCGGCTGCGCCGGGAGCGTTCCGGCGTCCGCCATGCGGGCGCCGGGTTGGCCGGGTTGGTAAGACATCATCCGGCCACCCCCTTCTTCAAGCGCAGCATCAGGCAGCCGTTGGCGAGGTGCCGGCCCGACAGTTCGAACGGTGCCGGCGGCAACTCGATCCGGCGCTCGAACCGGCCGTGCGGGATCTCCAGGCGAACGATCCGCGCATTCTCCAATTCGCGCGGCAGAGGCCGCTGGCCAGTGACGGTCAGCGTGCCCGCGCTCATCGTGACGGAGATCGTCTCCAGCTCGACCCCGGGAAGCGCGACCAGGATGATCAGCGCGTCATCACTCTCGAAGATGTCGATCGGCGCTTCCCAGTACGGCGTGCCGTGATGAAAGAACTGACGCCGCAAGCGCTCGGCGCGCTCCATGGCTGCGCAAGCCTGGGCCCACATCAACGCATCGAGCTGGCGTTTCGACATGATCGGCTCCGCGCCTGATCCCCTTCGCTATCGCAGATATAGGAAGAGGATCGCGCGTTGGGAGAAGCAGCCGCGCCGGTTCGCTCCCGGACGGCTAGGTCGGCCGCCAATGGCGCAGCCGGAAGGCGGCGCTGAGGAGCGAAATCCCGAAAAAAAGCGCGTAGATGCCGAGCCACCAGGACAGCGCGACGACCCCGGCGCCGGGTTGTACGAACAGAATGACGCCGAGCAGGATCGAGATGATGCCGCTGAGCACCAAGAGCCACTCGCCATTGATGCGGATCATCGCGATCCCGGCGGCAATCAGCGCGATCCCGGTAATCACGGCCCAGATGGCAATAAAATAGATGATCGCGATCAGGGCCTCGATTGGCCAGAAGAACACGATCGCGGCGATGATCAGGTCGAGAATGCCTTCAAGCACCAGCGCGCCGGAGGGGCCGTGGTGACGCGCCGCCCGCAAGGCCGCGATCAGCGCGAAGACGCCGTCGACGAGTGCGTAGGCGCCAAACAGCAGCACAAGCGCTGCCGCGGTGATCCCCGGCCATACGAAAGCGATCACGGCGAAGATGATCGCAAAGACACCGCGCAGCGCCAGCGCCCACCAATTACCGATCAGGACCTGCGCCATCTCGTTTCCTTGCTGCCGGCTCCTTGCTGCCGGCCGGTTCGCCCGTTGCGATCGAGGAGTGCGCCAATTTCGCCGGATTGTCGAGCGACGCGGGAGAGGTCCCGTCGAGAATGGCGCCCTCAGCCCTTGTCGCGGAACTGCTCCGCTTCTTCCTTGTCGTGCTCGACTTCGCGGGCGAGTTCCTCGACCGCTCCCGGGTCGAGCTTTTTCGCCTTGTCGATCAGTTTCTGGCCCGATTTGTCGCCCTCGACCAGTCTGTCGAGCCCTTCTTCGGCTATATCGTGGGCGCGTTCGCGCTTCTCCGCCATCGCTACCTCCTGCGTCTGATGATGCCGGCTCAACGCGCGCCCGGCGCACGTATTCCGGCCGCTTGCCTATAGGCGGGAACGGCGAAACCGGCTAATCAGCCTGCGGGCGAAAACGGGCGCGCGAGGTGCGGGCGTGGCAGTGATCAGCGAGGCGACAAAGGCGTTTGTGGAGGGGGTCGCGTGCGAGGCGGAGCGTTTCGAGACGCCCTGCGGCGACGGGAACCTGGTGTGGCATAGCTGGGGCAGCGGTCCCCCGCTCATCCTGCTGCATGGCGGGTACGGGTCTTGGAGCCATTGGATCCGCAACGTCCTGCCGTTGTCCCGCCAATTCCGCGTCCTCGCGCCCGATCTGCCCGGCCTCGGTGAGTCGGCAACCCCGCCAGAACCGTGGACCGCCCAAGGCCTCGCCGCGATCGTCGTTGCCGGCATCGACCGGATCCTGCCGCGCGACGCCGAACTGCGCCTTGCCGGTTTCTCGTTTGGCGGTGTCATCGGCGGCAGCGTTGCCGCCCAGCTCGGTGACCGTCTGTGCAGCTTTACGGTTGTCGGTTCGAACGGGCTTGGCCTCGAACGCTCGCCAACCCCGCTGCGCCGCGTGGCGCCGGATGCGGATGAGGCGGAGGAATTCACCACGCACCGCTACAATTTGAACCAGCTGATGATCGCCGATCCGGATAAGGTCGACGAGCTCGCGCTATGGCTCCAGAAGACCAATCATGGCCGTGCCCGCATGCGCAGCCGCCGCTTCTCGCGCTCCGGCGCGCTGATCGAGGCATTGCCGCGGGTGAAGGCTCGGCTTAGTGGAATCTGGGGTGAGCACGACGCGACCGCCTATCCGCATGTCGCGGAGCGCGCCCGCATCCTGCGCAGCATTCAGCCGGCGGCGCGGTTTGCGACGGTGGCCGGCGCCGGGCATTGGGTGCAGTTCGAGGCGGCCGAGCAGTTCAACCCTCTGCTCGCCGAATTTGCCTCTAGTTAATCCCGCTTAATGCGTCACCGGCGCAACCGCATGGCTGAGCGACACCAAGAGGAAATAGCCGTTGACTGTCAGCAGCACCGCGGCGGCCGCGAGAATACCGCTCAGCCCGACCAGCCAGGGTGACGCCGCGACAATGGCGACCGAGCCCAGCACGATCGCGATCTGAAACAAGGCTTCGGCATATTCGAAATTCGGCAATTGCGCGCTAGCGTGATCGCGCGCGTGTTCCCATTCATGCGCCTTCTCGAGCAGCTCCTGCTTGCCTTCGCCGCTCTTCTGGTCGCTTTCGTAGCGGACTGCGGTATCGCGATATTTCTTGATCAGCTCGGCCGCTTTGGCGCTGTCGTTGGGCGAAATCGCGCCGCCCCCTCCCGTCAATAATTCGAGCTCAGCCGCAGAGATTTGGTAAAGAGTCTGGCGTATGTACTTCGCTTGGTAGAAGGCATAGGTATCCGAGGCGTGAATATTCGCGTTCAGCATTTCTTTGGTGGCCTCGGCGCCGCCGAGCGAGGCGATAGCCAGAAGCATCGCAATAACACCGAGATAAATCGCGGTGAGGCGCCGGAACATTTCGTGGGTCGGGGCGGCATGGGCCTCCTCCGGTTCCCCGTGCTCATGGATTTTCTCGGCGATCTCGTGCGCTTCCACTGTTCCCCCTCAGACCTGATGCGCAGGGTTAGACCTTTATCCCAAAGGATAGTGCGACGGGAATCCGCTCGACCGCAATTGAGCAACATCTTAGCATGCGCGCCTTTCCGGCCGCGAGGAACCGCCGCCCAGCGTGGCGGCGTGCGCTAAGCCGGCGGCGGGGCGGAAAAGGGCCGGGATGGATATCAATCAGCTTATTGCCGATAACGGGGCCTGCTTCTACGCGATCGCCTTTATTTGGACCTTTCTCGAAGGCGAGACCGTCATCCTGTTTGCCGGCTTCGCCGCCGCACAGGGGCTGATCGATCCGCTATTGTTGTTCGTGGCTGCTTGGCTCGGGAGCTTCGCCGGCGACCAATGCTATTTCTGGCTTGGCCGGCAGTTCGGGGTTCGGCTGCTCGATCGTTTCCCGCGGTGGCGCCACGGGGTCGATGCGGCGCTGCATTGGCTGGAACGCTACGACACTGGCTTCATCCTGTCCTTCCGCTTTATCTACGGTGTACGCAACTTTTCGTCCTTTGCGCTCGGTCTCAGCGCCGTCAAATGGGAGCGTTTCCTGCGGCTGAATTTCCTCGCCGCCGGGCTGTGGGCGGCAACGTTTGTCGCTGTCGGGTTCTTTCTCGGGCACGCCTTCCGAGCGGTGCTCGGCGACATCGCCCGCTCGTTCGGGCTGGTCATGCTCGCCGTCTTCATTGCGGTTTGGGTCGGCATGTGGTTGCTGCACCGAACGCAGCGCCGGCGCCAGCCGCTTCAGGTCCCCGCGGGCGCTAAGGTCGTCACGCCGCCGCCCTGAACGGCTCAGCTGACAATTTCGATGCTGGTCCCGATCGCCAGGTTCAATACCCGGTCGGCGCGCCCCTGGTTGATTGCGATCTCGACCAGTCCGTTCGAATTGACGTACCAGAAGGCCGCGCCCTGCGGCATGGCCGAGAACGTCTCCGCACGCGGCAGCTCCCGGCCGCCCGCCGATAGCCGCGCGCCCGGCGCGACGGTCTGGCCGCGCATTCCGGTCATCGCATTGCCGTAGCGGTCGATATAGACGATTTCGGCGAGATCGTCAGGCCAGCCCGGCTGCGGCATCGCCTGCGTCTGCCGGCCGAGCGAGTCGGGCGTCTCGCTGCGCGCCAGCCGCGCCGCAACGGGCGCGAACAGATCGCGGCCGTGAAAGCTGGCCGATAGCGCCGGCGGCTGCCAGGCGATCTGCCACACTCGGCTCCGCGCGGCGCGGCGCCGCACGATCTCGAAGAGCCCATTATCGGGCCCGACATAGAACCGCCCGTCGGCCTCGACGATCAGCGCGCCGCGATCGCTGCCGACGCCGGGATCGACGACGCACAGGAACACGGTCTCAGCCGCAAACCATGCGGCGTACGCGGCCAGCAGATAGGCCGCAGGCTTGGGCTGTCCGGCCGGCAGGTCGGCAAAGAGCGAGACCACCGGCACGGCGGGCGCGGCCTGCTGCAACACGGCGGTCATTTGCCCGGTATAGGGCCCCTCGAGACCGAAATCGGTGAACAGCACGAGCATGCGCCGGCGACTATGCCGCTGCCTTCATCGGCGCCGCAATAGAGCGCCTCCCACGCGTCGTCCGAATGAGTTGACCCGTTGACGGTTGAACATCGCGCTTACTATTCGCGGGGTGCGCGGTTGAAAATGCCGCCCGTTGTCGTATCGTCGCCCCGCGCTGGGGATGTGGGCGGGGGATCTGATGAAACGGTGGGTGTTGATTGCCGCGTTTGGCGCCGCGCTGGCGCTGCAGCCGGTCTCGGCGGCCGAGCGCGCTAGAGGGGACTGCTACACGCCGAGCGCCATTGAGGCAGAGCAGGCGATTCGCTTTCTGACCGATGTCATGATCGTCAGCACGACCTGCCAAGACACCGTCTATGCCGAGTTTCGGCTGCGCAACCGCGACGCGATCCTTGCTTACCAAAAGGCGATGATGGCGCATTTCCACGGCGCCCCCGGATTTGACCGCTGGAACACGGTGATCGCCAATCAGGCCGCGCAGAAGCGCGCCGGGATGCCGAGCACGGTCGTCTGCCAGCAGGCCACGGATTTGATGAAGCAGGCGAGCGCTCTCGACCCGCCGAGATTCCGCGCCTTTGCCGCGGCACAGGCGGCGGCCGCCGCGCCGCAATATCCGCGCTGCGGCAAATAGGCCGCCGGGCCGGCTCAGCGCCGGCGCGCCAGCGTGACAGTTCCGCCAAGCCCTGCGGCCGATAGCAGCGCCATAAAGAGATAGGCTTGGCCGCCATAGGCGCCGTAAAGCGTGCCCGCCACCAGCATGACAAGGCCGCTGCCGAGCCCGGCCGAGATAGCCGCATAAAGCGACTGAGCGCTTGCTGCGGCGCTGGGCGGCACCGTGCGCGCCATAAAATACATCGCGCCGAGATGGCTCGCGCCAAAGGTCAAGGCGTGCAGCAATTGCAGGACGGAGGCGGCGGCGAGCCCCGGCACGCTACCCATGAAGGTCCAGCGCAGGACGCCGGCGATGCCACCCGCCGCCATCAGCCCGAGCGGCCCGAGCCGCGCCACCAGGCGCGCGCTGTACCAGAACAGCACGATCTCGGCGACGACGCCCTCGGCCCAGAGCACACCGATGACAGGATCGGCAAAACCGAGCTCGCGCCAATAGAGCGTGCCAAAACCGTAATAGAGCTGAT
>Ga0310810_10007538_pt1 | contig 12422 bp, 8 predicted proteins | sample NCmetagenome_FD_207641 | JGI IMG/M metagenome (GOLD analysis project Ga0310810, IMG submission 207641) | Soil microbial communities from experimental microcosm in Duke University, North Carolina, United States - NC | ecosystem: Engineered > Artificial ecosystem > Soil microcosm > Unclassified ... | reverse complement strand
AGCGGAGCGGCGACCGCCCCAGCAGCGAGAGGGTGACGTTGCGCAGGAGGGTCTCGCGCGGGAACAGGGTGATGATCTGGTAGGTGCGGGAGATGCCGAGGTGCGCGCGGTGCCAGCCCGGGATCCGGGTGATGTCCCGGCCGAACAGCGTGACCGTCCCGCCGTCGGGCCGGAGCTCGCCGGTCACCAGGTTGAAGAGCGTGGTCTTGCCCGCCCCGTTGGGGCCGATGATCAGGCGCCGCTCTCCCGCCTCCACGGAGAGGCTCACCGAGGCGGTGACGAGCAGGCCGCCGAAGGACTTGATCAGGCGCTCCACCGCCAGCGCGGTCGCCGGGCCGCTCATGGAGTCGGCCCCTCGCCACGCGTGGCCACCGCCGCCACCGGCCGGCTCACGGTCCGGGCCGTCGCCCGCCGCCACAGCCGCGCCACGCCCGGCACCAGTCCTTCCGGCATGAACACCACGATCGCCACGAAGATGGCCCCGAGGACGAAGTTCCAGCGTTCGACGTACGCGCTCGCCACGTTCTTCATGATCACCACCAGGGCCGCGCCAACCACCGGGCCCAGCAGCGTGCCGCTCCCGCCCGAGATGACCATCAGGAGCGCCTCGGCTGAGGCGGTGAGCGCCACCGCCTGCGGGCTCACGAACTGGTTGTAGTAGAGGAAGAGCAGACCGGCCACTCCGCTCCAGAATCCGGAGAGGAGGAACGCGAGGAACCGGATCATCCAGACATGGTAGCCGAGCGCGGCCATGCGCCGCGGCTGGTCGCGCGTGCCGCGGATGCTGGCCCCGAACGGAGACGCGACGAGCATCGCCATCGAGCCGAGCGCGGCGAGGAACACCACGAGGGTGGCCCAGTAGAAGTGGCTCGGCGAGGCCAGCGACAGGCCGAGCGGGCTCGGCCGCGAGGTCACCGTGACGCCGTTGTCTCCGTTCGTGATGCTGATCCAGCGATACGCCACGCCCCACACGATCTGGCCGATGGCCACCGTGATCATCACGAAGCCGATCCCGGTGCCGCGCAGGGAGAGGACCCCGAACAGGGCGGCGGCCGCCAGCGTGAGGCCGAGGGCGCCCGCGACCGCGGCGACGTGGCCGTGACCGGCGTTCAGGATCTGGCCGGCCCCGTACGCCGCGATGCCGAGGAGCCCGGCGTGGCCCAGGCTGACGAGGCCGGCGTAGCCGACCAGGATGTTGATGCCGAGCGCGAAGACCGCGTAGAGGAGAATCTGGCTCGCGATGTTGATGTAGAAGGTCCCGCCCGCCCAGAGGGGCAGCGCCGCCAGGACGAGGAGCGCGGCGGCCAGGGCGAGACGCTTCACACCGCCGGCCGCCCGAAGAGGCCCTGGGGCCGCACCACAAGGACCAGGAGCATGGGAAGGAACAGCACGACGTAGGCCAGCTCGGGGAACATCGCCTGGCCGAAGTTGTAGAGGAAGCCCACGATGAAGCTGCCCACCAGGGAGCCCACCAGGCTGCCGCTCCCCCCGAGGATCACCACCACGAGGGCCAGCGGGAGCATCTCCTGGTCGAGGCCGGGGTAGACGGAGAGGATGGGCCCGCCGATGACGCCCGCGAAGCCGGCGAGCCACGCGCCCAGGCAGAAGACGATCGTGAACAGATGCGAGACGCGAATGCCGGTCACCCGGGCCATCTCCGGGTCGTCGACGCCGGCCCGGATCATCGCGCCGAGCCGGGTGCGGTCGAGGAGGGCCCACAGCGCCACCGCGAAGACCACCGCGATGAGGCTGATCGCGAGCCGGTACGTGGGAAACGCGAAGCCGCCCACCGTGGTGGCGCCCTGCAGGGCGGGCGGGGTGCCGATCCGGACCGGATCGCCGGTCCACACCTTCAGGCACACGTCGGCGATCATGAACGAGAGGCCCAGGGTCACCAGGACCTGCGCCAGCTCGGCGCCGGCCAGGCGGCGCAGGATGAGCCGCTCCACGACACCTCCGAGCGCGGCGACCAGCAGCCCGCTGACCAGCGCCGCGGGCCAGAACCCGAGGCCCCACTCGATCAGGCTGGCCGCGAAGTAGCCGCCCAGCATGAAGAAGGACCCATGGGTGAGGTTCGGGATCCGCATGAGCCCGAAGATCAGCGAGAACCCGGCGGACAGCAGGAAGAGCAGCCCGCCGAGCGTGACGCTGTTCACCGCCAGCACGAGCCAGAGGCTCACGACGAGATCGGGCCGCGATCAGCTCTTGAGCGGCGGATAGTCCCGCGAGTAGACCGGCTGGGCCAGGAACCACTTCTCGTCGTAGGTCCAGAACTGGCTCACCTTCGGGTACGTCTTGATCGTGGTGTTGACGAGCTTGTCGCCCTTGCGCTCGCAGCGCCGGATGTAGAAGCTGCCCACCACGTTGCCGAAGTGGTCGAAGGAGAACGGCCCGCGCGGCGTGTCGGTGAGCGACACCGCGCGCAGCGCTCGGTTCACCGCCTCGCGGTCGTCGGTCTTGCCACCTGTCTTCTCGAGCGCGGCCTCCGCGACCAGGCCGTTGATGTAGAGGCCGGCCGAGTAGAGGCCGGGGATGTTGCCGTAGTCGCGCACCATCCCGTCGATGAGCCGCTTGTTGCTCGGGGTGTCGAGGTCGCCGGTATAGGCCGAGCAGGAGATCAGCCCGACCGCCTCATCGCCGTAGCTCTTGAGCAGCGCGTCGTCGCAGGCCGGCCCGCCGCCCAGCACCGGCAGCTTGAGGCCCTGGTCCCGGTACTGCTTCATGAACTTGAGCGGGTTCGAGCCCGCGAAGCCCTGCACCACCGCGTCGACGCCGCTGATCTGGGCCAGATACGGCGTGTAGTCGGGAGTGGTCAGCGGCGGCCACAGCTTCTTCACGACCCGGCCCCCCGCGTCCTCGAACACGCGCTGGAACCCGGCCATCTGCTCGTGGCCGAAGGCGAAGTCGTCGGCGATGGTGATGACGGTCTTGAACTTCAGCTCCTTCGCCGCGTAGTCGGCGAGCGGGTGCATGTTCTGGGAGGAGGTGGCGGAAGCGCGGATGAAGTACGGGTTGGGACGCCGCTGCGTCATGTCCTCCGCCGCGGCCAGGCTCAGCACCGGCACCTTCGCCTGCGCGGTATAGTCGCTGATCGCGAGCAGCTCGAACGCGGCCAGGGGGCCGAAGATCATGTCCACGTGCTCGCGCTCGATCAGCTCCTGGGTCTTGGTCTTGGTGCCGGCCGGGTTGCCGCCGGTGTCGGCCACGACCAGCTCGACCTTGCGGCCGGCGATTGTGTTGTTGCGATCCTTGAGGAAGCGCAGCGTCCCCTGCTCCATCTGGATACCACCCGCGGCGAGCGGGCCGGTCTTCACGGTGAGCAGCCCGATGCGGACCGGCTTGCTCTGAGCCCGGGCGCGGGTGGGCCGCGCGGCGGCCCCGGCGGCGAGCGCCGTGCTACCGGCCAGGAAGGAACGGCGACTGAGTGTCAGCGACATTGCTGCCTCCTTGGAGAAAGGGCTAGGGCTGGCGGGTCACCTCGACGGTGGCGCTCTCCTCGCTCATCCGCCCACCGACCGGAACGTGGCGGAGCTGGTTCCAGACGCGGTCGACCTCGGCGAGGACGATCTCGTCCGGCTGTTCGATATCGATCGGGGTGGCGGTCGGCACCCAGCACGGCCGGCCGGTCACCCAGAACACCTCGGTGCGATTGCCCTCGGGATCGAAGAAGTAGCAGCCGATCGCGCTGGCGTGATTGACGACGCCTTCGATGCGGTAGCCCTCCGCGACCAGGCGCCGGCGCATCGCGCGGAGATCGTCGAGGCTCCCGACCCGCATCGAGATCTGGTTGATCAAGTGGGGATCCGCGGGATCGGGCCGGCCGCCCATGAGCGCGATCTCGTGATCCACCGACTCCGGATCCGCGCTCAGGAAGACGACGCCGGCCCGCCGGTTCTGCTTGGTCACCCGCATGCCCATGACGTCCCGGTAGAACGAGATCATCCGGTCGAGGTCGCGCACGTAGATCCCGATGTGGCCCAGCCCCAGCACTCTCGCCATGTGTCGCCTCCCGCGCCCGAGCGCGCCCGCCGCTCCGACGGCCCGAAGAATACTCCTATCGCCGACCGGGCGCCCGCCCGGGCTTGGCCCCGTCCGCTTTCCGCGGCCCGGGTGCCTTGATCTTGAGCAGCCGGGCCGCGTTGAGGCCCAGGATCTTCGCCTTGTCCGCCGGCTTGAGATCGGCGCCCCCCACGAAGCCCCGCGGGTCGTACATTCCCATGTCGTAGGGATAGTCGGTGCCGACCAGCACGTGGTCGGCGCCCCACAGGTTCACCAGGTGCTCGAGCTGGATCCGGTCGAAGACGATCGTGTCGAAGTAGACGCGGGCCAGCGACCGGCGCGGCGCGCTCTTCAGCACCGTCCGCGCGTCGAGCCGCGCGCCCCACACGTGGTCCATCCGCGCCGGGTAGTGCGCAACGTAGCCGCCCCCATGGGCGGCAACCAGCTTCAGCTTGGGGAATCTTTCCAGCACCCCGTCGAAGACGAGATGGCCGAGCGCGACGGTGGTGTCGAGCGGGTTGCCGATGACGTTGGTGAAGTAGTGGTCGGCCAGGCGCTCGCCCTGGGTGAAGCCGTTCGGGTGCATGAAGACGACCGCGTCGAGCTCCTGGGCCTTCCGCCAGAACTGGTCACGGCCCCGCGAGACCTCCGCGCCGACCACGTTGGTGCCGATCTCGGCGCCGCGGAACCCGAGCTGGGTCATGCAGTACGCGAGCTCCTCGGCCGCGAGGTCCGGCGCCTGCAGCGGCACGTGGGCGAGCGCGACGAAGCGGTCGGGGTGCGCCTTCACGATGGAGGCCAGGTGCTCGTTCACCGAGCGGCTCACCTTCCGCGCCAGCTCGGGCTCGAGCCAGTACATGAAATGAAAGGGCGACGGCGAGATGGCCTGGACGTCCATGCCCATCTTGTCCATGTCGCGCAGCCGCTGCTCCACCGAGGTGAGGCACGACCAGACGTTCTCCATCTGCTTGCGGTTGGTGGCCCGGGAGAGGTCGTTCGAGAAGCGGGCCGAGGGCTCCCGGTCGGGCGTGAGCAGGTGCTTGACCATCTCGTCCGCGGCCGGATGGTGGACGTGGCAATGGATGTCGACGCAGAAGGGGCGGCGGCCGGCGCTGGACCGCGGCCCCCCGCCCCGGGCGGCGTTGGCTGGGCACGTGAAGAGCATGGGTCTCCTCTCCTGGATCGCGAGTTGCCGGGAGTCTAGGCGCACGCCCACTCCGTGTCAAAGGGCTCGGGCCGGGTCCCCCGGAATCCCGTGCTAGGGTAGGCGTGCCATGCGGGTCACCGAGCTGGGCCACGTCTCGCTCTTCGTCCGCGACCTCGACGCCGCGGTCGCCTTCTACCGGGACCTCCTCGGCCTGCGCGAGACCGGGCGGGGCAAGGGCGGGCGCATCGCGTTCCTGTCCGCGGGCGTGCACCACCACGACGTCTCGCTCGAGGTCGCCCGCACCGACGGCGCGACGCCTCCCAAGGGCGCGCCCGGGCTCTACCACATCGCGTTCTGCGTCGGCCGCTCCCGCGGAGACCTCGAGGCCGCCCGCGCCGAGTGCGCGGCGCGCGGCCTGATGCCGTTCGGGGAGCAGGCGGACGGGCGCACCCCGTGCTTCTGCGTGCGCGACCCCGACGGCCACGAGGTCGAGCTCTACGTCGAGGTGGCCCCGGCCGGGCCCTAGCCCTCGGGGGTCGGTATCGCTTCGAGCGCCCGGCCCGCCCTCAGGCGAGGAGGCCGGCCAGGATCCCGGTGAGGAACACCCCGTCGAAGGTCCCCGCCCCGCCGATGGAGAGCATCGGCGCGCCCATCTCCGCCACGCGACCCAGGTTCAGCAGGTCGCCGCCGATCAGCGCGCCCATGCTGCCCGCGACGTAGGCAAGCGCGGGAGCGCGGCGGAAGGCGAGGATGAGGGCCACCCCCGCGGCCAGCAGCGGTGGCAGCAGCATCGGCACTGCGATCCCCACTCCGGGGACCACGCGGGCCAGCTGATGCACCACCAGCGCGACCACCGCGGTGCCGAGCAGCATGCGGCCCGGCATCCGCGTCCGAAAGAAGAGGTAGATCGAGAGCAGCGTCGGGATCAGGGCGCCGCCCACGTTGATGGCCACCACCGTCGCGCCCTGCTGCATCACCTCCGGGACCGCGTACGGCTGGCCGAACCGCCACACGGTCTGCGGAACCGCCATCTGCCGGGCGGGCACGGAGTAGAGCGGGATGTTCACGTGGCTCCCGACGAGGGTCAGCACCAGGATCAGGAAGACGTAGCGCGCGGGAATGCCGATCTTCCGGTAGGCGTAGGACAGGACCCGCAGCTCCACCAGCACCACGAAGACCACCAGCAAGAGGACCAGCAACAGGAGCAGCAGGGGGACCGCCACCGGGAGGAGGATCATGCGGTGCACTGTACCGCGGACGGCCGCCGGGAGGCGCGGCTTCGGAGACCGGTCCTGGCTGGACTTCGGCGCATGCCGCACATAGATTGCGTTGGATGAGCCCATTCGTTACCCAGCTCGCCGAGCTCTGCCGCGCGGAGCTCACCCGCGCCAAGTGGGTGATCGCGCCGACCCACACCCTCGGGCACACGCTGGGCGAGCGGCTCGCGCTCGCGGGCGCCGGCTGGTCCAACGTGCGCTTCACCACGCCGCTCGACCTCGCCTTGCCGATGGCGGCGCCCTTCCTGGTGGAGCGCGGCGTCGACCCCGCCCCCGACGGCATCGGGCCCGCCCTGATCATGCGGCTCCTGCTCGAGCTGCCGTCCACGGTGCCGGTCTACTTCCGCGACCTGGCGGAGCAGCCGCAGATGGCGGACGCGCTCTGGGCCACCATCGCCGAGCTGCGCATGGCCGGCATCACCGCGGCGGCCCTGCCGCGCGAGGCCTTCGCGAGCGAGCGCAAGCACGCGGAGCTGCGGGCACTGCTCGCCGGCTACGAGCAGCACCTGGCGGAGCGGCGGCTCGCCGACCGGGCCCTCGTCTACCGGGAGGCCCTCCTCCATCTGGACGTCTGCCCGATCCAGGCCGGCGATCTCCGCGTCGAGCTGCCGACCGTCATCCGCGGTCCGCTCGAGCGCCGGCTGCTCGACGCGCTCCCCGGCACCCGCGTGGTCCCGCGGGCCCTGGACCTGCCCGGCCTCGACCTGCCACGACGCATGACGAGCCTCGCCGGCCCCATGGAGGCGGTCACGCCCGCGCCCACCTCGAACGCGGAGCGGCTGACGCGGCTGATGAGCCCGACGGGCGCGCCGGCGAGCGACGACACGCTCACGATGTTCTGCGCGGGCGGCCGGGAGGCGGAGGTGGAGGAGGTGCTCCGGCGCATCGCCCGGAGCGGCGAGCCGCTCGATCACGTGGAGATCGCCTGCCCCATGCCCGAGCAGGCCGCGCTGGTCTGGGAGAAGGCGCAGCGCCACGAGTGGCCGGCGACGATCGGGCCGGGCATCCCGGTCGCGCTCACCCGGCCGGGACGGGCCCTGCTCGCCTTCGGCGAGTGGGTCGCCGGCGGGCTCGCCGCGAGCCGGCTGCGGCGCATGCTCCAGTCGGGCGACGTGCGGCTCGACGCCGACGGGCTGACCGCGGGCCAGGCCGCGCGGCTGCTGGCGCGGGCCCAGGCCACGTGGGGCCGGCAGACGTACGCCGCCGCGCTCGGTCGCCTGATCGAGAGCTGGGAGGCCCGGGCCGAGGATCCCGAGCGCGCCGACGAGGAGCGGGTCCGATACCGCGAGCGAGGCGCCCAGGCCGAACGGCTCAAGACGTGGATCGGCGCCCTGCTGGCCCTCGTGCCCGAGCCGGACGTCGCGCCGCTCGGGCAGTGGCTCGATGCGGCCCTCGCGTTCGTGAAGACCTTCGGGCGGAAGGCCAGCGAGCTCGACGGCGAGGCGGCGGTGGCGCTCACCGAGGCGCTCGCGGACCTGCGGGCGCTCGGCGACCTGACGCGGCCGGCGTCCGACGCCCTCGCGCTGATCCGCGGGCGCTTCGAGGGCCTCACGGTGGGCGGCGACCGGGCGCGGCCGGGGCACCTGCACGTCACCACCCTGGCCGACGCGGGCCACGCCGGGCGGCCGCGCACGTTCGTGATCGCGCTCGAGGAGGGCGGCGTGTTCCCCGCGCTGGTGGAGGATCCCGTGCTGCTCGACGCGGAGCGCACCCGCATCGATCCCGCGCTGCGCACCTCGGAGGACCGGGTGGGCGAGGCGCTCTACCGCATCGTGTCGCGCCTGGGCAGCCTGGGCGGCCGCGTCTGCCTGAGCTATTCCTGCCGCGACCTGAGACAGGCGCGCGAGACCTTCCCCTCGTGGCTCCTGCTGCAGGCGGTGCGCGTGTTGCGGCCCGAGGAGAGCTGGACCTACGACCGGCTGGTGCGGGAGCTGGGCGAGCCGGTCTCCGCGGTGCCGGCCGAGCCGGGCCAGGCGCTGAGCGACGCGGGCTGGTGGCTCGCGAGCCTGCGCCGGGCGGATGCCACCGCGCTGCCCGCGGTGCGCGAGGGCTTCCCCGACCTGGCGCGGGGCGCGGCGGCCGAGGCCGCGCGGGCCTCCGACGCGTTCACCGCCCATGACGGGCTCGTGCCCGACGCAGGGCCGCGGCTCGATCCGCGCGTGTCGGGCGCGGTCGTGTCGCCCACCAGCCTCGAGGATCTCGCCAAGTGCCCGTTCCGCTACTTTCTCCAGCGGGGGCTCGGGCTCGATCCCATCGACGACTCGGAGCCCAATCCCGACGTGTGGCTCGATCCGATGACCCGCGGCTCGATCCTGCACGATCTCTACGCGACGATCATGCGCGAGATCCGCGACCGGAGCGAGACGCCCGATCCGGCCCGGCACGGGGCCCGGCTGCGCGCGCTGGGCGAGCAGGCCCTCGCCGAGCACCGGGCCCTGGTCCCGCCCCCGTCGGACGGCGTCTTCGACCGCGAGGCCCGCGAGCTGCAGACCGACCTGGTGCTCTTCCTCAAGTTCGAGGCCGAGGACCATGGCGAGCGGCGACCGCTCGGCTTCGAGGTGGCCTTCGGCGGCGCGACCGAGGGCGAGGCGCTCGGCCGGCGGGAGCCGATCACCATCGACCTGGGCGACGGGCTTCGCTTCCCGCTGCGCGGCCGCATCGACCGCATCGACCGGCTGGCCGACGGCACCTACGAGGTCGTCGACTACAAGACGGGGGGCGCGTTCCTGCCCGGCGGGCTCGACGCCACCTTCGCGGGCGGGCGGCAGCTCCAGCACGCGCTCTACGCCCTCGCCGCCGCGGAGCTGCTGCGCGAGCGCGACGGGCAGGCGCGCGTGGTCGGCTCCTACTACTTCCCCACCACGCGGGGCCGGCGCGAGCGGCAGGTGCGGCCGGCCGCCACCCAGGCGCTGGCCCCGGCGGTGCTGCGCGACCTCTTCGACCTGCTCGCGGCGGGCGCCTTCGTCCACTCGCCGAACCAGGAGGAGGACTGCCGCTTCTGCGAGTTCGGCCGGGCGTGCGGACCCGGAGCCGCCGAGCGGGCGAAGGCGAAGATCGACAACGGCGCCAACGACCCGCTCGAGGCGTACCGGCGGCTGAGGGCGCATGAGTAGGCGGCCGCCCGCGCCCGACCAGGCGGCCCGGGACCTGATCCGCGAGCGCCTCGACGTCAACCTGCTGGTCGAGGCCGGCGCCGGGTCGGGCAAGACCGAGTGTCTGGCCCTGCGGATGGCGATGGGCGTGCTGGAGGGCCGCTACCAGGTCCAGCAGATGGCCGCGGTCACCTTCACCCGGAAGGCCGCCGCGGAGCTGCGCGCGCGCTTCCAGCTCACGCTGGAGGGCGCGCTCGCGGGCGAGCGGCAGGCCGGCCGGCGGGAGCGCGCCCAGCAGGCGCTGCGGCACCTCGAGCGGCTCTTCGCCGGCACCATCCACGCCTTCTGCGCCCACCTGCTGCGCGAGCGGCCGGTCGAGGCCGGCGTGGCGCCGGGCTTCCGCGAGCTCGACGAGGTGGCGGAGATGGACCAGCGGCGATGGGCCTGGCGCGACTACCTCGACCGCCAGCGCGGCCAGGGCTCGGCGGCGCTGCGGGAGCTGCTGGAGGCGGGGGTGCGACCCGTCGATCTCGACCCGGCGTTCGACCGGGTGTGCAACTACCCCGAGGTGACCTTCCCGACCGGTGACGCGCCGCGGCCGGATCCGGCGCCGGCGCGCGCGGCGCTCGAGCGCTTCTGGGCGGGGCTGACCGGCCTGCTGCCCGACGGGCCGGCGCGCGAGAGCACCTGCGGCGTCCAGAAGCGCATGCGCGAGTTCGCGCGGCGTCTCCGGGTGGCGGCCCTCGACGAGCCGCGCGTGGTCGCCGAGCTGGTCGCCGAATGGGAGGGCGAGCCCCGGATCGTGCAGAAGTGGTGGCCGCGGGGCCGGGCGGACAAGGAGCCGGTGGAGACGCTCTTCGCCGCGCTCCATCGCGACGCCCTGCCCTTCATGGACGCGTGGCTCCAGTACGTCTATCGCCTCGCCCTGACCCTGCTGCTCGATGGCCGGGAGCACGCCGCCGCGGCCCGCCGGCGGGCGGTCACCCTGAACTACAACGACCTGCTCCAGTACGCCGCGACCCTGCTCCGCGACAACGTGGAGGTGCGCGCTGCCCTCCAGGACAAGTATCGCTGGCTCTTCGTGGACGAGTTCCAGGACACGGACCCGATCCAGGCCGAGGTGATCCTGCTGCTCGCGGGCGCGCCGAGCGTGGAGCGGGACTGGACGCGCGTGCCGCTCCGGCCGGGCGCCCTGTTCGTGGTGGGCGATCCCAAGCAGTCGATCTACCGCTTCCGGCGGGCCGACATCGACATCTACCAGCGGGTGCGGCAGCGGATCGAGGCGACCGGCGGCCAGGTCACCACGCTCACCGCGTGCTTCCGCTCGGTGCCCGCCCTGTGCGACTGGGTCAACCGCGCCTTCGGCACGCTGTTCCCGGCCGAGCCGACCCCGCATCAGCCGGGCTTCGCCGGCCTCCAAGCGGCGCGCGACGAGACCGGCGCCGCGCTGGGCGTGCGGGCCCTCGAGATTCCCGACACCGTCTCGGGCGGCGACGCGGTGGCGGCCTTCGACGCCGCGGCGATCGCGCGATTCATCCGGGCGCAGGTGGACGCGCGCCGACGCGCGCCCGGCGACTTCCTGATCCTGACCCGTACGCGGAAGGCCCTGCCGACCTACACCCGGGAGCTCGAGGCCCTGCGATTGCCCGTCGAGGTGAGCGGGGGGGCGGCCTTCGCGCAGTCGTCCGCCGTCACCGGGCTGGCCGGCCTGCTGCGCGCGCTGGCCGACCCCGACGACGGGCCCGCGGTGGTGGGGGTCCTGCGCGGACCGCTCTTCGGCCTGAGCGACGCCGACCTGTTCCGGCACCGGCAGACCGGCGCGGGGTTCCTCGTCACCGCGCCGGACGTGGCCGAGATGGCCGACCCGGTCGGCGGGGCGCTGCGGGCGATGCGGCGCATGTACGAGTGGACCCGCCGCCTGCCGGCGCCGGCCGCGGTCGAGCGCATCCTGGAGGCGGTGGGCCTGCTGGCCACCACCACCGCGGGCAGTCCCGGCGGGGCGGAAGCCGGCGACCTGCTGCACGCGGTGGACCGCATCCGCCAGGTCACCGAGGAGGGCGGCACGCTCGCCGACGCGGCCGAGGCCCTGATCGACGACCTGGGCTCGGCCGAGGTGGAGTCGGTGCCGCTCGAGCCCGGTCGCACCAACGTCGTGCGCGTGATGAACCTGCACAAGGCCAAGGGTCTCGAGGCCCCGGTGGTGTTCCTCGCCGATCCGGTGCGGGGCTGGATCGATCGCGTCGACGTCCGCGTCGTCCGCGACGGGCTCAGTGCCCAGGGCTACTTCGAGCTCTCACGGCCGAAAGGCGAGTTCGGCCGGGCCGTGCTCGGACGACCCGCGGGATGGAAGGCGCACCAGGAGGAGGAGCGCGCCTTCGTCGAGGCCGAACAGCGCCGGCTGCTGTACGTCGCGGCCACGCGGGCGCGCGATCTCCTGGTGGTGAGCCGACCCGTGAGCGCCGGTGGACGCGGCCGACCGTGGCAGATGCTCGAGCCCTATCTGGCCAAGGCGGCGGCCCTGCCGGTCTCACCGATCGCGGTCCCGCCGGTGGCCGCGCCGCCCGACCTGGGCGCCCGGACCCGGGCCGCCGCCGCGCTCGCCCGGCAAACGAGGGAGGAGGCGCTGCGCGCGCCGTCCTGGCAGGTCGAGTCGGTGACCGGCACCGCCCACCGGGCCGGCCCGTACGGCCACCCGCTGCAGGAGGGCAAGACGCGCGAGCCGGACACCGGCATGGCCTGGGGCAGCCTGATCCACTTCCTGCTCGAGCACGCCATGCGCGGCCCCCGGCGCGACCGCGAGCACCTGGAGCGCCTCGCCACCTGGTTCGCCTTCGACAAGCCGGAGCTGCGCCGGGTGATCCCGGAGGCGCTCGACACGGTGGCGCGTGTGATGGCCGCCGAGTTCTG
>Ga0310810_10007537_pt1 | contig 12423 bp, 10 predicted proteins | sample NCmetagenome_FD_207641 | JGI IMG/M metagenome (GOLD analysis project Ga0310810, IMG submission 207641) | Soil microbial communities from experimental microcosm in Duke University, North Carolina, United States - NC | ecosystem: Engineered > Artificial ecosystem > Soil microcosm > Unclassified ... | reverse complement strand
AGTCACGTCCTGCTGGCGGCGATCTGGCTTGGGGCGGTCGTCTACACCGCGGTCTTCGTGATGCCTGCGGTTGCTGAGTCCGGTCCAGCCGGAGGGCAGGTAATGGGCGCGATCGCACGCCGTGGCCTGACTGCGTTTCTCGGCGTCGTCGCCGGCCTGACGATCGTGTCGGGCGTGTGGCTCTACTGGCGCTTCACCGGCGGCTTCGATCCGGCTGTGAGCGCGAGCACCGGCGGGATGGCATTTGGCATCGGCGGCGCCGCGGGCATTCTCGCGGGCGTTGTCGGTGGCGCCGTCGTGGGACGAAGCGCGAACGAGCTGATGGCGAGTGCCGGGCGAATGGCGAGCGTGCCCGAGGGGCCGGAGCGGGGCGCGCTGGCGCAGCGCATGGCGGCGCTGCGTCAGCGGATGGCCACTGGTACTTACATCTTGATCGTGCTGCAGGTGATCGCCGTGGCCCTGATGGCCATCGGGCACTACATCTGACGGCTACTTGATCACGACGTCGAGAAGCTCTTCGTCGACGCCCCAGGCGCCTTTGGCGTTGACGAGGAGCACTTCGCCGGCGACGTTGCCCGCTTCGCCCTGGCCTTCGATGAGCAGCGACGCCTTGTCGGCCGTCGCCCAGCCCTTGGTGATCTTCACGCCCTTCAACGGGTGATCCTCGGCGAGGAAGTTGACGTAGCCTCCGACGTCGTTCTTGCTGTTTGCTCGGTTCCACACTTCCACGCGGCCTGGCGACAGCGTCGGCTTCAGCGCCGCGCCGTCGTGTTTGACGAGCGCCGCGTGATACGCGAGATACGCCTTGCCCGGCGCGCCGCCGTCCGCCGGCAGCGGCGACCCGTGCGTGTCGTTCAAGACCGCCACGTCGAGGGTGACGTTGAACGGCCGTCCCTTCTCAGTGCCTTTGAGCGTGCCCGTCAGCTTGCCGTTCGCGAGCTTGACCGTCGACGCCACTTCGCTGGTGCAGTAGCCGCAGCCGTTGCCCGAGCCGAAGTAGTAGCTGAGACCGCGGTATTTGCCCTGCGGCGTGAACTCCAGATAGACCACGGCGGTCTTGTCGTCCTTGATCAACTTCTCGACGGCGAGCTTGCGGTCGACGAAGTCGGCCAGCGCGCCGGCGTTGAGCCGATCGTTGCTGACGACAACGAGAATCGCGGGATTGTCCTTGTCCAGGGCCGACGGGCCGTTGAATGCGACGGCGCCGGCGACGTCGAACGTGACGTCCTTGCTGGTGAACGAGCCCGAGACAGGCGACTGTGCGCCGAGCGAAACCGAGACGAGGACCGTAGCAGCGGCGAGCGCGATCGTTTTCATGATCGATCTATCGACCGGCCGCCGCCTGGCTTCAGCCGCCGCGCGCCTGCACTTTGCGGCAGAATAGTGCCACCATGCGCTCCAGAACACGCCTCTGCACGATTGTCGCGTTGGTATGGCTCGCCGCCGCGTCTGTTGCCGCGCAGGACGGCACGGTCCAGAGCTTCGCCCTCGGCCGATTCACGTTCGAGAGCGGCGCCACCATCGACAACGCGCACGTCACCTACGTCACGTGGGGCAAACTCAACGCCGCGAAAGACAACGCGGTCCTGCTGCCGTCGTGGTACGGCGGCCGGGCGCTGAGCTACCAGTTCCTGGTGGGCGCCGATCGCGCGCTCGATCCCGCGAAATACTTCGTCGTGGCGACGGAGATGTTCGGCAGCGGCGGATCGTCGTCGCCGAGCAACACGCCGGCGCCGTACGACCGGGCGCGTTTTCCGCGCGTCGCCGTGCGCGACGACGTGGAGGCCTCGCGGCAGGTGCTGCGGAGTCTCGGCGTGCAGCATCTGCGCGCGGTAATCGGCTTCTCGATGGGCGCGCAGCAGGCGTTTCAATGGGCCGCGAGCCATCCCACCGAAGTCGACGCGATCGTCGCGCTGTGCGGCACGGCGAAGACGTACGGCCACGGCCGAGTGCGGCTGGAGAGCGCGATCAGCGCGCTGACCGCCGATCCGCGCTGGAAAGGCGGCGACTACACGGAGCCGCCCGTCGACGGGATCAAGGCGTGGGCGCAGCACTGGTCTGCGTGGGTCTACTCGCAGGAATGGTGGCGGCAGGAGATGTATAAGCCGCAGGCCGCCGATCCCGAGCAGGTCCTCGCGAACAACGTGCGCGGCTGGATGAACCGCAATCTCAACGACGCGATCCAGCTCGCGCACACATGGCAGGACCACGACATCAGCAAGACGAAGGGCTTCGACGGCAACATCGAGCACGCGCTGGCGTCGATTCGCATCCCGGTGCTCTACATGCCGGGCGCGACCGACCTCTACTTCCCGGTGACCGACGCCGAGTACGAGCGGAAGTTCTTGTCGAAGGTGACGTTCACGCCGATTCCGTCGTTGTGGGGCCACACGGCGGGCGGCGGCGGGAATCCGGTCGACGCGGCGTTCATCAACAAACAGATCGCCGCGTTTCTGAAGTAGCTACGCTTTCAGCTGGCGCGCGACGAAGTCCTTCACCATCGCGCGCGCGCGATCGGTCTGCGGCCCCTCTTGCGCCACCCACTCGTGCTCGCTGTTCTCGAACACGTGGAACTCGCAGTGGCCGCCCGCCGCTTTGTACGTGGTCGCGAACTTCTCCTGCACGGGCGGAAGCACGTTGTCGTCGAGCGCGCCCTGCATGATCAGCAGCGGCACGAGCGACACCGGTTCGTGGCGCTCGAGAATCTCCTGCGGGTTTGCCTCGTGGATCGTGTCCCACGGATTGAAGAACGTCTTGTTGTTCTGAATCATCGGCTCGCGCTTCTTGTCGACCGCGTTCTGGTAGCGCGCGAACGTGTTGCTGATGGGCGAGCGCGTGGCGATGAAGGCGACCGTCGCGTCGACGCTCGGCCCGCTCGCGAGGGGAATCGCGTTGTAACGCGGATCGCGCGGCCGCAGGCCGAGCAGCTCCGCAACGTGCCCGCCGCTCGAGCTGCCGTAGAGGCCAATCTTCGCTCCGTCGCCGTTCCACGCCGCGGCTTTCGATTTGAGCCAGCGCACGCCGTAGTTGGCGTCCTGCACGCACGCCGGATACGGCGCCTCCGGCGCCAGCGTCAGATCGACGGCGACGACGAGCAGTCCGCTCGCCGCGAGCGCGCGATCCATCGGCTCCTCGGCGTGGCGATCCTTGGCGTTCCACGCGCCGCCGTGCAGATCGAGGATCGTGGGAAAGGGACCCGCGCCTTTCGGCTGATAGATCCGCGCCATCAGCGTACGTCCCTTGGCGGTTTTCCGGAATTCCACTTCGCTGACGGCGATTTCGAACTTTGCCGCCGGGTCGTATGACGGCGTGGCGGCGGCGGAGAGGTCCGGCATGCCCACGACTCCCAGCGCGGTGACTGCCTTCAGAAAGCCGCGGCGATCGAATGAATGCAGGTCCATAGGACCGACATTCTAAGGGAACTTCGCCACTCCGTGGGCGTGCGTTGTCGCAGTCGAGTCACCGACGATGACCGAGCCCATCAGCCCGCCGTCGGCGTGGTCGAGGATGTGGCAATGGAACATCCAGCTGCCGGGCCGATCGTCGAAACGCACGGCGAAACGGGCGGTTTTCCCGTACGGCACGTTGACAGTGTCTTTCCATGCGAGCGGGCGGACGGCGTGGCCGCGGTCGTCGAGCACCTGGAAGAAGAAGCCGTGCAGATGAAACGGGTGGGACCACTTCGTGTCGTTCACGACCGTCCATACCTGCGTTTCGCCTGGAGCGGCGTGGAGCGGCTTGTCCTTCAGAAATGGCACGCCGTTGATCTGGTATTCATAGGCGCGATCGCTCTTTTGCCCGAGCCCGAGCGTGACCGACACCGGCGTCGCGCCCTCAATCGCGAGCGGCTCGATCGTGCGATGGATCTTCGGCAGGGAACCCTGTAACACCGGCGCGTCGTTCGACATCGCCATCGTCAGCAGCTCTTCCGGCTGCCGGTACTCGACGCTGCCGTAGCCGCGATCGAAGAGCAGAGCGCGCAGCACGAGCTCGCGGCCGGCCGCCGCCGTCGGCGTGACGATGGCGTCCACGCGCTCGCCGGGTGCGAGCAGCACCGTCTCGAGCTGCTCGGGGCGTTCTTGCAGCCCGCCGTCGCCGCCGATCTGCGTGAACGAGGTGTCGTCGAGCTCGAGTTGAAAGTACCGGCTCCTGGCGGCGTTGACGATCCGCCATCGCTGCCGCGCGCCCGAACGCGCGGCGATGCGCGGCCGGACGCGGCCGTTCACCAGGACGTAGTCGCCCTCGCGGCCGAACACCATCGCCGTCGATCCGCCGCTCGTCGGCGAATCGAGGACTCCCTTCTTGTCGAAGCCGATGTCGCTCAGCACGAGGACGAGCTCGTCGCCGACGCCGACGTGTTCGTCGGGATCCTCGACCAGCAGTGCGCCGTAGAGGCCGAACCCCACTTGCGCGGCCGACATGATGTGCGGGTGATACCAGAACAGGCCGGCATCGGGGACCGTGAAGTCGTAGGTGAACGTGCCGCCCGGCGGCACTTCCGGCTGCGACGCACCCGGCACGCCATCCATCGCGATGGGAATCCGCAGCCCGTGCCAATGGACCGTCGTCGGCTGCGGCAGGCGATTCGTGAAGTGCACCACGAGGCGATCGCCGACCCGCGCGCGAATCAATGGACCGGGGATGCCGCCGTCGTAGGTCCATGCCTCGACACGCGCGCCGGGCGCGACCTCGACCTGCGATAGCTTTGCCTCGAGGTTGATCTCGACTACGTGCGGATCGGGATTGAGATCGACGGCTTCAGGAAGCTTGACGCCTGCGTCCCAGCCGGCCGGCTCGAGGCTCGTGGTCGCCGCGCTCGAATGCACGAGCGACAAAAGGATCGCAGCCGCGCACGCCGCACCGAGTCGCACGTCCCGAATCTAACATGCGTGCTCGAGGCGACGGTGTCATCAATGGTCACGACAAACTGCCGGATTTCCGGCAGGCGGACGATCGCACGCAGAACTCGCAGAACCCGCAGAAAAACCAGGGAGTCTGCGTGTTCCGCTGTTCTGCGCGAAATCGTTTCTCAGGACTGCGGCAGCCCGAAGCAGTAGAGCCACCCGCGGGTCCGAATATAGATGCGTCCGTCGGAAATTGCGGGTGTCGCGTAGATGTCGTCGCCGAGATCGTTGACGGCGCTCGGCTCCAGGCTGCCGCCGGTCGGCAGCACGACGACCTTGCCCGTTTCGCTCAGCATGAAAATCTTCCCGTCGGCGGCGACCGGCGAGGAATAGTAATGATCGATCGCACCCTTCAGACGGCCTTGCCCCATTTCGGCGCCGGTGTCGGGGTTCAGCGCGGTGACGATGCCGCCGTCGTTGACCATGTAGAGCACGCCGCCGTAGACGATCGGCGACGGCAGCTGCGGCACGGACTTGTGATACTTCCATCGCAGGTTGGTCGCGGTCATGTCGCCGCGTCCGCCGAGGCGAATCGCGAGCATGCCGTTCTCGCTCGCCATCGCGGCGCGGTAATACTCCCACTCCCCGGCGGACACGATGCCGTTCGAGTCGAGATCGATCCACGAGATGGCGTTGCGATTCGGGAAACTCGCGAGCGGGACGCGGCCGCTACTGTCGGCGTACTTCCGCACGATGCCCTCGAACGCCTCGATGTCGGGCTGCGATCCCGGCTGATTCTGCGGCGTGCCGAAGCCATTGATATACAACGTGTCGCCACTCACGACCGGCGTCGACTTCAGCTCGAAGCAGAGGCCGCGGACCCACCACACCTTCTCGCCGCTCTGGACATCGTAGGCGGTCAGAAGAAAGGATCCCGGTACGACGATCTGGGTCTTCCCACCGGCCGGCTGATACAGAATCGGCGTCGAGTGGCCGCTGTGCGCCTCGGGGCGCGCCGTCTTCCAGCGGACGCGTCCGTCGCGCTGCCCGACGGCGACGATGAAGGAATCGGTGTTCTGGTCGCAGGCCAGGACAACAATGTCGTCGACCAGCACCGGCGAGGCGCCCATGCCGTACAGGTTGTTGAACGGCCCGAGCGGCAGCCGCCAGCGCTCACGTCCCTCCATGTCGTACGAGATGAGACCGAAGTCCGCGAAGAAGACGTAGACGTTCGTGCCATCGGTTGCCGGCGTCGGCCCCGCGGGGCCGTTGCGGTTGTCGAGCTTTTCCTCGCGCGCCCGCGGCGCATCGCGCTCCCACAGGACCTTGCCGGTGCGGCGATCGAGGCAGATCGTGACCAGCCGCGCGCTGCGGGCCGCGGTGAGGAAGATGCGGTCGTGCGTCAGCGCGGGCGACGAGTGGCCGAATGGCAGTTCAGTCTTCCAGACGACGTTCGTCGACGGTCCGAATTCGCTGGGCAGACGCCGGCTCGACGAGATGCCGGATCCGTTCGGGCCGCGGAAGCGCGACCAGCCTTCGGGGTCCGGCGTGTCGGCCGACACCGTCACAGCGAGCAGCACGATCGCGGCGGCGCACGGTTTCATCATGGAGGGGAAATTATCCCACAGCGCGAAGCGCGCTGAAGTACGCACGCCACGGTCCGACCCACTGACCGTAATGTTTTTCGGCGACGCGTGCGATCTGGAGGATGTGTGCATAATCGTGCGTCACCCAGGTCGCGAGCAACTGCTCCAGCGTGACGGCGCCGAACTCCGGGTGGATGCCGGTCGCGCCCATCGCGGCTTCGTCGATCGGCCATCTATCGAGCGCGCGCAGGCTCTGGGTCCGCTTGTCGGCAAACAGTGCCAGCAGTCGCGCGGGCGATTCATGGCCATACGCCGCGAACCCCTTCTCGCGATCGAACGGACGGAACGGCTCGCGCCCGCCGTTCTCGAGAATCAGCGCCATGCGCGGAATCCAGTCGTCGTCTTCGCCGTGCAGGAGATGGCATAACACCTCCCGTGCACTCCACGTGCCCGGACCTTCAGTGACGTTCCAGAGTTGGTCGTTCCAACCGTGACATAAGGCGGTGAGGACGCCAGGTGTTTCGGCGAGTCGCGCGGCAATCTCTGCGATGCCGACAGTCTGCGGGTGCATGCGGTAACAACCTCTCGTGACATACTACGCCCACACGCTGACCCCGTTAGGCCGCTGGTTGTTTTCCGCCAGACGATGACGACTAGTAGCGAGTGGCTCGATCGTGCGCGAGCATAGCGAATGAGCGCGCGAACCCAGAACCTGTAAACCTGAGAACCCTCGGTTGTTACACGCGCGTTCGCCCCGTATGGCAGCCGTCGACGAACGTCTTCTTGATCGTGTCCGGGCTCTCGATCGTCTTGAAGAAGCGCTCCAGGTAATTCTTCATGTCGTTCTTGTGACGGTTGCTCAAATCCGCCACTGAATCGATCGCCGACAACATGTCGGTCTTGTGCGCGCGGAACGGCTCCGCGGCCGCGTTGAACTGTTCGACCGTGCGGCACGGTCCGCGATACAGCCGCTCGGTCACATCGCGCAGATGCAGGCGCGGATCTGGCGTCGCGTACGGCGGCTGCACCATCCCGGACATGTCGAAATCGTACGGGATGGGATAGAACGTCCGCTTCTTGTCCTGGATGACGACGAAGTTGTGCAGCGCCCAGATGGAGTAGTCGGTGTTGCCGAGCATGTACTCGAGCAGCATCGACGTCGTCAGCGTCTCGAGATCGAAGTCCTTGAACTCGCGATGGAGGAGCGGGACATCGCGGCCGCCCATCCGCCGCGCGACGTCGTTTTCGTGCTCGAGAAACAAGGCCGTGTGTGTCGAGACTGTCTTCTTCGATTTCACGTCGACGTACGTCGCGCGCGCGAGCCGCGCCCGGAAAGACGACGGCGTCACCAGGTTCGTGAGCTTGTACGTGAGGTACTCACGCGTCACGTACTGATCCGATTCCTTTTCGTTCTGGCAATGCGTGCCGAGCTTGAGCGACGTCTGCCCTTCGAAGATCGTGCCGGCAATCTGATCGGCGGCGAACTCGATCTTGATCGGGACGAACGCGCACGTTTTTGGATCGAGTCGCAGGTGCCCGCGCGACGAGAGCTTGACGGGAATATCCCGGCCGTCCACCGTGAGCACCGCCGGGAACTGCTTCCCGTTGTTCGGCTTTCGCTCGCGGTTGATCGCACCGAAGTCGGACGTGAGCGTGAACTCGACGGCCGGTCCGTCCTGAAACAGCTTCCGCTGCTCCGCGGCCGCCTTCTGCGCCGCCATCGCATCGTCGTCAGGCCATGGCTCCGACAGTTTGAGGAGCGGATTCTTCGGGGCCGGCTGGGCCGGGCGATCCTGCGCGAGGATCGCGGGGCCGGCGAGCACGATGGCGGCGAGCGCGGCGAAGTACAGGCGGCGCGTCATGGGGTGCCTCCTCCGCAAGCGTGTGTCACGACCGCGCGGTATCTTAGCACTCGATTTCGACATACATTGAGCAGCGTGACGACAGGGATGGCGCCCGGATCGCCGGGCATGCCGCCACGGTGGACGTCGAGCGCGAAGAGCGGCGTCGGCACCGCGCTCTACGCCTACAGCCGTGTGTGGTTCACGATCAGCCACGGGATCCTGAACGAGGTCTACTATCCGCGCCTCGATCACGCCTGCCTGCGCGATCTGGGCCTGATCGTCACCGACGGCGACACGTTCTTTTCGGAGGAAAAACGCGACGCCGCGTCGGTGATCGCGCCGCTGGCGCCTGGCGTCCCGGGATACGACCTGGTGAACACGTGCCGGCACGGACGCTACCGCATCCGGAAGCAGATCATCGCCGACCCGAAGCGGGACGTGGTGCTGCAGGACGTGCGGTTCACGCCGCTCGATCGGCCTTCCGGCGAGTATCACCTTTACGTTCTGCTCGCACCGCATCTCGCGAATCACGGGTGGGGGAACACGGCGTGGGTCGACGAGTACAAGGGCGTGCCGATGCTGTTCGCCCGGCGGGACGGCACGGCGCTGGCCGTTGCGTGCGCGCCGGAGTGGGCTCGGCGATCCGCCGGCTTCGTCGGATCCTCCGACGGCTGGCAGGAGCTGTCGGCGCACAGGCAACTGCTCACAACGTACGCGCGGGCCGAGAACGGCAACGTCGCGCTCGTCGGCGAGGTGAACCCGGCGGCCGCGGACCATTTTCTCGTCGCGCTCGCCTTCGGCACGTCGCCGATCGAGGCGGGGCAGCGCGCCCGCGCGAGCCTGCTCGACGGCTTCGATCGCGCGTGCCGCACCTACGTGAGCGAGTGGACGTCGTGGCAGCACCAGCTCGATCACGTCGACGCCGACCTCGGCGGGCACTCGCTCACGCGCATGAGCGCCGCGGTGCTGCGCTGCCACGAGGAAAAACGCATTCCGGGCGCCATCATCGCGAGCCTTTCGATTCCCTGGGGCAACGAGAAGAGCGACGAAGACCTTGGCGGGTATCACCTCGTCTGGCCGCGCGACCTTGTCGAGTCGGCTGGCGGCCTGCTCGCCGTCGGCGCCGACGAGGATGCGCGGCGCGTGCTCGACTACCTGCGTTCGACGCAGAGTGTCGACGGATCGTGGCCGCAGAACATGTGGGTGGACGGCGAGCCGTACTGGCACGGCATTCAGCTCGACGAGACGGCGTTTCCGATTCTGCTCGTCGACCTGCTGCGCCGCGACGAGCATCTGACCGCCGAGGAGTCGCGCAGCTTCTGGCCGATGGTCCGCCAGGCCGCCAGCTTCATCGTCCGGCACGGACCGTCGACCGAACAGGATCGCTGGGAGGAAGACGCGGGTCTGTCGCCGTTCACCGTGGCCGTCGAGATCGCGGCGCTGCTCGTGGCGGCGGAGCTCGCCGAGGAGGTGGGCGAATCCGCGGCCGCGAGCTACCTGCGCGAGACCGCCGACGCGTGGAACATCGACATCGAGACCGGCATGTATGTGACGGGCACGCGGCTCGCGCGCGAGGTCGGTGTCGACGGCTATTACGTGCGCGTCGCGCCGCTCGAGACGGCCGATGCGGCGTCACCCCTCGACGGCTTCGTCCCGATCAAGAACCGGCCCTGGTCGCAGGGCCAGACGCTCGCCGCGGAACTGGTCAGTCCCGACGCGCTGGCGCTCGTGCGCTTCGGCCTGCGAGCCGCCGACGACGAGCGGATCGTGAATACCGTGCGCGTGATCGACGCGCTGCTGAAGGTGGAGACGCCGGCCGGTCCCGTGTGGCGCCGCTACAACGGCGACGGGTACGGCGAGCACGAAAACGGCAACGCGTTCGATGGGACAGGCATCGGCCGGGCGTGGCCGCTGCTGACGGGCGAGCGCGCGCACTACGAGCTGGCGGCCGGCCGTCCGGACGTCGCGCGCGATCTGCTCGCGACGCTCGAAGCGTGCGCGAACGAAGGCCTGCTGCTGCCGGAACAGATCTGGGACGGCCCCGACGTGCCCGCTCGCGAGCTGACGTTCGGCAGGCCGACCGGATCGGCCATGCCGCTCGTGTGGGCGCATGCGGAGTATCTGAAGCTGCAGCGATCGCTGCGCGACGACCGCATCTACGATCTGCCGCGCCACACGTGGCAGCGCTACGTCATCGATCGCACGGCATCGCGCCACGCGTACTGGCGGTTCAATCATCGCCGCCGCACGATCGATCACGGCCGCATCCTGCGCCTGGAAACGCTCGTGCCGTGCGTGGTTCACTGGACGATCGATCGCTGGCAGACGACGCACGACGCGACGGCAGCCGACGCCGGACTCGGTGAATACGTCGTCGACATTCACACCAATTCGTTCTCGCCTGGCGCGCGGATCGAGTTCACTTTCTACTGGTCCGACGTCGATCGATGGGAGACGACGAACTTTTCCGTCGAGGTGCGCGCCGCCGGATAACCGCTGTGTCATGCGTCCGTGGTCCCTCACTTGCACCAGCGAAGCATCACGGGTTTGGAGGGAGACCATGTTCATAAGAAAGTTAGTGGGAACTGCGACAGCGGTGCTCTTCGTCGGCGCAGCGGCGTTCGCGCAGACCGCGCCATCATCGACGACGCATAAAGAATCCGTGGCGACCCGCGATACCGCTCAGGCAGTGACGGTGGCCGGATGCCTCATGAAGGAATCGGATTACCGCAAGGCGCACGGGCTCGGCCATGGTCCGATGACCGGCACCGACTTCGTCCTCGTCGAAGGGAACTGCACCGACACCGCGTCCGGAACCGCGTATCGGCTCGCCGGTCCCGTCGAAGGCAAGATGAAGAGCCTCGCCGGACACCGCGTGGAAGTGACGGGACGCTTCGATCATTCGCGCGACGCGCGGGCGGCGGCCGGTCAGCGGACCGCGAAGATGCCGCCGGAGATCAGAGTGGAGTCGTTCCGCGAAGCTGCCGCAACGGTCGCGAGCACGGCGACGGAGAGCCAGCCGGCGACAACCGCGCCGAGCGAACCACCGGCGCCCGCCGTGACGGCACCGGCCACCGTGGCGCCGGCGCCTGTCGAAACGGCGCCCGCGCCGACGGGAACGAGCGGACAGCCGCCCGCGAGCACCGCGCCCGCGCGTCGGATGCCGAAGACGGCGAGCAATGAGCCGCTGTTCGCGCTGTTCGGCGGGCTCTGTCTCACTGCCAGTCTCGGCGTGCGATTCCTGCGCGGCCTCGCGTCGTAGGCAGCCCTCCAATGGAGCGCGAGCGGTCGTTGCTCGGCTGAAGCCTCGCGCTCCTTCTTTACGTGTTCCACATCTGCGCAGCCCCCGTGCAGTGGTGTGCAAACCGTTCTGATACGGCACACTCCCCGCGAGAATTGTGAGTGCCCGATCGCGCGCTCGACGAAAGCTCGAATCGGATAGCTGCGCAACGATGGTGCAGTTCACGACAACATGCGTCGTGCTTGCTACCTCAGCGATTTTGGCACTGCGGTTGCTCGATAACGACGCCAAACGCCCCCCACAATGCTAAGGAGTGCGTGATGAAGATGCGCGAGTCACAGGGTTTCACACTTATCGAGCTGCTGATCGTCGTGGCGATCATCGGCATCATCGCGGCGATCGCGGTGCCGGGTCTGCTGCGCGCCCGCATGTCGGGCAATGAAGCGTCGGCGATCGGATCGCTCCGCGCGATCAACAGCGGCGAGGCGAGCTACTCGTCGAGTTGCGCGGCCGGCGGCTATGCCATCAGCCTCGCGGACCTCGTGAAGCCGCCCGCCAGCAGCACGCAGGGGTTCATTTCGCCCGACCTCAATGCGAACGGCGTCGTGAAATCCGGCTACAACGTGACGCTCGCCAAGGACGGCGCGTCGGGCACGACCGACATCGGCACGGCGGCGGGGACGTGCAACGCCTCAGCAGGCACGCCGGCCAGCTCCTACTTCGCGAACGCGGATCCGGTGACGCCGGGCGGCACGGGCACGCGCTACTTCGCGACCGATACCCGCGGCACGCTGTTCTACAGCACCGCCGCGACGGTGGCGAATCCGATTCCAGCGGCGACGGCGGTGGTTCAGTAATACTCGGGGTTCTCGGGTTCTAAGATTCCCGGTTCTGGTTCAGGGGTGCGA
>Ga0310810_10007536_pt1 | contig 12423 bp, 12 predicted proteins | sample NCmetagenome_FD_207641 | JGI IMG/M metagenome (GOLD analysis project Ga0310810, IMG submission 207641) | Soil microbial communities from experimental microcosm in Duke University, North Carolina, United States - NC | ecosystem: Engineered > Artificial ecosystem > Soil microcosm > Unclassified ... | reverse complement strand
GACCGGCTCGTCTTGACCGAGCAGCTCGCGGCGCAGGATCTGATCGCGCTGGGGCATTTTCTGCTGTTGCCGGAAGACGATCTGAACCTCGCGGCGGTGCTGAAAGGGCCGCTCTTCGGGTTTTCCGAAGACCAGCTGTTCCAGCTCGCTCATAGCCGCGGCAAGGGCCAGAAGCTGTGGCACCGGCTGCGCGAGCTCGCCGCGGGCGATCTCGTCATGCACGCCCATTATGAGCGGCTGTCGCAATTGCGCGCTCGCGCCGATTACGTGCCGCCCTTCGAGCTTTACGCGGAGATCCTCGGCGCCGGCGGCGGCCGCCGCGCGATCCTGGAGCGGCTCGGCCCCGAAGCGGGCGATCCGATCGAGGAATTCCTCGCGCTGGCACTGAGTTATGAGCGCGAGCATGTGCCGTCCCTGCAGGGTTTTCTGCATTGGCTCGTGGCCGGCGGGATCGAGGTCAAGCGCGATTTCGGCGAGCGCCAGCGCGACGAGGTGCGGATCCTGACGGTGCATGGCGCAAAGGGGCTGGAAGCACCAATCGTGTTCCTGCCCGACACATTGCAACTGCCCGACTGGCCGCCGCGCTTGTTGTGGAGCGATGGTGATGCGTTGCCGCTCTGGTGCGCGAGGAAGGCGCTCGAAGCGCCGTTCTACACGGATGAGCGCGGAAAGCGTCGCGCGCGGGACATGCAGGAATACCGGCGGCTCCTCTATGTCGCGCTGACCCGCGCGCAAGACCGGCTCTATGTCTGCGGCTGGGAGACGAGAAGGCCGCTCAAGGATGGCACGACCTGGCATGCGTTGTGTCATGCGGGTTGGAGCGAGATCGCCGAGAAGGCGCCGTTCGATACGCGGACGCTGATCGGCGAAGACGAAGGCTGGTGCGGGACGGCGTTGCGCATCGCGGGGCCGCAAGGCATCGCGCCGGTGCGCGACAAGGCCGCGGCCGCGGCGCGCTTGCCGGGGCTGTTGCCGCAATGGGCGCGCCTGCCGCCCCCGGCGGAACCCGATCCGCCAAAGCCGCTCTTGCCGTCGCGGCCAAGCGGGCCGGAGCCGCCGACGTTGTCGCCGCTCGCGATTGCCGGGCGCGACCGCTTCAAGCGGGGTCTTCTCGTGCACAAATTGCTGCAGAGCCTGCCGGAGGTGCCGCCCGAGCGGCGCGCCGAGGCGGCGCGGCGTTTTCTGGCGTTGCCGGTGCATAGGATTCCTCCCGAGGAGCAGGACGAGATCGGCCGCGAGACGATCGCGGTGCTGAGCGATCCCGACTTCGCCGAGTTGTGGGGCGCCGACGCACAGGCGGAAGTCCCGGTCGTCGGGCTGATCCCCGGGTCAAGCCCGGGGAGCTGGCATGCCCTTTCCGGCCAGATTGACCGGCTTGTCGTCACGCGAGAGCGCGTCCTGATCGTCGATTACAAGACATTGCGGCCGCCGCCCGCGACCGAAGAGGCGGTGCCAGCGGTCTATTTGCGGCAGCTCGCGACCTACCAGGCGGCGCTCCAGCGCATCTATCCCGACCGGCCGGTCGAATGTGCGCTGCTCTGGACCGAGGGCCCGCGGCTGATGCCGATCAGCCCTGCGCGGCTCGCCGGGCATCTCCCCGGCAACCTGCCTTGACGCCCGATTCGGCGCTCCCCTAATGTCATCCAGCTAGAGGCGAAAGGATCTCGCAGATGAAGCCGACAGCCGTCAGCGACGGCGACTTCGATACCCTCGTGTTGCGCTCCACCGAGCCGGTCCTCGTCGATTTCTGGGCCGAATGGTGCGGCCCCTGCAAGATGGTCGCGCCGTTTCTCGACGACCTCGCGACCGACATGGCCGGCAAGGTGACCGTCGCCAAGGTCAATATCGACGAGAACCCGCAGACGCCGCGCAAATACGGCGTGCGCGGCATCCCGACGATGATGCTGTTCAAGGGCGGCCAGGTGGCGGCGACGAAGATCGGCGCGCTGCCCAAGAGCAAGCTCTACGAATGGGTCGAATCGGTGCTGTAGCCGCCTCACTCAGTCATCCGACTCGATACGCAACCATCTCCCGCGTTCAGATCCTGATCTCGCGCTGCTGCTTGCGGCAGCCGTGGCGTTCGCGATTCCCGCGATGCACGACTCAAATCTTGAAAAGTGGCTGCGCGGTGAATGCGAATTGCTGGCCGGTGGACGCGTTGCCCATTTCCGCTGCTCGCCGCAACAGCTCCGCTACGCCCCGCCTGTCCCGGGATACTAACCGGATTTATGCGTCAGCTATTGTCGGCCAGGACGATGCCGGCGAAATGCAACGAGCCGCAGATCAGCACGCGCGCCGGGCCGGGCTGCTGCGCGATGTCGTGCAAGGCGGCGTCCACGGATTTGGACTCGCGGGCCGGGATCCCGACCGAACGCGCCGAGGCGACGATCTCGGCCGCGGGATGCGGGTTTTCTTCGCCCGGGATCGTGACCGCGTAGAGGGTGCACGCATATGGCGCGAGCGGCCGGAGAAACCCGCTCGCATCCTTTGTGTTGAGCATGCCGACGACGAGGTCGAGCGGGCGGTCATGCCAGCCCTTCGCGACATTGGCGATGACCTCGCCGGCGGCGGGGTTGTGACCGCCGTCGAGCCATAATTGCCAGCCCTGCGGCAGCGCGTCGACGAGCGGCCCGCGCGTCAGTTGCTGCATGCGCGCGGGCCAGTCGATATGGCGCAGCCCTTCCGCGAGCGCGGCGGGCGAGAGCGAAAACTCCGGCATCTGCTCGAGGCAGGCGATCGCGATGCCGGCATTGGCGATCTGGTGTCGGCCCGGCAAGGACGGCAATGGCAGATCGAGCTGCCAGCGCGCACCTTCGTAGCGCATGCCGTCGCCGCGCGGCTCGCAATGCCATTCGCGCTGGTTTCGGAACAGCGGCGCGCCGATTTCCGACGCACGCGCTTCGATGACGGCTTCGGCCTCGTCCCGTTGCGGGCCGATGATGGCCGGCACGCCGGGCTTCAGGATGCCGGCCTTCTCGCCGGCGATTGCTGCGATCGTGTCGCCGAGAAACGCCTGATGGTCGAGCGAAACGGGGGTGATCGCGGTGGCCCCGGGACCGGGCAGTACATTCGTCGCATCGAGCCGCCCGCCGAGCCCGGTTTCGAGCAAGACGACATCGGCCGGCATGCGCGCGAAGGCGAGAAACGCGGCTGCCGTCGTGATCTCGAAAAAGGTGATCGGCGCGCCGCGATTGGCCTCTTCGCATTCTTTGAGGAGCGCGAGCAGCGCGTCCTCATCGATCAGCTTTCCGGCAAGGCGGATGCGCTCGTGAAAACGCACAAGATGCGGCGAGGTATAGGCGTGGACGCGATACCCGGCCGCTTCGAGACAGGCGCGCAATGTCGCGACGGTCGAGCCTTTTCCGTTTGTGCCGGCGACATGCACAGCCGGCGGGAGCCGGTCCTGCGGGTTGCCGAGCGCGGCGAGCAGGCGCTCGATGCGGCCGAGCGAGAGGTCGATCTTTTTCGGGTGCAGCGCCATCAGGCGCTGCAACACCCGGTCGCTGCCGAGCATCAGGGCTACTCCGCGGCTTTCGAGAGCGGCGCCGGAAACTCGGCCACCTCGCGCACCGGCTCGCGCAGCAAGGAGAGGATGCGCGCGACGGCCGCGTGCAATTCGCCGCGCGGCACGACCTGGTCGACCATGCCGTGCTCATGGAGATATTCGGCGCGCTGAAACCCTTCGGGCAACTTCTCTCGGATCGTCTCTTCGATGACCCGCGCACCGGCAAAGCCGATGATCGCGCCGGGCTCGGCCAAGGTGATATCGCCGATGCTCGCGAAGGATGCCGCGACGCCGCCCGTCGTCGGGTCGGTCAGGATGACGATGTAGGGGAGGCCCGCCTCTTTCACCATCTCGGCCGCGAGGATTGTGCGCGGCATCTGCATCAAGGACAGGATGCCCTCCTGCATGCGCGCGCCGCCCGAAGCCGGCACCGCGATCAAGGCCGCCTGGCGCTCGACGGCGCGGCGCGCCGCGGTCAGCATAGCCTCGCCGGCCGCGACGCCCATCGAGCCGCCCATAAACGCGAAATCGAAGGCGAGGACGACCGCCGGCTGGCCGCCGATCCGTCCTTGCGCGATCGCGACGGCGTCGCTCCCGGCGCCGAGCGCGGTTTGTCCTTCGCGCAGGCGCTCGGTGTAGCGTTTTCTGTCGCGAAAGCGCAGCGGGTCGGGCGGGACTTTCGGGGCCTCGATCTTCTCGAAGACGGCGTCATCGAACAGGATCTTGAAGCGCGCCTCGCTGCCGATCCGGAAATGGTGGCCGCAGTGGTGGCAGACCTCGAGGCTCTGCGCGAGGTCGCGGTGGAACAGCATCTGCTCGCAGGACGGGCATTTGCGCCAGAGATTGTCCGGCACGTCCTTGCGCGTCAGCGCCCGGATCTTCGGCAGAACGTAATTGGTGAGCCAGCTCATGAGCACGGCTTACCAAGAGCCGGCGGCGATGACCATCGGTCGAAATGGGCAATCCCGGCGCTGAGCCCATAAATTGCAGTGTGCGCGATTTGTATCACATCAAACCGGATTTGTCAAGTAAAAAATATGCGAAAATGAGAATGATCCGCGGCGGCCACTGACGCCGGCGCTCGGCAGACCGCCTCTATATTGTGGCCATCGGGATCGAGCACAAACGCGCCGTAATAATCCCGATGGTATTGCGGCCGGAGACCGGGCGGTCCGTTATCCATTCCGCCGGCCGCCAGGCCGGCGGCGTGGAAGGCATCGACCGTCGCGCGGTCGGGCGCCGCGAAGGCGACATGCGCATCGGTCACCACCTCGTCGCGCTCGCCGATCCAAAAGAACGCCTTTCCGTTCGCGCCATAGCCAGCGAATTTCCTTCCGTCGCCGGCCAGCCTTTCGATGCCGAGCGGCTTCAGTGCCCGGTCATAGAACGCCAGGCTGCGTGTCAAGCCGATCACGCCCAGGGTTACGTGGTCGAGCATCGGTTCTCAGGTACCGCGGGCCGTCCGGACACCGGCGGCGAGGGCGCGGATATCGGCTAGGACGGCATCGACGAGGCCAGGCTTGGCCCTGCCGTCGGGGTCGAGGTTGAGGGCGAGGCGATCGACGATGACCGTGCCGATGGCGGCGGCATCGGCGGCCTTGGCGACATCGGCAGCCTGGGCCGGGTTCTTGATGCCAAAACCGGCCGCGACCGGCAGTTTTGTGAATTTGCGCAAGCGCTCGATCGCCGCGCGCACCGCCGCCGCGTCGGCCGAGCGGGTGCCAGTGATCCCGGCGATGGCCACGTAATAGATAAAGCCGCTGGCGTGGTTGACGACGGCCGGGAGCCGCGCTTCGTCACTGGTCGGGGTGGCGAGGCGCACGAGATCGAGCCCGGCGGCGCGCGCTGGACCCGCCAGTTCGGCATCCTCCTCGGGCGGCAGATCGACAATGATCGCGCCATCGACGCCGGCTGCGACGGCATCTTTCGCGAAGGCCTCGGCCCCGTAACGGTAGATCGGGTTGTAGTAGCCCATCAGCACAAAGGGGGTGTCGGCATCGCGCTCGCGCAAGCGGCGCACCATCGCCAAGGTGCTGCGCAATGTCGCGCCGGCTTTCAGCGCACGCAGCCCGGCGGCCTGGATCGACGGGCCGTCGGCCATCGGATCGGAGAACGGCATGCCGATCTCGATGAGATCAGCGCCGGCTTCCGCCACGCCCTCGAACAGGGCAAGCGAGGTGTCGGGATCGGGATCGCCGGCCATCAGGTAGATGACGAGTCCGGCGCGGCCTTCCTGTTTCAGCTGCGCAAAGCGGCGCTCGATGCGGCTCACAGCATCACGCCGAGATGGTCGGCGACGGCGAAGATGTCCTTGTCGCCGCGGCCACACATATTCATGACGAGTAGATGGTCGCGCGGCAGGTCGGGTGCGATCTTCGCGACATGCGCCAAGGCGTGGGCCGGCTCCAGGGCCGGAATTATGCCTTCCTGCCGGCTGCACAGCTGAAACGCATCCAATGCCTCGCGGTCGGTGATCGAGACGTATCGGACGCGGTCGAGATCGTGCAGCCAGGCGTGCTCCGGCCCGATGCCGGGGTAGTCGAGCCCGGCCGAGATCGAATGCGCGTCGCGGATCTGGCCGTTCTCATCCTGCAGGAGATAGGTGCGGTTGCCGTGCAGAACGCCGGGTTCGCCGCCATTCAGCGACGCCGCGTGCAATCCGGTCTCGATGCCGTGGCCGGCGGCTTCGACACCGATCATCGCAACCGAGGGCTCGTCGAGAAACGGATGGAAGAGGCCCATCGCGTTGGAGCCGCCGCCGATGCATGCAACGAGCGTGTCGGGAAGGCGGCCCTCCGCCTTCAGCATCTGCTCGCGGGTCTCGCGGCCGATGATCGACTGGAAATCGCGCACCATCGCCGGGTAGGGGTGCGGCCCCGCGACGGTGCCGATCACGTAAAACGTGTCGTCCACATGCGCGACCCAGTCGCGCAACGCCTCGTTCATCGCGTCCTTTAGCGTCGCGGTGCCGGAATGCACCGGCACGATCTCGGCGCCGAGCAGTTTCATGCGGAAGACGTTGGGCTTTTGCCGCTCGATATCGGTGTGGCCCATATAAACGATGCATTGCAGATCGAAGAGCGCGCAGGCCGTCGCGGTCGCGACGCCGTGCTGGCCGGCGCCGGTCTCGGCGATGATGCGGCGCTTGCCCATGCGCCGCGCCAAGAGAACTTGGCCGAGCACGTTGTTGATTTTGTGCGCGCCGGTGTGATTGAGCTCGTCGCGCTTGAAGTAGATTTTGGCGCCGCCGAAATGGCGGGTCAGCCGCTCGGCGAAATACAAGGGGCTCGGCCGGCCGACGTAATGGTCGAGGTAGTAGGCCAACTCGGCGTGGAAGTTCGGGTCGTCTTTCGCCTCATTGTAGGCGTGCTCGACCGCCAGGATCAGCGGCATCAAGGTTTCGGCGACATAGCGCCCGCCATAAAGGCCGAAATGGCCTCGCGGATCCGGCCCGCCCCGATATGTGTTCGGTGTCTGCATCTTTTCCTCGCCTCGCGGCAGGATACTCAAAGGCTGCGCGCGACCGCCAGGAATTCGCGGATCTTCGCAGGGTCCTTGTCGCCGGGGCGGCGCTCGACCCCGGACGAGACATCGACCGCGCTCGCGCCGGAAATCCGTACCGCCTCCGGCAGGAGCGCGGCGCTGAGCCCGCCCGACAGCATCCAAGGAAGCTTCCATTCGCGGCCGGCGATCAGCTGCCAATCGAAGGCGAGACCGTTGCCGCCTGGAAGCGCATTGGCCCGGCGCGGCGGCTTGGCGTCGAACAGCAGCATGTCGGCCACCTCTTCATAGCGCGCCGCGCCGACGACATCCTCCGGACCGGCAACCGCGACCACCTTCATGACGGGCACGCGAAAACGCGCCTTGGCCTCGGCGACCCGCTCCGGGGTTTCGTGACCGTGGAACTGTAAGAGATCGAGCGGCGCTCGATCGAGCACGGCGGCGATCGCTTGGTCATCGGCATCGACAAAGAGGCCGACGCGCTGCACCCCGCCGGGGAGCGCGGCGCAGAGCTGGGCGGCGCGCTCGGCGTTCACCGCGCGCGGGCTCGGCGGGTAGAACACGAAGCCGACATAGGCGGCGCCCCCCGCAGCGGCGGCGGCGACAGCCTCCTCGCCGGAGATTCCGCAGATTTTCGCGGCAACGCTCATGGGCTCGATATGGGGGCGGGCCGCGGAAATTCGCCCCCGCAGCCGGACTTTCAGGGTGGGATTTTCAGGAGGCGGCGCGCGCGGCGATCCGGGTCGAGGGCGTTGTCGTTGATGTCGCGAGCTGAGCGGGCGGCGCCAGCTGGGCTTGTGTCGCGAGCAGCTCGGCTTCAAGCGAGGCGATGCGGCGGGCGCGGCGGCGCGCCTCGCGGCGCCAACGTCCGGCGGCGAGCCAGGCTGCGAATTCGCCGAGCAGAAAACCGAGCAGCAACGCCACGAGGACCGCGACATAGAGCGGTACCTCGACCAGGTAAGGTGCCGGCCAAAAGCCGAGTGCGACGCTCTCGCCGTTGGAGATCGCGAACAGCCCCAGCGCGGCCGCGACGATCAGCACAGAAAGCCAGAACAGCAGCTTCATCAAGGTGGCCAACTTTCAGGGAGATTGCTTCGCTTCGCGCGCAATGACAGTCAAGTCGGTGTCATTCCGGACGGCCGGAGGGCCGGACCCGGAATCCATGAACACCGGCATCCGGAATATGGATTCCGGGCTCGCCGCAATGCGGCGCCCCGGAATGACAATTGAAGCTACGAATGTCCGCGTCGGTGCTCAGTGCGCGCGGGCCGGGTGGTTCAGCCGGTCGCGCAATTGCTTGCCGGTCTTGAAGAACGGCACGTGCTTTTCGGCGACTTCGACGCTGTCGCCGGTCCGCGGGTTGCGGCCGACCCGCGCGTCGCGGCGCTTGACCGAAAACGCGCCAAAGCCGCGCAATTCGACGCGGTCGCCGCGCGCCAAGGCCGCGGCGATCTCATCGAAGATCGCCGTGACAATGACCTCGACATCGCGCTGATAGAGGTGCGGGTTTGCCTCGGAAAGCCGCTGGACGAGCTCCGATTTTGTCATATTCGCCGCACTCGCTCGCAAATGTACCGGACGGTACGGTGCCAAACCGATCCGCGAGCGTCAAGGTGACGCCAACTCTTCACGCAAACGCGGGAAAAGCCGGCGTCTTCGATGGGACTATTCCTTGTCGTCGGTCTTTTCTTCGGCCTCGCCCTGACGGCGGCGGATGGCGGCGCCGAGGATGTCGCCGAGGCTGGCGCCGGATTCGGCGGAGCCGAATTCCTGCATCGCCCGCTTCTCCTCATCGACCTCGCGCGCCTTGATCGACAATGCGACGCGCCGCGTGGCGCGGTCGATCGTTGTGATCTTGGCATCGACCCGCTCGCCGACCGCAAAGCGGTCGGGGCGCTGCTCGCTGCGATCGCGCGACAATTCGGATTTGCGGATAAACCCGGGCATGCCGTCGGGCAGCGCCACTTCGATGCCGCCTTCCTGGATGGAGCTGATCGTCGCGGTGACGACGTCGCCCTTCTTAACGCTGGCGACACCCGCCTCGAACGGATCCGCCTCGAGCTGCTTGATGCCGAGCGAGATGCGCTCTTTCTCGACATCGACGTCGAGCACCTTGACCCGGACCATCTGGCCCTTGCGGTAATCGTGCACCGCCTCTTCGCCCGACCGGCTCCAGTCGATGTCGGAGAGATGCACCATGCCGTCGATATCGCCGGGCAGGCCGATGAACAGGCCGAATTCGGTGATGTTGCGCACCTCGCCCTCGACCGTGCTGCCGACCGGGTGTTCCTCGATAAAGGCTTCCCATGGATTCGGCATGACCTGCTTCAGGCCGAGGCTGATGCGGCGCTTCTGCGGGTCGACATCGAGCACCATCACCTCGACCTCTTGGCTGGTCGAGACGATCTTGCCGGGGTGCACGTTCTTCTTGGTCCAGCTCATTTCGGAGACGTGGACGAGACCCTCGACCCCTGGCTCCAATTCGACGAAGGCGCCGTAATCGGTGATGTTTGTGACGCGGCCCTTAAACTTGGCGCCGGACGGGTATTTGAGCTCGACACCTTCCCACGGATCGGCTTCTAGCTGCTTCATGCCGAGCGAGATGCGCTGCGTCTCCGGATTGAAGCGGATGACCTGCACCTTGACGCTCTGGCCGATATGCAAGGCTTCCGAGGGATGGTTGATGCGCCGCCAGGCGATGTCGGTGACGTGCAGCAGCCCATCGACGCCACCTAGATCGACGAAGGCGCCGTAGTCGGTGATGTTTTTGACGACGCCCGTCAGGATCTGGCCTTCCTTGAGGCTCGCGACGAGTTCGGAGCGCTGTTCGGCGCGGCTCTCTTCGAGAACGGCGCGGCGCGACACGACGATATTGCCGCGCGAGCGGTCCATCTTGAGGATCTGGAAGGGCTGATCGGAGCCGAGCAGCGGGCCGATGTCGCGCACCGGCCGAATGTCTACCTGACTGCCCGGCAGGAACGCGACGGCGCCGTCGAGATCGACCGTGAACCCGCCCTTGACGCGACCGAAGATGCGACCGGTCACGCGCTCATTCGCCTGGAAGCTCTTTTCGAGCTGCGTCCAGGCCTCCTCGCGCCGCGCCTTCTCGCGCGACAGCGAGGCCTCGCCGTTCTTGTCTTCCATGCGCTCGAGAAAGACTTCGACGGTATCGCCGACATGGATTTCGGGCTCCTGCCCGCCGGCCGCGAACTCCTTCAGCGGCACGCGGCCTTCCGATTTGAGGCCGACATCGATCAGCGCGGCGTCGTTCTCGATGCTGATGACACGGCCTTTGACGACGGTGCCTTCGAGGCTGTTGGAGACGCCCATCGATTCATCGAGCAGGGCGGCAAAACTCTCTCTTTGAGCGGGGGCGGTTTGGGTAGCGACGGCCATTCGTTCTCCTCGATCCCGCATTGTGAGAGCGGCGCCGCCGGGATCGGCGCGGCGCCGGCGGCCGCAGGTCGGGCGCGGCCGCATAAACCCGGTCCGGCAGAATGAAAGAAGATACCGCGGCTGGCCGAGAAAGGGCTAGGCGCCGTCGGCGGCGCGCGCGCGCGCAATAATCTCGGAAGCCAGCTCGAACACCCGATCGGCGTCGAGCCCGGTCGTATCTATCGTAACGGCATCGGGGGCTGCCGCGAGGGGAGCGACCCGACGCTCGCTGTCGCGCGCGTCGCGTTCCTTCATGTCCTGCAGGACATCGCCGTATATAACCGTCGCCCCGCGCTGCCGCAACTCCCGCAGCCGCCGCTCGGCCCGGGCTTCCGGACTTGCCGTGACAAAAAGCTTAACGCTTGCCTCGGGACAGACAGCGGTGCCGATGTCGCGGCCGTCGAGGACGGCACCGCGGTAGGGAGGCGGCGGATGGGCCGCGAACTCACGCTGCCGGTCGAGAAGCGCCGCGCGCACCTCGGGGATCGCGGCGACGACCGATGAGGCCTGTGCGACCGCCTCGGTCAAGAGGGCGGGATCGGCAAGGGCGGCCGGATCGACCCGCATCGCCGCGGCTGCGGCTGTCTTCGGATCGGCGGGGTTGCCGCCTAAAGCGAGCACGAGATGGGCGGTGACGCGGTAGAGCTTGCCGGTGTCGAGATGGGCCAAATTGAACCGCTCGGCGAGGCGGCGCGCCAGCGTCCCCTTGCCCGAGGCGGCCGGCCCGTCGATCGCGACGACAAACGGGGCGGCGGCGCGCGCGCTAGTTCGACCAGCTGATCGGCGCGTAATGGCCGTTCTTCCCCGAATTGTCCCAGCGCATGCCGTAATCGGCAAAGGTGCTGCCCGGGCTACCGACCGCGAGCGCCATTTTGTCCGGTGCGACCGGATGGCCGGCGGCGACCCAGATTTCGCCGCTTGGATGCAGCGTGGGTATCGGCTCGACTGCCATCCGCATGATGCCGGCAATTTCGACAGACCGGCTTTTCCCGGCGACGGAGTAGCGGATCGGCGTCTTTTTGACACCGAGCTGTGTCGTGATTAGCGGCGCGAAGGCCGACATCGGACCCCCCTCGGCGCCGGTGAAGATGGCGCCGAGCGCCGCCGTTTGTTGGTCATCGGCGCGCTCGTCGATATACGCCGCGGCCGACAGGTTGCCGTCGGCCATCGGACCTGGCGCGTGCACCGCCAGCGCGACATTGAGCCCGTCCAGCGACACGCTGCCGTAATTTCCCTTCTCGATGTGGAAGGCCAGCACGACGTCGCATACGCCCTCGGTCGGACGCGCGGTGAGCGGCGCAGCCGTCGAGACGAGGCACGGACAGAGCACAGCGCAGTTGCAGTTCTCGAAGTATTCGCCACTGAGCTGCCATTGCGTCATCGTCGCCTCCTGAGCAGGGTCGCGGCGTGATTGTGTCGGGACGCGGCGGCCGCGGTCAATGTCTCGAAGAAATGATCAATCCACGGGTTGGAAAACGGCGCCGAGGCGGTTCATCAGCGGCACGAAATCGGGAAAGCTCGTCGCGATCGGCCGGGCATCGTCGATTGCGACCGGCTGATTGGCGCCGAGCCCGAAGACGAGAAAGGCCATCGCGATGCGATGATCGAGCTGCGTCGCGATGCGGGCGCCGCCTGCGGGCGGCTTGCCGCTCCCCTCGACGATCAGGTCGTCTCCCGCGACATCGACGCGCACGCCACAAGCCGATAACCCGGTCGCGATCGCGGCGAGGCGGTCGCTTTCCTTGACGCGCAATTCGGCGAGGCCGCGCATGATCGTGCGGCCGTTTGCGTAGGACGCGGCGACGGCGAGGATCGGATATTCGTCGATCATCGAAGGCGCGCGCTCCGGCGGGATGTCGGCGCCCTTCAGCGCGCCGGCGCGGACATGCAGATCGGCGACGGGCTCGCCGCCCTCGATGCGCTGGTTTTCGAGCGCAATGTCCGCGCCCATTTCCTTGAGGCTCGCGATCAGACCGGCACGT
>Ga0310810_10007535_pt1 | contig 12423 bp, 9 predicted proteins | sample NCmetagenome_FD_207641 | JGI IMG/M metagenome (GOLD analysis project Ga0310810, IMG submission 207641) | Soil microbial communities from experimental microcosm in Duke University, North Carolina, United States - NC | ecosystem: Engineered > Artificial ecosystem > Soil microcosm > Unclassified ... | reverse complement strand
ACACCCTCTGGATGTCACCGAGTCCGGCGAATGGGGCCGTGGTGAGTCGATCGCGGTACGGGAAGAAGTAGTCGAAGGTCGGATCCTGCGCCGGAATATCGCCTACGACGCCTGCCAGCGTGGGGTTGTAGGTCAGGAGGTAGAAGTCGGACAGCGGATCGCCGAAGCTCAATCGTCCTGTGTCCACGATGCTGTCGCCGCCGACGTTGAAGACCGCCGCGCGGACGTCGGGCTCCACGGCGTGCACCAGACTCCCGACGTAAGAGCCGAGGGATTGGCCGACGTAATAGATCCGCGACGGATCGAGATTCAGTCCAAGTCCAGTGGCGCTGACGGCCTGCACCAGCGCCATCACGTCCACGGCGCTCTGACGCAGACAGTCACGGATCACAATCGGTCCCGGCAGAATGCATCCATCGAAAGGTTGAACGGAACCGTCCGGCTGCAGCGAGATGCTCCTTCCCGGCGTGCTGACAGCGTGCGGCCCTGTCGAATCGGTGAGCAGCGAAAGGCTGCCGGGCCCGTAGCCGTGAAAGGCGAAATTCATCGAAAGCGTCGCGAAGCCCGCCCGGGCAAGGGTCGAGGCAATCGCCGTCGGTCCGCCAAACTGGCTGTCGCGGGTGCCGTGGCCGAAGATGACCACAGGAATCTTGGCGCGGGGATCGACCGCCGGCGGCAGGAAGACGTGGTAGGAGAGCGGAATGTAGCCAGGGGGGAGGCCGTTGAGCGCCGGATCATTCACCGGCACGGGATTCTGAATCGGGCCGCCAGTGGGTGTTACGGCGATGGAGCCGGCCGTCGGTCCGGAAGTCTGGAGGAAGTTCGGAGAAAGATAGAGACCAAAGGCCACGCGCTCGACACCGGCGAGCGCCTGCAGCGGAATGGGGACTGACGTGCTGGGCGGCGCATTGATATTCGTCTGCGGCAGCCATTGGAAAGATTGCAGGTCAGCGACGTTGAAGACGTTCTTGGGTCCCGCCGGGAGCAGCGTCGGGACGAAGGGGCTGGCCTGGAGAAGCTGACGGGCCTTCTGCATCCAGTCGGTCGCACTCATGGTCGTGAACAGGGATGCTGCGACCACGTTGACCTCCTGCTCAGGCCCGCGCTTGAGGGCCTGCTTCAGGGCTGCACAGTACGCCGACGCGCGGTTCTTGAGACAGCTCTTGAACGCCTCGTCCTGGACGACTGGCTTGCCGTTCGCGTCGCGGACCTTGTTCGTCACGTAGAGCAAGTACTGGGTGCTCTGATTGAGTACCGAATCTGGCTTCGCCATCACGCACCAGACGAGGCGGGAATGCTCGGTGTCGTAGGAGAACGGATCGTAGAAGATCTGGTTGACGGGCGTCGCCGGCCCGCTCTCGTCCGCGGGCGCCATCGCGACACCGCCCTTGACCGTCGTAATGTCGATGGGTCCCGAGAAACAAATGCGAATCTGCGGCTTGACGCTGAATCCATCGAGCTGGTTGAGCAGCTGATTCACCGCGTTACAGGACACGAAAGGCGAGCCCTCGCACACAGGCGCCCCATCCAAATCAACGCGCAGACCGGTCTTCTGGGTCGCGTCGACTTGTGTTCGAATATCGGTTGGAAAAGGACCGATGTTCGGCCACGCCGGCTCATACAGCACGGTCGTTCCGGCTTCGAGCGCGACCGGCAGTAGAAGGCCGCTACAGAGCGTAAAGACAAGAATAGGTCTCATACTCGCTCACCGATCAGGAATGTGGGAATGCGTGGCGGCAGCTTAGCATGACACGCCGTTCTCTCGCGGGAGTTTACTCGACGCTGCACCCGGTCCGTTGTCTTCTGCTGAAGGGAGCATGGAGATGTCTCTTTCACGAGTCGTGAGATCCTCGTTCGTCCCGGTGATAGTCGTCGGCGTTGCGCTGCACGGAGGCCGCGTTCACGGCCAGCAGCGGGGAGGCACTCCTCAGACGGACAAGGTTCAGCCGGTCAACACCGGTCGGAATCCCTATCGCGTGATCCGCGATTGGGCGCAGCTCAATCTGGAGGCGAGGCCGTGGGGCGGCTCCAATGGCGTGGCCATCGACCGGGATGGCAAATCGGTCTGGGCGACGGACCGATGCTCGCCGGGAACCGCGCCGGGCTGTCTCGGCACCAAAGCGAACCCGGTCCATCATTTCGATGACTCAGGGAAAGAAATCCGGAGTTTCGGCGGCGGGATGTTCGTGTGGCCGCACGGCATTCATGTCGACCGGGACGGAAACGTGTGGGTGACCGACGCACGCGCCGCGAGCCCGGACGAGCTGGCGAAGTTTCCCGGGGAAGGCAACAAGGGCAGCGTGGTCGTCAAGTTCAGTCCAGATGGCAAGGTGCTGCTGACGCTCGGGAAACCGGGCGTGAGGGGAAATCCACCCGGTGCGCTGACTGACCCGACCGACGTGGTGACGGACCCGGGTAATGGTGACGTCTACGTCGCGGAGAGCCATACCGACGTGACGGATCCCACTCTGATCGGACGGATCTCGGTGTTCGACAAGAATGGGAAGTTCCTCAGGATGATCGGCAAAACCGGAACAGGGCCGGGCGAGTTCCGGACGCCGCACGCGCTCGAGTTCGATTCCCAGGGCCGGCTGATCGTCGCCGACCGTCACAACCATCGCATCCAGATCCTGACGAAGCAGGGAAAAGCCGTCGGTGAATACGACGACTTCGGCCGTACGAGCGGCCTGGCCATCGACAAGAACGACGTCATCTACACATCGGACTCGGAATCGACCGAACGAGTTCATCCGGGTTGGCAGAGAGGAATCCGGATCGGGAATCTCAAGGATGGCAAGGTGACAATGTTCATTCCGGCCCACGCGACACCGAATTCTCCCGATGGCGCCATGGGGGAAGGCATCGCCGTTGATGCTGCGGGCAACATCTACACGGCCGAGGCACAACTGAGAGGCGTGACGAAATACGTCAGGAATTAGAGACTGCGCACACCGGCTGATCGTCTGGGCGCGCTGGCTGCTGGGATTCTGGAGCTTCGTCGGAAAGGCTCTTGAAGCGAGCGGAGACGCTGAGGAACGCATCGACCACCGACGGGTCGAAGTGCGTGTTCCTGCCGCTCACGATCAATTCCACTGTCTCCTCGTGCGACATGCACTTCCTGTAGAGCGCTCGGGCCCGGGTCGCGTCGTACACGTCAACGAGCGCCATTACCCTGCCGGCTACGGGAATGTCCGCGCCGCGGAGGCCCTGTGGATACCCGGTTCCATCCCACCGCTCGTGATGGGTGTACACGATCTCCTTCGCCATCTGCAGCGTCGCGTCGTCGCGTACGCCGACGCGCGCTTCTGCTTTGAGGATGACGTCGCGGCCGAGCGCGGGATGTTTTCGCATCTCCGCGAGCTCCTCCTGCGTCAGCGGACCGGGTTTGTTGAGGATGTGATCGGGAATGCCTACCTTTCCGATGTCGTGCAGCGGTGCAAGGCTCGACAGCAGATCGATCCGGTCGGTTGTGAGATGAGCACGGAACGCGGCCTGCGTCGAGAGCTGCTCCGCGAGCAGCCGGGCATACTGCTGCGTCCTTCGCGAATGACGCCCGGTCTCCGCGTCTCTCACTTCGGTCAACGACAGAAGCGCCTGTACCATCAGCCCCTGTGCCGCAGTCTTGTCGCGGCTGGCCTCGTCCGCCCGTCCCCGCTCGACCGTGAACTTGGAGAGCGTCATGGCGCCCAGTGCCGCCAGTACCGCAATCATCGGCGGGAGCGGCGAGACAAACAGCCCGCGGGTAGACAGCAGCCATACCGTGATCCACCAGATGCCGGCTCCGCCCACGGCGGCGCTGAGCAATCCCGCGACGATCCCGCCCCTGGCGACCGTGACTGCCATCGCGATGCCGGCAACGAGCACGACGACGGCATCGAGTATCGCCCCCAGACTGGATCGACGGATGAAATCCTGCTGCAGCAGATTATCCGCCACGGTGGCCTGCACTTCGACGCCCGCGAAAAGCGTGTCGAGTGGCGTCGCCACCACCTCTCGAGTCCCGAGCGCCGTGGTCCCGACGAAGACAATCTTCTCGCGTAAGGCGCCAGCAGGAATCTCGCCGGCGAGAACAGCGGCGGCCGAGAGACGGGGAAATGTTCCTTTTCGTCCGCGGTAGCGGACCAGCAGATTGCCCTTTCCGTCGAGCGGCACCGTCCGGTCGTCGATAGTCAGCAGAGACGCATTGAGGTTCGAGACCCGAAGGGCAACATGTCGTCCGCCTTTCGCTGCCACGACGGCCGCCAGCGCGAGCCCGGGGTACACACGACCGTCAAATTCGGCGAGCAGAGGCACGCGCCTCAGAATGCCGTCGGAATCGGGCGCGGCATTCAGGAAGCCGGACGCGCCCGCGGCTTCGGACAACGCGGGCAGGTTGCATACGGCGCCGCTCGCGTGGAACAACGGTTCGTATTCCGTCTCGCCAGGCGGTTGAACGATGGCGATGCCGATCGGATGCAGCACGCATGGACGCGGCCCATGTGACGTCGCGTCGAATGTCAATCCGTAGCCGAGGATCACGTGACCCTGGCGAAGCGCCCGCGCCAGCTCCGCATCCGGCGTGCTCGCAGTTGGTCCTGCGAACTGCCCTGCAGCGTCGCCAATCTGGCCGTGCCCGTCCGCTTCCGCGAAGATGATATCGAGGGCAATCACGCTGGCGCCCGCATCCCTCAGGCGGGTGATGAGACGGCCGACGACATCGCGCCGCCACGGCCATTGGCCGACCGATGACAGGCTCCGCTCGTCGACGTCTACGATGACGATGTCTGTGCCGGGCGCATTCGTCACCGCCGATCGCACCACCGTGTCGTACGTCGAGTCGTCGGCGCGGGTGAGCATCGCCGGTCGATAAATCGCAAACACGGCGACGACGAGCACCGGGAGAACGCCGCACAGGAAGATGAGGCGGCGGCGCGGCGCACCATGCGCTCTGGACACGTGCCGTTACCTCACCGTGATCTCGACACGGCGATTGCGCGGCTCGGGGGTGTTGTTTGGCGTCTTGACGAGCAAATCGGCTTCGCCGTGCGAGGCCAGTTCGACGGTAGAGGCTGCGAGCCCTGCCTCGAGGAGAATGCTGCGGACAGTCATCGCCCGCTTCAATCCGAGCGCAACGTTCGCTTTGGAATCGCCCATCGTGTCGGTATGTCCCACAACCATGACTTCCGGTACGGCAAGCTGGTGGACCGCCATGAGGATCACCGGGATCAGCGCGGTGGACTGCGCGGCGAGCGCGTCGGACTCGAACTCGAAGTACAAGGTGAAGTGGCGCGGCGCCGGAGGGAGCGCGGCCAGTGCGTCGCCGAACAGGCGCGCGACATCGGCTTCACTGAGCGCATTGACCGCTCCAGGTGCGCCGCCGGCCGTTACGCGCGTGGCGGCGCGTGGAGAGGAGAGGTTCACGGATCCAAACTCATTCGACACAACTATCCGGCCCGTGACGCCGCTTTCGGGATCCGGCAGCAGCGCGATCAAGGTCGGCGTCGGCCGTGTCGGCTGCGCGATGTGCTTGGGCCCGCACCCCCCCGCCAGAGCCACGGCGAACGCCCCAAGAAGAGCCAGCGGTCGCGCGCGTGACATGGAGGGCATTCGGTCAGAGTCTGGCTACGGATCGACCCGCACAGCCACGGTGGTACCGCGGACGCCGACGATGGCGCCTGGCGTTTCGAGACGGATCGAATTGGGAGCCAGCTTGGCCATCCGGCCGGAGACGTACGCGGAAACACCGTGCACGAAGTTGAGGACCATCCCCAGGCCGCCTTCACCGGGCGCGTACACAAAGCGTTCGAGGCGCACCTCGCTGTTCGGCCCAAGTGAGATCCGTGTATCGTCACGCAGTGTGACGCCGACCGTTCCGTCGGCAGCCGTGCGAAGTGCGTCGCTCGCGAAGACAGCGTCACCGGCCCGGGCTGGAACGCTTCCGCCCTGACGCACGATGAACGCGGAGCCAGATACCGTCTTGACATGTCCTGCAGGCGCAGGCTCGGCGGCCAGAAGCGGAGTGGCCGCCATCAGCATCATCGTGAGAACGCCGCCGGATCGTAGAAGTCCAGACACTAGACCCTCCTCTCAATCAAGAGACGATTCTGCACACGGCTGCGACCTGCACGGATTTGGGCGTCCAATCACGAATGTGTCAGCGCAGCCGCCCTTCGACGAAGATTTCCCGGAACTTACGCGTCCAACTGGAGGGTTGTGCACCCGGCGTGCCGGTGACCTGACGGGAAAACAGGCGTGCCACCGACGACGGGCGTGATGTGGAGGCTGCCGAGCACAACTGCGAGGCGTGACGAACTACGAGGCTTCAGACTACCGCGCGATCCCCACATTCTCAGGGTACTTGTTATTTTCGTTACAGATCGATTCCACGATCTCTTCCCCTGGCGCGAGTGTCCATATCGTATGACGCTCGACGGGCTTGGTGAATGTGCCCGGATCGTCGACCGTGAGATCCACAGTGAGATGACCGAGATCCGGCCGCCGATAACGCTCGGTCATGTGAAGCTTGTCAGTGTGGGGCAGGTTGGCCGGCCACAGGATCCACGTCTTGTCGTTGAATCCTCTCGTATCCACGATCAGCGAGGTTCCCTCCCACCTTCCGACGGAGTGCCCCATCCACGTCGGATCGGCGTCCGCGGGGTGAGGACGGCCATCCAGGAATATCTGCCGGTAGTGGGGCTCTACCTCGAACAGCATCACGATGAGCGACGGTGTCTGGACAATCTTGTACAAGAGCGGAATCGATGGAGTCGAGTCGTGAGGAAGACAGACGGCGCCGGGAGAGTCGCGAAAGCTGGTCGCAACCCGCTCCTTCCACACCGCGTCTGCCGACGGAAGCAATGAGGGCGTCTCCGGATTCGGATCTACGCCCGCGCTCCACACGCCCGAAAGATCAGGTTTTCCGTCGCGCATGCGAGGCGCCGCTCCGGCCACGCCGGCATACTTATTTCGTACGGCCAGGAAACCGTCATCGTCACCAACGACCCCGAGATTACCTCGGGACAACGTGATGTCCAGCGAGACCGCCCTCCCGGCCGCGACCACGACGTCCTGTTTTACATACGGGAGCGTTCGAATGCCAAGCTGAGGCACCCTGATTTCGTAGGTGCCGGCCGGGAGATCCTTCAGAGCAAATCTGCCCGCTGCGGCGCTCGTTGTCGAATAGACCTTTCCGGTCGAAAGGTTTCTGGCCTGAACGCTCGCATTCACGACAACATCGTCAGGGTCTCTGAGAGTTCCGGTAATCGAGCCTCGATCTGCTTGCGCGAGCCCAACGAGCGATGCGAGCGCCAACAAGACGAGTGCGATCGCAGGCCGCCACATGGAAGGCGATCCTACACCCCGCTGGCGGCGAAAGTGAGATGTACGCTGCGAGTAACCAGGTGTAGCGGTCATGTGCCTGTTCACCGGACCGTCGCCTCGATCAACTGATATACGGCGGCCTGGTTCGGGCCGCCCTGGTCCGCCGCGCGCATCCCGCCGACGGTCGTGCCGTCGGCGCGCGTGAGATAGCGGCTCACCGACTCCGCTCCTCCGATTGGCAGTGCGTCACCAGCTTCCAGGCCGAAGCGGCGGAGATACTCATGCTCGGCGTTGTCTGGCAGACCGAAGATCCAGGGCTCGTCAGCCACCAGATTGAGGAATCGCTGGACCGCGGGGCGCACGGCCGGGGGGATCTTGTCGAGATCAATCCTGGCGATCATATCGATGGCGCGCTGATAGACGTAGTCAAAGACGATCGTGCTTCCGGTGGCATGCGCCCCGACGAACTCGAGCGTGGCGCGAACCGTGTCCGCCGGAAGATACATCGTGACCCCTTCCCAGATGAAGCACGTCCTGCGGTTCGGATCGTGCCCGTGACGCGCCAGGACGTCGGCCAGACGCTCGTGCTGGAAATCGATGGGCACATAGACGACATTCGGCGGCGCCCCGCCGAGCGCCTCCGCCACGCGCCGCTTCTTCATCTCCTGCGTCTGCGGCCGGTCCACTTCGAATATGGTGGTGTCCTTGAGCAGGTCGATGAGCCGATAGGCGCGGGTGTCGAAGCCGGCGCCCAGGATCACCACCTGCGTGGCGCCTGCCTCGACGGCACGCCGCAGGCAGTCGTCGATGAACCGGGTGCGGATCATCATCATGATGACGCTGCCCAGCACCTCTTTGTTCTCGATCGCCTCCGCGTAGTCCTGGCCCAGGGCGTGGACTGCGGGATGGTCAACAGCGAGGTCCGCTGGATTGCCGAGGAGCCGTTCCGCCAATGAGTCTGGATTTCGAACGGATGGATCGGGCTCACGCGCACCGATTGCACGGCCGGCGGCAACGTAGATCGACGTCTTTGAAGGACGCCCTTCTTCAGGATATGACAAGCATGGCTCCAGGTCCGACTGGAGTCGGACACACGAACGAAAGAGAAACGACGTTCAACGCAGGGCGCACGTTAGTAGCGCGGTACGGATGGATCGACGAGCAATGACCAGGCGTCGATGCCGCCCCGCAGGTTGTAGAGATTCCGGAATCCCTCACGCCGGAAGTACTCAGCCGCCTGCTGACTGCGTATGCCGTGGTGGCACTGGAATACGATGGGCGTATCCCGATCACGCAGGAGCAGCGCATCGTGATAGGCCTGATCGAGCAAGCGGGAGCCGGCGATGATCGCTGTCGCGCGCTCCTGCTCGGTGCGGACGTCGACCAGCTCGATTGCGGTCCCCCGGTCGAGCAGCGCCTTCAAATCAGGCGCCGAGAGCTGCTGAATCGGAGGAGGTTCGTGTGCCATCGCGTTATCGCCCGGCGATCGACGATTTTCGATCGCCGGATCCCGTTGGGTCAAATCCGGCGCGCCGCGGCGCTTATTGATGCCTCAGTGCGCTCAGCGGATTCGTGCGTGCCGCGCTCCAGGCGGGGACGATAGTCGCGACGGCCACGACGCCCAGAACGAGCGCCAGCGCACGGACGAAGGAAACGGGGTCGGTCGGGCCGACGCCAAAGAGCACGCCGGTCAGAAGCCTGCTCACGCCGAGCGCCGCGACGATGCCGACGGTCGCGCCGATCGCGCCGAGCCGCAGCCCGCGCGCGAGAAATCCGCGAACGACCGACAGGCCCGACGCGCCGAGTGCCATGCGAATACCGATCTCATGCGTGCTCTGTTTGACGGTGTACGACACCAGTCCGTACGTGCCCATCGCGGCGAGGGCCATGCCGGTCATACCAAAGATCAGCAGCATTTTCGCCGTGAAGTTGAAGAAAAGCAGCGACGCTCGGGCCTCGTCGCCGAGGAGTCTGGCGCTCAGAATCGGCAGATCGGCGTCGAGGGCGACGACATGCGCGCGCGCCCGGGCCACGAGCGTGGCGTCGGACACCGAGCCTCGCGTGTGCAGGATCATACTCGACCGGTACGACTGCTGAAACGGCACGTACACGTACGGGCGCGGTGATTCGTTGATCCGCAGGTACTTCACGTCCGCGGCCACGCCGACGACCGTGCGCCAGTCGCCGCCGCCGACGCGGACACGCTTGCCGACGGCGTCCGCCGCCCCGCCCCAGAATCGCGCGGCGAGCGTGTTGTTGACGATCGCCACCGGCGCGCCCGTCTCGTCGTCGCGCTCTTCGAACGGCCGGCCGGCCAACAGGTTGATCCGCAGCGTGCGAAAGTAGTCGGCGCCGACCGTGTTCGAAAGAAAGGCCATGTCTTCGCCTCGAGACGGTTCGTAGCCCTCAATCTCCATCGGCTGTGCGCGCGTTTCGAGGAGATTCAGCGGATTGTAGGCCGCCAGCGTCGCCGATTCGATGCCCGGATCGGCTCGCGCCGCGTCCAGCAGCTGCCGATAGAACACGCGGCCGCGCGCCTCGTCGTAGCGGATCTGTTTGACGTCCACCGCAACCGAGGTCACATGGGTCGCGTCGAATCCGGGATTCGCCCGCTGCGCCGCCTCAAAGCTCCGCGCCGCCAGCCCGGCGCCGACGAGGAGCAGGAGCGAGACGGCCACCTGCGAGACCACGAGGCCCGCCCGCAGCCGTCCCCGCCCACCGGCGCGCGGCGACGCGTCTTCATTGATCACGGAGACGAGATCCATCCGCGAGCTTTGAAGTGCCGGGACGAATCCGAAAAGGAGCGCGCTCCCGCAGGCGACGAGCGCCGAGAACGCGATGACGAGGCTGTCGACCTCGATATTGAAGAATACACGCTGAGGCGCGGCAAGCGTGTCGATATAGCCGACCAGCACGGGAATCCAGCGCCGGCCGAGCAGAACCCCCAGAATGGCGCCGGTCACGGCGAGCACCAGGTTTTCGATGAGCAGGAGACGGACGATCCGGGTCCGGGTCGCACCGAGCGCCAGCCGCACCGCGATTTCGCCGCGTCGCGACATCCCGCGCACCAGCACGAGCCCCGCGATGTTCGCGCACGCGATCACGAGCACCAGCAGGCCCATCGCGCCCATCACCGTCAGCGACGGCAGAATGTACGACTGGGCACTCCCCGGAGCCTGCCAGAACGGCACGACTCTGAGCCGCAGCGCGGGATCGGTGAGCGGCCGATCGCGCGCGAGCGCGGCCCAGAGCGCGCCGGTCCGGGCGGCGGCGTCCGCGAAAGTGACGCCCGGGCGCAGGTGACCGAGTACGTTGAGGATCGTGGTGCGCCGATCCGTCGTGATGTCCGACAACGGCGTGTTCTCCAAGCCGAGCTGCGCCGCCATCATCAGCGGGATGAACACTTCGACGTCGTAGCTCACGATCGTGCCGTGGAACCGTGGATCGGCGACACCCACGACGGTCAGGGGGTACTGCTTAATCTGAACCGTTTTGCCGACGATGTCCGGATCCGCGCCGAAGTCGCGGCGCCACAGTCCATCGCTGAGCACGACAACGGGATGGCGGCCGGGAGCGAGTTCGTCTGACGGCAGGAGGGTGCGGCCGAGCTCGGCGCCCACGCCGAGCACCTGAAAGTAATTTCCGGTGACGAGCTCGGCCGAGATCGGGCGGGCATGTTCGCCGCGGCCCACGCTCGCCGTGATCAAACCGGAACCGAGCAGTCCCGAGAACGCACGATCGTGCTCGCGGATGTACTTGTAGTCCGGATACGACAGGTCGACCTCGCGCCCCGTGTTGGTTTCGCCGAAGACGACGCCGAGCCCGGCCGACCCGTCAACCCCTGCGAGCGGTGTGAGCGCGATGCTCTTGACCATCGTGAAGACGGCGGCGTTCAGGCCGATGCCCAGCGTGAGGACACCGATCACGGCGAGCGAAAAGGCCGGGTTCTTCGCCAGCGCCCGGATCGCGTAACGGATGTCGTTCAGCTGATCGTGTAAGGCGTCGAGCCACCACGGAATCCAGACGCGGCGCGCCGCTTCGGTGGTCAGCGTCACGTTGCCGAATTCCTTCAACGACTCGAGGCGCGCACTCCGTTCGTCGGCGCCGTCGGCCATGCGCTCGCCGGCTGCGATGGCCAGGTGCGCGCGGATTTCTTCCTGCAAGTCGTCTTCGTCACGGCGTCGCCGCGTCAGCGCCTTGAGCGCCTTGAGCCACGTCAGGATCGACATAGGCCTATTCCTCGGTTCCTGGCGCCACCGCCGCCTTCATCACGCGGCCGATCGCGTTCACCAGTTCGGTCCACCGCGATTCCTCGCGGAGGAGCTGCTTCTTGCCCGCGGGCGTGAGCCGGTAGAATTTGGCGCGTTGATTGGCCCCCGTCTGCCCCCATTTCGCCGTCACCCAGCCTTTCTTGGCGAGCCGCTGGAGCGCGGGATACAGGGAGCCGGCTTCCACCTGCAACACGTCCGACGACTGCGCACGAATGGTCTGTCCGATCGCGTAGCCGTGCTGCGGCCCCCACTGGAGGGTCCGGAGGATCAACATGTCCAGGGTGCCGTGCACCAGATCGGTGCGCGCGTCGGGTCGCGAGGAGTGCAGGGTCATAGGCTATAGGAAGTCTATAGCCTGAGACGTAGAAAGTCTATAGCCTGTTCCAACGCGCGACGAGTTGAACAATTTCCGAAGAGGCTCAGCCTGCCGCTAGGCGGAGCCTCTTCTGGTCACTTCAGTGAAGCGCGTTGTTCCAGACCCGATTACTGCGGCTGCAGGAGCGAAAGGATTGGAGGCAGAAGGTCCGGATCAATCGTTTCGGCGGGCCCTGCAGGATCGTTATTCCCGTTGCTGTTGTCGCCAGCCTTGGAGAAGGTCTTCCCGTTGACTGTGATGTCGTCGATCAGGTGATAGACGCCGTACGCATCGGCGACGATGAAGACCGCTAACGTTGTGTCTCCGGCGAAACATGACTGCACGTCAGCCCAAATCACGTTGTACCTGAAGCTGCACGGGCCGCCCATAATGTCCCAGGCGGCGTTTGGATAGCTCGGTACCTGGTCCGAGACCTTCTCCCAACCGTTTCCTCGGGAGTTCTCCCGTAAGTCCGCGTATCCATCGAACTCGCCAGCT
>Ga0310810_10007534_pt1 | contig 12424 bp, 11 predicted proteins | sample NCmetagenome_FD_207641 | JGI IMG/M metagenome (GOLD analysis project Ga0310810, IMG submission 207641) | Soil microbial communities from experimental microcosm in Duke University, North Carolina, United States - NC | ecosystem: Engineered > Artificial ecosystem > Soil microcosm > Unclassified ... | reverse complement strand
AAGACGTGAGCGCGTTCGACGTGATCGTGATCGGAGCGGGCCATAACGCCCTCACGGCGGCGTTCTATCTCGCAAAAGCCGGCCGCAAGCCGCTGGTCCTCGAACGCCGGCCGATCGTCGGCGGGTGTGCGACGACCGAGGGATTCGCGCCCGGCTTCCGGGCGCCCGCGCTGGCGCATACGCTCGGACCGCTGCGTCCGTCGATCGTGCGCGACATGCAGCTCGAGCGGCGCGGCGTGGCGTTCGTGAATCCCGATCCACGGCTCGTCGCGCCCGGCACGGACGGCCGCGCGCTGGTGTTCTCGACCGATCCGGCGCAGACGGCGGACGCCATCCGGCCGTTTTCGGCGAAGGACGCCGCCCGGTACGTCGACTTCTGCGCGACGCTGCGGCGCGTGGCGTCGGTCCTCGCCGACGTCCTCGAAATCACGCCTCCGTCGATTGACGCGCCCTCGGGCCGCGACATGTGGGAGCTGCTCAAGGCGGGCCGGCGGTTTCGCGCGCTCGGCAAGCGCGAAGCCTTCGCGCTGCTTCGATGGGGGCCGATGGCGGTCGCCGATCTCGTCGGCGAGTGGTTCGAGACGGATCTGCTGCAGGCGGCGATCGCGGCCCGCGCGATTCACGGCGCGGCAATGGGCCCGTGGTCGGCCGGCACCGGCGCGCTCCTCCTGCTCGGCGCGGCCATCGATCCGCAGCCAGGAGGCAGCAGCGTCAGCGCGGTGGGCGGTCCTGGCGCCGTCACGCGCGCCATGGCCGACGCCGCACGCGAGGCAGGGGCGGAAATCCGCACGGGCGCGGAGGTCACGCGAATCCTGATCAGTGACGGCGCCGTCTCGGGCGTCGCGCTCGCCGACGGCGTGGAAATCGCGGCGCGCGCTGTCGTCTCGGGCGCGGATCCGAAGCGGACGTTGCTCGGCCTCATCGATCCGGTCGAGCTCGAGCCGGGATTCACGACGCGGATTCGGAACTACCGCTGCCCGGGCATCGTCGCGAAGATCAACGTCGCGCTGCGCGCCCTGCCGGCGTTCCGCGGCGTCACGGGCGACGGGGCGGCGGCGCTGCGCGGGCGAGTGCACATCGGCCCGGGCATCGACTATCTCGAACGCGCGTTCGACGCGTCGAAATACGGCGAAATGTCGCCGGCGCCCTACCTTGACGTCACGTTTCCGTCGGTCGTGGATCCTGCGCTCGCGCCGGCCGGGCGCCATGTCATGTCCGTGCAGATGCAATACGCGCCCTTCGCCCTGCGCGCCAGCGGATGGCACGAGCACCGCGACGCGCTTGCAGACGTGGCGCTGCGAACGCTGGAGCAATTTGCGCCCGGCATCGCAGACCTCGTCGAACATCGACAGGTGCTCACGCCGCTCGACTTGGAGGACGTATTCGGGCTGACGGGCGGCCACATTCACCACGGCGAGCTCGCCCTCGATCAATTGTTCACGATGCGGCCCACATTGGGCTGGGCGAACTACGAAACCCCCATCCGGGGGCTCTTCTTGTGCGGCGCCGGCACACACCCGGGACCCGGAATTACGGGCGGATCCGGCCAAAATGCCGCCAGGCATATCCTCAAAGTACGCAGTTTTTAACTCCCTCCCCCCTGGATGGTCTAAATGGGTATGAAATCCCTCCTCGCTCGTGCGCTCGTTTTCGCCATGGCGCTGCCGGCGGCTGCCGCCGGGATAACCGCGAGCGGTCCTGCCTCGGCCGTTCCCGGCAATCCCGATGACAAGACAATCCTGCACGTGCTCAACCGGATCGGCTTCGGGGCGCGTCCGGGCGACGTCGAGCGGGTCCGGCAGATGGGCCTGGCCGCCTACATCGACCAGCAGCTCCGCCCCGATCGGATTCCCGATACTCAGATGGCCGCGCGTCTCTCGAGCTTCGAAACGCTGACGCTGAGCAGCCGGCAGATCGCGCAGGACTACTACGTGCCGGCGCAGATGGCCCGGCGCCAGGCGCAGCTTGCCAAGAAGGACGCGGGGAACGATCAGAATCCGTCTGACGCGGCGAAGAAGCCGCGGACGCCGCAGGAGATGGAAATGGCGCGGAAGCAGCGCGAGGTCGTCGTTGAGCTGACCGAGCAGAAGATTCTCCGCGCCGCGTACAGCGACCGGCAGCTCGAGGAAGTCCTGACGGATTTCTGGTTCAATCACTTCAACGTCTTCGCCGGCAAGGGCCCGACGCAGGAGTACCTGACGGCCTACGAGCGCGACACGATTCGGCCGCACGTGCTCGGCAAGTTCCGGGACCTGCTCGAGGCGACCGCGAAAAGCCCCGCGATGCTCTTCTATCTCGACAACTGGCAGAGCGCGGATCCGAACGCCGCCGATATGCGTGAGCAGCGCATGCGCCCGGGCGGTCGCGGCCTCTTCTTCCCGCGTCCGCCGCAGAGGCCGAACCAGAACCCGAACGCGCAGCGGCAGAAGCGCGGCCTCAACGAGAACTACGGCCGCGAGCTGATGGAGCTGCACACGCTCGGCGTCGACGGCGGTTATACGCAGGACGATGTGGTCAATGTGGCGCGGGCGTTTACGGGATGGACGATCGATCAGCCGCGGCAGGGCGGCGGCTTCCGGTTCGAGCCGCGGCTGCACGACTCGCGCGAGAAGGTCGTCCTGGGCCACCGCATCAAGGCCGGCGGCGGTGAATCCGACGGCGAGCAGGTGCTCGATATCCTCGCGAAGCACCCCTCGACGGCCCGGTTCATTTCCACGAAGCTGGCGCGGCGGTTCGTCTCGGACACGCCTCCGCCCGCGCTCGTCGATCGCGCGGCGAAACGGTTCGCCGAAACGGACGGCGACATCCGCGAAGTGGTCCGCACGATCCTGACGTCGCCGGAGTTCTTCTCGGCCGACGCGTATCGCGCGAAGGTGAAGACGCCGTTCGAATTCGTCGTGTCGGCGGTGCGGGCGACGGGGACGGAAGTGACCGACGCGATGCCGCTCGCTCAGGCCGTCCGGCAGCTCGGGATGCCGCTGTACATGTGCCAGCCGCCGACCGGTTACGCGGATCGCGCGGACGCGTGGGTGAACACGGGCGCGCTCCTCAACAGGATGAACTTCGCGCTGCAGCTCGTGAGCGGCCGCATGCGCGGCATCGAGCCCGGCGCCGGTCCGGTCAGCGCGGCGCTTGCCAACGACGTCTCGCCGGCAACGGCGTCCACAATCGCGAAGGCCGGCGATCCGAAGCAGGTCGCGGCGCTGACGCTCGGCTCCCCCGAATTCCAGAGGAGATAGCCATGATCTCGCGACGCGTGTTCATGAAGAACGGGGGCCTCGCGCTCCTCAGCCTGGGATTCGCGCCGGCGTTTCTCGCGCGCACGGTCGAAGCCGCCGGCGCGGCGCGCCGGAAGATTCTCATCACGATTTTCCAGCGCGGGGCGGTCGACGGCCTCAACATGGTCGTTCCTTTCGGCGAGCGCGAGTACTACGCGGCGCGACCGAGCATCGCGATTCCGAAGCCAAACGATCCCGAAGGCGCCGTCGATCTGGATGGCTTCTTCGGTCTGCACCCGAGGCTGGCGCCGCTCAAGCCGCTGTGGGACTCGCATCAGCTCGCCATCGTCCATGCGTCGGGATCGCCGGACGGCACCCGGTCGCACTTCGATGCGCAGGACTACATGGAGACGGCGACGCCGGGCGTGAAGAGCACGCAGGACGGCTGGCTCAACCGATATCTTCACGCGCGGGAGCACGCCAGCGCGACGCCCTTCCGCGCCGTCGCGCTTGCAACGCAGTTGCCCCGCTCGCTCCAGGGTCTCGAGCCCGCGCTGGCGATCGGACAGATCGGACAGTTCGGGATCCGCGCCGGGCAGGCGACCGACATGGTGCAGGCGTCGTTCGAATCCGAGTACGCCGCGGCGGCCGACAAGGTCCTCAACCGGACCGGCGGAGAGGCGTTCGACGCCGTAAAGATGCTGAAGTCGGCGGACCCCTCGAAGTACCAGCCCGAGAACGGCGCCGAGTATCCACGCTCGGCCTACGGCGACGCATTGCGGCAGATCGCGCAGCTCGTCAAGGCCGACGTCGGCCTCGAGGTCGCCTTCGCCGAGGCCGGGGGGTGGGACACCCACGTCAACCAGGGCTCGTCGGCCGGGCAGCTCGCGGCGCGCCTCGACGACTTCAGCCGCGGTATCGCCGCGCTGGCCCGCGACCTCGGCGATCGGATGGGCGACATCGTGATTCTGACGATGAGCGAATTCGGCCGGGCCGTCGCGGAAAACGGCAACCGCGGCACGGACCACGGACACGGGAACGCCATGTTCATCATCGGCGGCCAGAACGTGCGCGGCGGCAAGGTCTACGGCCGGTGGCCCGGGCTTGCCCGCGAGCAGAGATACGACGGCCGCGACCTCGCCGTCACGACCGATTTCCGCAGCGTCTTCGCCGAAGTCGTCCGCGGCCACCTCGGCGTCGCCGACACGCGCGGCATCTTCCCGGGATTCAACGACATGAAAAACTTAGGATTTCTCGGGTAATCGGGTAGTTTGGTAATGGGGTAATCTGTCTTCGATTACCCGATTGCCAGATTTTCGGATGACCCGATGGAAGTCCAATCCCTCTGGCCCCTCGTCGTTCTGGCGCTCGTCATCGTCGCGATCGAGTCGGCGCGACGGAAGCGGCGGCACCGAGGCGCGCGCGCGTTCAACCTCGGTCCGGGCGCGATTGGCAGCGTCTACGACCTTCTCAATCAGGACAAGCGGAACGCCATCGAAATGATCGTCGAGGAGAAAGCCGAGTCGCGCGATCCCGAGGACGCCGACGGCAATCTGCCTGAGCTCGAGAACCCGCGCGATCGGCCCTGATGCATCTCTCTGACATTCCGACCCCTGCCGTGCTGGTGGACGCGGCACGACTGACGCGCAATCTCACGCGGATGCAGGAGGCGGCGGACGCGCGCGGGCTGCGGCTGCGGCCGCACGCGAAGACGCACAAGTCTCCGGACATCGCCCGCATGCAGATCGACGGCGGCGCCGCGGGCATCTGCTGCGCCAAGCTGGGCGAGGCGGAGGTCTTCGCCGACGCCGGCATCACGGATATCCGCCTTCCCTACCCTCTGCACCCGGTCAACGCCGACCGTGTGTTCGCCCTCGCGGATCGCCTCACGCTGTCGTTCATCGTCGACGATGAGGCCGTCGCGCGCGGGTGGTCCGAGCTTGCCGTAAGACGGAGTCGCAGGCTCGACGTGTTGATCAAGGTGGATGTCGGCTTCCATCGGTGCGGAATCGATCCGCATGCCGCGTCCGCGCCGGCCGTCGTGCGCGAGATCGCGTCGCTCGCCGGCGTGCGTTTCCGCGGATTACTGAGCCACGCGGGACACGCTTACGCCGCGGCGTCGAACGAGGACGCGGAAACCATCGCGTCCGCGGAGGCGGCGCTGCTGCGCGATCTTGCCGCGGCGTCAGGCGTGCCGTGCGACGAAATCAGCGTCGGCGCGACGCCGAGCGTCCGCTATTCGGCGCGCCAGCCGGGCGTGACGGAGATCCGACCGGGCAATTACGCGTACTACGACCGCACTCAGGTATCGCTTGGGGCCGCCGATTGGGACGATTGCGCGCTGACCGTCCTCGCCCGCGTCGTCAGCCGCCCCGCCCGCGATCGCGTCATTCTCGACAGCGGGAGCAAGACGCTGACCAACGACCTGGCGCGCGGATTTGGTCCGACGCCGGGATACGGAACGGTCCTGCGCGACATCGCGGCCGCCGAACCCGATCCGGCGCTGCTCGTCGAACGCTTGTCGGAGGAGCATGCCACGGTGCGCGTCCTCGACGGCGACACCGCCCTCGCGACCGGCGCGCTGGTGAGGATCGTGCCGAACCACTCCTGCGTCGTCTCGAACCTCGTCGACGAGATCTGGCTCGTGGATGCCGACAAGGTCGTTTCGCGCCTGCCGGTGGCGGCCCGCGGACGGATCACGTAGCGAGCGCAGATCACGTACAATGGTCGCCGCATGGCGAAGGACCTCCCCGGCGAAGCGCTGGGCCTCGTGGAAACGCGCGGCCTGGTTGGCATGATCGAAGCGGCCGACGCGATGGTCAAAGCCGCCAACGTCGTCTTCGTCGGCTGGCAGAAAGTCGACGCCGGCCTCGTCACCGCCATCGTCCGGGGAGACGTCGCGTCGGTCAAGGCCGCGACGGATGCGGGCGCCGCCGCCGCGCGCCGTGTCGGTGAGCTGGTGGGCGTCCACGTGATTCCGCGCCCCGCCGACGGCCTCGACAAGATCTTTCCGATCGGATAATTCGAAATCGCCAAACCTCGCGACCGGGCGGTGCGTCTAAGCGTCCATGTTTCCGACAGCCGCGTGCGCGCTGGCCGTTCTGGCGGCTGCACCCCAGACGTCCATTCCTGATTCCGCTCGCGCGATTGCCACGCGCGCGATTGACGCCGTCGGCGGCGAAGCGGCGCTGCACGGAATCGCGTCGCTCGAAATCGAGTCGATCGGCCACGATTACTTCATCGATCAATCCGAGCGGCCCGAGGGCCCGTTCATCGTCACGTATCTGTCCACATCCGAGAAGCGCGACGTCGCAGGCGGGCGGACGCGGATCGAGCAGCAGCAGCGGTTCGTATTGTCGCCCGACTGGAGCGGCGGAGGGACGGCGACGATCGTGGACGCGGATTCCGCCGCGATCGTCCGCGCCGGCCGGTACACACCGGCAGGCCGGCAGGCCTACGAGGACGGCCGCGAGCGGCTCGAGCTCGCGCCGGAACGGATCCTGCTGGCCGCGCGGGCGGCGCCGGATCTTGCCACGGCGCCCGACGTGCTCCTGCACGGCATTCGGCAGCACGTCATCGCCTTCACGTGGCGCGGCCGTCGCGCCAGGCTGCTGATCGATTCGCACGACAATGTGCCGAGCGGACTCGAGCTGGCCGCGCCCGACTCGTTCGGCATCTGGGGCATCGTCCGGACCACCACGTACTATTCGTTGTGGACGCTCGTCCCCGGCGGCGTGCGCTATCCGCTTCAGGTCGATCGCGAATGGAACGGGGTGACCAAGTCGTCGACAACCATCACGAAGATCGCGGTCAATCAACCGCTCGACGCTTCGCAGTTCACTGTGCCGGCCGATGTGAAGCAGGCGTTTCTGGCGTCGCCGGTGGTGACGGGGATTCCGGCGCTGAGGTTCGATGCCGCAAAGGCCACCGAGCTGGGCCCTGGCGTGACCCAGTTTTCCGGCAGTTGGAACGTGGCGTTCGTCCGGCAGCCCGATGGGCTCGTCGTCATCGAAGCACCTATCGGATCGAGCTATTCCGCCGCCGTGCTCGCCGAGGCCGAACGGCGGTATCCCGGCGTGCGGGTGAAAGCGGTGATTACCACCTCGGACGCATGGCCGCATCTCGGCGGCGTGCGCGAATACGTGGCGCGCGGGATTCCCGTCTACGCGCTCGATCTGAACCGGCCGATTCTGGAGCGTCTGTTGAAGGCCGACTACGGCTCGACGCCCGACGCGCTGGCGAAAGCGCCGCGCGCGGCGAAGTTCACGTGGGTCTCCGGCAAGACCGTCATCGGCGAGGGCGCCATGCGGATCGAGATCTATCCGGCGCACGGAGAAAACGGCGAGCGGATGCTGTTCGCGTATCTGCCGTCGCTGAAGCTGCTCTACTCGAGCGACGACATCCAGAAACAGCGGACGGGCGAGTACTTCATGCCCGAGTACCTCAGCGAAGTCCGCGATGCCGTGACGCGGTACCGCCTCGATGTCGATCGAATTTTCGGGATGCACATCGGACCGACGCCATGGAGCGAAATAGAGGCGACGATCGCGAAGGCGGCTGGGCGATAACTCTCGCAGAAGTTCAGGAGATCAGCCCGTCTGTGGTGTCCGTGTGGTCCGTGGCCGCCTTCCGCGGCGGCGCTTCCGCGCCGCGCGGGCGCTGAGCTCGCGCAGGCCGTCCATCTCCACGAGCATCAGCATGGGCTGCAGCGGATCCTCCAGCAGATTGAAGAGATCGCCGTTCGCCGTCCGTCCGTAGACGCCGTGCCCGTCGGTCATCAGCGTCAGCGGGCCGCCGCCGCCGATCGTCTCGAAGAGCCGCACGCCGAACTGGCCGCGCAGCGTGTCGAGCAGGCGGCGCAGCTGCGCGACCGACACGCCCTGCCGGCGCAATTCCGCGAGTACGAGCAGCTCGAGTAGATCCACCGGCGTATACCGGCGCTCGGTATAGCCGCCCCGCTCGGTGCGCTTCGACGCGATGTGCGACGCGAAGAGCCGCCGCGCGTCCCACCACTGCAACTGGCGGGCGGAGAGACCGGTCATCGCGGCCACCTCGCGGGACGTGTAGGTGTTCTTCAGCTGCATTGTTCGGATCGGCTCACACGAGCGCATCGACCTTCCGCGCGCCGGCGAAGTCCTTCTCGGTCAGACCGCCTTCGCTGTGCGTGCTGAACGTCAGCGTCACGCGTTTGTAGTTGATTTGAATGTCCGGATGATGATCGGCGGCTTCGGCGTCGAACGCGAGCCGCGCGACGAACGCGATCGCGTCGGGAAATCCGCCCAGGGTGTACTGCTTGCGAATCGCGTTCCCCTCCAGCGACCAGCCGCTGATCTTCGCAAGGTGCTCCTGGATCTGGGCGTCTGTCAGTCTCTTCGCCATTCCGGAAGCATACAGAAAAAGGCGGTGGGAACCGTTCATTTCGGTCGAGCGTCAAACGCCGTTAGAATACTGAACGGTCCTCACTTCATCAGTTGCTTCTTGGCGTTAACGGCAACGTAGTCAAGACCTTGGGCCAGCCGCGCTCGAAGAAGGATTCGAGTCTTCCGAATTGACCACCGCCCATCAAGTCAGGGAACGAGGCATGACACGAAATACCGCGATTCTGCAGGACAGCCGCGAGCGTCTGCGGCGCATTCTCATGACGAGCTTACCCGCTGGCGCGATCGTGCTCGCGGCGCTGCTGCCGGCGCCTGCCGCGGCGCAGACCCCGACGGGCGGCGAAGTGCTGCGGATCACCGCCGACGACGTCGTGAAAATGTCGACGGCAAACAATCCGGATCTGGTCGCCGGCCAGTACGATCCGCGCATCGGAGCGGAGCGCACGGCCCAGGCGCGCGCGGCGTTTCTGCCTACGCTGACCAGCGGAATCCAGCGGAACGTCCAGCAGGCGCCGCCGAGCAGCGTGTTCTTCGGCGACGCCGGCGTTCGGACCGACATCTGGTCCGGCACCGTCGGGCTCGGACAGCGGCTGCCCTGGGGGGGCGGCAGCTACAGCTTCGGCTGGAACTCGCTCCGAACGAACGCCAGCAATTCGCTCTCCAACTTCAATCCGTCGGTCACGGCGCAACTGCAGGCCGTCGTGTCGCAGCCGCTGCTGCGCGATCTGAAGATCGATCCGCTCAAAGGGCAGGTCGTCACCGCGCAGCGCAACCAGGAAATCGCCGATATCGGCCTGGAGGAGCTGGGGACGACGCTGACGGCGAACGCCCAGCGCGCCTACTGGAGTCTGGTGCTCGCGCGGGCGGCCGTCGCCGTCCAGCAGCGATCGCTGGATCTGTCGCTCGAGCTGGAGCGAAACAACAAGGCCCGCGTCGACGTGGGACAGTCGCCGCCGCTCGATCTCGTCTCGGCGCGCGCCGAAGTCGCGCAGCGTCGCGAGAACCTGATCGTCGCGCAGACCCAGGTCCGTCAGGCGGAGGATCAGCTTCGCGTCCTGATTCTCGACCCCAAGCGCCAGGACTTCTGGTTCGTGCGGCTCGAGCCGGCGGATCTCGTGCCGCCGATCGGACCGTCGCCCGACGTCGACGCCGCCGTCCGCAACGCGCTTTCGCAGCGAACCGACCTGCAGCGCGCGCGCAAGCAGATCGAGCTCAACGACACCTCGGTGGCGCTCGCGAAAAACGCGGTGATGCCGGATTTGCGGCTGCAGGCAAATTATCTGACGAACGGCCTGGGTGGCACCGAGCTGCTGCGATCCAGCTTCCTGGGCCCGGTGACGGGCCAGGAGTTCGTCGCGTTCGGCGACGTCCTCCGTCAGCTTTTCGCCGCGAACTATCCCACGTGGACCGTCGGATTCACGCTGAACTATCCGCTCGGCCGGAGCGCCGACGAGGCCGTGCTGGCCCGCAGCACCCTGGAGCGCGAGCAAAGTGCCGAGCGGCTGCGCAGCGCCGAGCTGAAGGCGGTGCGCGAGGTCAGGCAGGCCGCGATGCAGCTCGATCAGAATCGCCAGCGGATCGAAACGACGCGGCTCGCGCGCGAGCTGTCGGAGCAGCGGCTCGACGCGGAGCAGAAGCGCTTCGAGGTCGGGATGTCGACGAACTTCAACGTCATTCAGGCCCAGCGTGACCTGGCGGTCGCCCGAAACGGCGAGCTGCAGGCGCAGCTCGATTACGAGCAGGCGCTGATCAACTTCGAGACGGTGCAGCGCGTCGGCGCGGCGACCGCGGGATCCTCCGGCACCGCGACCACCGGCGCCGCCAGCACGCTGACGATTCCGACCGGCGCGACCGGATCGACGACGACAACCACCGGCACGACGACGACCTCGTCGGGCACCGGGGGTCCCGGCGGCGTGTGACCGCACTTTCGACACCGGAAAAGATCTTCAGCAGGAGGATCAGGAGACCAGGAGCAATTCTTTCAAAGAGCTGTCCTGATCTCTTGATCTCTGGCAAAGAGCTCTTGTCCGAGTTCCTCTTGATCTCCTAACGACCACCAGCGCCACGACGACGACTCGTCGGGCACGGGGGGACCCGGCGGCGTGTGACCGCACTTTCGACGCCGGAAAAGATCTTCAGCAGGAGGATCAGGAGGCCAGGAGCAATTCTTTCAAAGAGCTGTCCTGATCTCTGGCAAAGAGCTCTTGTCCGAGTTCCTCTTGATCTCCTAACGACCACCAGTGCCACGACGACGACTCGTCGGGCACCGGGGGTCCCGGCGGCGTGTGACCGCACTTTCGACACCGGAAAAGATCTTCAGCAGGAGGATCAGGAGGCCAGGCGACGTCCCCCCGCATTTGAGTAGCGTTTGGGTTTAGAGTCCGGCCTAGCGAAAGGTCGGACGATGAAGAAGCGATTCACCGAAGCACAGATCGTCGGGTTTCTGCGGGAAGCGGAGGCGGGTCTCCCGGTAAAAGACCTCTGCCGCAAGCACGGGTTCTCTGAGGGCAGCTACTACCTCTGGCGGAGCAAGTTCGGTGGCATGAGCGTCTCGGACGCGAAGCGGCTGAAGGAGCTCGAGACGGAGAATGGCCGACTGAAGAAGCTGTTGGCGGACTCGCTGTTGGAAAACGAGGTCACCCGCGAGGTACTGCGAAAAAAATGGTGACCGCACCAGTCCGGCGCGAGGTGGTGCGGGCGATGGTCACGCGCGGATTGAGCGAGCGGCACGCGTTGGCCGTCGTGCGGATGAGCGCGTCATCGCTGCGCTACGTCCCCGCGCCGGATCAGAATGCATCGCTCCGTGCCCGCATCGTCGCGCTGGCGCACCGACACCGACGATACGGCGCCGGCATGATTTATCTGAAACTCCGACAAGCCGGCGTCATCGCGAATCACAAACGCGTCGACCGGCTCTACGCCGAAGCCCGGCTCCAGGTGAAACGGCGGCGACGGAAGAAGGTGCCACAGGCCGATCGCCAACCGATCGTCCGGCCGCACGGACCGAACGAGGTCTGGTCAGCAGACTTCGTATTCGATCGCACGGCCGAAGGCCGCGTGCTCAAGTGCCTGACCATCGTCGATGATGCCACCACCGAAGCGGTGGCCACCGTGACGGCGCGGGCGCTCGGCGGCCTCGCCGTGACGCGGATCCTCGATCGCCTGGCGATCGAGCGTGGGTTGCCCACGGCGCTGCGGACCGACAACGGTCCTGAGTTCTGCAGCCGCGCGATGCTGACCTGGGCGTACGACCGCGGGATCACGCTCCGTCTGATCGAACCCGGGAAGCCCAATCAAAACGCGTACATCGAATCGTTCAACGGACGCTTGCGCGACGAGTGTCTCAATGAGCACTGGTTCACGAGCGTGGCCCACGCGCACGCCGTGATCGAGACGTGGCGACGGGAATACAACGAGGAACGACCGAAAAAGAGTCTCGGCGGGCTGACGCCCGCCGCGTATGCCAAGACGCTGATGAAGGAAACGAGTACAGTCACCGCCGGACTCTAACGCCGACTGCTACTCAAGACGGGGGGACGTCGCCTGTCCATGTTCGTGTTAATCGGCTTCGGAGTGCAGGTGCTGGAGAGGCGCATGTTTGGTTGGCCTGTCCCGAACCCACCGATCTCGAACGAGCCAGCGGCGCTGCTCGCTTGCACCATCGGAGTGGTGATCGCCTGGCGTCTCCGCGCTCGACCAGCCATGTTCTTCGTGGCGGGGACCGCAGCATGGCGACTCGCCATGTTTCTAATCCGCAATATCTATGGCAGCCAGTGGGCTCGAAACGAGGCGCAATTCGCGGCGATGGTGACAGGGCTAGTCGGC
>Ga0310810_10007533_pt1 | contig 12424 bp, 8 predicted proteins | sample NCmetagenome_FD_207641 | JGI IMG/M metagenome (GOLD analysis project Ga0310810, IMG submission 207641) | Soil microbial communities from experimental microcosm in Duke University, North Carolina, United States - NC | ecosystem: Engineered > Artificial ecosystem > Soil microcosm > Unclassified ... | reverse complement strand
CTGTCGCCGCGCCCCTTCTAAGGTCTTTCCCCCACATGGCTTCCCAGCATGACGCATTGAAAAAACCCCTCTTAATGCGATGGTCAATAAACAGCTCCGAGGGCCTCACTCGGCAGCGCGAAATTGACAGAGGTACTAAAGGAGAATAAAGCATTATGTCAAGCACACTTTCCGGTGAACGCCAGAGCCCAGCCGCAATACCCCCAACCGTGAGCAACCCACCGGTCCCGGAAAACATAGCCGTCTCTCGCTCCACTGACCCAGAAATTGAAGAGCTACATACCCACAATCATAACCAGGTAAATCGACACTCCGTCTTTACACTGCTGCAAGACTTGATGGACGAAACCCGCCTGTTGATTCGGCAGGAAATCAAACTGGTGAAGGCCGAGATGTCCGAAAAGCTCTCTCACTTTGGGCGCAACGCGGTTTTTTTGGGTATCGGCGCGACAATTGCCTTTGCTGGCGCGATCGTTCTATTGATCGGTTTGGGGTACCTGGCCGCGTGGGCCATTCAGTTGGCCGGCGTTGCAGGCCTTTTGGCGGCCTTCATTGGCATCGGCGGCCTCGGCTTGGTAGTTGTAATCACCGGTGGAGCCCTGGTGCTCAAAGGTCTGTCGGGCATGAAAGCCGAGTCGCTTTCACCGGAGCGGACCCTGCAAACCCTGCAAGGGCTCAAAGGCGGTCCGGTAGTGGATAGAGCGAAGACCCCTGAAACTCCGTCAGAGCCTCGACCTTCGCCAGAAGAGATGCAATCCCGTGTCGAGGCGACGGAAGAAGAAATGGGTGAAACGCTTGAGGCGTTGCGCGACCGGCTCAGCCCGCGCAACATCAGCGCGCGCGTCAAACAGCGCATCAGTGTGCATCCGTATCGCTCCGGCCTGATCGCGATGGGCGCTGGCTTATTGAGTGGTCTCGCCATTCGCTGGCGCTTGGGTCGCGCTTCGGCGTAGCTACGTTCATTTAGGACTATAGCGGCATATTGGCGCCGAATTGGAATCGTCGTGGCACCGATTGGAATTTTTGTAGCGCCGACTGGCAATCGGCTACAGATCCGCAACACGTTCAACCACGCGAAATTCCTATTGCATTTTGGCCAATCACCCGGCACCTTTTCTGGCCGTTGTCGGGGCGTAGCGTAGCCTGGCTAGCGCGCTTGTTTCGGGTACAAGAGGTCGTGAGTTCGAATCTCACCGCCCCGACCATTTTTCTCATTGCGGGATCGCCGATCACCGATGTGCATGCCGTTTTTCTTTGTAGTCCCTTTTGTGTGCGTGCGCTGAACCTCCTTATGCCCAAACAGCAAGCCGCCATCTGCCCCACGCCCAACATAATTTACGCGCTTCCTTCGATTATCCAACCGCTGGACCTGGCCGACCTCTTTCCAAAATTACAACCGCTCGAAATTGAACTCGGAAGTGGCGATGGCTCATTTCTAGTCGCCTATGCCCGACAGGTCCCGGAGCATAATTTTATTGGCGTCGAGCGATTACTCGGACGCATCCGAAAACTCGAGCGAAAAGGTCGTCGCGCGGATTTGGCAAATCTTCGCGCCGTGCGTATCGAGTCGGCCTATTTTCTGCGCTATTTGTTGCCGCCTCATTCAGCGGCTGCCTTGCACATCTACTTTCCGGACCCCTGGCCGAAGCGAAAACACCGTCGGCATCGACTCGTGAGTATGGATTTTCCCCTCATCGCCGAGGCGGCGCTTCACCCCGGTGGTGCGGTCTACCTGCGCACCGACGACGAAGACTACTTCACGCAGATTAAAGAGGTGTTTGGAGGCACCGCCTTCTTTCGGCCGGTGCCCACACCCGCCGCCCTGGCTGCATTGCCTACCGACTTTGAAACAGGCTTCCTCGCGCGAGGCATAAAAACTTTGCACGCTGCCTACCAAACCGCCCTTGAATCCCAGTAATTGAATCCCGTAGCCCAGCTCTCTTGCTCAACTTGGACTTTGGACTTTGGACTAATCAAATATCAATCACAGGTCCCCCATCGCTGCCGCCTGGCGGCGGGCCTTTGCGATGTTGAAAATGAACCCGCGAACTGCCCGTCCGGGTGACGGAATTGAGGATCAGCGACACAATCCCAATAACCAGGGCCCCCCAAAACGCAGCACTAAAGTCCACTACCGAGAACTGCGGCTGGAGCAGGTAGGCGACGAAGTACAATAGCAGTGCATTGATCACCAGGATGAAGAGCCCAAGCGTAAAAATCAGCAGCGGCAACGCCAAAAACAACAGCACGGGCCGTATCACCGCGTTCAGAATTCCGAGGAGTAGCGAGGCCATTAGCAGGTCGAGCCAATTCTGGTAATGAATTCCCGGCACAATGTAGACAGCTACCAACACTGCGAGCGTGTTGATCAACCAGCTTTGAAGAAACTTTTTCACTACCCGCCCGCTCCAGCCTGTATCGCCAGAAATCTGGAGGTTTGGTTGGCGATTATCTGAACATCGTTTGTACTGGCGGGCAGCAGGCAAAAAAACCCGGGTGAGAGGGAAATAATTTGACTGGCCCCGCGAATTTCCAGGTTCCCATAGACCGTCGCAATCACTTGCATGGTCCCCAAAGCCTTTCCTCGGCTCCTGCCGGCCGCCAACTCGCATTCTTCAACCGTAAAAAGTGGATTCGCTGCCAGGATTCGCCGTTTCCCCGATGCCTCAACAACAAATCCCGCAGGCACCAAACCTGGCTGAAAATCCGTAAAGTCTATGCTCGCGAGCGATTCGCGCTGGTGAAGCGGGCGCGGTTTGCCGTCCAGCCCGAGACGGTTCCAATCAAACACGCGATAGGTAGTGTCGGAATTCTGCTGAATTTCAAAGATCACTAATCCTTTCCCAATCGCGTGCACACGGCCGCTCGGCAAAAACATCGCGTCGCCAGCGTGTACTAAAACTCGATGGAAGCAATCAGCCACAGAGCCATCTTTTATCTTTTGTTCAAAGGCTGCTCGAGTCACACCTTGTTTGAGTCCCACATAAAGCTCCGCACCGGGTTCGGCCTCCGCAATATACCACAGCTCGGTTTTGGGCTCTCCGCCCAATTCGATTGCTCGCTCCGCTGGTGGGTGCACCTGGAGTGACAGTTTTTCCCGTGCGTCCAGAATTTTAATCAGCAGCGGAAATCTTGGCGTTTGTGGTTGTAGGTTTCCGAGCAACTCCACGCCGTGTTGCTCCATTAACCAGTGGAGGTCCTTTCCCGCCAACGGACCGTTGGCAATGACACTCACGTCCCCCGGCCGATCGCTAATCTCCCACGATTCACCGATCGGCGCACCAGCCGGTAGCGATTTTTGATAAAGTTCTTCCAGCTTGCGCCCACCCCAGACCCGCTCCTTAAAGAGCGGTCTGAAAGTAAGTGGATAGAGCACCGCCAATTTTCCCGGTTGAAAGGAGTTATGCCTGTATTAAACCGTTGCGGGTTTTTCCGCTGGGACTTCAGGCTTTTCCATGAACTGCCCGAAATTGCGGAACTTGGCGTAGCGCTGGCGCAGGCGTTCATCCGCCGGCATCGCCAGCAGTGATTTTAGATTTTTCAACAAAGCGTCCCGCAGCAATTCCGTCGTGGTATCGGGATTGGTGTGGGCCCCACCCAACGGTTCGCCGACTACTTCGTCAACCAACCCCAATTCAAAAAGGTGTTTTGCCGTGATTTTCAGCGCTTCAGCCGCCTTCGCCGACGCGGACCGATCTTTCCACAAAATCGCCGCACAACCTTCCGGGCTAATCACAGAATAGTACGCATTCTCCAGGATGAGGACACGATCCGCCACCCCAATGCCCAACGCGCCGCCGGAGCCGCCTTCCCCAATCACCGCGGCGATAATTGGCACCTCGAGCAGCATCATCTCGCGTAAATTGACCGCGATCGCCTCCGCGATGTGCCGTTCTTCGGCGCCGATTCCCGGATAGGCCCCAGCGGTGTCGATCAACGAGATGATGGGCAGGCGAAATTTATTGGCGAGTTTCATCAACCGCAGTGCCTTGCGATAACCCTCCGGGTGCGCTGAACCAAAGTTGCGTAAAATATTTTCCTTGGTGTCTCTCCCTTTTTGCGTGCCGATAACCATCACCCGATGTGTCCCCAGGCAGGCAAAGCCCCCAACCACCGCCCGGTCTTCGGCAAATAGCCGATCACCATGCAGTTCCGTGAAATCGGTAAAAGCTGAGACCAAATAGTCCAGTGCAAATGGCCGCTTGGGATGTCGCGCAATCTTGATACGATCCCAGGCGCTCAGGTTCAGGAAGATTTGGCGCTTGGTCTCCTCGAGCTTTTTCTCGATCATCGCCACCTCTTCCTCGACACTGATCCCCAGAGAATGGGTCTCCGGGTGCTTTTTCAACTCCTCCAGCTTATGCTGCAACTCCGTAATCGGCCGCTCGAAGTCGAGTTGATGTTTCATGCTGGCAGCATAGGGCGTTGGTCGTTTTCAGGCAATAAAAAGCAAAGAGCCGGATTCGCATCCGGCTCTCAGTGGTGACGAGGTTTATACGCCTTCACCCAGGCGCTCAGAAGGGTAATGCGGCCAACTATTTGCTCGCTGTTCGAACCGCATTACAAGCAAAACCTCTATACTAACCCTAAACGAACAGCGAAATCATTATACGCTAATTATAGATACAACACCTACTCTTCTTGTTCAAAAAGTTTTTAGATTTTCTCAAAAAATTATTCTACGGCGCGATCGTCAGGCGTCCTCGCTTGACGTAGCGACGGTCATCTTGCCCGGCGGACATGTCTTGACAATCCCAGTTCCGTCCGGCCTCTCGTCGCGGTGGTGCGCATCTTTTCCGGACCGCGAGACGCCGTCCTCTACGTCAGGCGAGGACGCCTGACGCTACTGAGATGCTCTACTTTTTGACCTCTTTGTGATTCAGGATCACCGGCTCGCGCCACGACCGGCCACCTTCAGCCAGCAAATCGTCCGCCGCAACCGGTCCCCACGTGCCGGCGGAATAAAACTCACGGTTCGTCAGAGCTTTGTCGTCCCAGCTTTTGCGGATCGAATCAATGATTTTCCACGCCGCCTCGACTTCGTCGCGGCGAATGAACAGGGTGGCATCGCCCGCCATCGCCTCCAGGAGCAATCGTTCGTAGGCCTCCGGCGTATAAGCCCCGAACTCGGCGTCATAACTGAAGTGCATCCGCACCGGACGGACGGCCAAACTGGTGCCCGGTACCTTGCCGTTAAACCGCAGAGAAATCCCTTCGTTGGGCTGCAGCCGCAATGATAGCGCGTTGGGTTGCAGGTCCTGCCCACATTCCGCGGCAAACAGCACGTGCGGTGTGGGCCGAAATTGCACCCTTACTTCGCTCGCGCTGAGCGGCAGCGCTTTGCCGGTCCGCAGATAAAACGGAATTCCAGACCAGCGCCAGTTATCGACGAAGAGTTCCAGTGCGACATAAGTCTCAACATTGGAGTCCGGCTTGACCTTTGGTTCCTGGCGGTATCCTACCCGCAATTCGCCATCGACTTTCCCGGCAAAATACTGCCCGCGCACGACTTGTCGCGCGACATTCTCCGGGGTTAAGGGCCGAATCGACTTGAGCAGCTTCACCTTTTCATCGCGGATCGACTCTGCATCGAGCGAAACGGGCGGTTCCATCGCAATCAGCGACAGGACCTGTAACAAATGATTTTGCACCATATCCCGCAAGGCACCCGCTTCTTCATAATACCCGCCCCGCTGGCCCACGCCGAGGTCCTCACTGACCGTGATCTGCAAGTGATCGATCGATTCCCGATTCCAGAGCCGTTCGAAAACAGAATTGGAAAACCTGAACATCAGGATGTTTTGCACCGTCTCTTTGCCCAAATAATGGTCGATCCGGAACACCTGCGATTCCCCTGCGTAGCGGGTCAGCTCGCGGTTTAACTGGTGCGCCGATTCCAAATCATGGCCGAAAGGCTTTTCGACGACGATCCGCTGCCAAGTCTTGGCACCATTTGTCTCTTTTTTCTCGAGCAGCCCGGCCGCGTGCAACTGTTCAATCGCTTGCCCAAACTGGCTCGGCATGGTCGCCAGGTAGAATAACAAGTTACGCCGCAATGGTTCACTGCCGAATGAACCCAGCTTTTCGTCGAGTCTTTTGAACGCCGGTGGCTCGGTCAGATCGCCCTGCAAGTAATAGATGTGTTGCGCGAACTCATTCCACACCGCTCCATCCACGGGTTTGGTTCGGGAAAACTGGTCGAGGGCCTGGCGCAGTTCCGCCCGCCAGGACTCATCGGTCTTCTCGCGCCGCGCGAAACCAATAATGCGATAGTCCGGCGGCATCTGCTTCTCTTTGCAGAGGTGATACAACGCCGGAATCAGTTTCCGTGAAGTCAGATCCCCGCTGGCCCCGAAGATGACAATCGAGCAGGGTTCCAAGGCTCTCCGCGCCTCGCCCAGCCGGCAGACCTTCAGATCTTCGAAAGGGACATAGTATTGGCTCATGGGCCATATTCGTCGAGCTTCTATCAAATTTCAACGCTTCCCATTGAATAAAGCCATTGCCGTTGTCCTCTAAGAAGGTAACTTGATTCCGGTTTTACTGGTCATGGCTAAAACCCTTCACTTTCGTTTCGTTTTGAAGCTGGGTGAACTGATGGCATGCCTTGAGTAACGAAGCCCCATCGGTTGCCCCCCCACGCCCTTATGGCTACAGGGTCTTCTTGATCCTGGGTCTATTGGCATTGTTGGCGATCATTGGTTGGGCGGTGGTTCGAAGGCATTGGGAAAGCCAGGCTGCGACAACTGGGCCGGGCGGGCGAGCCGGCATCAGCAACGCTCCGATTCCTGTCATTCCGGGCGTCGTGTCGCGACAAGATGTTCCAATTTATCTCGAAGGCCTCGGCACCGTTCAGGCGTTCAATACCGTCACCGTCCACAGCCGGGTCGATGGTCAGCTCCAGCGTGTGGCTTTTACCGAAGGACAGGACGTCAAAGCCGGCGACCTGCTCGCGCAGCTTGATCCGGCGCCTTTTCAGGCCCAACTGGAGCAAAGCATCGCCAAGAAAGCGCAGGACGAGGCGCAATTATCGGTCGCCCGGATTACTCTCAAGCGCGACGCCGAGTTGCTGCAGGGCAAGGTGCTGGCACAGCAGGATTACGATACCCAGCAGGCCCTGGTGAATCAACTTGAGGCGACTGTCCAGGGTGATCAAGCCGCTATTGACAATGCCCGCGTGCAACTCGACTACACGACTATTACTTCGCCGCTGGCTGGTCGCACCGGCATCCGCCAGGTGGACCAAGGCAACATTATCCACGAGAACGATTCAAACGGCCTCGTCGTTGTCACTCAACTGCGGCCTATTTCGGTCGTCTTCACCTTGCCCGAACAGAATCTCAGCCAAATTCAGCGTCACTTCTCGGCGGGCGAACCGCTCACTACCCTGGCCGTCGATCGCGATAACCACACCACCCTCGCCGAAGGCCGCCTCGCCGTCGTCGACAATCAAATCGATACATCGACCGGTACCCTCCGCCTCAAATCCACTTTCTCCAACGACGACCTGCATCTGTGGCCGGGTCAATTCGTCAATGTCCGCCTCCGGGTCGAGACCCGCAAAGATTGCACAGTGGTGCCGGCTTCAGTAGTCCAGCGCGGACCGGAGGGAACATTTGCATTTGTGATCAGCAATGACGTTGCCGTCGTCCGCCCGATCAAGGTCGATCCGCAGATCGAGTCGGGCCTGGCACTGGTCGAGGACGGACTTCGCCCTGGGGAAAAAGTCGTGGTGGATGGACAGTACAAACTGCAACCTGGGGTAAAGGTAAAAACGAGCACGACGCCTGAGCCCGCCCAGGCGCCTCGCCAAAATGCGCAGCCCGACAATCAAAACCGATCACGAACCTGAATTACCAATCACCTTGGACAAAAGCCAACAAAGGAAACGGAGACACGGGAGCGAGACTCTGGCGTGGGTTGGGAATCACCGCTCATCACTCACTTGCGACTTAGAGTCGCATGGTCCCCGAGTCCAAAACTGTGGCAGGTTCTGCTATCGAAAATCCCTCTCATTAACACCCTGCTTTAGCGGGGTGCACACGTGGGATAGATTCTCTCGAACCGCTTTAGCGGTTTCACCTGAACGCAGCAGGCAGACTCTTCGTAAACCGGTGAAGCCGTTAGCATCGCCCTTGCACGCGCTACCCCCAGGTGAACCTGAGGGTCAATGAAATGACTGGGGAAGGCGACTCTATGGATTGCTACAAATCCCGCGTTCCGATCGAGCAAGTTTTGAGGATTTTGGGAGGCCGAAAATCATAAGTCGTAAATCACAAATCCCAATCAATTCGCGAGCTCGTGTTAGCAACCAGTTAGCATGAACATCTCCGAGCCCTTCATCCGCCGGCCTATTGCCACTTCGCTGCTGATGGCCGGTGTCGTGTTGATGGGCTTGCTTGGTTATTTTTTGCTGCCGGTTTCCGCATTGCCGCCGGTTGATTTTCCCACCATTCAGGTCACCGCCGAATATCCTGGGGCCGGCCCGGATGTAATGGCCTCCTCAGTCACCACCCCACTCGAGCGCCAATTTGGCCAGATTAGCGGTTTGGCGCAGATGACGTCGGTCAGTTCCTTTGGCTATTCCAGCATCACCCTGCAGTTCAACCTCGACCGGGATATCGACGCGGCTGCCCAGGACGTCCAGGCCGCGATGAATGCCGCCAACGGTGTGTTGCCCAAAATGCCCAACCCCCCCACCTACAGCAAAGTTAACCCGGCCGACACTCCTATTCTAACCCTGGCCATCACGTCCGATACCCTGCCGCTCGAGAAAATCAATGACCTCGCCGATACGGTGCTGGCACAAAAGCTCAGTGAAGTCAGCGGCGTCGGGCTCGTTACTATTGAAGGCAACCAAAAGCCCGCCGTGCGCGTGCGCATGAACCCTTCCGCGCTCGCCGGCCTCGGCCTTGGTTTCGAAGATATCCGCGGTGCCCTTATTCAGAATAACGTCAACGCCCCTAAAGGCTCGTTTGACGGACCCCGCCAGGCTTACTCCATCGGCGCCAACGATCAGATCTTTTCAGCCGCCGACTACGCCAATGTCATTGTCGCCTATCGGAACGGCTCACCAGTTCACTTGCGCGACCTGGGCGAAGTCGTCGATAACGTCGAGAATGTGCGGCTCGCCGCTTGGGTCGGCCATCAGCCGGCCGTAATTGTCGATATTCAACGCCAGCCGGGTGCCAATATCATTGAGACGGCGGACCGGGTGAAAGCGCTGCTGCCTCGGCTCAAGGCCTCGATCCCGCCCTCGATGCGCATCACCACCCTGACCGATCGTACCCGCACCATCCGCGCATCAGTCCGCGATGTTCAATTCACGCTCTTATTGACGGTGGCTTTGGTCGTAATGGTTATCTTTGTTTTCTTGCGCAAACTTTGGGCGACGGTAATTCCCAGCGTCGCCCTGCCGCTCGCCGTCATCGGAACCTTCGGCATAATGAAGCTGGTCGGCTTCAGTCTCGATAATCTTTCCCTCATGGCGCTGACGATCTCGACCGGCTTTGTGGTCGACGACGCAATCGTCATGATCGAGAATATCGTTCGCCACGTTGAAGCTGGTGAACAACCCTTCCAGGCCGCGCTCAAAGGCGCAAAACAGATCGGCTTTACAGTGATCTCGTTGAGCTTCTCGTTGGTGGCGGTTTTTATCCCGCTCATTTTCATGACCGGGATTGTCGGCCGTCTCTTCCGCGAATTTGCAATCACCCTCAGCATTGCCGTGATGGTCTCGGCAATCGTCTCGCTGACGCTCACTCCAATGATGTGCTCGCGATTACTCGAGCCCGAAGGCAAGCGCCGTCACGGTCGGTTATATGAAGCCACCGAACGTTTTTTTAAAGCCATGCTCGATGCCTACGAGCGCGGCCTGCAATGGGTCCTGGCCCACCAGCCGCTTGTGCTGGGTCTCGCCGCTGTAACGTTAGTTGCGACCATTTGGCTTTATTTCCTCGTTCCCAAGGGACTGCTGCCGCAACAGGACACCGGCCTGATCCTGGGCATCACCGATGCGGCCCAGACCATCTCCTTTAAATCCATGGTCCAACGCCAGCAGGAGGTTGCGGATATTGTCCTGCAGGATCCCGATGTCGTCAGCGTCGCTTCCTTCGTCGGCGGCGGCACGGTTAATCCCACCCTCAATACGGGACGGCTTTATATCGGCCTTAAGCCGCATGACCAACGCAAGGCCAGCGCGACCGAAATCATCCAGCGCCTTCGTGACAAAACCCACGACATCCAGGGCATCTCCCCATTCATGCAAGCCGTGCAGGACGTTCAAATCGACAGCCGCGTCAGCCGCACCCAATTTCAATACACCTTGCAGGATGCCGATGAGGACGAACTCTCACAATGGGCGGGCCGGCTGCTCGCCGGCATGCGCGCACTGCCGCAATTGACCGATGTCGCCAGCGACGAACAATCCGGCGGTTTGCAAGCCAACGTCGTCGTCGACCGCCAACGTGCCTCGCGCTTGAATGTTCTTCCCCAGGCCATCGATGACACACTTTATGACGCCTTCGGTCAGCGCCAGGTCTCCACCATCTTCACGCAGCTCAGTCAGTATCGAGTTATCCTTGAAGCAGAGCCGGATTTCCAACTGACCCCGAGGGCCCTCGACAAAATTTACGTAAAATCAACGACCGGCCAGACTGTCCCCTTAAGCGCCTTTGCCACTCTGAAGATGGAAACCGCCCCGCTGACTATTGTGCACCAGGGCCAGTTCCCCGCCGTGACGCTCTCGTTTAATTTGCGCCCCGGCGCGTCACTCGGCGAGGCCGTTGAAGCCATTCAAAACACCGAAAAACAACTCGGTTTGCCCGAAACCGTTGTCACAACCTTTTCCGGAAGCGCCGCCGAATTTCGCTCTTCGCTCAAGAGCGAGCCGTTCCTGATCCTGGCCGCCATCATCGTCATTTACATCGTCCTTGGGGTTCTCTACGAAAGTTACATTCATCCCATCACCATCCTCTCGAGCTTGCCTTCGGCTGGAGTCGGGGCCTTGCTCGCTTTGATGCTCACCGGGCATGATCTGTCGTTGATTTCGCTCATCGGCATCGTCTTGTTGATCGGTATCGTGCAGAAAAACGCTATCATGATGATTGATTTTGCCCTCGATGCCGAACGCGAGGAGGGATTGGCGCCGGAACAATCGATTTACCAGGCCTGCCTGTTGCGTTTCAGGCCGATCATGATGACCACGATGGCGGCCTTGCTCGGCGCGCTGCCGCTCGCGATACAAAACGGCGAAGGCGCTGAGCTTCGCCGCCCCATGGGTATCGCAATTGTCGGCGGCTTGCTCCTTTCTCAGTTTATTACCCTATATACCACTCCGGTCGTCTATCTATATATGGATCGGCTCGGCCTCCGCTTTCGTCGCTGGCGCCAAGCAGCGCACTTGGCAGCGCCGGAGTCAGCTGGACCTGTCGTTAATCCAGGCTCAGCAAGGTAGAATTAAAAGCCGAAAGCCAAAAGCCGAACAAAAATAGTGAAGCAATGAATAGAAATCTCCGCGATTTTCGCGTCTCCGCAGTTTATGCAGAACGCACAACCACCAACTTCGCCTTGCGAAATAGTACCTTGGGCCCCGTGAAACTCTCATTTTTAACCGCAGAGACGCGAAGATTCAGAGATGTCAGTTTTACGTTTTACGTATCACGTTTCACGCATCACGCATTACGTTTCAACCCTTTTAACATTTTAACGCTTTAACGCTTTCCCATGAGCTTTTCCGAGCCCTTCATTCGCCGTCCGGTCGGCACTTCGCTGCTGGCGGCAGGGCTCTTTCTGGCGGGCATCGTCGCTTACCAATTCCTTCCTGTGGCGCCCATCCCACGCGTCGATTTCCCCATGATTAACGTCCAGGCAATGCTGCCTGGCGCCGACCCCGCCACTGTCGCCTCGACCGTCGCCGCGCCGCTGGAACGTCGTCTCGGACAAATCTCTGGGGTTTCCGAAATTACTTCGGTCAGCACACTGGGCGGTACCTCAATCTCCATTCAATTCAATCTTGACCGCAATGTCGATGGCGCCGCGCGCGATGTTCAGGCTGCCATCAATGCCGCCGCCGGCGATCTCCCAATTAATCTCCCGGCCCCGCCCACATACCATAAGGTCAATCCCGCCGACGCTCCGATCATGATCCTGGCGATGACCTCCGATACGCTGACACCCACCCAAGTTTATGACTATGGCGATTCCATCGTTGCCCAGAAACTCAGCCAGATTGAAGGGGTCAGCCAGGTCTTCATCACCGGCGCCGCCAAAGACGCCATTCGCGTGCAGGTCAATCCCGCCGCCCTCGCCTCAGCCAACCTCAGCCTGGAGGATGTCCGGTCAAATTTAAGCCAGGTCAATATCGATCAAGCCAAGGGTAGCCTCGAAGGTTATGGCCTCTCCTATACGCTCACCAGCAATGATC
>Ga0310810_10007532_pt1 | contig 12427 bp, 14 predicted proteins | sample NCmetagenome_FD_207641 | JGI IMG/M metagenome (GOLD analysis project Ga0310810, IMG submission 207641) | Soil microbial communities from experimental microcosm in Duke University, North Carolina, United States - NC | ecosystem: Engineered > Artificial ecosystem > Soil microcosm > Unclassified ... | reverse complement strand
TAAGTTTGGCCCAGTTATCGCCTTTGCCTGCCCCCAGCGAAGTCACTATGCCGAGTCCGGTGACGACCACAATGGGCCGCCCCATCTTGTCCTTACCCACTGCCATCGCTTCTCTCCTCAACCGGTCCGTTCAACGAGGGCGAGACCTTCGCCGCGCCAATGACCCACGCCAGTGACGATCACTTGCCTTAATTCAGCGTTCATCGGCCTCTCCAGGCCGGTAGAGTCACAGGGTGGAAACAGCTTACCACGGTCGAGCGCGATCGTGGCGAGCGCGATGTTCATGGGGAATTGCGGCTCCAACCCATGGCCGAGATATGAACCCGTAGCGCGAACGGCAAGATCGCGATGCGCTTCGAGGAAGGCGCGTTCTTCCGCCGTTGCCGGGTCGGCGCCTGTCGCGCCCGACAGAATGGCTGTGTGTGTTGGGTCGACCCCGTTCTTTATGCTGCCCCAAAACCGCTCCAATGCCTGAGTTACCGTCCCGGGCTTTCGGTTGGCGCGATCTGAGACAACGGAAGTCAGGCGCCCCAGCGCCTTTACGCCTCTTTTTTCGGCATGCTCGCTCGCTTCAATGACTAGGAATGCGCCGAGCGACGCCATTGCGAAGCCGCCGTTACCATTCCCGCGTTGCCAAACTGGAGCGTATTTGTGCTTAAGCGCCAGATCGGCGAATTCATACAGCATCAGTAGATCCGGACGCTCCCCGTTGTACGATCCGCCGACCAGAGCAATATCGCTCTGCCCCGCGCCGATCCGCGCGTGCGCAATTCGCACCGCGTCGATACCGGCGGACTCTTCACCCATGAACGTTCGCGAAGATCCGGTCACGCCGTGAACAATCGAGATGTTGCCGGCGAGAAGGTTGGATAGTTGGGCCAAGAACAAAGTTGGCCGCAGGTCGCTCATCAGCCTTTCATTGAGAAAGGCGGCGGGATCCGCTGCGTGCTTGATGCCGGTGAGGATGTTCGAGTCGACGGTCAGGTCGCGCTCGCCGCCGCCGGCAGCAACGATCATATCCATCCGCGAGAGGATTTCGGTGTTACCTTTTACACCCGCGGAGTCGAGGGCAAGTCCGGCCGCATAGGTGCCGATGCGCTGCCAATTCTCCATTTGGCGCTGGTCACCTTTCTTGGGGATCTGCGCGTCAAAATTGATTGGCGCTAGCGGATGAACGACAAAAGGGGCGAAGGTTGTGGCGTCGGCGGAAGGTTGTGCCGCCATGAGCTTCTGCCAGTGAGCGTCAGACCCCTCACCGAGACACGAAAGAATTCCGATCCCGGTGATCCAAACTTCTCGGAGACCACTAGCCATTGGCCGGCACCTCGGCCGGAAATCCGACCAGAGCGGCGGTTTCGCGCATCTTGAGCCGCATTTCGGCGTTCGGGAAATCCAAGATCCGAAGCGTGAGCTCGGCGTCGCAGACTGGCTTGGCACCAAGCGCGATGCTGGCTTTGGTAATGGCGTATCCCGAGCCCTCGTGGACAAGCGTCGCTTTGACCGAGAACTGCTGGCCGGGCGTGACGAACATCCGGAACTTGGCGTCCTTTACTGCAGCAAGAAACGGCATGCGTTCAAAACGGTTCACGGCAACGACCAGCCAACCTGATGTCTGGGCCATGGCTTCAATCAGCAGCACGCCGGGCATCAGGGGAAAGCCAGGGAAGTGACCTTCGAAAATTGTGCTTGTCGTGGGAACTGTCGCTTCGGCGCTGATCTTGCGGTCGGCGAGATTGATGTCGACGATCCGGTCGATCAGCTGAAAGTACTCAAGACGCATGTGGCCAGCGCTTTAGGCTCCCTTTGCAGCGACAAGTTCGTCGATGCGGGCGCTCAGGTTCTTGAGCACGAAATATTGGTCCGTTGTTGCCTTGCCGTCGTTGACTTCCTGAGTCCATTGTTCGAGGGGAAGCTTGATTCCGAACGCCTTGTCGATAGCGAAGGCGATGTCCAGAAAATCGAGGCTATCGATGCCAAGATCGTTGATCGCATGACTTTCCGGTTTGATGGAGTCACGCGGAATATCGCAGGTTTCGGCGATGATATTGGCTATGGTGTCGAACGTAGAAGACATCGGTAACTCTCTGGTTGATCTGGAGTTCTGGCCAGCGGGCCACCAATGCGCCCGATCCCCGCGCCATAGCCCCCAAAGCGCCATTTAACGGTAAACAATTGGCTGCCCGTATAGCGAAGCGGGGCGTAGAGTTCAATGGCAGCGGCCATTTAGCGCCATTTCAGGCGTGCATTGGCCCAATGGAACTGGATGCCAGCGGCTGGGTTACCAGCGGTCCTTTGTCACCTCGACCGGCGTGCAGCCGCGACGGCCGGAAAGGACACAATCCTGGTTCTTGCGCATCGCGGCCATTGTGTCCGCCAGCCAAAGGCCAGCAGCGATCAGTCCGATCACAAAAACGAACGCAACGACGTTCACAATCATACGGTGGCGATAGTCTTCCGGACTCTCGCCCCGCTCATATTTTGTCAGGTCCTCGACGGCTGGCGGAGAGGGTGCGCGTGAGCTGATTATCGGATGCCTGCGGCGGAAACCGATGACTCGCGATCTCTCGTCGGAATGAGGTGGTTCTCGATCTGGCATACTAACAGCTTACCATAGTGCCGCATGTCATTCGACCAAACAACGCACCATTGAAGCCTGCCACGTTCCAGTATAGGTCAGCCGATAATTTCGTGGACCGGAGGTCAAGATGAATCGAATTGGTTTTGTTATCGCTTTGCTTTTTGCAATGTGTGTGGTTGGGCCCTCGCGCGCCGATGATGTCATGGTTGGCAATTTGAAGCTGACGGCTGCGTGGGCGAGAGCTACGCCAAAAGGGGCCACGGTGGGCGGCGGCTACTTTACGGTCACCAATACCGGAAATGTTGCAGATCGGCTGGTCGGCGGCACGTCGGATGTTTCGAACCGATTCGAGATTCATCAAATGAGCATGGACAAAGGTGTGATGAAAATGCGGGAGGTCGCCTCAGGCATTGAAATCAACCCGGGGCAGACAATTCGATTCGAACCTTCCGGGTATCACGTTATGTTCGTCGGGCTGAAACAGCCGCTCAAACAAGGCGATCACGTCAAGGCGACACTGCAATTCGAAAAAGCTGGCAATGCATCAGTGGATTTTGTGGTCGAGAGCATCGGTGCGCGGAGCGTCGGGTCCGCACCGGGTGGTAAGCCGATGCAGCATGGCCACTGACGACGGTACCAATAGCGCCGTAAAATCAGCAGATTGCACTCATACCAATAGTTAAGAGCGTTGCGGATACAACCTCGGATCTTCGAGGTGACTGAAATGGCATCGCATGAGCAGAGCGAGGAGCGACGCCGGTTTTCCGGTCCGCACGGAGCGGTCGTCGCCGGCCTCTCGATTGACGAGGCACTGTCGAACAATTGGCTCGACGTCTGGTACCAGCCGAAGATCGACCTCCGGCGCAAATGCCTAGCGGGTGCCGAAGCACTGGTGCGGATGCATCACCCACAAGCAGGCCTCCTTTGGCCGGAGAATTACCTGGGTGCGCTCAATGAAGAGAGTTTGTTGAAGCTCAGCGAATACTCGCTGGTGACGTCATTGCGCCATTGGACGGTGTTCGCAGAGGCGGGGTTTGGCCTTCGTCTTTCAGTCAACGTGCCAGCCAGTCTTCTTCCGAAAATCCCGGTCAGCGCGATCGTTGCGGCGCATCGTCCGCAGTCAGATAAATGGCCTGGGCTAATATTGGAGCTAACTGAGGATCAGATCGTTCGCGATTTGCCGGCGATCCGTCAGATTGCGAAGGAATTCAAGACAAGCGCCATAGCCCTTGCCATTGACGAATTCGGCGCAGGTTATTCGTCATTCTCGAGCCTGCGTGATCTGCCGTTCACCGAACTCAAATTGCACGCTTTGTTTGTCAAGAACTGTGCCGTCGACGTCACCAACGCCGCGATATGCCAAACAGCGATTGATCTTGCCCACCGTTTCGGTAGTGTCGTGGTCGCCGAAGGTATCGATGCGATTGCGGATCTTCAGGCTCTGATCGTGATGGGGTGCGATCTTGGCCAAGGGATGCTGGTGGCTCCCCCTCTGCCGAAAGATCGCTTCCTGGACGCGCTCCGCCAACACACGAACAGGCCACGCGCTGGCGATCATAAGTCGCAGGATGGCAATGAACGCGTCGTCGCCTAAGATTTAGCTCAAGAAGAAACATTTGTCGGCATCCCGCGTTCCCCCGGGCCGGGGGACAAGCAGGCCTGAATGCAATCCGTCGTTGTGGGTGCCGTCATCGCGGCCACGCTCGCGGCTGTTATTCCCGTGTCAGCCCAGGCCGAATGCTCAATACGCGGCGCGGCTGTTGACGCGGCCACTATTCAGGAAACGCCAGCTTTTCGCTATCCGGGGGCAGCATCTGAAATACATTCAGCGTCATCGAAATCAGCGCGTAATAGCCCAATATGCCGACAAGCTCGACAGTTGCTTTGTCGCCGAGCAGTGACTGCACGCGCTTATAGGTTCGCTCACTTGCGCGCTTTGTCTTGTAAAGTTCCTGGATAAAATCGTAGATCGCTCGCTCGTCCTTTGGTGCGGATTTTGGGGCACGGCCGCGCCGCAAATCTTCAATTGTCTTTGGGTGGACACCACCTTTTGCGGCCATCGGCGCGTGGGCGAACCACTCATATTGCGCGCGCCACAGACGCGCAGTGCAAAGGATTGCGAATTCAGACAGGCGTGGAGGGAGCGCAGTCCTGTAGCGGCAGTGAGCGCCGAGCTTTTGAGCAAGCTCTCCCAGTTCGGGTGCATGCATCCATACGGCGAACGGTCCGCGCGGCGTTATCGAAGTCCCGCGCGGGCCGGCTCGCAGACTATCGAGCAACGCGCGTTGGCCGGCGTTCATATGCTGTTCGTCGACGAGGGCAAGACGTGGCGCCGGGCGTTTTGCAGGCATGAGCGGGTCCTTGGGGGGAAGTAGGAAAGGGGCGTATCGGCCGCTAATATAGCTTTCAGGGGGCTAGGAAATAGTGGTGGCAATCATGCGGAAATTCGTCAAAAAAGTTGCTCTTTCAGTCGTTCTCGCCGGCCTCGCGGTCCCGGCTCACGCCGACGCAATCGATGGTCATTGGTGCCACAAAGACGGGCGACGATTCAGCATCCGCGGTCCGGAGATCATCACCCCCGGCGGCAAAGCGATGGAAGGCAATTACAGCCGACATTGGTTCTCATACGTGGCGCCGATGCCGGAACCAGGCTCCGGCCAGACAATCTTTATGACTTTGTTGAACGAAAATACTGTCCAGACGCGGATCGGCGAAACGGCCTCCGCGCAGGAGATCTGGGTCCGCTGCACGCCTTCGATCAGTGCGATTAACGTCTTGCGGTCGCTGTTGTAACCTCTGGCTCTACGACCGCCGTCACTTTCAGCAACCCGCGTCCGGTCATATGCAACACTTTTGCAGCGGCTAGCGACAGATCGAGGACACGTCCTTTCGAGAAGGGGCCACGGTCATTCACGACCACGACAACGCTGCGTTGCGATCTCGGATCAGTGACACGCAGGCGCGTGCCGAAGGGGAGGCTGCGGTGCGCCGCGGTAAATTTCGTCGGATCGTACTTGTCGCCACGGGCGGTCCGGCCCGAATAGTCGGTGCTGTAGTATGCTGCAATTCCGGTAAATCGAGGGAGAGACTGAGCGACAGCGATGTCGGTTGCACCCCAGGTTAGAATTGCCGTGCAAGCTGTCAGGCTGCCACGAATCTGCATCGTCCTCGTCCGTCCACCCCAAGCTAGGCCAACCTGATGCGGCGGCGTTCTGTCGAAAAGATGGCGCTCCGCTTGCTCTCCTGAACGGCGTAAGCTCGTCCAAAGTTCCACGAAAAAGATTCAAAACTCATTAAGAGCGGCCTGCGCTCGCGGAATTTGACGAATGCTTTTTTCGACCCTCGATGTGCTGACGGGTCATATCCGCGCGAGCTCGGCAATCATTGTGCAGTTGCTCAAGCTCTTCATCGGAGAGGTCCTCGATCGCAGCGAACTTATTCTCTGCCCCCTTCATTGCCAGCACGAGCTCCGACAATTTGAGCTGGATCGCAAGCGTGTCGCGGTTCTGCGTATTTTGGATCAAGAATACCATCAGAAAAGTCACGATCGTCGTGCCGGTGTTGATCACCAGCTGCCAAGTGTCGCTGTAATTGAACATCGGGCCGGTCACGATCCAGGCGATCACAACGGCGAACGCCAGCAGGAACGCGACCGGATGGCCGGTCCATAACGATACCGAGTGTGCAAATCGGGAAAAGTTCTGCGTCCAGGATGACGGCGCTTTGGCTTTTTGATTGCTACCTGCATTTACCATCGGCGATTCCTCTGGGCGACATGCCTATTTCATTCTTACCGTCAACTTTGGAAGCGCTTGTTTGATCCGGGCAATGCCGGCCCACGGATCTTTGCGCTGGCGAGATAGTCGCTGCATGAGGTTCAGGACGGTGTATTGACTGGCGGATTTGAGCCCGCCCAGCTCCGACCAGTCGATTGGAACCGACACGGGTGCACCGGGGCGTGCACGTGTTGAATAGGGTGCGACCGCCGTTGCTTCTCGGCTGTTGCGTAGGTAGTCGATGAATATTCGCCTTGATCGGCCACTTTTCGTGGCGGTCGCGATGTAGCGCTCGGGCAGATCAGCCGCCATCGACGCTGCGATTTTTTGGGCAAAGCTCTTTGCCTCGCTCCACGGTGTCGGCTTAATTGGCAAGACGACATGTAGACCCTTACCGCCCGATGTCTTCAGGAAACTCTTGAGCTTCAATTTCGACAGGCGGGCGCGAACATCGCGTGCGGCGTCCACCACGTCGTCCCAGCTTGTCCCGGGACCAGGGTCTAGATCGAACACCAGGCGGTCGGCGCGCTCGCGGTCATCAATGGTCGCGCCCCTTGTGTGAATTTCCAGGACCCCTCCCTGCACGAGCGCAACAATACCGCTGAGATTGTCTACGGAGATGATCTCGTCCCCTTTCTCCGGGACCAGATGCAGGTGCTCAACGGGAATGCCGGCACGTGCATGTTTTTGGAAAAAGCATTGCCCGCTGGCTCCTTCCGGGCAGCGCAATAAGGAGATCGGTCGCCCGGTCACATGCGGGCGTATCCACTTCCAGACCTTGACGTAATATTCGGCAAGATCGCGTTTGGTAATGCCCGCATCATCCCAATAAACGCGGTCGGGATGAGTGAGATGAACGCCGGTGACGATGTCACTCTTGGCGGATGCGCTGCGTTTTACGGCCGGCGCACGGCTGGTGGCGGCAAGGGCCCGTTCACGCACAACCTCTTTGGCTGATTTGTCCTCGCGTATGCCCTGGAATGATGCCTGACGTACCCGATCCCCGTGCGTCCAGCCGCGGAAATCGACCTCGACCACCATCGCCGGCTTAACCCAGATGGGCTTACGAGCGCCGCGTTCCTCCGCCGGAACGGCTTCGAAGGGCACTTCATTGGATTTCAACGTCATCAGTTTGCGGAAAAGCTTGCGTGCCGTGTCATGCGTAAATCCGGTACCGGTGCGGCCAGCATAATGCAGCTTTCCGCCCTCGAAGAAGCCAAGCACCAGCGCACCTACTGCCCGAGAGTCCGCAGTTGAGGGGACAACGCCGGCAACGACCAGCTCCTGCCGGTCCGAGCATTTGATTTTGATCCAATCGTGCCCGCGGCCAGGGTGATAGGGCGCGTCCGCGACTTTCGAGACAATGCCCTCTAGACCCAACTTGCAGGCGTGGCGGAACAGCGTGGTCCCGGGTTCGGTTAAAGATTCGCTGAATCGCAGCGGATCCGACTGACTATGGAGAAGTCGCGCCAATGCATCTTTCCGCCGGGTAAGCGGCAAGTCAGCGAGGTTGGTACCGTCAAGATGTAATAGATCGAATGCGTAGAAAATCATCCGATCATGACGGTCATTTTTGAGATCTTGCTGAAGCAGAGAAAAACTTGAAATTCCATCGTCTCGTTCAACGACGAGTTCGCCATCAATAAGCGCGGTTTTTGCCGGCAGCTGCGCAATGGCCTTTGCGATCGTGGGAAATTTTTTCGTCCAATTGAGCCCCTTGCGCGTCAGCAAGGTTGCTTTGCCGTGATCGAGGCGCGCTTGAATTCTATAGCCATCGAATTTGAGTTCATGCACCCAATTCCCCTGACCGGGAGGGTTGTCCGACAAACTCGCAAGGCATGGAGAAACAAATGCGGGGAGGGCACTATAGCCTGCCGCGAAATTTGGATCTTTTTTTTTAGTTCTTGTGCGTGAGGTATTTTTTTTCGTCGTGGCGGCCGCTCGATTGCTGTGCCAAACCTTTCGTGATCCCTTTGCGATTTGTTCCATCGATCGGCCGCTCGCAGCCGATAGAGGCTGTTCCTCGAGGATGTCGGTGTCTTTGCGCGATCGCCCGGCATCATCGTCCTGCTTGATGAGCAGCCAGTTGTCGCGCTTCTCGCCCAGCCTTCGGCGCATGCGCACCAGATGCCAACCGCCGTGGAGCTTCTTGCCCTCAAGTGTGAATGCGAGGTGGCCTTTGGCCAGGCCCCTGTGCGGATCGCTCTCAGGCAACCAATGGCCGCGGTCCCAAACCATCACAGTGCCGCCACCATACTCGCCCTTCGGGATGGTCCCTTCGAACGTGTTGTAGGCAATCGGGTGATCCTCGACCTCGACTGCCAGGCGTTTTTCTCCGGGCACCAGGCTTGGCCCGCGGGTTACTGCCCAGCTTTTCATCACGCCGTCGAGTTCTAGACGCAGATCGTAGTGCAGGCGCGTTGCGTCATGCTTTTGAATGACGAAGGCGTTACCTCGCTGGCGCGTCACCTTGCCCTTCGGCTCAGCAGTAATGCCAAAATCGCGCTTTGCCCGGTAGGTCTTGAGACCTGACTTTTCTGGACGTCGCATGATCAATGTTGCCAAGAACTTTGCGTTAAACCCTTCGTTTCAATATCGACATATAGATAGAATGAACCGGCTTGGTGCCGAAGCAGTTCCTAGGGCGAGCCTCAGGACTCACATGCTCCAAAGGAACCATAGCACCTTTATTGACGTTGCCCCGGCAAGCGGCTGCTGTGCCGCAACCGACAACAGAGGTGATTACAATGTTAGGCTGGGCCGTCACATTTCTCATCGTAGCGCTCATCGCCGCCTTGTTGGGCTTTGGCGGCATTGCCGGCGTTGCCGTCGAAGCTGCGAAGATCGTGTTCTTCGTGGCGATCGTTCTGTTTGCGATCTCCCTCATTGCGGGGCTTGTTCGCGGGCGTACGCCGACGGTACCGTAGGCTGGTATCTTTGACTTTTTAGGAATGAAAAAGCTCCGCGCGTCGCGCGGAGCTTTTTTTATTTAGGGCCCGGCTCGCGCGTGCTGAAATATCTATTCGCCGCCGCTAGCCAAGACCGCTCGTGTCGTTTCATCCGGACCGAAATCCTCGGCGCTGTTGACATGCAACAACTCTGCCAGCCGCGTGCGCGCACGATTGACGCGAGATTTGATCGTTCCCACTGCGCAACCGCAGATGCCGGCAGCTTCTTCGTACGAAAACCCCGATGCGCCTACTAAGATCAGGGCCTCGCGTTGATCGGAGGGCAATTGCGCTAGGGCCTCGCGAAATTCCCGGAACTCGACATGGCCGTACTGGTCGGGTTGTGACTTAAGTGATTCCGCGTGATGTCCGTCGCTATCTTCGACCTCGCGCCGACGCTTGCGATATTCGGAACGAAAATGATTGCGCAGAATGGTGAAGAGCCACGCCGACATGTTCGTACCCGGTTGGAACGAGTCGATGTTCGCCAGCGCGCGCAATAAAGTTTCCTGCACCAGGTCATCTGCACGATCCACGTTTCCGCACAAGGAAATCGCGAATGCGCGGAGACTAGGCACCGCACTGAGAACGGCTTTGCGGACCGAGTCGTCCATGGCCATCAGTGCCCGCCCTTCTTGTCATCGCCATTAAGACGATTGATGAGCTCGTTAAACCGGTCGGGGACACCCTGGTTGACGACTTCGTCGTACATTGCGCGCAGTTGTTGCCCGAGCCGGGCCTGCACATCCCGGCCAAGTTTCGCCGGCTTCGAATTGGATTTTTTGTTGCGAGTGGCCGCGGCTTCCATTGGATTTTGCTGTCCCACGGGCTTGCGTTCGTTCATTGCTCAACCCCAAACTTCCGACCCTTCGCGGCGTCGGTGCCCCCTTGGTCTGTGTCAAAACCGTTGACTGCGCAGATGGTTCCCCCGGAACGGAACTTTTTTGAGACAATAGTGTTGAAGGGCTATAGGTCGATCGGCATATAGCTGGGGGGCGCTACCGGGTCGGCTCATGGCGGCAACATTCGGAGGGATTCTTGTCGACATCTCAAGCAGTTGCTCAACATTTGCCGTACTTGCGGCGCTATGCGCGCGCTCTTTCTGGCAGCCAATCCTCGGGTGATGCCTATGTTGCTGCGACTCTGGAGGCCCTGGTCCAGGACCCCAAAGTCCTCGACTCCGGGCTTTCAACCAGGATTGCCCTCTACCGGCTCTTCACAAAGATTTGGAATTCCGTCGGCGTTAACGGAAAGGCGAGCGTCGCCGATTCCAGCCAGCCAGTCGAACGGCATTTGGCGCAAATTCCGCCGAAGCCGCGTCAAGCCTTTCTACTGGTCGCGCTCGAGGGTCTTTCGGAGGACGATGCCGCAAAGGTGCTCGATGTCGACGCGCCGGCCTTGCGGGACCTTGTCGAAGAATCTGGGCGTGAGCTCGCCGCCGAGATCGCGACCGATGTGCTGATTATCGAAGACGAAACATTTATCGCTCTCGATCTCGAAGGGCTGGTCGAAAGTCTGGGACATCGCGTGCTTGGCGTGGCCAGGACACATGCCGAGGCGGTGGCTCTTGCGAAGGCAAAACGGCCTGGAATAATTCTTGCTGACATCCAACTCGCGGATGGTAGCTCGGGGCTTGATGCGGTCAACGAGATGCTGCGTACCTTTGAGGTGCCGGTGATATTTATCACCGCCTATCCGGAGCGCTTCCTGACCGGCGAGCGGCCGGAGCCGGCGTTCCTCATTGCGAAGCCGTTCCAACCGTCCACCGTATCGGCTGTACTCAGCCAGGCGCTGTTTTTCGAGCGTAATGCCAGGCGGCGGGAGCGGCGTGCGAGCTAGCGGTAGACCTTGCTGGCCATATAGCCAAGCAAGCGTTACAGCTTCATGATCAGCTCCATCTTGTGTTGGCCCGCGTGGTCGGACAGTTACGCGTTTGCCGGATAGGCTAGGTAGGGCGTAGTCGGCCCCGACGAAGAAATGCGCCTCATTGCTCCCATAGTGGGCTTGAACGTGCGCAGAGACAAAATGTTCCAGCTGTGAAATGAGCTAGGATGCGTCCGTCCCACACGGCCGCGCCTCGCAACAGTTCGAGCCCCGCCGCGTTCATGACAGGGTGAGCAAAGTGGCCGCCTTTGTTGACACGTCGAGCGACGAAGTATTCATAGAGTCAATTTTTCCAATGGCGCTGGACGACGAGCTAACCGAACGAGTGATATGGTGTGTAATATGGCTGCAGCGCAGGACACCGAACGGGCAAAACTTGAAAAAGAAAACCGGCAGCTGCACGACCAGATCGCTTCGCAAGCTCGGGAACTCAGTCTTTTGCAGACGCGCTTCGCCCGCTATGAGGCGGCGCTGCGCGGACCGCAAGTAACGGTTTACACCCAGGACCGCGATCTCCGTTACACGTCGATCAGCAGTTCAATTTTGGACAAGCCTGTCGAAGAGATACTCGGCCGCACGGATGCCGAAATCCTTTCGCGTGACGGTGCTGCGGCGTTGATGGCCGCGAAAGGCGAAGTGCTCGGCACAGGTGAGGCTAAGCGTGCGGAAATCCCGATCGAGGACGCCCGTGGGATCCGATGGCACGATTTGCACATCGAGGCACTTCGCAACGAGACCGGCGAAATCGTCGGCCTAATCTGTGCATCAATTGACGTCACAGAGCGGAAAGAAGGCGAGGCTCATCTTCGCTTGTTGTTGCGCGAATTGACGCATCGGTCAAAGAATTTGCTGGCAGTGATTCAGGCTATGGCGCGCCAGACCGCAAACCACGCGGGATCGATTGGCGCGTTTCTCACGCAATTTAGCTCGCGCTTGCAGGCTTTAGCCGCATCCCATGATCTGCTTGTACGCGAAAGTTGGTATGGTGCGTCGCTCGGCGAACTGGTGCGCTCGCAGCTGTCCAGCTATCTCGATGGAGCCGTAGTGCAGGTTACGATCGAAGGACCGGCGATCGCGCTCAAACCGGAAGCAGCTCAGAATCTCGGCCTTGCATTGCATGAACTCGCCATCAACGCTGCCAAGTTCGGTGCGCTTTCAGTGCCTACGGGTCGCGTCTCTATTACGTGGATCCGCCGCGAGAGCGCACCCGACAATGCAGTCGAACTTGATTGGCGCGAGCA
>Ga0310810_10007531_pt1 | contig 12428 bp, 12 predicted proteins | sample NCmetagenome_FD_207641 | JGI IMG/M metagenome (GOLD analysis project Ga0310810, IMG submission 207641) | Soil microbial communities from experimental microcosm in Duke University, North Carolina, United States - NC | ecosystem: Engineered > Artificial ecosystem > Soil microcosm > Unclassified ... | reverse complement strand
GGATCCGTAATAGTGCATCCGGCCGGCGGAGATGGTGCTGTCCGTCAGCACCAGGACACCGTCGAGCGCGCCGGCCGCGGCCTTCCGGAGACCCGTGAGCGCCACGAGCGAGTCGCGCACCGCGGCTACCCGATCGCCCGCCTCCACGTAGTCCACCCGGTAGCGCGGCAGTGTGTGGGTCACGGTGTCCCGCATTTCCGTGCGGAGACGCTCGGCCACCTGGCGGCCGAAGCCGCCGCCCGCGGCGTCGAGCACCACGACGTGCTTCGGCGCGGTCTGGCGCTTCTCGAGCATGATCGGCATGAGGAAGAGCGCTCCCATGAGGAGCGGCCCGAGGATCGTGCTGACGACGAAGGCGCGAGACTGTACGCGGGAGATGAATTCTCGACGGATGACCGCCCAGACCTTATCCACGGACCACCTCCTGGGCCGGCGCGGTGGCCGCCTCGGGTCCCACCTTCGCGATGAATATTGAATGCAACGAGGGTTCGACGACCTCGAAGCGACTGAGCCCGACTCCCGCCGTGACGAGTCGCGACAGCAGCTGATCGGGCTGGGCACCATCGGCGAGCCGCACCTCGGCACTCGCGCCGTAGTCGTCGACCTGTGAGACGAGGGTGCGATCGGCCAGGATCGGCGCCGCGCGATCGGTGTCGTGCCCGAAGCCCAGGGCCACGTAACTGCCGCCGAACTCGCGCTTCACGTCCCCGATCCGGCCATCGACGATCTTCCGGCCGCGGGCGATGATCACGATCCGGTCGCACATCCGCTCGGCCTGCTCCATGATGTGGGTCGAGAAGAGCACCGTGCCGCCCTTCCGCGCGAGATCCACCACCACGTCCTTCATGACCTGGCTGTTCACCGGATCGAGCCCGCTGAACGGCTCGTCGAGCACCACCAGATCGGGCTCGTGCAGCAGGGCGCTGATGAACTGCACCTTCTGCTGCATTCCCTTCGAGAGATCCTCGACCTTGTGCGCCGTCCAGTCCTCGAGGCCGAGCCGCTCCAGCCATGCGCGACTCCGAGCGCGGGCAACGCGCGGGGTAAGTCCCTTGATCTCGCCGAAGAAGACGAGATGGTCCAGCACCTTCATCTTCTTGTAGAGGCCGCGCTCCTCCGGCAGGAACCCGACCCGGCCGGCGAGCGCGCGGCTGGCCGGCTGGCCGCCGAACAGCTCGATCCGTCCGGCGTCGGGCGTGATCACGTTCATGATCATCCGGATCGTGGTCGTCTTGCCGGCGCCGTTCGGGCCCAGGAGCCCGAAGATGCCACCGCCCGGGACGTCCATCGACAGGTCCTGCACTGCGGTGTGACCGGCGAACCGCTTCACCACGTGCTCCAGCCGGAGGACGGCCTCGGGCATGACTCAGGTCTCCGGGGACGGGGGCGCGCCGAGTCGGCGAACTTCACCTACCTCGGCGGGAGGAAGAATGAGGTGGCGGTGGTCGACGCGAATACCGAACTGATGCTGGCGCTCCAGCCACGCGTCACGCGGCAGCGCCGCCGACGCCGGGTCGTGGACGCCGACGTCGTGCATCTCGAGACCGCGGTCGCCCTGTTCGTGAAAGCGGCCGACATAGGTCCGGCCCGAGCGCCCGGTCACCACCACCGTGGTGCCGTGCAGCTCCTGGTGGCCGGGGTGGAAGACATGCCCCGCCACTCAGACCGCCGCGCCGCAGTACTTGTCGAACGCGCTGATCAGGTCGGCGGCCACGGTCTGCGCCGGGCGTCCCTCGATCTGGTGGCGATGGAGGAAGTGCACCACTTCGCCATCCTTGAGCAGCGCCAGCGACGGCGAGCTGGGCTGGTAGTCGGCGAAATACTGGCGGGCCCGCGCCGTGGCCTCCACATCCTGGCCGGCAAACACGGTCACGACGGTGTCGGGCCGGACGGCATGGCGCAGCGCATGCGCCAGCGCCGGGCGCGCGTTGCCCGCGGCGCAGCCGCAGACGGAATTCACGAACACGAGCGTGGTGCCGTGCTGGTCGCCCAGGACGGCGTCCACGTCGGCCGCGGTGGCGAGCTCGCGCGCCCCCATGCGAGTCATCTCTTCGCGCATCGGCGCCACGAGCATCGGATTGTACGGCATCCTGTCTCTCCTGAAAGTCGAACGAACGGTGATGGAAACGGTTACGGGTGCTCCGGCTCGTTCGCGCCTGCCAGCGCGGACCGGAGCGCATGCCAGGCCAGGCTGGCGCACTTCACTCGAGAGGGGTATTCGCGCACGCCGGCGAAGACGGTGAGCTTCCCGAGCCCGGTCGTCGCCTCGGCGTCGCCGGCCACCAGGTCGTGAAAGCCGCTGAACAGCTCGAGCGCCTCCGCGCGCGTCCGGCCCTTGACCGCCGTCGTCATCAGCGACGCGGACGCCTGGGAGATGGCGCAGCCGATCCCCTCGAAGCTCACGTCCTCGATGACGTTGCCGTCCCCGAGGCGGACCCAGACGCGGAGGCGGTCGCCGCACAGCGGGTTGTAGCCCTCGGCCTCCGCATTCGCGTCGGGCATGGCGCGGCAGTTCCGGGGGCGGCGGTTGTGATCGAGGATCACGCTCTGATAGAGCTCGGTCAGGTCGCTCACAGTGCCATCACCCGGCGGACCCGCTCCAGGCCTGCGGCCAGCGCGTCGGCTTCGTCGGTGGTGCTGTAGAGCGCAAACGAGGCGCGCGCGGTGGCCGGCACACCGAGCCGCCGCATCAGGGGCTGGGTGCAGTGGTGTCCCGCGCGGACGCAGATGCCGTCGGCGTCGAGGATGGTCGCGATATCGTGCGGGTGCACGCCGTCCATCACGAAGGACACGACGGATGCCTTGTGCCGCGCGGTGCCGATCAGGCGAACACCCGGAATGGCTGCCACCCGCTCGCTGGCGTGCCGAAGCAGGAGCGCCTCATGCACCGCGACACTCTCCCGATCGAGCGCCGAGAGCCAGTCGACCGCGGCGCCGAGTCCCACGACGCCGGCGATATCCGGCGTGCCCGCCTCGAACCTCGACGGCACGGCCGCCCAGGTGGACCGCTCGAATGTCACCGACGCGATCATGTCGCCGCCGCCCTGCCACGGGAGCATCTCTTCCAGCAGATCGGCGCGTCCGTAGAGCACGCCGACACCGGTGGGTCCGAACATCTTGTGGCCGGAGCATGCGAAGAAGTCGCAGCCCAAGGCCTGGATGTCGGCCGCCAGGTGCGGCGCCGCCTGGGCGCCGTCCACCAGCACCGGAGCGCCGGCGGCGTGGGCCAGCTCCACCACGCGCCGGACCGGGTTGACCGTGCCCAGCGAGTTCGAGATCTGCGCGAGGGCCACGAGCCGGGTGCGAGGGCCGAGCAGCGCCTCGAGGCCGGGCAGATCCAGCTCGCCGGCATCGCTGATCGGTGCCACCCGGAGCATGGCGCCGGTCGCCGCGGCCACCAGCTGCCAGGGCACGATGTTCGAGTGGTGCTCCATGGCGGTGAGGAGGATCTCGTCGCCCGGGCGGAGGCGTGGCCGCAGGTAGCTCTGGGCCACCAGGTTGATCGATTCGGTGGTGCCGCGGGTGAAGATGATGGTGCGGGCATCGGGCGCGTTGAGAAACCGCGCCACGCGCTCGCGGGCGCCCTCGAACTGTGCGGTGGCCGCTTCGCTCAGGCGGTAGACGCCGCGATGGATGTTGGCGTTGCCGGTGGCGTAGAAGCGGGAGACGGCGTCGATGACAGCCTGAGGCTTCTGGCTGGTGGCCGCGCTGTCGAGGTAGACCAGCGGGCGCCCGTTGGTACGCTGGCCCAGGATCGGAAACTCACGGCGGACGGCCGCCACGTCATAGGGACGGACGCCGGGATCTGCCGGCACAGCGGGCGGGCGCAGGTCCGTCGCGGGCACCGGCGTCAGCCCTCCGCGCCCAACCGCTCGCGGACCAGCCGCTCCAGTTCGAGCCGCACCGGCTCCAGCGCCACCTCCTCGACGACTTCCGCGGCAAAGGCGTAGGTGAGCAGGGTGCGCGCCCTGGCTTCGTCGATGCCGCGGCTCCGGAGGTAGAACAGCGCGACATCGTCCAGCCGACCGACGGTGGCCCCGTGAGTGCACTTCACGTCGTCGGCGAAGATCTCGAGCTGCGGCTTGGTATGGATCCGCGCGCCATCGCCCAGCAGCAGGTTGCGGTTCGTCTGCTTGGCGTCCGTCTTCTGCGCTTCGGGGCGAACGAACACCTTGCCGTTGAACACCGCGCGCGAATTGCCGCCGATGACGCCCTTGTAGACCTCCCAGCTGTTGCAGTCGGGATGGTCATGATGGATGGCGGTGTGGTTGTCGACCACCTGGTCGCCGCGGGTCAGGTAGAGCCCGTACATCAGGGTTTCGATGTTCGGCGCGTTCAGGCGGACGTGGAGATTGTGTCGTGCGATCGCGCCGCCCATGGCCAGGGTGAACGAGCGATAGTGGCTGCCCCGCGCCTGGTCCACGTGGGTCAGCCCTACATGATACGCGCTCTCGCTCTCGCGCTGGATGCGGGTGTGCTCGGTCCAGGCACCCTCGCCGGAGGACACCTCGGTCACGGCGTTGGTGAAGGAGCGACGGCCCGGCTCCAGCGCCACATAGCTCTCGACGATGGACGCGCGCGCGGCCCGCCCGATGACGATCAGGTTCCGCGGGTGCACCACCGTGGCCTCGGTGTCGCCGGTCGAGACGAACAGGAGGTGGACCGGGGCCGGCAGCTCCTCGCCGTCCGGCACGTGCACGAAGCCGCCATCCCGGACGAACGCCGTGTTGAGCGCCGTGAACCCGCTGCCGTCGACCGGCGCGTGGTGCCCGAGGTGTTGCACGAGCGTCGGATCCCCCTCGGCGATAGCCTGCGCGAGGCTCACGGCCCGGGCGCCGCCTGGGAGTTCTGGCACGGAGGACAGATCGTCCGCGAACCGGCCGTCCACGAACACCAGCAGCGGCCACTCCGCGTGGCCGAAGATGAACGGCGCGATGGATTCGCGCGTGAGCCCCGACGCCGGCGGCGCCGGCGCGAACTCGGCCTGCGTGATCGTCGTGACCGGGATGAAGCGCCATTCCTCGTCGCGGGCGCCGGGGAAGCCGGTCTGGGCAAAGCGGTCCATGGCGCTCCGGCGGACCGGCCGCAGCCACTCCGGCGTGGCGTCGGCCTCCAGCGCATCGAACTGGCGTAGATACGTCCCGGTCACGCCACCCCCGCCGTGTCCTCGACCCAGTCGTAGCCGCGGGCTTCGAGCTCGAGTGCCAGCTCCTTGCCGCCCGACTTGACGATCCGCCCGCCGGAAAGCACGTGCACGTGATCCGGCACGATGTAGTTGAGGAGACGCTGGTAGTGCGTCACCACGATGGTGGCGTTGTCGGGCCGGCGAAGCCGGTTGACGCCGCTGGCGACGATCCGGAGGGCGTCGATGTCGAGCCCCGAGTCGGTCTCATCCAGCACGGCGAGCTTCGGCTCGAGCACCGCCATCTGCAGAATCTCGTTCCGCTTCTTCTCACCGCCGGAGAAGCCGGAATTGACGGCACGGCTCATGATCTCCGGACCCCACTCCACCACCTTGAGCTTTTCCTCCAGCACGTCGAGGAAATCCATCGGGTCCAGCTCGTCGAGCCCGCGGGCGCGGCGGATCTCGTTGTAGGCCGCGCGCAGGAAGTAGGCGTTGGAGACGCCGGGAATCTCGACCGGGTACTGGAAGGCGAGGAACACCCCTGCCTGTGCCCGGATTTCGGGCTCCATCTCCAGCAGATCCTGTCCGAGGTAGGTCACCTGGCCTCCCGTCACCTCATAGGCCGGATGTCCCGCCAGCACCTGGGCCAGCGTGCTCTTGCCCGAGCCGTTCGGCCCCATGATGGCGTGGACCTCGCCGGCGTTCACGGTCAGGTCGATGCCGCGGAGGATCTCGTTATCGCCCGCGCTGGCCCGGAGGCCGCGGATTTCCAGCATGTGATTCTCCATGTGATTAGCCGACGCTCCCTTCGAGGCTCACGCCGAGCAGCTTCTGGGCCTCGACGGCAAACTCCATCGGCAGCTCCTTGAACACTTCCTTGCAGAACCCGTTCACGATCATCGAGATCGCATTCTCGGTGCTGAGGCCGCGCTGCTTGCAGTAGAAGAGCTGGTCCTCTCCGATCTTGGAGGTGCTGGCCTCGTGCTCCAGCGACGCCGTGGGGTTCTGCACGTCGATGTAGGGAAAGGTGTGCGCGCCGCAGCGATTGCCGATCAGCATGGAATCGCACTGCGTGTAGTTCCGCGCGCCGGCCGCCTTGGGCAGCATCCGCACCTGACCGCGGTAGCTGTTCTGTCCCTGCCCTGCGGAAATACCCTTCGAGACGATGGTCGAGCGGGTGTTCTTTCCGATGTGGATCATCTTGGTGCCGGTGTCGGCCTGCTGGCGGCCGTTGACCACCGCTACGGAGTAGAACTCACCCACCGAGTTGTCGCCCTGGAGGATCACGCTGGGATACTTCCAGGTGATTGCGGACCCGGTCTCGACCTGGGTCCAGGAGATCTTGGCGTTAGTCTGCGCCTTGCCCCGCTTGGTCACGAAGTTGTAGATGCCGCCGACGCCGCGCTCATCGCCCGCGTACCAGTTCTGCACGGTGGAGTACTTGATGGATGCATTGTCGAGCGCCACCAGCTCGACGACCGCGGCGTGCAGCTGATTGGTGTCGCGCTTGGGAGCGGTGCAACCCTCGAGATAGCTCACCGACGCGCCCTCGTCCGCCACGATGAGGGTGCGCTCGAACTGCCCGGTGCCGGCCGAGTTGATGCGGAAGTAGGTCGAGAGCTCCATGGGACACTTCACGCCCTTCGGGATGTACACGAAGGAGCCGTCGCTGAAGACGGCGGCGTTGAGAGCGGCAAAGAAGTTGTCGCTCGAGGGCACCACGGAGCCGAGCCAGGTGCGGACCAGGTCGGGGTGCTCGCGTACGGCCTCGCCGAAGGAGCAGAAGATGATCCCCTGCTCCATCAGTCGCGCCTTGTAGCTCGTGCCGACCGACACCGAGTCGAAAATGGCATCCACCGCCACGCCCGCCAGCACCTTCTGCTCGTGGAGCGGGATCCCGAGCTTCGCGTAGGTCTCCAGCAGCTTCGGGTCCACTTCGTCCAGGCTGCCCAGCGGCTTGGCCGTCTTCGGCGCCGAGTAGTAGATGATGTCCTGGTAGTCGATCGGCTCGTAGTGGATGTTGGGCCAGCTGTGCGGCTCGGCCATCTTCTGCCAGCCGCGGAAGGCCTTGAGGCGCCACTCGAGGAGCCAGTCGGGCTCGCTCTTCTTGGAGGAGATGAGCCGGATGATGTCTTCCGAGAGCCCGCGTGGCGCCACATCGGCGTCGATCTCGGTGACAAAGCCGTACTTGTACTCGTTGTTGACCAGCGTCTCGACCGGCGAGCTCATACGTTCTCCTGGGGAAACCGCACCTTGTACTCGCAGCCGCCGCAGCCCTGCAGCATGTGACTCCGGCGCTCGACCGTCCCGCCCAGCACCGACGCCAGAAAGCGCTCCTCGGCCGCGCAAACCTCGGGAAAGCGTTCGGCCACCTCACGGATGGCGCAGTTGCGTTCGGTCAGCGTGCCGCAGCAGAACGTGGCCTCGCCTTCGGCCATGTAGCCCGCATCGGTCAGCGCACGCACCACAGCGGCCATCCGGATGGCTGGCGGCGCGCCGTCCACCTCCGACCGGAGCCGCTCCGCCATCGTGTCGAAGTGGGATTCGAGCGCGGAGGCCGCCGCAGCGCGGCCGTCCCGTGCCGCGACATAATCCAGCAGTTGCTCCAGCGTCTCGCGATAGCGGCGAGGGAAGAGCGCGTCGGCCGCCGGCGCGAGGAAGAAGACGAACACGGGCGCGCCCACGCCGCGGTGCTCCCGCTCGTATTGGACGAGCGCCTCGGATTCCAGCTCCTTCAGATGGTGACGCACCGCGTTCATGGAGAGGTCGAGGCTCCGCGCGAGGTCACGCGCCGTGGCCCGGCCCGAGCGCTTGAGCTCGAGCAGAATGGCGCCCCTCGGCCCCTTGACGTGGATCGGGCCGGGCGGCTGGGCGGCGGCGGATAGCGCGGACATGGCGGAATCCTAAGGCTTCCAGCTGGAGGTGTCAATTCGTGTGGCCGGATTGGTGCGAATTGACTAACTGCCCATGCGGTCAACGATTTACCGGCAGAGCCGCACCGCCGCCCTGCCAACGCACGGCGAACGATGGCCGGACTCCAGGCGAGGGAAGCCGTGCTGCGGAGTATTTCCTACTACTAATTGGAGCCGTCTTGTAATCTGGCGCCCCGGACACGAAATTGCGCGCATGACCATCCACCGCATACGATTGCTCGGCGACCCGATCCTGCGCACCCGCTGCGAGCCCATTACCAAGCCGGGCTCGACCGCCGTCCGTGTCATCCTCGACGACATGCGCGAAACGCTTCGCGACTGGCAGTCGCGCTTCGGCAGCGGACGCGCCATCGCGGCCCCACAGATCGGGGCGCCCGTCCGCATGGTCTACGTCGAGATGGAGAAGCCGTGGCCGCTGATCAACCCGGAAATCGTGGACATCGGCACCGAGGACTTCACCGTCTGGGACGACTGCTTCTCCTTCCCGAACCTCCTGGTCCAGGTCTCCCGCGCCTACCGCATTCGCATTCGCTATCAGGACGTCCGGGGCGAATGGCACGAGGAGGATCTCGAGGGCGACCGGGCCGAACTCCTGCAGCACGAGATTGACCACCTCGACGGCGTCCTCGCCGTGGACCGGCCGCACGGCCTCGATCCCTTCTGCCTGCGCGAGGAGTGGAACCGGCTTCACGACGCGGGAGACCGATACGGCGAGCCCGAGGCGCGCTCCGCCAGCTACGCGACGCCGCTGACCGGCCTGCTCTAGCGTGCGGCGGCCTCGCCGACGCTCAGAACCAGCGACCCAGGCGGACGCGCAGCGCGTGGCGGTTGCCGGACGCAAATCCATAATCGACGCGCATCGGGCCGATCGGCGTATCGGCGCCGACTCCTGCCCGGGCACCTGCAACCCAACCATCTGAATCGAGCAATGGGCCGCCGGTGGCCGCCCGGCCGGTGGCGCCTTCCATCACCAGCACCACCGCTCCCTTCAGCTGAACCGTGAGCTCGGCGCCGCCCATCGCCTCGCGATTGCCGCGTAGCTCGCCGATATGCATGCCCGGAAACCCGTCGGTTCCTCCCAGCGGGAAACTGTACTGCAGCGGCAGGCGTCGGCCCCATCCGATCCGGACGATCGGCCGAAGACCGAGCGGCCCCGCGCGAAACTCGGGCGAGGCATCCACCGCGACCCGCTGGAGCGTCGGCGTGATCTCGACGCTCGCCAGGAGGCCGCGATTAGCCGAATGGTCTGCCTGGGTGATCTGCAGCGTGCCGCCGGCGGCGTATGCGCTCGGGACGCCCGGCTCCCTCCATGCAATCGCCGATGCCCCGAGCCCGGCTACCCATCCCCGCCCGAGCGATCGCTCGAGCCCGGCGAATCCGCGCGCCTCCCGCGTGGAGAGCGGGACGAGCTCCGCTCGCGCCTGGTCGAAGCGGCGCACCGATTCCGTGGCGATCGCGGCCGTAAGCGTCGGCGTCACCAGGCGACCACCAAGCTGATAGGGTCGCCGGAAGCCGACCGCGAGCTCGCGTCGCAGCTCTCCCAGGAAGAGTGCTGCGCTGCCGTCGAGCGCGAGCCGGAACAGGTTCCGGTCCACGGCGCCCACCCACATGCGGCCGCCGAGTTCGTTGTCGTAGGCCAGGCCGAGGCCGGCCGCGCGCCGCGCTGCGGGCTGGGGCGCCAGCCTGAACCGGACCGTATCCCCCGCACCCGTCGGGTCGAGCCAGATGGCGTCGAACGACTCCGACGTCGCGAGTTCGCGAAGGCGGGAGCGGAGCCTGACCGGGTTGAACGGCTGCCGGCGCTCCAGTCCAAGCAGCCGGAGCAATGCCCGGCGTTCCGCCGGAGTGGTGCCGGGCGTGATGACGGTGTCGAGCACGGTGGGCAGTGCGGGTGCCGGGGCAAGGCCGTGCGGGAGGCACCCCGCCGCCGCGAGCGACGATCGCGCCGCGGCGGCGCCCAACTCGATCAGCTCGGTCACGCGCTCGGCCGAGAAGTCGAGGCTGGTGAAGCCGTCTACGGCGGGGCGGATCGAGATATCGCCCGGACGGAGCGAATCGGCGCGCTGCTCGAAGAGAAACCCGAGCAGGCGGTCGGCGAGCGAGAGCGGCGAGAAGTAATCGACCGAATCCTGACTGCGTTCCGTGGCATCGGACACAATGCTCCGCAGTGCGCCCGCGCGGTAGGCGATCGAGACCGGGATGTTGGCCGAGAGGCCGCCATCGGCCAGCACGCGGGTGCCGATGCTTTCCGGCGGAAACACGAGCGGGATGGCAATGCTGGCGCGAACGGCGCGCGCCAGGTCCCCGCCGCGGAGCACGACCGCCGAGCGATCACGGAGGTCTGTTGCCACCGCCAGAAAGGGAATGGGCAGCGAGTCGAAGTTGCCGCGCGCGATGAGATTCCCCCGCAGCATGGCTGCACTGAGGAGACTGTTGACCTCCGATGCGCGGACCGAGGCGTTCTGAAGGGCGAAGCCGTGGGGGCCCTGCTCCCACACCACCAGCGGCTGAAGCGGGCCCAGCGATCGGGGCGCGCGCGGCGCGTAGGTGCGAAACAGCGAGCTCAGCGGCAGGGCACGAGCCAGCGAGTCGAGCTCGTGCCCCGAATAGCCGCTCGCGTACATCGCGCCGATCACCGCTCCCATGCTCGAGCCGACGACGAGGTCCGGCCGCACACCCAGGCTGTCGAGCACGCGGAGCACGCCGATGTGGGCAACGCCCTTGGCGCCGCCTCCCGACAGTACGAGTGCTACCGGACCCGGCGAACATGTCTGGGCCGGCAGCGCGGGCGCTCCGAGCAGCGTCAGGAATGCGAAGAGCCAACGAATCGAGCGCATGGCGCGGAACTTAAGCCCTTGCGTCCACAGATTGCCCTTCGTATTTCTTGGGACATGACGTATGTAATCACTGAGGCGTGCATCGGGGTGAAGGACCGGGCGTGTGTGGATGTCTGTCCGGTCGACTGCATCTATGAAGGCGAAGACCAGCTCTACATCCATCCCGACGAGTGCATCGACTGCGGAGCGTGCGAGCCCGAGTGCCCGGTGACGGCCATCTTCCCCGAGGAAGACGTGCCACCCCAGCTCGTCAGCTACATCGAGAAGAACCGGGAAGTCTTCAACAGCAGTGACCCGCCGGGCCGCCCCAAGCGGTAGCCGACCCGCGGCGTCCGGACGCTCGCGCATCAGCCCCCGCCATCCGCGGGGGCTTTGTCGTCAGTCGATGGAGTCCAGAAAGTCGGCCAGGAGCGCGGTGGTTTCGGCCGGCCGCTCGAGCGGGGGCACGTGGCCGGCTCCCGCGATCACCTCGAAGCGAGAGCCAGGGATGGCGTCGGCCATCCCCTCGGCCACGTCAGGCGGCGTGATGCGGTCATGGGCCCCGACCGCCACCAGCGTGGCGATCTCATCGAGGCCGGGCAGCAGTTCCGTGCTGTCGGGGCGGTCCCGCATGGCGGACAGCGCGCCCACCAGGCCGGGCACCGGCGTCGCCAGAATCATGCGGCGCGCCCGCGCGGCGGCCGGCGAATGCGAGGCATCCGCCTCCGCAAAGAGGCGTGGCAGCATCGCATCGGCAATGGCGGCTGCACCGCGGTCCCGGGCCAGTGCCGCCTGGACATCCCGCGCGCGGCGCCCGTCCGGCGTGTCGGCCTCCGCGCGCGTGTCCATGAGCACGAGCCCCCGCACCCGATCGCGCCAGCGGCGCAGGAACTCGAAGGCTACGTACCCACCCATCGAGAGGCCGCAGAGGACTACGTCGTCCACGCCGATGGCGTCGAGCAGCGCGGACAGATCGTCGGCATAGGTGGTCATGCTGTAGCCCAGATCGGGCGCGTCGGAGAGTCCCATGCCGCGGAGATCGGGCGCCACGCGGCGCCAGCCCTCGAGGTGGCTCACCTGATACTGCCACATCGTACGGTCGAAGGGATAGCCGTGAATGAAGAGCACGCACGGCCCCTCGCCCCGGATGTCCACGGCCAGACTCACACCATTGACCGTGATGCGCTGGACGTTGCCCGGTGCGGTGTCCCGGGCGTTCATGAAGCCGCCGATCTCGTCCGGGATCGTGACCGGCTTGCCTTCCCGGTTGATGCAGACGAAGACGAACTCGGCGGTGGCAATCAGCGTGTCGTCCCGGACGCGGCGGGCGGTCTGCCTCATGGTGAAGCTGGTGCGGCCGCGGTGCGTCAGGGCCTGGGTAAAGCGGAGCACGTCGCCGGGGAGCGCAGCGGCGTGATAGTCGATCGCAGTCTTCCGGACCGCCGGCCAGGTGCCGGCGCGGGTAAAGACATCCATCCCGGGGCCGCGCGCGAGCATTTCCCAGCGGGCCCGCTCGAACAGGCTCAGGAACGAGGCCTGGTTGAGGTGGCCGAA
>Ga0310810_10007530_pt1 | contig 12428 bp, 7 predicted proteins | sample NCmetagenome_FD_207641 | JGI IMG/M metagenome (GOLD analysis project Ga0310810, IMG submission 207641) | Soil microbial communities from experimental microcosm in Duke University, North Carolina, United States - NC | ecosystem: Engineered > Artificial ecosystem > Soil microcosm > Unclassified ... | reverse complement strand
TTCGATTCAATCGGCGCGCCCAACAGTGTCCAGTTTACCGGTTCGATCAGGTAACCGCCCCGAAGGCCTCGCCACACGACGGGGCTGGTTTTTCCGGTCGTCTTCCATTACATTGCCTGCTTCCGTATTCAGCCCCCAGCACGATGACCGGCCGGCGGCGCCATTCGTGGAGCATTAGTTAGCCTCGCTAATAGTTTCGTAGACTAAGTGTCCTTCCTATGCTGAAACTGTTTCGCCTCATCAAGCCCTATCGCGGATCTGTCGCGCTGGTGATGGTGCTCGCCCTCGCCCAGTCGATTGGCTTCCTGCTCCTGCCGCGACTGATGTCGGACATTGTCGATAAGGGAATCGTCAAGGGCGACCAACGGGCGATTATTGAAACCGGTGGCCTGATGCTGCTGATGTCGGTGATCGCGACGCTGTGCGCCATCGCCGGCAGCTTCTACTCGTCGAAGGTCGCGACCGGGTTCGGGCGGATTCTCCGCGGCGCCATTTTCGCGCGCGTCGAACACTTCTCCATCCATCAGTTCGATCGTTTCAGCGCCGCCTCGCTGGTCACCCGGACCACCAACGACACCACGCAAGTCCAGCAGATGGTGATCATGGGGCTGACGATGGTGATTACCGCGCCGATGATGGCGATTGGCGGCGTGATCCTCGCGCTGTCGCAGGACACGCAGCTGGCCTGGGTGCTGATTGCGGTGATGCCGGTGATGGCGCTGGTCTTCGGGCTGATCATGCGCGGCGCCATTCCCCTGTCGCAGGCGATGCAGGGCAAGATCGACCGCCTCAACCTCGTCCTCGGCGAGGGGTTGAGCGGCGTACGCGTCATCCGCGCCTTCGATCGCGGCGCCCACCAGCGCGAGCGGTTCGATCAGGCCAACACCGACCTCACCAACACCGCCATCGCCGTCAACCGCTTGATTGCCGTCCTGATGCCGGCGCTGATCGTCATGCTGAATCTCACCAGCATTGCCATCATCTGGTTCGGCAGCCACCGGATCGATCAAGGCGTCATGCAGGTCGGGGCGATGATCGCGTCGCTCCAGTACGCGATGCAGATTCTGTTTGCGGTGTTCATGGTCACCGCCATGTTCGTGATGCTGCCGCGCGCGTCGGCGGCGGCCACCCGCATCAACGAGATTCTGGACGTCGTTCCTGAGATCGTCGACCCGGCGCGGCCGGTGCAGCCGCAGCTCGCCACCAAGCGCGGGCAGGTCGAATTCCAGAACGTCACCTTCCAGTACCCGGGCGCCGAGGAGCCCGCGCTCACCGGCGTCTCGTTCGCGGCGCTGCCGGGCGAAGTCACCGCCATCATCGGCGGCACCGGCTCCGGAAAATCGACGCTGGCCGGACTGATCCCCCGTTTCTACGACGTCAACGAAGGGCGCGTGCTGGTCGACGGCGTCGACGTCCGCGACATGACCCAGGCCGATCTGCGCGCGCGCATCGGCTTCGTGCCGCAGAAGGCGGTCCTCTTCACCGGCACCGTCGCCGCCAACATCCGCTACGGCCGCGAAGAGGCGTCCGACGACGAGGTGCGCTACGCGGCCACGGTGGCCCAAGCCATCGACTTCATCGACGCCATGCCGGAGACGTTCGCTTCGCCAATCTCGCAGGGCGGCACCAACCTCTCGGGCGGCCAGAAACAGCGCCTTTCAATCGCGCGCGCGATCGTCAGGAAGCCCGACGTCTACGTCTTCGACGACAGCTTCTCCGCGCTGGACTTCGCGACCGACGCGAAACTGCGCGCCGCCCTCAGGAAGGAAACCGCCAACGCCACCGTCTTCGTCGTCGCCCAGCGCATCAGCACCGTGATCAACGCGGATCGCATTGTCGTGCTCGATAACGGGCGGGTCGTCGGCATCGGCACGCACCCGGAACTGCTGGAGCGCAGCGAGATTTATCGCGAGATTGTCTCGTCGCAGGTTTCGCTCGAGGAGGTGGCATGAGCACACCCACACGACCGACCTCGGGACCAACGCCAGCGGCGCCAGGCACGCCGCCTCAAGGTGCACCGCCGCGGCCCGGCGCGCCGCCGCCCGACATGTTCGGCGGCCGCCGCCCGATCGGCGGCCTCGGCGTGCCCGCGCAAAAGGCCAAGAACTTCAAAGGCACGTTGCGGCGCCTGCTCGCGTACCTGCAGCCGCATCGCGCCGGTCTCGCCGTCGTGATTCTGGCCGGCGCCATCGGCACGGTCTTCCAGGTGCTCGGTCCGAAGATTCTCGGCCTGGCGACCACGAAGATCTTCGAAGGGTTCGTCGCCAAGTCGATGCGCGTCCCCGGCGCCGCCATCGACTTCGACTCCGTCGCCCGCATTCTCGTCTGGTTGATCGGTCTCTACCTCGTCGCCAACGCCTTTCAGTACCTGATGCAGTACCTGATGGCGAACGTCGCGCAGAAAACCGTCTATGCGATGCGGCGCGAAGTCGAAGCGAAGTTCGATCGGCTGCCGCTCAAGTTCTTCGATTCGCGCACGCGCGGCGAAGTGATGAGCCGCGCCGTCAACGACCTCGACAGCATCAGCGGCACGCTCCAGCAGAACCTCACGCAGCTGCTCACCTCGGTGCTGACGCTGATCGGCGTCATCGTGATGATGCTCACCATCAGCTGGATTCTGACGCTGGTGATCGTCCTCACGCTGCCGATCAGTATCGTGATCGTGGCGCGGATCGCCAAACGATCGCAGAAGTTCTTCATGAAGCAGCAGATGGCGCTCGGCGCGCTGAACGGTCACGTCGCCGAGATGTATGGCGGGCATCCGATCATCATCGCCTTCGGTCACGAGAAGAAGTCGGTCGCGACCTTCGACAAGCTGAACGAGAACTACTACGACGGCGCCTGGCGGGCGCAGTTCGTCAGCGGCATCATCTTTCCGACGATGATGTTCGTGGGCAATCTCGGGTTCGTGCTGGTGGCGGTCATCGGCGGGCTGCTGGTCACCCGCGGCTCGATCTCGATTGGCGACGTCCAGGCCTTCATCCAGTACGGCCGTCAGTTCTCGATGCCGATCAACCAGTTGAGCGGCATCGCCAACATGATTCAGCTGACCATGGTCTCGGCCGAGCGCGTGTTCGAGCTGCTCGACGAACCAGAAGAAACCCCCGATGCGCCGGACGCCAAGGTGATTGCCAATCCCCGCGGCGGCGTTCAGTTCGACAACGTCAGCTTCAGGTACAAGGAAGCGGTCCCGCTCATCGACGACTTGTCGCTCGACGTCACCCCCGGGCAGATGATTGCCATCGTCGGCCCGACCGGCGCCGGGAAGACCACGCTCGTCAATCTGTTGATGCGGTTCTACGATGTCGACGCTGGAGCGATTCGCGTCGACGGCGTGAACATCCGGGAGATGAAGCGGGGCGCCCTGCGCCGCATGTTTGGCATGGTGCTGCAGGACACCTGGCTGTTCTCGGGCACGATTCGCGAGAACATCGCCTACGGGCGCGACCACGCCAGCGAGGAGGCCATCGTCAGGGCGGCGAAGGCGGCGCAGGCCGATCACTTCATCCGGACGCTGCCGGAAAACTACGACACGCCGATCAACGAATCGGCCAGCAGCCTCTCGGAGGGACAGAAGCAGCTCCTGACCATCGCGCGGGCGTTCCTCGCCGATCCGGCCATTCTGATCCTCGACGAAGCGACCAGCAGCGTCGACACGCGGACCGAAATCCTGATTCAGCGCGCGATGGGCGAGCTGATGCGCGGCCGGACGACGTTCGTGATCGCGCACCGGCTGTCGACGATTCGCAACTCGGACGTGATCCTCATGATGGAGCACGGCCGCATCGTCGAGCGAGGCACGCATCACGAGCTGCTGGCGGCCAAGGGGCGCTACGCCGAGCTGTATCACAGTCAGTTCGCGGGACGGGCGCAGACGGCATCGCTGGTATCGTAATTGTCGGAATTTGTAGGGGACGGGCGTCCCCTACATCGGTCCCCTACATCAGCGATTTCTTCAACACTTCGAATTCGAGATCGGGGCGGCGCGGCAGGCCGAACCGCTCGTCACCATAGGGAAACGGTTTACGTTTTCCCGTGCGCTGGTAGCCGCGCCGCTGGTACCAGGCAAGCAGTTCCTCTCGCAGCGTGATCACGGTCATGTGCATCGAGCGGGAACCCCAATGCTCGACCGCCCATGCTTCGGCGGCGGCAATGAGCTGCCGGCCGACGCCGCGAGCCTGCAACGTGGGAAGAACCGTCAGCAACCCGAGATAACACTCTTCGCCCGTTCGTTCGAGGTGAACACACCCGACCAGCACGCCGGCTTCCTCGTGCACCAGGATGACGTTTCCCGGCGACCGAATCATGTCGGCAATCCAATCGACGTCGGTCCGTTGTCCGCCGAGCAAATCGGCTTCAGTTGACCATCCGGCCTTGCTGCTCTCGCCGCGATAAGCGGAATTGATCAGGGCGGCCAGCGCCGGGGCATCTGCCAGGGTCGCGGCTCGTGTCGTGAACCCAGACGCCATGCGATGAGTTTATCGGTCCCGGCGTTCGTTACCGCGAAGGCGCCCCGTCGAGGATTTCGTCCCACACCTCAAACCTGCCGCGCTGCGTCGCGTCATGAAGCGCGTTCGCCGATCAGAAGATGACGGTCTTGGTGACGAAGAAACCGCCGGGCAGCGGCAGGATCGACGGCATCGCCCCCGCGTGGCGATGGCCAAGAATCATCAGGAGTGCGCCGCCGCCGGCGATCCCGAGGCCGGCACCCACCAGTGCCGTGTTAGGCACCTTGAGATCGGCGTAGTAGGCATAGCACGAGGCCTGAAATCCGTTCGCTATTGGGACCGAGGCACACTGTTCGACTCCCGGATCCTGTTTCTTCAGCGGACCGCCTTGCGCCATCCCGCTGATCAGCACTCCTCCGCCGATCAGGCCCATGCCCGGCCACAGCAAACTGTTTCGACCCTTCCTGGTCGGGCTCGCCGGAGCCTTTCCAGCCGGCCGCGTCGCGACCTGGGCGCGATCCGTCACGCGGTCGCCACCAACTCCGGACGGCGGTGCGCCAGATTTGGACTGCGCTGAAATCCGAAACCGGAGGGTGTCCAACTGAAGATTGTCAGTATCCTTCGCGGCATCCCACACGATGCGCTTGCCCGTGCCCGCCGCGACACCGGAGCCAACGTCGCCGGTGACGTTCCGTGGCTTGAGCGCGTAGGTGCGGCCACCGTCCTCCGAGATCTCGAGCGCCACGTCGAACGTCTGCGTCGATGGGCCTGAGAGGTCGTAGACGATGTTGACCATGCCACCGTTCACAACGATCTGGGTGTTCTGGGCCGCCGTTTCAGCCTGGCCACCGGCCTCGAGGTTCGACGCCTCGAGCGGCGCCGGCAAAAGACTGGCGCAAAAAGACGTGAGAATTACCCACGAGAGGTTCGCGGATCGGCGTAATAGACGGGATCGTGATTGCATGGCGGCCTCGAATCTACCAAGTCAATTGATGATGAATCGCAAATCCGCCAGGGATGAACTCGATTTCGGGACTGGCGTGATTTCTGCCGCCGAGGATCAACAGCGCCGCACCGGCGCCGGCAATCGCCAGCCCGCCGGCGATGACCTTGGTGTTGTTCACCTTGACCGGGACGTCACAGTTCTCGAACTGCGCTGTTGCTCCGGTGAACGTGACATTCGTCGCGTTCGGATCGTTGATGCAGGTTTTGTCCGTCGTGCTGTAGTGGGACCAGTCCAGCGTGTGGCTGACGAACTTCGTGGCCTTCAAGGGACCAAAGGCGGTCCCCGTCACAACCGCACCAGCGCCAATCGCCCCAACCGCCGGCCACGTGAATCGACGGCCAGATATCTTGGTCGGTGCGGGGGGGATCGGTGTTTGCTGGATCCGGTACGGCGTTGGCGGCGGCATCTCCCTCGGCACACGTTGGGCCGCGACTCGATATCTGATGTCGGAAAGCTGCAGAGTATCGACGTCCTTCTGCGCGTCCCACTTGATTTGATGGCTCGCACCTGTCTTCACGTCCGCTCCGACGTCACCGCTGACCGTTGCAGCCGGCTTGAACGTGCGGCCGCCGTCCTCGGAGACTTCCAGGGCGACTGAGAAAACGGCGTCGGGGTCAGCGGCCGTCAAATCATAAGCAACCGTGACGACGCCCCCGCTGATGACGACCTGCTGGTTGGCGACGCCCTGGCTCGCCTGCGCCGCAGCGACGCTGGCCTGAAACGACGAGCCCGCCAGCAGGCTGGCGACGATCGCCGCCGTGACACACCGATACCAATACGCTGTACGTTGCGGGACCATTAGTCTGCTCCCTCTTGAGAAAACTGATCCGCCTGCCCAAAACACTCGCGCTAAATGACCGTCACGGCTTCAGCGCACGCATCGAAATCCTAGTAAGTCGCTCGTCAATTCGGGAAGCTCGCTCGAGCGGTTTGCCGATCGCACGAACGTCGCACCGCTGTTCCAGGCGCCCCCGCGCTTGACGCGCCGCCCGCTTCCCGCAGCATCCTCGCGGCCATCGGTCGCGACGTAGGGGTAAGGGCGGTACACGCTGGCTGTCCATTCCCACACGCTGCCGAGCATCGTCATCGTGCCCCAGGGGGATCGCTGAGAATCCAACGCCGCACCCGCGGACGGAAGCGCGATTCGAGATGCGTCGAAGTCAGGCCCCCACCAGTACGCCGTCGGTGTTCCGCTTCGAGCTGCATACTCCCACTCGACTTCCGTCGGCAGCCGCTTTCCGGCCCAACTTGCGTATGCCGTCGCCGCGTGCCAACTCACCCACAGCACGGGCTGGTTCGCTTTGTCGGCGGGAAACTGCGTGCCGGTCCAGTCGCGCAAATAGTTGCCGTCATGCGATTCCCGGCTGACCCGATCTTTCTGCCACGACGGGTTGGCCAGCACGAAGCGCTGAAACGCCGCATAGCTCACTTCTGCCTCGTCTACCCAGTACCCGCGTAAAAGACGCTGCTCGTGGCTCATCTCGTCTTCCTTGCGGTTCGGTTCGTCCGGCCGGCTGCCCATTTGAAACTGCCCGGGCGGCACCCACACCATGGCCCGCCCGTCGATCGCCGCGATCCATCGGGTTCCGACGGCAGGAGATGCTGGCGGCGCGACCGCCTCGAGCAAGGCGGGCGACGCGCCGAGGCTTTGCAGACGACGGCTGTCGGCCGGTTCGAGAATGGCGGTGACGCCGCAGGCGCGAATGTTTCGCAGAATCGTTTCGTCAGGCACGCCGGCCTCGACCAGTCGAATGACGTCGTCTTTCGTCAGCGGCGCGCCGCGCTGACAGACTTCCCCCGGACCGTTCTGAACGGCTCCAAGCGGGGCAATCAACAGCAGCGCCGCAATCGCACGCATCAGACGGTTCATCGTCCACTCACTTCAACTTGTCGTTCTTGCGGGAGATCGCTCTGCTCTTTCCAGCGGTCGCTTCGGCGTCACCCGGATAGGTTTTGAGAATCTTGTCGAACGTCTCGATCGCATCGTCGAGGAAGTCGGTTTCCAGGAGGGCGTTGGCCTGGCCCAACAACCTCTTGCGCGCATCCGACGCCGGGGATGGCGGTGGAGCCGCCGGCGCCTTACCGAGGATGTCGTTGGCGGCCTGGTCCGCTCGCCGCTGGGCCGCGCGAGCCTCGGCGAGCTTTTCGCCGGCGGCACGACTGTCCGGGTCCTCGGTCAAGGCCGCCTGAAAACTCTGTATCGCGTTCACATATGAACGCTCTCTGCGAAACACATCGCCCTTGTCGAGCAGATCCTTAACCGCCTCGCTCTGTCGCGTACGGGCGTTGCGCGCCAGCGTGAGGTTGGCGGCTGCTTCCGAATCGGCCGGCGTGGCCGCAAGAATCTCCTGATAGAGACGAGCCGCCTGCGCATAACGGTGTTGATCGAACGCCGCTTTGGCCGAGGCCAGGCGCGGGTCCGGGCGGGCCGCTTTCGGACCTGCAGGAGCAGTTAGTTCGCCGGGTGGGGCGTCGGACGGTGATGCGGGCGCCGCCGCAGGCTCGGGCACCTTGCCAGTGGTCTCCTGACCAGCCAGCGGTTCGCGAGGTTCGGCCGGTTTTGGTGGAGGCGAGGCGTTATCAATCGCCGCCGGCACGGCCGTTTCCGCAGGAGCTCGATTCGTGGTCCACACGTATCCACCCACCGCGGCGACGACCACCATCAGGCCTGCAGCAAGGGCGATCGGAAGGGCAGATTTCGTCGGCGGTGCAGGGGCCGACTTCTTCGACGGTGGAGGGGCAACGTTCGCGGGAACGGAGGACCGCGCGACTTGGGTCTTCGGTGGCGCGACCGCTCCTGGTGTGGGCGCCTCGACGACTTTGTGCGCCGACGCAGCGGCAGCGTGTTCTCGGGCGGCTTCTCTGGCTGCGGCTTCCTTCGCGGCAGCTTCCCTCGCCGCGGCTTCTCTCGCCGCGGTTTCTCTCGCCGCGGTTTCCCTGGCGGCGGCTTCCATGGCCGCGCGCGCTATGGCTTCTTTTGCGGCGGCTTCTCTCGCGGCGGCTTCTTTTGCGGCGGCTTCTCTCGCCGCGGCTTCTCTCGCGGCAGCTTCTCTCGCCGCGGCTTCTCTCGCGGCAGCTTCTCTCGCCGCGGTTTCCCTGGCGGCGGCTTCCCTGGCCGCCCGCGCTGCAACTTCCTTTGCGGCGGCTTCCTCCGCCGCGTGTTGCGCCGCCCGTTCGCGCGCCATGTGGTCGGCTCGGGCGACTTCCAGTCGCTGGCGAAACATTCCCGCCGCCACATCATCCGGGAGCACGTCCAATGCAGCGCTGGCCATCGACTCAGCTCGGCTGAAATCTTGAACCGCGAGCGCCTTTTCGAACTGATCGGCGGCCGCTTTCAACTCCGAACGCGCGGCGTCGAACTGGCGCTGGGCGTCCTTCAGCAGAGCGGCCACTGATTCGTCGGGCTGCTCCACCGACGTCAGGACGCCCACGGCCGCATCGAAGCGCCGCGCGGTCAGCAACGCGCGCGCGCGCGTCGCCGCCTCTTGCGCCTCGTGTTGACGCCGTCGCTGACGCTGCGCTTCGGCGATCGATCCCAACGCCCGTTGAGTGAGCTCAAGGGCCTCGGTATTCAGCCCATCGTGCCCGAGTGCCTCCGACGCCGCCCGCAGTGCGGCCTCGGCGGCGTTGTTGCCCAGGTGTTTCCGCGCCAGCGCGAGCGCATCGTCAATCGCCCGTGCCCTGGCGATGGCGGCGCGAACCGTCGCGGCGCGCTCGTCGCCGCCCCGCAACGCCAGCGCCTGCTCGACGAGCGCCGACGCCTCGTTCAAGTGCGATGCCGAGAGCTGCGCTTCCGCCTGGTTCAGCAACTCCTGCGCCTCACGATCGACCACGCGATTCCTGGCCAGCTCCAGCAGTTCCAGCGCCTGCGGATTCAGGTCGTCGAGCGCCGCGGCCTGCTCGAATCGGTCGACCGCCGCTTCGAGATCGCCGGCGTCGAACGCCACCTTCCCGGCGGCGATGTGATCCTCCACGATGCGCTGACGGCGGCGCGCCAGCGCCGCGCGGTCGAGCGGATTCGGCTGCGGTGTCGACGGACGCGCCTCGATCACCGTCTCGACGCGGTCGCCAAGCGGTTTGTGGTCGTCGAGCCGATGCGACTTTCGAATGGCGGCGAGATCGGCACGCATCTCGTCCAACTGCTGATACCGGTCAGCCGGCCGTTTCGCGATCGCACGCTGCACGAGTGCGATCAGCCGCGGATCGCAGTTGGTGACGAAGGCGCTGAGCGGTTCGGGCTCGCGGTAGCGAATAAGGTCGTAGACGCGCCCCGATTCGCCGGGAAACGCCATTCGATACGAGAACAGTTCGTAGGCGACCAGTCCGACCGCGAAAATGTCGCTGCGCCGATCGACCGGGTCGCCATTCACCTGCTCCGGCGACATGTAGTTGGGCGTGCCGATCGTTCCCACCGTGAAGCCTGAGCCGACCTGGGCGCGAGCGATTCCGAAATCAACGATCTTGAGACAGCCATCGCGATCGAGGAGCAGATTGCCCGGCTTCACGTCGCGATGGACGATCCCCTGCTGGTGGGCGAATGCGAGGCCGGCACAGAGGTCGTCGAGCAGATCGAGCTTGCGCACGATCGACAGCGGCCGCTGTTGCACGATGACCGTGCTAAGCGGGTCCCCTTCGATGAATTCCATCGCAATGTACGGCTGCCCTTCGTGATCGCCGTACTCGTAGATGACGACGATGTTCCGGTGATGCAAGTTGGCGGCGGAAGCGGCCTCCTGCTCGAAACGATGGCGGGCTTCCTCGCTGTCGACGCGAAGCAGCTTGATCGCGACCCGCCGGTTGCCGAGACGAGGATCGCGCGCCAGATAGACGTGCCCCATGCCGCCCTGGCCGAGCGGGCGCTCAATCTGGAATTTACGAGCGACAACCGCGGGGGTTTTCATGAGCGATCCGCGCCGGCGGAATCGTGATCGAAAGGAGGCGGATCATACCATGGCCGGGCTAGCCATCCGAGTGGACTGGTCACCGCGACTCTCGGTCTGACGACGCGAATTTTGACGGAATTGCACCGCATTTCGAGCGCCCTCACCGAACCATCGGCGAACGGTCGCTGAATTCGGTCATCCACGCGGTGGTGTCGGGGTTGAACGGATTTCTCGGCGGCCAGAGCTCGTTCAACAGGAACCATGCCGTGCCCGCGACGGAAGGATGGGTCGACCATCCATCGGGGCTTTCGGTCGCGTACGGAATGCCGCCCGAGTCGCTCTGCAATCGAGCGGTCTGTTCGTGATAGATACGCGCGTCATCGACTTCACCGCGCGCAAGGCGCGCCGCCACCATACCTTCCGTGCCCTCGGACCAGACTTTCAGGGGCGAGGCTGTGTCAGAGTCCCTGAAGCCCGTGACGTCCGGCGTCCCATCGACATGCCCGCGCCCGCCGCGCAACTGCCGCTCAGCGACGTCCAGCGCGCTCGTCAAACGCGGGTCGGGCAGACCAGGCATACCAAGCGCCAGGGTCGTCCACGTTTGCGCATCCAGATAGAGCGCCGGATCAGTCGCCCCGACCTTGAAGAAGAACGTGCCAGCCGGACGCTCGGTGCCCAGCCGCTGCCATACGAATTCGCGAAGCCGTTCGCCGATTTCGCCGTCTTCGCGGCGGCCAGCAAGGCGGCCGCGCCACAGGAACGCAGACATGGCGTCCACGTTGTTTTCGGTGCTGATCGTTGCGGGAGCCGCTGGTCCCATCGAAATGCCGCCCGCAAGTGGTGACTGGAGATCCCTGTTGATGAACGTTTCGAAAAACCGCAGCGCTCGATCCGCCATGACATCGAACGTCGTGTCATGCGTTTCCCACTCGAAAAAGTTGGCGGCCATGACGACCCACGCCATCGCCCCGATGTACCTCGGTCCGCTGACGGCTTCAGCTCGATCCGGATCGTACGCAAACGGCCAGGAGCCGTCGTCGCCCTGGAGGTGCGCCAGCGCGGTCAGCAATTGGCGCGCCGTATCGATTTGTCCCCACGCGGTGAAGGTCACGGCGGCCAGCGCGGCATCGTAGGTCCATCCGCGCCGGTCATCGTCCTCGTAGCTGTCAATCAAACGGCCGCTGCGGCCATCGCGCGTCCAGAAGGGTGGGCTGAGCTGGCGTTCGAGCCAGTCGAGCGCTTTCCTTCCCGCCTCGTTGCCGACACCGCGATTGCCACCGACCGGCGAAATGGATCCTGCTGGCTTCGGAATATCGTCCACGAACAGCCACGAACGCGAATCACGTCGTCCGGCCGACACGAGCATCTGCTGCGACAAACTCCATTGCGCTCGATCGACCCAGGGCCGATCCGAAGGGAGCATTCGGCGCGCTACGGCACCATCGCGTGCGAGTGACACCAGTTCTGCCGCGCCCGACGGGAGTAGCTGAAGCACTGTCAGCACCGGTTCCGATTGGTCGGCTGAAATCCCGACGACCTGCGCTCGTGAATCGGCATAGACCTCTTCCCACGACGCGCCAGCAGTCAAGGCACGGCGTACGACTGCAGATGAACCGTTCGTCGCGTACAGATATTCACTGGTCAGCAGCAATGGAGTTCGTTGCGAGAGGTCGAGCGACTCGACGTTTCCGGACTCGTTCCAGAGGACGCCCTCGGCAGAACCCGGTGCACGCACCAGGATCGCCTGGTCGGAACACAGCAGGTCGATCGGTGCCGACGTCTTCGTGCCAGGAATCGCCCTCGTCGTCGTGAGACCGATGCCCATATCGAGATTGACCGTGAAAAGCACCGAGACATCCGGGCGACGGACGACCGCCCGCAACAGCGAGTCGCCCACACACATCCCGTCGACCGTCTCGCCGTCGGTGGTTTCAAAGGCCATGAGATCGGCTCTCGAATCGATGTCGAGCAGCGACACGCCGCCACTGGATCGCTGAATGAGAAAACGACCGTTGAACGTGATCCGATCGGCCGGGTCTGCGGATTTTCGCAGCAGTTCGCCGCCGGTCCGGGCGTCGTGGACGGTCAGGG
>Ga0310810_10007529_pt1 | contig 12429 bp, 9 predicted proteins | sample NCmetagenome_FD_207641 | JGI IMG/M metagenome (GOLD analysis project Ga0310810, IMG submission 207641) | Soil microbial communities from experimental microcosm in Duke University, North Carolina, United States - NC | ecosystem: Engineered > Artificial ecosystem > Soil microcosm > Unclassified ... | reverse complement strand
ATAGGTGGCAGCCGAAGCAGATTGGGAACGGTTGGCCGCCCCCTCGACCACTGAGCCATTACCAAAACGGTCCGATCGGCCGGAGATCAGATAGTGAAACGGCAGGCGGCTTGTTTTCGAAGTGACACAGAATAGCTGCAGCGGTGGATATTGCGTCTGCGGCCGCTTCAGCGCTTGGCGCTGCCGGTGGTTTCCGCCCGCGGAACCGCGCGCAGTTGCGCTTCTTCCAGGTGTTTGGCTTCCTGCCAGGTGTAGATCATGCGGTGAATCACGGTGAGATTCGAGAGCACGGCAATCACCCACAGCACGGGCGCCATGCGGTCGAACAGCGCTCCAATGATAATGAGCACCACGCGCTCCGGCCGCTCCAGAAACCCGACCTTGCACTTGGGAATCGTGACTTCGGCGCGCGCGCGGGTGTAACTCACCATCACAGACCCGGTCATCACAATGGCCGTCAACACGATGTAGAAAAACCGGTTGATGGTCGCGTAGTAAACCAGCAATCCCATGAACAGCGCCAGATCGGAATAGCGATCCAACACTGAATCGAAGAACCCGCCAAAACGGGTCACCCGGTTGGTCTCGCGCGCCACGCGGCCGTCCACCATATCGAACAAGCCCGCCAGAATGACTACCAGGCCCGCCGCGCGGAGGCTACCCGAAGCAAACAGGACCGCAGCCCAGATGTTGATGACCAGTCCGAGAAACGTGAGAACGTTGGGATGAATGCGGGATAGCGCAAGTGCGGCTACGATGCGATTGATGATCTTGCCTGAAACCCAGCCGATAGCGCGGGTGTAAGTCATGGCTCCTTCATCTCGTGAATAGTGGTGAACTTCAGAATTTCAAACTCTTTCAGTCCCCCTGGAATCTGGATCTTCACGACGTCGCCCACTTCCTTGCCCAGCAGGCCGCGTCCGATCGGCGAGTTGGTCGAAATGCGCCCGTTAGCCGCATCCGCCTCCTCGGTCGTCACCAGATTATACGTGATCTCCTCGTCCTTTTTCACGTCTAACAGCACTACCCGCGAGCCCAGTCCCACGCGATCGTGCGGAATCTTCGAGAAGTCTACCATCGACATCTCGGCCATGCGCTGCTTCAACTGGTTCAGCCGCGCGTTGACGAAGCCCTGCCGCTCTTTGGCGGCGTGGTATTCAGCATTCTCACTGAGGTCGCCGTGGGCCCTGGCCTTCAGGATCTCTTTGGGAAGCTCATTACGCAGCTCGTATTCGAGCGCCACAATCTCGTCGTGCAATTTCTTCTTGAAATCGGCCATCGAGCGAAAATCGCTCCTATTCGCACATTATAGGCTTTCGAGCGCTGGCTTGTTGGTAAGCAGCTGCCCTATTGGCCTACGATGGTAACTGTCTGCTTCAGCGTGCTCACGCGAATCTCGAAATCATTCGCGCCTGCCGCCGCGCCGAGCGTCACATTGAGGCCGAAAATACCGGGCAAAAACGCATCGTGGTTGCTGATTCCTCCCACCGTACCGCCACCATCGAGGACCGTCGCCGTGGGATGCGCGCCCACCACCGTCATCCCGTTGGCATCCGTCACGCGAAACAGGACGGCATCCTGATTAAAGCTTCCTGCCTTGGGACTATCCACCGTTTGCAGCACGGTGATGTGTGCCGGTATGGGCGCTGCCACGCCGTACCAGTAAGGCACGCGCTCATCCACTCCCGAGTTCGTCCCCATCACGTGGATGAAGCCCTCGTAGGCCCCCGCCGGCAGTCCGAAGGCTGTCATGCTGACCGTGATGTCGGCCGATGCCCCGGCATTCAGCGTCAGGCTGTGTGTCGACACGGTGACCACAGGCTCCTTGCCCGAGGTGGCCAGCACTTCCGCCGTCCGGCTTCCCGGCGGCACCGGGCCTGTGGGTGCATCGCGGCCGGTTGCGAAAATCGTAAAGGTCTCGCTCGCCGCGCTGACGTTGGAGATGGTGAGCTTCTGAGACGTCTGCACGTTCTCGCCTCCGGCGCCGAAAGCCAGCGACGAGGGCGCTACTGTGCCACTAGCTCGCAGAGCTGCGCTCATGTCCAGCATTCCCGCACCTGCTTCTTGCACGCGCGCCGGAACTCCTGGCTGCAGGAAGGCAGGCGCCGCTGTATTGACCAGCAGCGACCGGTATTGCGCCACCGTAAGCCCCGGACGCGCTTCCTTCAACAACGCCGCGCCGCCGGCCACGATCGGAGACGAGAAACTGGTGCCATCCACCAGGCTGTATCCGCTTGGGTCGTACAGATCGCCTTTGGCATCGAACTTCTGCGCGGCCGTGTATACATACATGCCCACCGCCACCATATCCGGCTTGATGGACCCGTCGACATTCGGCCCTTTGGCGCTGAAATCCGCCAGCTTGTCGGGATCGACAGAAAACGCCTGCCGGCTGAAATCGAGCGTGGCCGTCTCCGAGCTGTGCGCCGCTAACTGATTCTTAATACTAATGCCATCCGCGTAACTCACCATCATCGCCGGCAGTGTCTGCGTGCCCACTTCCATGGTGATGGCATCGGGCCGCGCCTGATCCGTGTACACCAGCGCGCCTACCGCACCGCCCGCCACGACATTGGCAATTTTGTCGCTAAAGAAGCACGTGCCCCGCAGGATCAGCGCAATCTCGCCCTTGAGTCTGCCGGCCGCGAATGGCGAGCAAGCCAGTCCGTTGTCTCCCAGCGTGGTGATGTCCTTAAGACGCGCCGTGACCGCTTTGGCCGGCGCCGGCCCTGACCCGGGCGTGGCAATGTGCCGCGTGCCGCCCGCCGTCGCCGTCGCCGCGAACCGCCGGTCATTCAGCGATGCGCCCACGGCAATCGCCCCGAGCGCGCTCGCCGGTGAGCCAATGGTGTGAAGATCAGGGCCCGAGTTCCCGCCCGCCACCACCACAATCGCGCCCAGCGAAGCCACATTCGCAATCGCGACGTCTTCCAGGTCATCCGCCAGAGGAACGGCCACCGGATCTCCGAGGCTGAGATTGATCACGTCCATGCCATCCTTCGCGGCGTCATCCAGGGCTTTGATAATGGCGTCTTCGGTGGCGGTGTCGTTCACCCCCGGCGAGCCGAACACCTTGTAATTTCCCAGGTAAGCCTTGGGCGCTACGCCGCGAATGGTGGCCAGCGGCCCGGCGTTCAGCACGCCCGCCGCCGCCATGGCCGTTGCCGTCCCGTGGCCCTGGCGGTCGCGCGCCGATGGATCGGGATCGGTGGTCGCGAGGAGACTGGCGTAGCTGCGCGCCACAATCACTTTGTGGTTCGTGTACTGCTGGTCGGATACGTTGTTGGTCTTGGGAAACCCGCTGGGAATGGACAGCGACGAATCCTGAAACGCCGGGAGTGTGTTATCAATGCCGGTGTCGATCATCGCGATCTTGATCCCCAGGCCCGCATGATCGAGGCCAATCTGGTTCCACGCATCCACAATCTTGTGCACCACCACCGCGCGGTCGAGCAGCGGCTTGAACCGGCGCACAGGGTGTACGTGCCTGACACCGGGGATGAGCGCCAGTCTCGCGGCATCGCCCGCCGGCATATGCACGAAAATGGCGTTGATGACGGTATCCGCGCTCTCGATTATCCGGCCGCCTTCCTGCTGGATAGCAAGCTTCGTCCGCGTCTGTTCCGAGCGCACCTCGGCCCCGCGCCGTTCCACTTCGGGGCTATTGGCGCGCCGGCCTTGAGCCCTCATTCGCCCGGCGGCCGGCGCGCTCGAAAGCTCTACGATGTAGCGGTCGGGGACGATTTGTCCCCAGCTCGCGGATACGAAAAGAAGCGTCACCCAGAGATGGCGCGGAAACCGGCTATTCATTTCTTGAGGCCCCGTCAGGTACTACTGTACCGGCAAACTGGATGCTTTGGAATCTATACCATTGATAGTAATTTTTATAGGCTGACGGCCCGTGGGCGCCTGCGCGGGAACCGTCACGTTGATCTGGTACAAGCTCACGCTGTCTGGTGAAAGACCGCTAAACTGCACCGCCGCATCCACGCCGCCGATCGTCACGCGAGGCTTCGCAACCGTCTGTGCCAGCGGCTGCCCCGTCGTCGGATCGCCGCTAACCGGCGTATGGTCGACTGCCCCCAGGCCGTTCACGTAAAGCGAAATCGTCTGCCCGCGCCGCGCCGGATTGGCCGTCGAGATCAATCTGCTATTAGTGTCCAGCGCCGCGATCACGAGGCGGTTGCCCGATGAGTCAGGAACTTCAAATGCCGCCGGCGAGACACTCGCCAGGGGCACGGTGTAAACGGCGCTCTGGCTTGCGCCCACGCTCACCTTCATCAGCGCCGAACTCAGGCCCTGAAATTCCCAGGGGATTTGCACGTTCACCTGGTTCGCATTCACAAAGTGGATGTGCCCGGGAACGCTCAGCCCCGGCGCATCAAAGCTGACACTCACGCCCGCGAGGGCGACCGGCAGATAGAGAGTCGATGTCACGCGTGTCGCTTCGCTCAGCCCCACGCCGTAGATTTCCACATACGATCCCGGCGCGAAACCTTGGCCCAGTTGATGGTCGCCGGCATTCACCACGCCGCCTGCGTTGATGGTGGGCCGCAGCCGTGCGCGCCCGGCGAACTCCACGTGGAATCCAGCCGCGTCCGCGCTGAAAATCTGCTCGCCCAGCTGCGATCCAAGGTTCACCTTCGCCGCCGCAATGCCCAGCACATCAGTGGCAGGATCGGCAGCCGTGATCACACCGTCGCCCGTCACCGTATTGAACTGGACCGTTTCCGAGGGCACCGCTACACCATAGCGGTCGATCACCTTGAAGATCAGGAAGAAGTCCTGATCGTTCACGGACCCTGTGAAGCTGGCTCCGGCCAGCGGCAGCACGTTGTCGGCGACGCCGTCGCCCACCACATAGAGATAGGGAACGCGCAGCGTCGCCGAGCCCGCGGAGATCTGGAGAAAGCCTTCATACGAACCCGGAGCTGGGTGGCTGCCCTTCAACTGCACACTCAACTGCTGCGTCTGCCCCGCGGCGAGCGTAAACGCGTTCGGGGAAACAGTCACGGAAGACAATGCATCCTGCACCGATGGCGCCACCTGAATCGTTACTTGTATGGAGGCGTTCGTCACGTTGCTGAGCGTGAGCGGCACGCTGACCGGCAGCGCCACATTCGCGCTGATCTCGCCGAATGAAACCGTAGCCGGCTCGACGGTGGCCGTCGTATTCACCGCCGCGCCCGCGTCCAGCTTCCCTGCCCCCGCCGCTGTGATGCCCGCGTGCGCGCCGTTATCCAACACCTGGCTCGATGCCGTATTCACCAGCGCCGACTTGATCTGCGCCGGCGTGAACTTCGGATGCGCCTGTTTTACCAGCGCCGCCGCTCCTGCCACGAGGCCCGCAGCGAAGCTTGTGCCGGAAACGCCCGTGAATCCGGAAGCAGCGTAGACATCGCCATTCGGATCGTAGCTTTGCGCCGCAGTGTAGAGATCGGCTCCCGGCGCTACCAGTTCAGGTTTGATGGCCGCCTTCCAGATCGCCGGACCGCGCGACGAAAAGCTCGCCACCACATCCGGCGCTTCGTCCACAGCGTGCACCGACGGATCGAGCGTGATTTTCTTGCCCGCGTTGGCGCGCGCAAAATTCTGCAGTAACGCGCCATCGGAGCTGCCCACCATGGCTGCCGGAATGGCGCTGGTCCCGAGACCAATCGGCGAAAATGGAAACTCGTTGCCGGCGCTTTGCACGATCACAACCGCCCGCGCCCCCGCATTGGCGGCATTCGTTACCTTAATCGAAAACGAACAATCGCCCCGTTGCACTAGAGCAATCGACCCGGCCAGCACATTGGGAGCCAGCGCCGTGCATGCGCGCCCATCGTTCTGCAATTGCGACACGTCCCGCATTGGCGCGTTCAATGCCGCCATAAGCTTGGGCCCGTCTCCGAACAGCGCGTTGATCGGCGCGGCTCCCGGCAGAACCACTCCCGCGTAGAGAACGTGCGCGTTGGCCGTGGCGCCCACGGTGATCGCCGAAGGCGCGGTTCCCGGCGTATCCACGGAAGCCAGCGCCGGATAGTAATACCCGCTGTCCCCTTCGTTGCCCGCCGGCGTCACCACCGTCAGACCCAGGTGTACGGCATTCTCCACAGCCTGCGCGCGCACGTCGCACGCGTCGGAGGGAATGCCGAATGGTTGCGCACTTCCAGCACACGAGGGATCCTCCTGCGTCGCGCCGTATACCGCCGGATCGCCTACCGGCAAAACGGCAATATCCATGTGGTCGCTGATGACGTCTTCAAGCGCCTGGATGATCACCGGCGTGCGCGTGGTATCGTTCACGCCCGGCGATCCGAAAATTTTGTAGTTCCCGATAAACGCCTTGGGCGCGATGCCGCTGATCGTCGCCAGCGGCCCGTCCACACGCCCGCCCGCCGCAATCATGGCGATGCCCGTTCCGTGCCCCGAGCGGTCGCGCGGCGTAACGTCGTCCGGCCGAGAGTCGGAAGCGTCCACCAGCGCAAACGGCAGCATGGCCACATAGCTGCGCGCCACGATTACTTTGTTATTCGTGTAATCCGTCTCGCCCTTGGGAAATCCGGAAGGCGGATCGAGCGTGCCATCCTGAAATGCCGGGTGGTCCTGATCGATTCCCGTATCCAAAATCGCGATGCGTACGCCCTTGCCCGCGTTCTGCTGGCCGCCCAACGCGCTCCACGCCGCCGAAGCGCGCACCAGATCAAGCGCGCGGTCGAGCTTGCGATGCACCGGAGGCAGATATTGAACGCGCGCCACGCCGGGAAGGGCGGCCAGTTCCTTCATGCGGTCGCTCGTGGCGCTCACAAACACAGCGTTCACCAGCGTTTGGGCCGCGCCCGTGACGCGAAAATTCCGCCGCCCCAGCTCATCGGTAACGCGTCTCTGTGCCGCGGCAATGCGCGATCCATGATCGAGCGCCGCGCGCGACCGCAGCTCGTTGCCTGACGCCACCTGCCGCGCCACTGGAGCATCCTGAAGAACCAGGGCGTATTCGTTGAGCCTCGGCTGCGCACCGAGAGCGCCGCACAAAAGCGCCAGCCCGGCGAAACTACATGTGGAAAGGGCGTTCATGCCTGTGCTCCAGCACCGTCCTAGACGAAGAGAATCACGCTTGCGTTTCGAAAACCGTGGGCTCGTCCCGACGCGGACTTACGTGGTTTCCGTGGAGGGCGTGCGATAAGGCAGGACCACACCGGTCTTCGTGCCGGCTTTTTCAGGCTTGACCGGATGCGAATGCGCTGTGATGATGCGTTTGATCTGCTCGGAAATTTTCTCGGGCGCGCACTGACCGTCAATCCGGTGATAATTCGGCCCCCGGTAATATTCGATGAGCGGCCCGCATAGCCGCTGATAAGCCTCCAGGCGCTCGCGCACCACCTCTTCGCTATCGTCATTTCGATGGATCAGAGTCTGGCCATCCACGTCGCACCGGCTGTCGTGGGCCGGCCGCTTGTAGAGCAGGTTGTAGATCCGGCCGCACGCCGCGCAGTGACGCCGCGAAGAGAGCCGCAATACCAGCACCGGAATCGGAACATCCAGGTGCATCACCGTGGGGGCGGGGAGCGCGGCATCTTTCAGAAATTGGGACAGGAACACGGCTTGCGGCACAGTGCGCGGGTAGCCGTCCAGGATGAATCCGCCGCGGCAGTCGGGCTCCGTAATCCGGTGAACCACCATAGCGTTCACCAGTTCATCCTCCACCAGTCCGCCCTTGGCTAATACCGACTTCGCCGCCAAACCGACCACAGTCTCGTCGCGGCACTCCGCGCGCAACATGTCGCCGGTCGAAATCGTGGGAATTTTGCGACGCTCAGAAATGAATCGGGATTGCGTGCCCTTCCCCGACCCTGGCGCCCCAAACAGCAGAACGATCAAGCATCCTCCGCGATGGCTGCATCAGGTATTTTCAGACACCTAGCCGGAACTCCTACCAGTCCCGGATTGTAACCCAACCTGAATCAGGCTACCCAATCCAAGGCACCAGGGTCAAGCGGGTGATGCCCCGGAGCAGTAACCTTTTTTCGGCGATAGCTTAGTTTCCTGATCGGGCGTACCTGGCCCAGTGGCCAATCCACGGGCCGATCCCGATCCGGTAGTTGCCGCAAAGCGTCGATGGCGCCTGCTAACCAACAGCATCTTCGGTCTGTGCGAATCTAGACATGTCCCTGAGCCATTCCACAGCGAGTTTCCGCGTTCTAATGAGAGGAGCTTGAAGAACAAGGCCACGGTGCAGCAGGCGAGGCGGATGACACGCACCGGATTGAGAAGGCTGCCGGCGCGATTTCCGACAGCTGCCGCCAGCTTCCAGTGCGACTAATTTGCCATTGTATCGAGTCCTATTGTTTATACTGATTTCGAGCGGAAGCGCCTCAGCCGCGGCCCTTGCGTGTTATAGTATCGTGGGTTTGCGTCCAAGCAAATCGACTAGGGTATTTGGCCCGTTCGAGCTCAAATCAAACGTCACCTTGATTGGGAGAATCCTATGCCCGCACAATCGATAGAGCAGTTGAAGAGTTCTTTCCGTGGGGAGCTTATACAGGCTCAGGATGCCGCCTATGAGTCTGCCCGCAAAGTCTACAACGGCATGATCGACAAACGCCCGCGTCTCATTGCGCGTTGCGTGGATGTCGCCGACGTCATGGCGGCAGTGGAATTTGGCAGGGAAAATGGCCTGTTGACCGCGATTCGCGGTGGCGGTCACAATGGAGCCGGCCTCGGAACCTGTGACGACGGCCTGGTAATCGATCTGTCCCGCATGAAGGGCATTCGTGTGAACCCTGCGGCCAAAACTGTCCGCGTGGAGCCGGGGTGCGTCTGGGGCGACGTGGATCATGCTAGCCACGCCTTCGGCATGGCCACACCCTCCGGGTTCATCTCCACCACTGGAGTGGCCGGTCTCACGCTCGGCGGAGGTATCGGCTATCTGACCCGCCAGTTCGGCCTGACGATCGACAATCTCCTCGCCGTGGACATGGTCTTGGCCGATGGGCGCTTCGTCACGGCGAACAGCGGCGAGAATTCAGATCTGTTTTGGGCGGTCCGTGGCGGTGGAGGAAATTTCGGAGTGATCACTTCCTTCGAATTTCGGCTCCATCCGGTCAAGATGGTCCACTTCGGCCCCACGTTTTGGCCCCTCGATGAGGCTGCGAAGGTCCTCAGCGCCTATCGGGACTTCATCAAGCAAGCTCCTGAGAACATAAGCGGCTTTTTCGCTTTCCTTGTCGTCCCACCCGCGCCGATGTTCCCCGAGCATCTCCACCTGAAGAAAGTTTGCGGGGTAGTGTGGTGTTGCACTGGGTCGGCTGAAGAGGTGGAGAAGTCTCTCAAGCCGATGCGAACGCTTGGTAAGCCCGTCTTCGACCACGTCGGGCTGGCGCCATTTCCGGCCGTGCAGAGCCTCTTTGATCCGTTGTTCGTTCCCGGCCTGCAATGGTATTGGCGGGCTGACAACTTCACCGAATTGAGCGACGAAGCTGTGGCCCGGCACGTCGAACACGGCTCCAAGATACCCACCATGCTCTCCACCATGCACCTCTATCCGGTCAATGGCGCGGCACAGCGGGTAGGCAAGAACGACACTGCTTACAGTTTCCGCGAAGCGCTCTTCGCCGAGGTGATCGTGGGCGTGGACCCGGACCCGGCCAACAGCGAAAAGATCACCGCATGGTGCAAAGACTACTGGGAGGCCCTGCATCCTTATTCAGCAGGCGGCGCATATGTCAACTTCATGATGGAAGAGGGCCAGGGCCGTGTTCAGGCCACTTATCGAGACAACTACGAACGTTTGGTCGGCATCAAAAGGAAGTACGATCCCAAGAACTTCTTCCGGGTAAATCAGAACATTCGGCCCGCCGAGTAACCCTCGGCGCGGGGTCGCATTCTTGATCGGAGTCATTCCCGCGCAGTGGGCAAATCGGATAGTGACCCACCACCGTTTTTCCACGATGGACCGGCCAACGCGCATGACTTACCGCGCCCTTGCCTACCGCGCCTTGCCTACCGCGCCTTGCCTACCGCAATATGCGGCCCTCTCTATCCAGCCGCAATTGCTCCCCCTGCCACTCGACCGTTGACCCCACGGTCCCCACCAGCCACACCGCAAAGCCCCAGAGATCGCGGAACGGTATCAGAAACCAGCGCCGCGCGACATCGCCGTCGCCAAGCACCAGGACGCCCGTGACCACACCCGCCAGCATGCGGACCGCGAGGCAGGCCGCTGCCACCGGCCACGCACCCGCGGCAATCGCCAGCGCCGCCCAAACGCTCGCATTCGTGATCACGTAGCCGAAATAGCCGCCCGGCCGCGACACGCGGATGGTCCGCGACCAGCGCAACTGGTGCCGCCAGATATCGCCCCACGTCTCGCCGGATAGCTTCGTTTCGACTACTGCCTGCGCCAGTACAATGTGATAGCCCAGCTCTGTGATGCGCCGCCCGAGCTGATAATCGTCAGCCAGATAATCGCCGACCGCTTCGAACCCGCCGATACGCGCGAGATCCGCGGCACGCAACACCATAGTCGAGCCCAGCGCGAATTCCGCGACGCCGATGGCGCGGGCTACGAGCACGCTCGGCGCGAAATCGGTCGCGATCCCCAGCGCTTCCCATCGCGCGGGAAAGGTGGCGCCACGCGCGCGGTAGAGGCAGGTCGAGAGACCCGCTTGCGGCGTGGCATCCAACGGCGCGGCATCCAACGGTGGCACCACCGAGCGCAGATAACTGCGCTCGACAAAGATGTCGCCGTCGTTGATCACAAGCACCGGGTAGCGCGCCTCCCGCGCCAGGTCCGCGAGAACGGCCACTTTGCCGTTCGGCAGCTTGCAAGGGCAAACCACCAGATGAATGGCGCGCTCGGGAAATTCGGCGGCCAGCCGGGCGACGTCTTCACATGCCGGATCGCTCGGGTCGTGCACGCCAAATAGAATTTCGAATTGGGGATAATCGATGAGCGCGTGCGACCGGATAGCTTCGTAAAACCCCGGCCCACGCCCCCGTAGGGGCTTCAGAATCGAGACTGGAGGGTAGGACGAGGATTCCTCTCGATCCCTGACTCCTGTGCGCCCACCGAGCCAGCGCCCCAGGCCCGCAATCAACGCAATCAGGTGATAGAGGCCCGCCGCTAGCGCAGGCGCGGCAAGATAGTTCACTTAGAGCGCGAGCAACACAACGCCCGCGGCCACCAGCATCACGCCCGTCCATCGCGCGCGCCCGATGTGCTCTTTGAGCAGGTATTTCGCGAAAATCGTCTCCAGAATGCAGCTGGCCGCGGTCACCGGAACGGCGAAGCTCAGTTCGGCCATCGAGACCAGGGCCATGAAAGCGAAGAACGAGACCGCCATGGCGACGATCGCCGCCAGAATGTAGCGGCACTGCGCCAGCGTTGAAATCACGCGTCCCAGCGCGCCCGGCCGGAAATCGTGGATTTCGCCGTGCCGCCGCATGCCAATAGCCTGCAAGACCTCGCCGGCGGTCGTGGCCAGAACGATGATGGTGACCAGCGCCCACTTCATGACGGCTCCTCGGAATCGCGCAGTCTGATCGTGTGGTTTGTCGTGCGTGGCGCCGTGCGGCCCACCAGCGCGACACCGATCATGATCAGCCCAATGCCCACCCAGCGTGCCAGAGACACATGCTCATGCAGCGCGAACCTGCCCACCAGGGCCACCAGGACATAGGCAATCGATGTCACCGGCAGCACATAGCTCAGGTCCGCCCAGCTCAGCAAAGCCATGTGCGAGAGCAGCCAGACAATCAGCAGCGAAACACCCAGCGCCACCCAGGGATTAAAAAGCGCGCGTATGTACGGGATAGGAGATGGCGAAATTAACTCGCCCACGCTCTGCATGCCGCGGCTCAAAAACGAATTCCCCAGCACATTGGACAACACCACGACGGCGGTGACGATGCGCGTCTTGAGTTGCAGGGCTTTTAGTCGGGAGGGCATGTTGAGTGGCGAATCGTATCGGTCTAGTCTCCCGCGCCGGCTGACGTAGCGGCCTCCCGCTGTTCGGTAACGTAACGTTTGCGCTTGGAGCGCAGCGCGAGGTATTCGCGCGCTTCCTTGGTGAGCCGGCGGCGTTCGGACGTATCGAACACGGCTTTGCGCACTACGCGCCAGATCACGCGCGGCCGGAAATAATACTCATCGTAGAATTCCTCCACGGCGCCCATCAATTCGCCCTTGCTGAGGCCCGTGCCCGAATAGGTGACGTTGGGCAACTGGTGGCCGCCGTCGTCGGCCATATTTTCAATGGACACCAGCGCGTTTTTCTGCGCGTATTCGTAAAATTCCGTGCCCGGAAAAGCGTGGCCCAGCGAAACCTGAATGGTTTCCGTGTCCAAACGCTTCGCGAAATCGATGGTCCGGCGAATGGTCTCGCGCGTCTCGCCTGGCAGGCCGATGATGAAATCGCCATGGATCACCAGACCCAGCTTCTTGCAGTT
>Ga0310810_10007528_pt1 | contig 12429 bp, 9 predicted proteins | sample NCmetagenome_FD_207641 | JGI IMG/M metagenome (GOLD analysis project Ga0310810, IMG submission 207641) | Soil microbial communities from experimental microcosm in Duke University, North Carolina, United States - NC | ecosystem: Engineered > Artificial ecosystem > Soil microcosm > Unclassified ... | reverse complement strand
GACGAGGGTCAGCCCGAGGGTCAGCCCCGCCGTCGGCAGCTCGGCGAACGCCGCTGGCCGGCCGTTGACCGTCCCGTCGAGCGGGACCGACCCATCGAGGAGCGGCTGGCCGCCGAGCGTCGCCACCTGGAGCCGCACTGCCGGGCCGTAGGTCCAGCCATGGACCAGGTATCCCCCGAAATCGCCGGGTCGGTTGACCTGCAGGAGCTGGGTGCCCTCCGGCTCGCCTCCACGCAGGAAGGTGACCGTCGCGTCGAGCTTCAGCGGGCGTCCGTCAGCGCCGAAGTCGGCGTCGAAGTGGTCGAGGCGGACCGCGTCGGTGAAGCCGGGGCGGGGGGCGTCCAGGAGGGCCTGTTCGCCGGGGAGGAGGCTGAAGGTCGTCTCGCTGCTGAACGCATGGCCGGCGGCCGCCCCGAGCAGCATCAGCACGAGCGCGAGGTGGCTGAACTGGCCGACCAGCCGCGACCAGCCGCGACGCGTCCCGGCCAGGGCCCAGCGGTCGCCGCTGCCATGTTCGGTGACCCGATACCCTGCCCTCCAGGCAACCGCGGCCAACGAAGCCCGCGTTGCCTCGTCCGGCGAGCCCTCGAACGCGATCGTCTGGGCCAGGACCTCTGCGCCCTCGGGGATCGGACCGGGGCGACGCCACTCCTGCCACGCGGCGGGGAGCCGGACCGCGACGCTGGCCATGCCGGCGCACAGGATCAGGCCCAGCAGCACCAGGTACGGTGGCGAGGCGAGGAGCCATCCCCCGGACGGGATTGCCGCCGCGACCGCGTTCCATGCCCCGGCGAGGAGCAGCATCCCGAGCGCAAGCCGCGCATCGGCGAGGAGGCGCAGAAGCCGCTGGGCGGCCTGCGCCAGTCGATCGGCTCGCCTGCCGCCGCTGGCGGCCAGAGCGGTCGATCGGCTCATTGGTCCTCCCTGGTGCTAGGTGGTTGCGCCCGCGGCGGCGTTCGCCAGGTCCGCGACGACGTCCTCCGGATCTTCGAGGCCGATCGAGACGCGAATCATCCCGGCGCTCAAACCCGCACTCGCCAGGTCGTCGTCGCTCATCTGGCGGTGCGAGGAGGACGCAGGGTGGCTGCACAGGGTTTCGACGGTGCCGAGGCTGGTCGCATGTACGGCGACCTCCAGCAGGTCGAGGAACCGCTCGCCGGCGGCGCGTCCACCGGTGACCTCGAGCGCCACCATCCCGCCCGCCATCCCCTCCCGCAATGTCCGGGCGGCAAGCTCGTGCTGCGGATGCGACGAAAGGCCGGGATAGCGGATGGCGGCGACGCCTGGGGCTCCTTCGAGCGCCTTCCCGACGGCCAGTGCATTCGAGCTGTGCCGGACCATGCGCAGGGCCAGCGTCTTCAAACCGCGCAGGGCGAGGAACGCTTCCAGGGGCGCCGCATTGCCGCCGGCGTTGATGACGATCTCGCGCGCGCCATTCACCACTTCGGACCGGCCGAGGATGGCGCCGCCGGTCAGGTCGGAATGGCCGCCGATGTACTTCGTGGTGGAGTGCACCACCACGTCGGCCCCGAGGGCGAGGGGGTTGCACAGGAACGGAGAGGCGAACGTGTTGTCGACCGCGACCGCAACTCCGCGCTCATGGGCGAGCTCGCTGATGGCCGCGATGTCGGCCATCGCGGTCGTCGGGTTGCTAATCGTCTCCAGCCAGACCAGCCGAGTGCGCTCGGTGATCGCAGCGGCGACGGCGCCCGGATCCGTAGTGTCGACGGTGGTGGCGGTGATCCCGGACCGCGAGAGCACAGACCGCGCGAGGCCGATCACGCCGCCGTAGACGGCGCGCGGAATGATCAGCTCGTCGCCCGTACGGAGGAAGGAGAGGACCACACCGTGGATCGCGGCCATCCCCGAAGCGGTGACGTGGCAGGCCTCCGCGCCCTCGAGCTCGGCCAACGCGTCCTCGAGCGCGGCGTGAGTCGGGTTCGAATAGCGGCTGTACGAATGACCGGGTCGCGCGAACTCGAGGAGCTCGGCGAGCTCGAGAGCGCTGCCGACCTCGAAGGTGCTGGTCTGGTAGATCGGGACGTTGACCGGCGCCTGTGGCGCTGCCGGGACACGGCTGGCGGCCTTGATGGCGCGAGTGGCGAAGCCCGGCATGACCGAACGGAGTCTAGCGGTCGTCTACGGGCCGGGCGTAGGTTGCGGGGTGGGGATCGGCTCACCGGCCAGAACCATCGCACCCAGGGCATGGATGGCGTCCAGGTCCGGGATGAGGATGTAGCCGGCTGGCGAGAACGGGTCCGCGTGCATGTAGTCCGGCGGCTGGAGCACGACGCGTTGCAGCTGCGACATGTCCGCTGCCTGGATTGCGGAGGCGAGCTCCGCGAGCCGGGCGGATGGCACGTCAGTGGAGATCGTGTTCTTCACGGCGTCGAGGAGGCCCGGCAGGCCGATGAGCAGGTTGCCGGCGGTCAGCTTGTCCCTGATCGCGGTCAGCAGCTGCTGCTGACGATCGGCGCGGGTGAAGTCGCTGTCTCCCACCCCCTTGCGAGACCGGACGAACGCCAATGCCGTATGGCCGTTCATATGGTACGTCCCTGCCTTGAGGTGGAAGCCGATGAGGTGCCCCGCCTCGTCGATGTAGGTCGGGTCGTTGATCGCCCGCTCGACGGTGATGTCGACGCCGCCGATCGAGTCGACCGTCTGCTTGAAGCCGAGCATGTTGATCGCCGCGAAGTAGTGGATCTGCATCCCCAGCAGCTTCCCGATGGTCGCCTTCAGCGTGGCAACCCCGCCCAACGGGAACGCATCGGGCCGGGATCCCGCATAGACCATCAGCGAGTTCAGCTTGCGATTGAAGGGCGTCCCGTCCGGGAGCGGGACGCCGTAGAGGTCGCGCGGCACGGAGATCATGGCGGTGGCGGTGCCGTTGGTGTCGAGGCTCACGACGAGCATCGTGTCGGTGAGCGCCGTCGTCCGACCCGGGCCGCTGTCGACCCCGACCAGGAGGATGTTGACGCGTTCCCCGTGAAGAACGTCCGGCTGACCCGACGGCTCCGACAACGACCCGATCCCGAATCCATCATCGCCGCCCTGTCCGCCGAGGGCGACCGCCCCGAGGGTGTCGATCGCCTTGGCGGCGTAGTAGGCGGGGACGGCATGCATCGCCAGCGTCACGGCCACCAGGAGGCCCACCGCCCACGTCGCACCGCTGCGCGCCGCAGGTCGGGTCGCGTGGCCGTACGCCTGCAGGACCGCCACGAGGCGCCACGCAAGCAGCACCACGTCGAGGACGATCAGGCCGATCAGGAAGCGAATGTCGAAGAGCTTCGCGAGCACCTGCGAGGAGTCGAGGATGAGGATGCCCACGATTGCCGCGACCAGGATCAGGATCGGGACGGCCAGCAGCCACGCCAGCCCCGCCTCCCCGTTGTAGGCCTGGCCGAGGCCGGGGAAGAGGAACGATAGGAACGCCGCGAGCCACGCTCGCGGTCGGGACGGCGGCGGGCCGTAGTGCTGTGCGGGGGATTGGTCCACCCGACAATGGTGCCACGGCTGCGACCGGAGCAACCGGGTAGGATCTGGCGATGCAGTTCCTGCGTCGCTTCAGCCGCGTCCAGATCGCGGCGGGGGCGGCGATCGCGCTCCTGATCGTGGTCCTGGTGGCCTGGCTCGTGATCGGTGGAGTGCTGGCGCCCGAGCCCACCCCGACCCCGTCGCCCACGCCGTCGCCGACCGCCACGCCGTCGCCGACTCCCAGCCCGAGCCCGTCGCCGTCAGCGACGCCCGAACTCGCAGTCTGCCCGCTGAGCGGCCTCCCGCTGGACGACCCGCTGGTGCTCGATCGAGTCGCGATTGCGGTCCAGATCGAGAACCATCCGCTGGCCCGCCCGGCACGCAACCTCTCGAACGCCGACATGGTGGTCGAGGCCCCGGTCGAGGGCGACACGACCCGATTCAGCGGCATCTTCCTGTGCCATCCGACGGTGGGGCTGACCGGGCCGATCCGCAGCGCGCGCTACTACGAGATCGACCTGTGGCAGGACCTCGGCGTCCTTCCGGTCGGCTTCGGGGCGAGCGGTGGCGCACTGTCGCGCTTCGCCGCGGCGGGAATGCCGTACGTGAACGGGATCACCGGGTCATGGCCCTGGTTCCGGAGGGCCGGGACGAATCCGGCTCCGCACAACCTCTACGGCGACCTGGAGGCACTGCGCGCGGCCATCGGCCAGGGCGGCGCGATCGACCGGCAGGTGGCGCTGGTCCACCCGCTGCGTCCATGGTTCACCTTCGACGAGGACGTGGTGCTACCGGCCGGACGACCCATCACGGCGCTGGAGATTCGAACGAACAGCTACTGGCGCATCGGCTGGAAGGCGAACGAGGACGGGAGCTGGACGCGTCAGGATGCACGCAAGACGGTGATCGACGAGGTGACCGGCGATCCGCTCACCGCGGTGAGCGTCATCGTGCAGCGCGTGACCCAGGAGGTCGTTCTGGGCGACCCGGATCCCGGTGGCAACTCACGCCGGCTGCAGCACCTTGTCGGTGAGGGCGACGGGACCCTCTACGTTCGCGGCAGGGCGATCGACCTGCACTGGTCACGGCCGACGGCCGCGGACGGGACGCGATGGACCTACGCGGACAGCGGTGAGCCGGTCGTCCTCCCGCCCGGGGTCGTCTGGTGGGAGATCGTGCCGATCACGGCGGGGCTGACCGAGTCCTAGGAGCTGCGGTCGCGATCTGCCCGCGTCGTGGTCGGGCTCGAGAGGAAGGCATCCATCGCCCGACGGATCTGGTGGTCTGGATCCATGTTGCGTCGCGCGGCTGCGATGTGGCGTCGGACGTCAGCCGGGTCGGGCTCATCCTCGCCATGCGGATCGTGGTTCGCGCCGTTGGTCGGCGCCGCCTCGACCGTGAACGCCTTCGCCGCCGGCGCGGGCGGGGTGAGCGTTGGCTCGGAGATCCGTTCCGCCGCCTCGACGACGGGCGGCGTCGCAATCTCGGCAGCCACCTTCTCGGCGATGGGCTCGTCGGGCGCGGCCAGGAGCTTGGCGGCAACGCGACGCGGGCGTGGATTGCCGCTGATCTGGTTCTTGCCGAGGGACTTCGCCTGGTACATCGCCCGGTCGGCCGCGACCATCAGCTCCTCGGCGGAGAGCCCGTCCTCCGGGTGCGACACCAGGCCGATGCTCACGCTCGTGGCGGCGCTATCGGTCCCGAGCGCATCGCCGATCTGCTCGACACCTTCCCTGATCTTCTCGGCCACCACGTACGCCCCGATGAACTCGGTCTCGGGGAGGAGGACGAGGAATTCGTCGCCGCCGTAGCGATAGGCCGAGTCCACCGTCCGGATCGACCCGTTGATGACCCGTCCCACCGAGCGGAGCACCTCGTCACCGCGCAGGTGACCGAGCGAGTCGTTGATCGCCTTGAGCCCGTCGAGGTCGATCATCAGGACGCAGAAGCCGCGGCTGCTGCGTCGGGTTCGCTGGACCTCCTGCTCGAGGGTCGGGAAGAGGGCGCCCCGGTTGAAGAGGCCCGTGAGCGGATCGGTCTGTGAGAGCTCCAGCACCTTCGCCCGCACGCGTCGCTCCGAGCCGGCGTAGACACCCGCCAGGTATGCGAGCAGCCAGATCGAGCCGAGGTTGATCGCCACTCGCAGCAGCTCGAGACCGTTGGCGGTCAAGCCCCCATCGGCCAGGAGCTGGCCGACGTAGGCGAGCGAGACGGCGGCGGTGACCAGGATCGCCAGGCGGCTCCCCATGGTGAGGGCGGCGGCGACGACCAGCAGGTGGTAGGTGAAGACGAATGGCGAGGTGGCCCTGCCGGTCAGCCAGACCAGCCCCGTGGCCAGCGCGAGCGCGGCGACCACCTCGATGGCCACCGCGGTCCGGCCGCGCCAGCGTCGCGGCAGCATCTCGTGCAGGACGACGACGATCAGGACCGCACTTCCGCCAAGGGCGTAGATCGCGGACCGGTTCTCGGCGAATGCGTTCGAGATGCCGATCCCGACCAGCACGCCGGCAATGGCGACCCACCACACCACGCGCACCACGGCCTCGTGCGACGGCGTCAGCGGAAGTGAATCGGCCGGCAGCTCAGCAGCCTTCGCGTCGAGTCTCGAGCCGGGGACTCCGGTCCAATCGCCCCACCCTCGGAGCACCGCAACGAGCGCTCCCAAGCCGACGAGCCCAGCTAGCCCGCCGGTGACGAGGATGAAGATCAGTTCGGTGGACACATTCCTCACTCAGGCGCTTCGTGGGGCCGGATCGCGCCTGCAAATACCGCTGACCCGCCTGTGGCTAGTCTAGGGGGTCGAGCGAGATACGCGCAAAGGTACTAACCGCACCGGAACGACCTTCCGTGGCGTCGGAGCACCACGTGGTCGCAAGGTACCGGGGGGTTCTTGCTACGATGGCGGCCCCCAACGGGACACTCAGCTCGCTTCGAGGTGCCCACGACGCATCCCCCGCCACGCAACGCCGGCCTGGCAGCGCTCCTGTCGTTCTTCGTTCCCGGGCTGGGACAGGCATACGCCGGCCGGCGTCGGGCGGCCGTCGCATTCGCGGCGCCGGTGGTGCTGCTCGTCCTCGGCCTGCTTATCGCACGCCTCCTCCTCATCGACCACCTGCGCAACGACCTCCTCTCCGCCACCTTCCTGACCGCCGCCCTGCTCGTGAACATCGGCCTGATGGGATGGCGTCTGCTGGCGATCATCCACGCCGGCCTGGTCGCGCGGCCCTCGGTGCTCGATCGCGCCACCCCGCACCGCGCGATGTCCATCGTCCTCGTCGCCGTGCTCCTGGCGACGACGGTCGGGATGCACGCGTTCGCAGGCTCACTGCTCAGCAGCCTGAACAGCACGCTCGCCGACATCTTCGGCGGCGAGGTCCCCGGCGCCTCGGGCGGGCCTGGGCCCGGACCCCTCAACCAGCCGGCGTACCGATGGGACGGCACCGAGCGGATCACCTTCCTGCTGCTGGGGATCGATTCCGGCGTTGGCCGCCAGGAGGCCAATACGGACACGATCCTGGTCGTGAGCGTCGATCCGGTGGCGCGCACTGCGGTGATGGTGTCGGTGCCGCGCGACACCGGCTTCGTCCCGCTGCCGGACCGGAGCGTCTACCCCGACGGGGTCTACCAAAAGAAGATCAACGAGCTGTCAACCGAGGCAAGCGAATCGCCGTCGCGCTGGTGCCCCGACCTGCCGTCCGGCGTCACGACCGCTTGCGGGCTGCGGACCCTGGAGCGAGCGATCGGCCTCTACCTGGGCGTGCCGATCCAGTTCTACGCGACGGTCGACCTGCAGGGGTTCGTGGACCTCATCGACGCCGTCGGCGGGGTGACGCTCTGCCTCGCCGGCAAGATGATCGACCCTGAGTACGGCGGCCCAACCTGGGTGGGGACCGGGATCGAGCTGCCAGCGGGCTGCCAGCAGTACGACGGCGTCCATGCCCTCGCCTATGCACGAATCAGGAAGGGCTGGATCGAGCTTCCGGATGGCACGCGCGAGCAGCAGAACGACTTCAAGCGAGCGGAGCGCCAGCAGACGCTCCTGCTGGAGCTGCGACGGCAATTCGCGCAGGCCGACCTGATCTTCGGGCTCCCCGCGCTCCTGGCGGCAACGGGTCGCACCGTCGAGACCGACTTCCCGCGATCGCTGGCGGGAGACCTGGCCAGCCTCCTCCCCCTCGTGGCCGGGCCTGACATCGAGCGGGTCGTGCTGTCGTGGCCCGACTTCGTCGACCTCCCGACGCAGCCGCTGGTGAACTACCTGCTGATCCCGCGCCGCGACGACGTCCGGGACGAGATGGAGCGTCTCTTCGGCCCGGACCTGCAAGGGTGGTACGTTGGCTCGACGGCGGATGGACCACCCGGCGGGAGCTCCCCGTAGTGGCTGAACGACCGAGGGTGCTCCTCCTCTCCATGTATCCGCTTGACCGCGGCCTCTGGGGAGCCACCACGCGCATCACCCAGCTGCGCGACGCGCTCTCCCGACGGGTCGAGCTGGACGTCATTGCAGGGACGCGCACTGCTCGAGGCGCGGTGCTGGCCCGCTACCTTGCCGCCGGAAAGCTGCGGGGGCTGGCCGGCATCTACGTGGAGAACTCGACGACCCTGCCTGGGCCCCTCGACCTCGCGTTCCTCGCGGTTGCCCGCGCGCGACGGATCCCGATCCTGACGTACGTCCGGGATGCCCAGCAGCTCTTCCCCGAGTACTACGCCGCCAATACCCCGAAGCGACGCGCCTCGCGGGCGCTCTTCATCCCCGCCACGCGCGCACTGATCGCGGTGTCGACCATTGCCGCCTTTCCGTCTCGTGGCCTGGCGGTGGCAGTGCTCGGTGAGGGACGGCGGGCCCAGGCGGCTCCGCTGCTGCCCCCCGGCTCGAGATTGGCGAACGGCGGTCCGATCAACCCGGCTGCACGCGCGCTGCTCTTCGTGGGAGGCCTGCGCTATCCCGCCCACGGCGGCGCGATCCTGCTCGACGCGATGGAGCTGGCCAATGCGCGCTCGAGCAACCTCGAGCTGATCTGCGTCTCGCGGCCGGGCGAGGAAGCATCCGGTCCCCGGGCCCCCTGGCTGCGCGTCGTGCGGGCCGAAGGCCGAGAGATCGACGAACTGCTCCCCGACGTGCTGGCGAGCATCACGCCCCGCCGCAAGACCCCGTATAACGACCTAGCGGTGCCGATCAAGGTGATGGAATACCTGGGCTACGGGCGTCCGCTGATCGTGACGGACACGACCGAGACTGCCGCCATCGTGCGCGCCGCAGACTGCGGGATCGTCGTCCCGGACACGGTGGAGGGGCTGGCTGAAGGCATCGCGGCCATGGCCAGTGCTCCAGCGGAGCAGCTCGTGCGCTGGGGCGAGGCCGCCCGCGCGGCGGCAGTCGCACATTCGTGGGACGCCCGAGCCGCCAGGGTCCTGGAGCTGCTCGGAGTCGCCGGGTGAGCGCCATGCCGGCCACCCGTGGGCAGCTCCCCATCGCGGCCCTCGCCATGGGAGCGGGCATGATCGCCACCGTCCTGGTGGGAATCGTTGGATCACACCTGCAGATCTGGATCTTCATGGCGGCGGCCGGTCTCCTCGTCGCGGAGGCCGCCGTCGCGAGCCTCCTCTGGCCCCGTGCGATCCTGGTCGGGGTAGTCCTGAGCCCGATCCTCGATCGGTACGTCGTGCCGGGCCTGCTGCCGCCGGACGCCGAGAAGCTCGCCCACCTGCTCTCCGAGGCGTTGCTGCTTGCGGTCGGGACGGCCCTCCTTTCGAAAGCTGCCCGGCATGCATCGCTGCGAGAGGCGTTTGACCACGGCACGGTCCGGTTCGCCGTCGCCTTCGTGGTGCTGGGCGGCGTGTCGGCGCTGGTGAATGCGGTCCCCATCGGCCAGGCGCTGGCAGGAATCGCGTTCATCGTCGACGCGGTCGCCCTCTTCGTCCTGGCGCGGCTGGTGGGCTTCGACGCTCGGCAAGCGCTGATCGCCATCCTCGTGCTGCTGGGCCTCGTCCTCGCGGGGGCGCTGATCGCGATCGCCCAGGCACTCATCACGCCGCATCTGTTCGGCCTGTCGGCGCTGCGCGGGCGGTTCGGCGAGCTGTACCGGCTGGCCGCGTTCTTCGGTGACCCGAACGTCTTCGCGGCGTTCCTTTCCGCTGCGGTTCCATTCGCGCTCTTCGGCATCACCGGCCTGAAGACGAAGCGTGGCCGCCGCATCGCGCTGCTCACATCGTTCCTTCTGATCCTGGCCCTGTGGCTCTCCTTCTCGCGCGGCGGGTGGCTGGGGGCGGTCGGTGGCTTTGCGGTCGCCGCGCTGTTCATCGACCATCGGCCGATGCGCATCGCGGCGCTTGTGGTCGCCGTCGCGTTGGTGGTCGCACTGACGATGCCGCGGAACCTCCTCTGCCCGAGCTGCCAGAGAGAGGGGGATCTGGTGGGGTCGACCATCGGCCGCATCGGCACGGTTGGCGGGGGCAGGGATCTGCGCGTCCTCTTCATCCTCAATGGGCTGCCGATCCTGGCAGACCATCCCCTGCTGGGCGTCGGCCCCGGGAGATTCGGCGGGGCAGCCGCCGACCTGTACGGGACACCGGTCTATGCGGCCTACGGGACCGACAAGCTCTTCACCAGCGCGTCCCAGCGCACGGTCGACGACTTCTGGCTGCACCTCGCGGTTGAATTCGGGGTCCTGGGACTGATCGCCTACCTTGCGATGGTGGCAGCCGTGCTGCGCCAGATCATGCGGGCCGCACGCTCAGCCGCCTGGGGGCGCCGCGTTGCACTGGCCGGGATCAGCGGTGCCGTCATCGGCCTGTCGATCAACGGGTTCACCACGATGCTGCTCGAGGCGAACAGCGTTGCCTTCCTGTTCTGGTTCCTGCTCGGGATCGGCTCGCAGCTGGCCCGCGGGCCCGACGCGCAGGCGAATGTCCCGGCGATTGAGGCCGCGGCCTAGAACTGGCGCCCGATGGCGATCTGCCAGAGGGTGCGACCGATCAGCCGCAGGTCGAAGCCGAATGACCGGCGATCCACGTACTCGAGGTCCAGGGCGACCCCTTCGTCGAAGGTGATCCGGCCCCAGGCCGTCGCCTGCCAGAGCCCCGTCAATCCGGGAATGACGGACAGCCGGCGCAGATGCCACGGCTCGTACACCTCCACCTCGTATGGGATGGGCGGACGCGGGCCGACCAGGCTCATCTCGCCGCGGACGATGTTGATCAGCTGCGGCAGCTCATCGAGGTGGGAACGGCGCAGGAAGGCTCCCAGCCGAGTCACGCGCGGGTCGGCGGCGATGGGGACCCAGACCTTCTCGCCGCCGTCGGCCGCCGCGGCGTCGCCCCGGATCAGGTCGCGGGCGTGGTCGCGGTGGCGGCCCTGCTCGGCGCTGCTGAACATGCTGCGGAACTTGTAGAGCGTGAAGGGCCGGCCGCCGAGCCCCAGCCGCTCCTGCCGGAAGAGGACCGGCCCGCGCGATTCGAGCTTCACGGCGATTGCGACCAGCGCGAGGATCGGTGAGACGAGGACGAGCCCCAGCAGCGAGGCGGCGAGGTCGAGGCTGCGCTTGGCAATCCGATAAGCCAGCGGGGTCCGCGCGATCGGGACGACCAGCGACGGGGCTCGCGACATCGGCTCGGTCGACTCCTCGATGGATGGATGGTCGGGGCGACTGGATTCGAACCAGCGACCTCCTGCTCCCAAAGCAGGTGCGCTACCAGGCTGCGCTACGCCCCGACGGCCCAGATGCTAACGCGCCAGCAGGCGGTCGACGATCGCGACGTAGCGTCTCGCCTGGTCCGCCCACTCGTACTGCGCCTCCTGGCGATGCGCCTCGGCGCCCAGGCGGGCCGTCCCGACCGGGTCGGCCGCGACCGATCGGAGTCCCTCCGCCAGCGCGTCGGGGTCGCCGCCACGGACGTAGTGGATCGCATCGGCGGTGAAGTGGGCACGGATCGTGCGGAGGTCGCTGGCGACGATCGGGACGCCCATCGCGGCGTACTCCAGCAGCTTGGTCGAGAGCGAGTACTGCATGTACGGCTCCGGCAGTGACGGAATCACTCCCACGTCCGCTGCGGCAATGAGGGCCGGCAGCTCGTCGATGGGGACCGGGCCGTTGAGGTGGATCCGGTCGGCGGTGCCGGTCCTCGCCACGGCGGCCTCGAGGTGGGGGCGATACGGGCCATCACCGTAGATATCGGCCCGGATCGGCAGCTCGGCTCCGATCCGCGCCACCGCCTCGATCAGGACCTCGAGGCCGTAGATCCGCTGCAGGTTGGAATGGTGGATGAGGCGCAGCTCCCCGTCCTCCATGAAGGGGCGCCGCGGATGCGCGGCGACGTCGAAGAGCTCCGTATCGGCGCTGTTCATGACCACCGAAATCTTGTCGGGTGGCACGCCGCGCGCAATGGACAGCTCGCGCAGCGGCTCGTGGACGGTGATGATCTCGTCCGCGAGCCACGCCGATGCCTTTGCGGCGCCGGCGACGGCAGGCAGCAGCGGTTGCAGCGCGGGATGGGCGAAGCGGTCCCGGAAGAATTCCGGCATGTCCTCGTGGAGGTCGAGCAGCAGCGGAACGCCGCTCAGCTTCAGTGGCGCCGTGGCGAAGGCGAGGAAGTCGGGGAGGGTGGCAACCTGCACGAGGCGGTATCGACGCCGCCCGTGCTCGCGAGCCAGGCGAATCGCCGCGATGCCGGCGAAGGCGAGATACTCGGCCATGTGCCCGGCGAATCCGCTGAAGGCGCGGTGCACCGGCAGCCGGAAGACGCGGACGCCCCGGATCCGCTCCTCCGGGACCTCGCCCGGGGCACGCAGGCAGAAGAGATCGACCTCGTGCCCGACGGCGACGAGCGCATCGGTCTGGCGCCGGAGGCGCGGGTCACCGGGGAAGACCGCGTGGGCGACCATCGCCACGCGGCTCACGACGACTTGACCTCGTTCCAGAGCGCGTCCTTGGCATCGGCGGCAAGGTCGACCAGCAC